>JAABUP010004162.1_pt1 | contig 24100 bp, 35 predicted proteins | sample 5559201 | NCBI WGS metagenome assembly JAABUP01 (sample SAMN10711887, study PRJNA513373) | rock metagenome | isolation source: Antarctica rocks | place: Antarctica
CCATCAGGGGCTTAACCTGCATGCATGGCTAACTCTGACCGTCCGCGCGACCGGCCGCTCCGTCGAGACGCCGAGCGCAATCGCCAGCGGATCCTCACCGCCGCTGCGAGCCTGATCGCCGTGCACGGTCTGAGCGTGAGTCACGATCAGATCGCGCAGGCGGCTGAGGTTGCGGTCGGAACGGTGTATCGCCGGTTCCCGGACAAGTCAGCCTTGGTCGAGGCGTTGTTCAGGGACCAGGTGGACCTGGTAGTCGCGGCCGCTCACGCAGCCCTGGACATCGCTGACCCATGGCAGGCCCTGGTGACGTTCATGACCGACACCCTGCAGTTCCAAGCCGGCAACCGGGGCCTCGGAGAACTGAGCACCGGCAGCCCACACGGCTTCGCGCTCGCTTCCTACGCGCGCACCCAGGTCGCTCCCGTCGTCACCGAACTCCTCGCGCGGGCACACCAGGCCGGCGTCGTTCGCAGCGGCGTCGTCGAGCAAGACCTCGCACTCGTGCCGGTCATGATCGGTGCCATCATCCGCCGCGCACGCGCAGGCGATCCCGACCTGTGGCGCCGCACGCTGGCCATCGTGCTCGACGGATTGCGCTCGGTACATGAGGACGAACTACCGGGCACCGCGCCCAGCAGTTCCCAGCTGGCCCGAATCATCAGCCGCCAGTCCGCGGCCGAGTCCAAGGGCGCGGCCGAACAGGCCTGAGGCGACAAGTCGGCGGCAGGATTCCGGCCCAGCTATGCGAGCACGAGCCGGCCATCCTGCGCGCCGTCCAGAGTAATGTAGTCTTACATCATGCTGCGCACCCAGATCTCGCTGACCGTCGAGGAACGCCGCTCGCTCGACGCCGCTGCGCAACGCACCGGCCGGTCGATTTCCTCGCTCATCCGGGACGCGGTCGAGACTGTCTACGGCACACAACGGTCGAGCGAGGACGACCTCGCCGCCATGCGTCGAGCGTTCGGATCCTGGAAGGACCACGACCATGACGGCGCAGCATGGGTCGAGCAGCTGCGCTCTGGATCTCGTTTGCCCCGCACCTCATGACGGCCCTGATCGACACGTCGGTATTGATCGATTATCTGCGGGGCCATCGACAGGCCGCCGCGGTTCTCGAGCGAGAACGCGCGGCCGGCCCGCTGCAAGCCAGTGAGATCACCCGTGTGGAGGTTCTCGCCGGCATGCGCTCGGACGAGGAAGAAGCGACCCGCTCATTGCTGTCGGCGCTTGCGTGGCATCCGGTCGACGCCGACGTGGCTCAGGACGCCGGAGCGCTGGGCCGACGGTGGCTTTCCAGCCGTCACACGATTGATGGTGCCGATCTCGCCATCGCTGCCACCGCCATCCGCACCGGGTCTCGGTTGCTCACCCGCAACGTCCGACACTTTCCGATGTTCCCCGATCTACACGCGCCGTACTGACTGGGCGACCACTCCGGCAAGGGGTCCTCCAGTCGTACAACGGGCCGCGCTCGGTCGGGGGTCGTCGAGTGGGACAGTGGCTTAGCTTCGGTAGGCGTCTCGCCGATGATCGATGTCGAGTACGTAGATGGCGCGCTCGGGCTCCTCAATGCGGTAGCGGACCCGGTACTCGCCCCTTCGGGCGCGCCACTGGCCCGCAAATGGCGGGCGCAGCGGCGCGCCAACACGACGCGGGTTCTCGGCGAGTGCACCGAAGAGGAACTCGATGCAGGCCGCCGCTGCGGCTTCGGGAAGGTGCTCTGCGAGCTGTCGTGCGGCGGTCCGGGTCACAACGACCCGAAAACTCACTCAGCTGCCTTCGATTTCAACAACAGCGCGCGAACCGCACGCTCGTCCAGTACGTCTCCATCTTCGATGTCTTGCTCGGAGCGGCTGATTCGTGCCATGGCCGCAGGGTCGCTAAGCAGCTCAAGGGTTGCTTCGATCGATTCGAGATCTTCGGTGGCGAGCAGGACGACGTAGTCGCGGCCGTTTCTGGTGATCTCAACTCGCTCATGGGTCGTTGCGACCTGTTCGGCAATCTCCGAAAGTCGAGCTTTGACCTCCGACAGCGGCAACGTCGTCATAGACCAAAATCATAGTCTGAGGGAGCGGGTCGTGCCAGTTGTCGCTCCTCACCATTCAACCGCACCGCTGAGCAGACATGTGGCTGGTGAGGGATCCGCTTGCGGGACGAGCGTCAGCGCGATGACCGGCTCTTCCGAGAGGTGGTCGACGATTGGCCGAGAAGTGGCCGCGCAGGGCACTTGGTCAGCGCGCTACCGGGAACACGAGGTGGGTGACACGATCGCCCTGGATGCACGTGGTTGGGTCGCCCAGCAGCACGTCCTGGGACGAGATCGCGCCGAAGAAGGGGCGGTTGCCGTCGCCCATCACGACCGGTACCAGGTCGACTGCCACCTCGTCGAGCAGCCCGAGGTCCATGCATTGACGGGCGATCGTACCGCCGGCGACCGACACGACTTGGTCCCCGGCGATCTCCTGCGCTCGCTCGATTGCGGCTTCCACGCCATCGGTGACGAACGTGAAGGGTGCACCGGGATGTTCGTCCACCCAGTTCTTGGGGGTTTGATGCGTCACGACGACGACGGGAATGTCGAGAGTGTGGCGACCGTGCCAGCCTTCGGCCACCTCGAACAGGGTGCGCCCGCAGACCAGAGCTCCCAGCGAAGACACCCACCGCCGCCAATGCTCAGCGCTCGCTGGAGAGAGATTGACGGTGAAGTCCCCGGCTGGGGTCGGGATTGCGACCTCCCCGTTTTGCAGCCAGTCGAACAACCGGCCGATGGTGTTGTCCTGCTTGGCGACGTAGCCGTCAAGGGACATGATCGCCTGCGCCTGTACCTTTCCCATGGTCTTCTCCTGTGTCATGAGCGCTTCGGCCGGTAGACTTGCACGACGATGCCGCTGGGGAAGGGTGTCGCCTCGACCAAGTCCAGGTGCCTTGACGTCGGCAGCTGGTCGAACAGGGCTTGTCCGCGGCCCAGGACCAACGGCTGGACCAGCAGGCGATACTCATCAATCAGGTTCGCCGCCGCGAGCGCGCCGGCGAACTTGGCTCCGCCCCAGACGATGACGCTTGGTCCGGGCTCGGCCTTGATAGCGGCGATCTCGTGAGAGAGGTCGCCGCGCGCTACTCGGGTGACCGGCCAAGTCGCCTCGGCGTCGCCGAGGGTCTTGGAGAACACGACCTTCGGGATATCGTTCATCGGCGCGGCGTACGGGTCATCCGAGTGCGGCCAGTACGACGACATCTCCTCATAAGAGGTCCGGCCCATCAGGTGAGCACCGGCCTGGCTGATGCGTTCGAGCTTCCACTGCTTCACCGCGGCATCGGAGATCGCGATACCGGGATGTTCGCGATCACTGCCGACAAACCCATCCAGCGACATCGACATGTACAACACAACTTCTCGCATTACTCGTCCTTACCTCTCGTGTGCCTCTGCCAGCGGAGCATCGGACCCGCGGGCAGAGGGCGGACGTCAGGGCCGAGGTCAGGTCGCTCGGGGACAACCCCGGATCGTGTGCTGGTCACGGTGCTGGTCATGATGCGCTCCTCTCGGTAGGTCGTCTGTCGGCTGCCCGTCCAGCATCAGGTGGGTCGGCCACGCGGAGACATCCCAACTTTCTGGGACCACGCACCACCCCGGTAGCCATAGGGTCCAGGCATGGTGACCCCGGCGACAGCGACTCGCGTGCGCGAGCAGATCGTGCGACTCGGGGCTCGTGGTCTGCCTGTGGCCGAATACTCACGTGCTGTGGGACAGCTCTTGACGAAGGTCGTTCCGGCTGAGGGAACCTGTCTGATGACGGTTGACCCCGCCACGCTCCTCCCGACCGCGGAGTACGTCGAGAACGGCATGCCCGCGCCAGCACTGCTGCGGATGGTCGACATCGAGCTGCGCGAGCCCGACTTCAACAAGTGGGTGACGCTTTCGCAGGCTGGCGCACGGGCAGCGAGCCTCAGCGACGCCACCAGGGGCGAGCTCGACGCTAGCCGGCGGCAGCGCGAGATCCGTCGCCCCGGTGGATTCTCCGACGAGCTCCGCAGCGTGCTTGCCTCCGGCACGGGCACATGGGGTCAGCTGACGGTGTTCCGTGAGCGGCGGCGCCCCTACTTCTCGAGCGCCGAGGTCGCCTTCGTGTCCTCGGTCGCCGCGACGATCGCCGATGGTCTCCGTCGCGCCATGCTGTTCGACCTCCTCGACGTCGGGCTGGGCGACGTCGGGCTTTTCATGCTCGACGCCGATGACCGGGTAACCCTCACCAACCCGGCCGCCGAGCGGTTGCTCGACAACCTGGATGCCGGTGATCGCGCCGGCAGCGCTCTCCCGCTCGCGGTCGCCACGACAGTCCGTCAGGCCAGAGCCGTCGGCGGCGCCACAGACGGTCGCGCCGTCCCGGAGGGTCTTCGGCCAGCTGTGGCCCGGGTGCGCACCGCGCGGGGCGGCTGGCTGATCGTCCGCGGATCACTCATGGGACACGAGCCCGACGCGCCAGTGGCCGTGATCCTGGAGCCGGCCCGACGGGCCCAGATGGCGCCACTCATGGCCCACGCCTACGGCCTGACCGTCGCAGAACGCGGCGTGACCGAACTCGTGGCGCGAGGGCTCAGCACCCAGCAGATCGCACACCGACTGGACCTGTCCACCTACACCGTTCAAGACCACCTGAAGTCGATCTTCGCTAAGTCCGACACCAGCTCCCGTGGCGACCTCGTCGCCCGACTATTCGTCGACCACTACGCAGACACCTTGACGTCTGACTCGGGCTGAACCGCAGCGGAACGTTGGTCGTGATTGGTCAGGCTTGCACTGCTACATCGTAGGTTTCGAGCCGCATCGAGCCAAGGCCGGTCTCTGGTACGGCGTCATCGTGAATGCCGGCCGCTGTGCCTTGGGCGACCGCCTGCATGTCCTCGCGAGTCTGCCACAACGAAATGATGATGACGTTGCCGGTGCTGTCGTCGGTGAGTAGGAAATAGCCCGCGAATCCTGGCCGCTGCCGGGCATCAGGGAGCTCTTGATTGGCCAGGCGAATGACGCCGTCAAACCCGTCTTCGCCCGCCTGAGCCGTGAGCACGCGCGCGAACATCGCTCTCCTACCCCATAGGGGGTTGAGAGGTTTCGGAACGATCGCCCCGGTTCGCCGTGCAGATTAACGGAACGTGCGCCCCGCTTGCCGATCGGCCTACGGGGTGTCGAGCCCTTCTCCGCACCAGCAAGTCGGGAGCGGCCCCGCCTGGTGAAGCTACAGAATTTCACTGCTCGCGGCAGGAGTGCACTTGTCGGGTGTGCTGTGAGGGGTATGTGCCGGTCTCCGGCTCAACCCTTCTGCAGGGGGACGTCAGTACCGTTGTGGGTACGTACCCCATAAGGTACATTTCTGCCATGGACGCGGTGTTGCAGGCGTTGGCCGATCGAAGCCGACGCACGGTGCTGGAGATCCTGCGAGTCCACCCAGCGACGGTCGGCGAGTTGGCTGAGGCACTGCCAATCGCCCGGCCAGGGGTGTCTCGGCACTTGCGGGTCCTGCGGGAGGCCGGGCTGGTCGACGTGCGCCAGGAGGCGCAACGGAGGATCTACAGCTTGCGCCCGGACGCGCTTGTCGAGGTGGACGAGTGGCTGGCTAACTATCGCGCGCTGTGGCAGCACCGGCTCGACGCACTGCACACCGAGATAGCACGCGGAAAGAAGGCACAGAAGTGAGGGTTATCGGCACGACGCGGCTGGTTGACCGCATTCGCGGAGCGGTGCGCGTCGAAGCCGTGTACGACACCGACATTGACGACCTGTGGAAGGCGTGCACGACACCCCAGCGACTGGCGTGCTGGATCGCCGAGGTGTCTGGTGACCTGCCCGTGGGTGGGACGGTCCACGCCGTCTTCACGAGCACGTGGGCCGGTCCGGCGAGAGTCGAGGTCTGCGACTCCCCGCACCATCTGCTGATGACGACGGAACCGGGACCGACGACGAGACCCAGTTGGAGGCCTGGCTCACGGCGGAGGGATCGCGGACCAGATTGGTGGTTGAGGAGCGTGGTCTGCCGGTCGACCAGCTCCAATCCTACGGAGCCGGCTGGCAGGTCCACCTGGAGGACCTCGGGCGTTCATTGATCAGCGGCGGCCCCGCACACGCCGACGGCTGGTCGGACCAGAGGGCCGCCCCGGCCTGGCACGAGCGCTGGACCGAGCTCACACCGGTGTACCAGAACACGACGGTCCACTGATGTCGGACCGCATCAGGTTGGATGGGACCACGGTAAACGCCCCCGACGCGCTCGCTCTTGCGGAGTTCTATGCCACGATCACCGACGGCGTCGCGACAGGAACGTCGGGCTGGGCGGCGGTCACCGGGCCGAACGCGTTGATTGCCTTCCAGCAGGTCGAAGACTTCCGACCGCCGACGTGGCCAAGCAGCTCGGTACCTATGCAGATGCATCTGGACTTTCTCGTCGACGACCTGGAGGCGACTGGGACGCGGGCGCTCGTCGCTGGGGCGATGCGGCTCGACTTCCAGCCCAACTCCGATCACTGCTTCGTGTACGCCGACCCGGTCGGCCATCCATTCTGCCTATCCACCTGGGGGCTCGGCGGCTTCGTTGACGGCTCACAAGCCTGTGCCCACCTGCGTCCGTCCGGCTCCTCTTGAACCGTGAGGTAATCGTGGCAGTCAAGAGTCGGCCTGCGACAGATAGCACCCACTCCCAGCTCGGGTCTCTAGATTGTGTCCACTGTGAAGAGAAAACCCTACGGTTTTCGGGTGCGAGCGGCCGCGTCCCGCTCCTGCGCCTCGGCCATCGTGTTCCCCGGCCACCTTTACCGTTGACGTGCGGGCGGCTCGAGGAGTCGACGACGCCCAACGTCTCGTCACCGGTGCGCGAGTCCCCATGGACCCGCCGCTCCTCGCCGATGCTGAACGGTCGCCTATCGTCGTGTTCGCCATAGATCGCGCGGTCACCCTCCAAAGACCAGATTCTCTACCGGGCCAGAGAGAGCAGACTTGACGGTCCGGGTGACATCGTCGACAAGAACCTCCGCGTCGCCTCGCTTGATGCCGGCGATGACCTGCTGTGCTACGAACGCAGGCGTCACTTTCGGTGCATTGAGCCTCGTACTCATCTCAGTGTCCGCCAGCCCCAAGTGAACACCAATCACTGTGGTGCCCTGCTGGGCGAGTTCGAGCCGGAGCGAGTTCGTGAACGACCAAAGTGCAGCCTTCGACGCGCCATACGCGCCGACCCCGGCGAGCCACGAAACGACGGAGTGCACGTCCACCAAGGCGCTGTCGTGTTCCCGAGCAAGAACAGGCGCGAAGACCTGCGCGACGCGAACTGGCCCCCACACGTTGGTGTCGAACACTGCTCGCATCGCTTCGACGTCCGTCTCGAGCACCGACAACGGCCCGGTGATGCCCGCACTGTTCACAACGATCGAGACGTCATCAGCGAGTTCGGCCAGCCGTTCGACTGTTTCGGGAACGGTGACGTCGAGCGGCAGGGGAACGATCCGCTCATCGTCGCTCGGCTGAGGTGTCCGTGCGGTCACGTAGACACGGTCAGCGCTATTGGCAAGGAACTCCGCTGCGAAGGCCGCCCCGAGCCCGCGCTGCCCTCCTGTCACCAAAACGCGGCGTCCCTTGATGTCGACCATGGCTGTACCTCCCATTTAGATTTCGTTTAACATCTATAGTACAACCACTCCGAGGTGAACCTGACTGACAAGGGGGACCGATGCCACGCGTGTCACGTGAGCGAGCGAAAGCAAACAGGGCGGCGGTCGTGCAAGCCGCGTCCGAGCTGTTGCGGGAGCGTGGTGCTGCCGGCGTCACTGTTGAAGCGGTATCTAGCCGTGCGGGCCTGACACATGGCGGCTTCTACAAGCAGTTCGAAACGAAAGATGCGCTTCTCTCGGAGGCCGTCGCACTGGCATCTCAGCAACGCCGGGATGCCGTCGCGGCGACCATCTCGGAACACGGAAGCGCTGCTCGGGCTGTGCTGGCCAACTGGTACCTGTCTCCCGAGCACCGCGACAATCCGGGATCAGGGTGCGCTGTGGCTGCCCTGGTTGGCGACGTGACCATCCACCACGGCGGTCCCCTCCGAAGCGGCTACCTCAATGCGCTCGACGACCTGATCAGTGCCGTCAGCGCCTCGAGCGGCACTGACGGCATCGCCGCGGTTGCGCTCATGGTTGGCGCGCTCGAGCTAGCACGAGCCACAGCCGGCACCGCCCTGTCGGAAAAGTTCCTGCGAACTGCTCGCGAACAGCTGCGAGTTCAAGGCGAGCTCTGACACTTACCGCTGCGAAAAGTCCGCCGACCTGCCGGTCAGGATCTCGTCCTTAGTGCCAGTATCGCTGCCGCGACCTCATCGGCGGCCGTATCGGGGATCGCCGTCGCGGCCTGTTCGAGCACGAGCAGCCGCGCGCCGGGGATTTCCCGCGCGAGCGTTTCGCCGTTGCCGACAGGGAAGAACGGGTCGCGGCGACCGTGCACCACGAGCACCGGGATCGCGAGCTCGGACAGGCGCTCGCGCCAGCGGGGCGTGCAGTCGAGCTTGGCGAACACAATGCCCAGATGGTTGGCCATCTGAACCGAGGGCTCTGTGCCCGGCGTGCGGTCCCACTTGCGCTCGGCGCTCGCGCGGGCGGCGGTGGGGTCGTCGCCGAGGATCTTTGCGCCCGCGGCGGCAAACTCCGCCACCGCGGCGCGGTCGGACCAGTCGGGCATGGAGCGGGAGAAGAGCCTGTCCGTTGTTGCGGCGTCATGGTCGGGCAGGTTATCGTCGACCGGACCTGGAGCGACGGGCCGCGTTCCGGCGACGGTGAGCGCCGAGAACGCCCCCGGGTGGTCGAGCGCGGCGACTTGGGCGACCATCCCGCCGACGCCGATGCCCGCGAGGTGCGCCGGCCGATCGTCGAGTTCGCGGGCGAGCGCCGCGGCGTCGGCGGCAAGATCGCGGAGCGTGTAGGTCGGAGCCTCGGGATCGATCGTGGTCGACGCGCCGGAGTCGCGCAGGTCGTACCGCACCACGTGGCGCCCACCGCGCGCGAGCGACTCGCAGAGCGCGTCGGGCCAGGAGAGCATGGTTGGGCCACCCACGAGCAGAACGAGCGGCGCTTCCCTGTCGCCGAAATGCTCGACCCCGAGCGTGACGCCGTTCGCCTCGACCGTCATCATCACGCCTCCACCAACTGACTCCGCGTCGAATGACCCGGGCCGGCGACGAAGCCGTCCAGCGACATCGCTAAGCCCCCATGGCCGGTTCCGGCCGGCGTCGGCGTCGGCGTCGGCTGCGGCTGCGGCGGGGCGGGATTGTCCACGGTTTCCTCCGATGATTTCATGGCGAATTTGCGACGAGTACCGTGCCCATCGGGTCCTACTCGGTTATTCGGTGGGGGCATTCGGCGGTCTGGTAGCGATCAGGCTGCGACGGCCGCGGTGGGCGGCTCGGAGTCGAGCGGCTGCGGGGCGCCGGGGGCCGGCGTGGTCCGGGTGAGCAGGGCCGCGCCGATCCCGATTGCCGCGACGATCAGCGCGGCGGCGATCCAGAACGCCAGGTGGTACCCACCGACAAGCGCGTCGGTCTGGCTGTTGCCGGTCGCGGCGAGGTGCTGGGTGCGGCCGGTGGACAGTGTCGCCAGCACCGCCAGGCCGAGAGCGCCGCCGACCTGGGCGGTGGTGTTCACCAGCCCGGAGGCCAGGCCTGCCTGCTCCGGCTTGACGCCGGCCATCGCGAGTCCGACCAGCGCCGGGAAGCACGTCCCGGCGCCGAGGCCGAGCAGCCATCGTCGGCAGCAGCTGGGTCAGGTAGTCGGCGTCGGCCGGGGCGAGCGCGAACAGGCCGAGCCCGACCGCCATCAGCACCAGGCCGGCCAGTGAGACCGTCCGCGGCCCGAACCGCATGATCAGCTTCTCCGAGTACTTCACCGACAGAATCCCCATGCACAGGGTCACCGGCAGGAATGCCAGGCCGATCTGCATCGCGTCGTAGTGTTTGACGTTCTGCAAGTACAGGGTGCCGAGGAAGAAGGTGCCGAACATGCCCGCCGCGCCGATCAGCTGGATCACGTTGGCGCCGATCAGGTTGCGCGAGCCGAACAGTTCCAGCGGCATCAGCGGGCTGCGCGCATGCGCCTGGCGGACCACGAAGCTGACCAGCAGGGCCACACTGACGGCGCCCAGGCCCAGCGTCGGGGCGGCCAGCCAGCCGTCCTCGGCCGCCGGCTTGACGATCGTGTACACGCCCAGCATCAGGGCAGTGGTCACGAGCAGCGCACCGGGCACGTCGGCGCCCGCCCCGATGCCCAGACCGGCGTCGGTCCGGACGAGCCGCACGGCGGCGACGGCGACGGCGACACCGACCGGCACGTTGACGAAGAAGATCCAGTGCCAGTTGATGGCTTCGGTCAGGACGCCGCCGGCGAGCAGCCCCACCGCACCGCCCGCTGACGCCACGAACGCGAACACGCCGATCGCCTTAGCCTGCTCCCGCGGTTCGGGGAACATCGTGACGATCATGCCGAGCACGACCGCCGAGGTCAGTGCGCCACCAGCGCCCTGCGCGAACCGGGCGAGGACCAGCATCGCCTGACTCACCGCGAGGCCGCACACCGCGGACGCGGTGGTGAACACGGCCAAGCCGATCAGGAAGATCCGCCGCCGACCGATCAGATCGCCGAGCCGCCCGGCCAGCAGCAGCAGCCCGCCGAACGCGAGCAGATAGGCGTTGACGACCCACGCCAGGCTGGAGGCGCCGAAGTGCAGGTCGGCCTTGATGGACGGCAGGGCGACGTTCACGATCGTCGCGTCCAGAACGATCATCAGCACGCTGCCGCAGAGCACGTACAGCGCGAGCCAGCGGGCTCGGTCCGTCTCGGGGGTCGGGTCGGTGGTCATCGCGTCCTCGCCATCTTGTTCGGGTTCCTGTCCCAGGCACGCTACCCACATCAAGTCACTATTCACAAGTGGCTAGTCCTACATAGTGACTGCGTGGTATCGTGAGGTGTGGCCACGAGCAGGACCTACGAGGATTCGTGCGGGGTCGCCCACGGGCTGGACCTCGTGGGCGAGCGCTGGGCGCTGCTGGTGGTGCGCGAGCTCATGCTCGGCGCCAAGCGGTTCGGCGATCTGAAAGCGGACCTGCCGGGGATCAGCGCGAACGTACTCACGCACCGCCTGGTCGAGCTGGAGCGCGCCGGCCTGCTCAGCAGGCGCAAGCTGCCCAAGCCCGCGGCGGTCTGGGTCTACGAGCTCACCGACTGGGCCCGCGAGCTCGAACCGGTCATGCAACTGCTCGGCCGCTGGGCCGCGCGCGACCCGAACCACCGCAAGGACCTGCACTTCAGCGTCACGTCGCTGATCCTGTCGCTGCGCACGAACTTCGACGCCGCTGTGGCCGACGGCGCGAATCTCACCGTTGACCTGCGCGCGAACGGCGAGTCCTACATCGCGCGCGTCACGCGCGGCAAGCTCACGATCACCGCCGGCGAGGCCCTCGATCCGGACGCGACGATCACCGGCGAGCCACGCATGTTCGCCGCGGTGGTCTACGGCGGACGCCCTTTCGCCGACGCAACAGCGACCAGCGACCTGCAGGTCTCCGGCGACCGGGCAGCAGCCGAAAGGTTCCTATCGCTCTACACCCTGCCCCCGACCACTGGCACACCCTGAGCGGATCACACCCACCAAAGCGCCTGCCCGTCAGCCTGACGCGGCGACCGGAATGTGCGCACCCCAACATCGGCATAGGCCGAGGAACGCCGGCCAGTAGGCCTCGCAGAAGTAAAGCTCGGAGTAGGCGGTCTGCCAAAGCAAGAATTTCGACAGCCGCTGCTCACCCGAGGTTCTGATGACGAGGTCCGGTTCGGGTTGGTCGGCGTTATACAGGTGTCGGGCGATGTCGTCCGCAGTGATCGCAGCGGCAAGCGCGCGGGCACGGAGTTCCTGATCGATCTGCTTCGGCATGCTGCTCATCCTTCCAACTCACAAGGATGCGGCAGGAAACCTGGGGCGCTTCAAACAGCCTGCACAAGGGCGACAGCGTGGTCGTAGCCGGCGATCTGACCGTGGAAGGCTTCGTCCGCCAGGACGGCACTAACGGCGTCTCGCAAGAGATCACCGCCGACCACCTTGGCGCCTCGCTCCGGTTCGGCACCGTCACCATCACCAAAACCGGCAAGACCCGGTTGCCCGCCACTGAGTAGGGAAACCACCGCCGCCGGGTGGGGAACCTCAAGTCCCTGCCCGGGTGTCGGACCCCACCACCACACTCGCCATCAACAAGTCCCGAACGGGGGAGCATCCCATGGTCACGAAAACCGTTACAGCATACGAACTGCAGCCCGGATGGATCGTCCTCCCGACCAGCCGGCAACCACGCCGGATCGCCCTGGCCCGCTGCGTAGGTGCGCATCCCCACGTCATCGTGCACTGGGTCGGTGGCACTGAACGAACCGTGTACGACGCCACCGACCCCATTACCATCGAGGACAACCAATGACCGACAGCTGGGAGGAAGCGGCCCGCGAGGCCGAACGCCAACGTGTCTTCTATGGCGTCGGTCGGTTGGACAGCCTCTACCCCAGGCCCGAGAAACCATGAACGGCGCACCGTGGTGGGTGGTACTCGCCAGCACCGCACTCGGCGGCGTCCTCGGCGTGCTGGGCACCCTGTGGAACTCAGGCCGAGAACGGGCCCGGGCCCGCCGCGAGGAATGGTTCCGGCGAGTCCAGTGGGCCGACGCCCTGACCACCAGCGAGGATCCGCACCGCCGGGCCGCGGGTCTGCGGATGCTGGACGCCCTGGCCCGACATGATCTTCGTCAGGACGAGGAGGCCGCTGACGCAGCCCTGATCGACGCACTAAACCAGCCGGTCAGCCTGGACGAACTCGAGGCGGCGGCCGCCGGTCAAGACGTGGACGGAATAGTGTTCGTAGAGGACACTGAGGACCAGGAGGACCAGACGCCATGACGACTATCGAGCAGGAGCCCACCGCGGCCGCGCCGAAGCGCGTCGTCAAGGTCGGGCCTGACACCATCGCCGCCGCTCAGCTCCGCGAAACGCTGGACAAGATCCTGGGGCGGCCCACCTCACCGGTCATCGCGAAGATCGCCCGAGCCCGCCGCGCACCCCGCAACGCCTGACCGGTGACCAGGTGATGCCACGGCATCAGACGCCAATCACGACATCGAACACACGTACTGGGTGACTGCCGGAGTCAAGTAGTTCGAGCACGTTCACTGTCGCGCCACCCCGCCGCCGCTCGCGTCACAGACGTCACAGCGGGTGCCGTGAGCGACACCGTCATAGACAACGTGGACACGGACTGATCGGAGGGCCCCGGTGCTGCTGCTGCGGGCTGCGCTGTGAATGCAGTCAGCAACCCAAACGCTGCCGCTACGAAGACGGCTCCTCGCCCTTTGAACATGATGTTCTCCCCCTACTTGGTCGCTCGCGCGATCCGTGGTCCGCCAGTCAGAAACGGTTACCGAGAGTCGACCGTGATCGCCTGCGGATGCGGCCGTCGATCACCCAGGATGCGCAGGTCACAGCGGTTGCGAGGCTCACAGAACGGTCCTAACATCCAGGACCGGCGGAAAGTCACTGATGGGTTCAAGGGGGATCGCATCGGATAGCCACGTCAGCGCGTAACGCGTTCGTTGAACGTTGCTCGGCGTGGCCCAGGACGACGCATCGCAGGTGGCGCCGACTCGCTGGTCGCCTTCGGCACGGGGCCGCTCTTCGCCCTCGGGACCGGCCTCGTCGTCGGCAGTGTCGCGCCGGAGCGGGCCGGCTCGGCCGCGGCCCTCGCCGAGGTGAGCAATTACCTCGGCAGCACGGTCGGCATCACCGTCTTCGGCACGCTGGCCGCCGCGACCTACCAGTCGCGGCTTGGCAACGCGGCGCCCGCCGCGCGCGAGTCGATCGCTCGGGCGACGCACCTCGCGCACACGGCCGGCGGGGCGTCCGGCCCGCAGTTGCTGCACCGCGCGCACTCCGGCTTCGGCACCGTTGACGCACCCCGTGCGTGCGGACTGGTGCCCGCAGAGGAACGCTAAAGGCGACGTCGGTTGTGGTACTGCCGCATCGCCAGCATGTGAGCTGCTTCGAGCAGGCGCGCCAACTGTGCCCTCGTACGCTCGGCCGGATTGACGATGCACACCCAGTGCATTGGCGCGTAGAACGGGTGCGGCAGCACCACGTCGGCAGCGGTGTAGTCGGCGCCGGTGTTGATCACTTCGGAGCCGACCGCCTGTCTTGGTGCCGGTCCCAAAAGTTCCTCGTAGGTCTGCCGGTCCACGTCGAGGTTGACCCGGTAGGTCCGCTCGTCGCGGTTCAGCTGCGACGCCGCGTCGTAGCGGTCACCGGTGACCAGAGTCAGGAACGGAAAGCGCTGCTCGGGCACGGTGACCCGGTCGGGGTCATAGAACACGAAGGTGTCGCCCGAGCCGGTGGTTATCACGAGCCCCGCCAGCTCGCGCTCGACCGCGGCGAGCAGCGCCGATGCATCCGCCAGGTCGTCGCCAGAGAGTCGAACCATCAGGTCAGACTGCCACGACCATCGCCTGTCCCGGTCTTCGCTCGATTCTGGTACGAGGAGGGGTACGCCGTAGCCGGTACGGGTTCGAGCGTGTGTCGCTGCAAGAAGGCCAGCTCGGCCGCGACGGTCGATTCGTGCTGGTCGGCGAAAGGCGCGTAGTGACCACCCGGCCGGCGCACGAGTTCGGCGCCCGGTGCGCGCTTCGCCGCGCGCAGGGACGGTGCGACCAGCGCCGACTGGTCCTGGTCGCAAACGAGAACGAGCAGCGGACACTGCACGCGGGGGGCGAACCGGCCCGGCCGGTACCACCCGAAGCGCAGCGCCGACCGGGCGGCGACGGACTGTTGCCAGTCCGGGTAGCGGTTGTCGGGATTCAAGATCTGACCGCCGCCGATGGCGTCGGGCGTGGTCAGCAACGCGACCGTTCCGGGCTCGCCCTCGAGCGGCACCAACCGCGGGGGCCGGCCGACGAGCCCGCCTACCAGATCGAGCACGCCACGCCCCAGGAAGCGCAGCATGGTGAGCGGTTTCTGGTGGCGTGTCGCGTTGCGCGCGGCGACCTGTCCATCGGCAGTCGGCGTCTGCGCGATCGCCGCGGCGAGCTGAGGGTTCCGCGCGGCCACCGGGAAGATGTGCCCTCCGGAGATGGAGAAACCCCAGACCGCCAACTTGACCGGGTCGACGCCCGGCAGTGTCGCCGCGAACGCGATCGCGGCGTCCCAATCGGCGAGTGACTCCTTGACCCGGACGACCTGGCGGGGTTGCCCACCGCTCTCGCCCAGATCGCGGTAGTCGAAGGCCAAGACGCCGAACCCGGCGTCATGGAAGCGATGCGCGAAACGATCGGTACCTGGTTCCTTGGTCACCCCGAAGCCGCCGGCCATGATCACGCACGCCCCGTTGGTGCCCGGGTAATACCAGGCCGCGCACTCGGTGTCGCCGCTGTCGAATCGGACCTTCTCCCGCTGCACCGACGCCTGCATGACGACCTCCAGTTCGATCCGGTTCACCCTGTGACAAGCAAAGTGAACCACGCGGCTCGCAAGGTGTCCATGGCCGTAAGCCGCAGTTCAGATCCGCCCTATCCGACGGCGTTCTCTTCCCGCTCCAGCGCCCGCGCGAAAGCTTCGAATCCGGCGGCGATGCCGATAGTGTCCCCGCTCGTCCGGGCGTCGACCAGGAACCCGCGGAGCACGGCCATGATCATCTCGGCGACCTCGAGCTTGCGCAGTTCAGGCCAAACCTGTGGGCAGATCGCGAACAGGGTCGGCAGGTACTGCTGCGAGTTGTCCCGACCAAGCGCGGCATACCGGATGGGGTCATACATCGCCAAACCGATGGCCTGGTCGAGAACCGCTCCTTCGTCCCCGATCAGGACGGGCCACAACGCGCGTACACGGTCGGCCAGGGAGCGCGTTGCAGGTCCCGCCGTGGCCGCGAGCCCCTTGGTGATGCGGCGCTCCCGAAGTTTGTGCACGGCCTCGACGAGCAGCTCGTCGGCTCCGGCGAAGTGGTACAGCAGCACCTTGTGCGTGGTGCCGGCGGCGCGGGCCGCCCGCCGCAACGAAAAGTCGACCAGCCCGTTGACCGCCAGGTCGTCGGTGACGCGGTCGAGTAGGTCGCGGCGGCGCGCCTGCCCGCGGGGCGAGCCGGCCGAGCGGCGGTATCCCGTCGTCCCGTCGGGGGAACTGTCCACCCGGACATCTTCACAGCCTGGCAGCGCTCAGCTCATCGGCCGCGCTGCGGGCGATAGACGCTCCTCCGCCCAAGCAGGTGCTGAATCCGCGACGACCCGGCACGGACGGGGTGCCGGATGGGATCGGTGACCGACTCAGCGGCCGAGCATCGCGGCCGCTGCGGCCACGAGTTCGGCGTTGTCGCGTGCTCGCCGGCCGTCAGGGAGTACCGGCGTGTCTTCGAGCCCGGTGCGGATCCCATGACCGAGGGGGATCGCGCGTCGGTACGCAGCACGGCCGTGTTCGTCGAGCCGGCGCGGGTGCTTCCCGACAACCAGCAGGATCCGTATCGGCGCCCCCGGAGGCTCCGGGGTCCGTGCTCGTCGGCGGTCCTCCCGCTGTGTTCGCATCGGCTCGGGCAGCGGCAGCTGGGCGAACGTGGTCAGCCACTGATGCGGGCTGTAGCCAGCGTCGAGGTCGATGTGGTGGCACTCGACGGACCGGCATGCGTGTCCGGGGTCATGGCATCGGAGGCCATGGTGTCGGTCATGGCGATCCTCATTTTCGGTCGGTCAGTGATGTGCGCGTATGCAGTCGCGTTCGGGCGATGTGTCGTAGATCCGGGCGGCCCGAGCTACGCTCGCTCGGCGAGGTAGTAGGTGCCGTGGCCAACTTGCTCTGCGGCGATCGTGCGCAGCCCCGGTCGCTCGAAGCCGCGCTTCAGCACCGCGGATGGGGTGAAGAACGGGGTCCGGGCACCGTAGGAGGGCGCTTCTCGCGTGCACTGCTGCGCGCTCTTGCGATGTCCAGATAACTGGCGTCCGCGTCAGGGTCCTCTTGTGCACCCGGACAACCTTGATGCTGCGGGCCATGTCAGTGTGTCGTGATTGAGTTCCGTGCATGGCGCCGCAGGTTGAGATCCGTCCGGTCCGCACGAATGGCCTTGTCGGTCTTCTTTGCACTCCTGGCGGGGTTGCCCCAGCACCGGGTGTCTTGTTGCCTCGGTGGTTCGGAAGGAGGGCTGCACGAGCGCGACGCGACGGTGCTTGCCGGCGAAGGCTTCACCGTGCTCGCGCTCGCGTACTTCGGCGCTTCCGGCCTGCCACACTGGTCTGATCGACATCCCGCTGGAGTACCTCTTCCGCGGGCTCGACATACTGGCATTCCAGCCGCGCGCCGGTGACCGTTTCGGAGTGCTTGGCGGATCGCGTGGCGGCGAGGCGGCGCTGCTCGTCGCGGCACATGACCAGCGGGTGGGCGCGGTGGTGAGCGTGGCCGGTAGCGGTGACGTGACCGAGGGCATCGACTTCCGTCGCGGCGGATTGCTGGAGATCCTCGACACGGGGACAAATTCGTGGACGCTGCGCGGCAAACCCATTCCGTATCTGCCCTACAGCGTGTCCGACGAAGTGCGCGCACGTGTACGGAGTGGTCAGCCGGTGCGGCTCGATAGCGCCTTCGCGCCCGTCCCGATCGATGCTGGATATCTCGGCAGGTCAGCATCCCCATCGAGCGCAGCAACGCGGACGTGCTCTTGCTGTCGTCCGAAGACGACGGCAACTGGCCGTCGACCGCATACAGCCAGGTGGCCGCCGAGCGGTTGCGGGCACACGGACGCGCAGTCCAGCACCGCGTCTTCGCCGGCGCCGGGCACCAAATCGCTGGTCCGCCCGGACGCACGATCATGAAAACGACGTCACCTGGTCCGGGTGTCGTATTCGAGATGGGTGGCGAGCCAGCGCGTACGACCGAAGCGCGCGATAACGCGTGGGCAGCGACCGTAGCGTTCTTCACCGACCATCTGATCTGACGATGGTCTGCGCTCACTCGGTCTCGAACGGCAAAACAACCCTCCAGATCATCCGGCTCGCGAAGACGTGCCGACCTGCCCGTAGGACAAACGTCCTACGGGACAACGCTGGCACAATCAGCAGACCTGCATGCCACGAGCCGCCCAGCCCCTTCGACCAGGCGGACAACCATGTCCGGCGCCGTTACTCCACCGTGACGGACTTCGCCAGGTTGCGGGGCCGGTCGATGTCGTGGCCCAGTTTCAGAGCCGCGTGATAGGCAAGGAGTTGCATCGGGACCGTGAGCAGGATCGGGTCGAGTTCCGGCTCATTCTTGGGCACGTCGATCCGGTCGGCATGCAGGTCTCCCAGCATCACCGACGCGTGGCCGATGACCAACAACGGGCCCCCGCGTGCGGAAATCTCGTGCGCCGCACCGATATTGCGTTCGACGAGTTCGTCGTCCGGGATCAACGCCACCGTCGGCAGGTCCACGTTGACGAGCGCCAGCGGGCCGTGCTTGAGCTCGCTGGTCTGGTAGGCCTCGGCATGCCGATAGGAGATCTCCTTGAACTTCTGCGCACCCTCCCTGGCCACCGGGAAACCGCGGACCCGGCCGACGAAGAACAGGCTGTCCGCACCGGCCAGCACGGTGGCCAGCTGGGCGATGTGCTCCTCGTTCTGCAGGATCTCGGCGATCTGGCCGGAAATCCGCTGCAGCCCACCGATGATGCGACTGCCGTCGGTGAAGGACAGGTCACGTACCCGGCCAAGGGCCAGCGCCAGCAGCGCGAAGCCCACCGTCATCTGGGTGAGCGCCTTGGTCGAGGCGACGGCGATCTCCGGTCCGGCGTGCAGGTAGATCCCGCCGTCACACTCACGGGCGATGGACGAGCCGACTACGTTCACCAGGCCGACCACCCGGCCGCCCTTGCGTTGGATCTCGCGCACCGCGAACAGCGTGTCCGCGGTCTCTCCCGACTGGCTGACCGCGAGATACAGGGTGTCCGGTTCGATGATCGGGTTGCGGTAGCGGAACTCCGACGCCGCCTCGGCGTCCGCCGGGAGCCGCGCCAGATCCTCGATCATCGAGGCGCCCATCTGTCCCGCGTAGTAGGCCGACCCGCAGCCCAGGATCTTCACCCGGCGGAAACTGCGCAGTTCGCGCGGATCCAGTTGCAGTCCGTCCAGGCGGGCAGTCGCGAAGCGCTCGTCGATCCGGCCGCGCAGCATCCGCTCCACCGATGACGACTGCTCGATGATCTCCTTGTACATGTGATGCCGATGCTCCCCGAGCTCCAGCTCGGCCGCCGGCATGTCGACCTGTTCGGGCAGCTTGCCGGTCTCGGTCCGGTCTGTGGTGAAGGTCCGGAACCCGTCCTTGGTGACGGTGGCCAACTCGCCGTCGTCCAGGTGCACCACCTGGCTGGTGTGCCGCACCAGCGCCGCCACGTCGCTGCCGACGAACATCTCGTGGTCGCCGATCCCGATCACCAGTGGTGAACCGTTGCGGGCCACCACCACCCGGTCGGGATGGTCGGCGCTGACGACCGCGACCGCGTAGGTGCCGGTCACCCGGGAGAGCGCGTCGATCAGCTTGTCCTCCAAGGACTCCGCCGCCGACCTGGCCACCAGATGGGCAAGAACCTCGGTGTCGGTGTCCGACGTCAGGCAGACGCCGCCGGCCGCCAGGGCCGCGCGCAGAGCGGTGGAATTGTCCAGGATCCCGTTGTGCACCACCTGGATCCGGCCGTCCTCGCTGGCCTGGGGGTGGGCGTTCGGTTCGGTCGCCGGACCGTGCGTCGCCCACCGGGTGTGGCCGATGCCGACGTTGCCGCGCAGCCTCTTCGGCAGCTTCGCCCGCAGATCCCGGACCCGGCCCACAGCCCGGACCACCTTCATCCCGCCGGACGACAGCACGGCGAGCCCCGCCGAGTCGTAGCCGCGGTACTCCAGTCTGCTCAAGCCCTCGACCAGGACCGGGGCGGCCTGCTGGCCGCCGATGTAGCCGACGATTCCGCACATGGTGTTCTCCGATCGAGTGGATCTGGCCGAGATCTAGCCGTAGACGATGCGCCGCAGTTGCCGTTCGGTCAGCACCGGAGCCGCAACGACACGTGTCCGGAGTTCGCCGGCGATCCGCCCGAACGCCTGGGCGTTGCGGATCCCGTAGAGCTGAAGTTCGGCGTGCCGACGCCGGATGTAGTCGTCCACCGGTTCCCGGAAGTAGGCCAGCACGTCGTCGATGACCCGCTGGGCCTCCGGGTCCGACAGTCCGGTGGAGGCGGAGATCCGCTGGCTCAGCTCGGGATCCGGCACCGTCTGATGGTGCGGTGCTCCGGAGGAAATCGCAAGAATCTGCCCGATAGCGGGCAGATTTGCCCAGTTCAGCGAGGCTGGTTCGCCGCTCCCGCGCGCATTCGCTCCGCATGGGTGAGAGCGACCGCTCTCAGGGCGGACTCCGGATCCTCGCCCCGCCCGCCGGCGGCATAGGCCAACCGGAAGATCTGCTCGGCGGTGGAATCGCCGCCAGGCAGTGGGGTGTGGTCGCCGAATTTCGCCGCCCGGGAACCGAGCTTTCCGGCCAACGCGGCCGCCGGCTGCCCTATCGCGACCCCGTCCAGCACCTGAGCGCTACCGTTCTTCTCCGCCCTTTTCAGCTCGTCCCACCGCTGCTCCTGGTCCGCGGCGGTTGCCACCGGTGCAACGTCACCGAAGACGTGCGGATGCCGGCGCCGCAGTTTCGCGGTCAGGCCATCGGCCACCTCGTCGATGCTGAAACCGCCTGCCGCGGTGGGGGTCTCCGCGGCGATCCGGGCATGGAAGAGCACCTGGAACAACACGTCGCCCAGTTCCTCGCGGATCGCCGCCGGGTCCTCGTCCTCGATGGCCTGGACCAGCTCGTAACACTCCTCGATGAGATAGCGCAGCAGCGAGGCATGGGTCTGCTCGGCGTCCCAGGGGCAACCACCCGGCGAACGCAGCAGATCGGTCACCGCAACCGCATCGAGCAGCCGGCTGCCCGGCTGTTCCACATCGCCGGTCACAGGCCGCCGTTCGACGGAACCACCTGCAGGCTGATCGGATCCCACACACCGAACCGGGGATTCACCGTGACATCACCGGCCGGAACGAACTGCTGGACCGCGAGCCAGGCCAACGCGAACGTGACCCGCTGCCCGTCCTGCTGACCGGCGGCTGCCTGCATGCTGGGGACCAGCTGGTTCGACTGCGTCACCGTGCGGTTCTGGATCCGTGCCAGCACGAACTTGCCGGCGGACTCGATCACCACGATCGAGCCTGACGGCTCGTGGTAGACGCCGTAGGCGCCCAGCTGCGGATTCTTGAGCAGGCTCGCTGACCGTGAACCGCCTTGCTGGCCGGCCACCTGCACCGCCGCATCCATCGCGGCCGGATCGGCCAGGTACTTCTCCCGGGCGGCGACCGCCTCATCACGCGAGTTGAAGGTGGACGAGATGTCCACCTTCACCGACACGTCCGTCACCGGACGACCCGCGGTCTTCCTGGCCAGCGCGAGCACCGCCAGAGTGTCCCGCACCGTCTGCGGCACCTGGTCGACCGGGACGCCGAGCTGCTGGGCCAGCGAGTCGGCACCGGAGGCCATGGCCCCAGTGAAGTCGGCATCGCTGACGGTGACTCCCTGCGCTGCCGCCACCGCACTCACCAATTGGTGCCGGATCTGAGCCGTCAACGTGGTGCGGTTGAGCAGCTGCAGATTGCCGTTGGTGGGTGGCTGCGCTCCCTGACCGGCCGCCAGCTTCGCCGCCGTCTCGGCCACCGAGGATTCCGGGATCGTCACGCCGCCGACGCTGGCAGCGGCACCGATGTGATCAGAACAGGCCGACAGCGTCAGGATCACAGTCACGGCGATCACGGCGGCTCGGCGCCGGCAGAGCCGCCGGCGACGTCCAGATGCACGCCTGCCGGGCACTTCGGGGGAGCTCACCGGCACAGCATCTCATCTCTTAAAGTGTGACGATGCGACTGCCCGTTCGTCCGCTGGCCGACGCAGTCGGCGTGGGTTCGCGCGGCCTATCTGCCGACCATCATGGCGGCGGCCAGGAAACTCGCCGACGGCGTCGACGTGCTGCTGATCAACCCCTCGGTTCGGCGCAGGATGGCCGCTGATCCACGGATCACCACCACCGTTCATGACGTCTTCACGGTCTGGCCGGATCCCAAGCCCGATGTGATCAAGGTGGCGAACTGTTGCGCCGCTTGTATTTCCCAGATGACATGCTGCTGAAGGGCTTGCACGCGCTGACCGCGAGTCTGCGGGAGGGCGGACACCTGCTGATCGTGGACAACCCGCGATGATCCCAGGATCCCACTCCCCGTGGCGGCCTCTATCGCCGGACCGCCGGGCACCTGGTGCCGGTCGCCGCAACCAGCCGGCCGCCCGAACTGTCTGATCTCATCCCCCTGGTCGAACTGCCGGAACGCACGGCCGGCACTCAGTAGGCGCCGCCGCCTCCGGCGACCGCCCGCGCCGTTTTCCACAGGATCACCAGATCACCGGTGATGGACCAGTTCTCGACGTAGTAGGAGTCCAGCCGTACCGACTCCTCCCAGCTGAGATCCGACCGTCCGGAGACCTGCCACAACCCCGTCAACCCGGGCTTGACCAGCAGCCGGCGGCGGGCGTCGGAGCCGTACCGCTCGACCTCCGCGGCCAATGGTGGGCGGGGTCCGACCAGGCTCATCGATCCGAGCAGCACGTTGAACAACTGCGGCAACTCATCCAGCGACAGGCGCCGGAGGACCTTGCCGACCCTGGTGATGCGCGGATCTTCCTTCATCTTGAACAGGACGTCATTTCCCGCATCCGCCTCGGCTCGCTGCAGGCGCAGGGTGGCCAGGCTCGCTTCCGCGTCCTGGACCATCGACCGGAACTTGATCATGTAGAACATCCGGCCGTTGATCCCCACCCGCTGCTGCCGGAAGAACACCGGCCCCGGGCTGGACAGCTTCACCAGAACAGCGATCACGATGAGCGGCACCGACAGCAGTATCAGCACCATGGTCCCGACAACCAGGTCGAATGTCTTCTTGAGCAGCCGGTTCGCCCCCCGATAACTCGGCCGGTCGACGTGGATCAGTGGCAGCCCGTTCACCGGTTGGGTGTGGATCCGCGGACCCGCGATGTCGGTCAGTGCGGGCGCCAGGACCAGAGTCGCCGGCGTGTCCTCCAACTGCCAGGAGAGTTCGCGAACCACGCTCGGGCCCATCGACGCGGAGGCGGTCACCGCTACCGTGTCGGCACCAACCCGGCTGACGGCGTCCTTGACATCGGCGACTCCCCCGACGACGGGAAGACCGTCAAGGCTCACCGGAACGTCCTCACCGGGCCTGCGGGTCAGGCATACCGCGACCACCCGATAGCCGGCACGTGGCGACCGTTGCAGGTCCCGAACCAGGGCGGTGACCGTCGATGCACTTCCGACCGCGAGTACCGCAGACTGGAAGTGCCCGAAGTCGCGACGCGTATGCAGCCATCGGCGCCAGACGTACCGGGACATCACCAGTGCCACCAGGCCGGCCGGCATCATGATCAACAGGTAACTGCGTGGGAGCCAGAGCGCAAACAGGTAGGACAGGATCGCCGTGCCGCCGAAAACCGAAAGAGTGATCTGGGCGATCCGCTTGTATTCGACCGGGCCGTGACCCACGGCGGTCGGCTGCCGAGTGCCGCCCAGCGTCAGCGCGGCGAACCACACCACGACCAACGAAACGGTGAGGGTCAGGAACGGGAGTCCCCCGGCTTCGGCCGAGAGCCGATCGCCGCGTAGGTCGTTCAGGTGCACCATGTGCACCCCGACCGCCGCCCAGGCCAGCGCGATGAGATCGGTAAACACCAATCGTCTGGCATACCGCTTGCCCCAATGACTCACACTCGCCGGCTGCGGCAGCGTCACCGGAACCCCGGAGATGGCCGGTGCAGGACTGTTGGCCACCGACGAAGCGCTGCTGGCAGCGGGCTCGACGGCCTCCTGGGCAGCGTCCGCGACGCGCAGGCCCGCAGCTCCGTCGGCGACGTCCCTCAAGGCCGACATCATCCGACCTTCTGTCCAGGTGCCAGCGCA
>JAABUP010004164.1_pt1 | contig 24094 bp, 28 predicted proteins | sample 5559201 | NCBI WGS metagenome assembly JAABUP01 (sample SAMN10711887, study PRJNA513373) | rock metagenome | isolation source: Antarctica rocks | place: Antarctica
ATGCAGTAACACAAATGACTCATATTTGCATCTTCTAGCTTGCTTTTGCTATGCTGCTATGCTGTGCAGGTGCTTGGGCTCACTGCTACACCAGCTGTGGACTCCAGCCTGGTAAGCTCCATACACAACCGGCCTTGCTGCTTTTTGGCAGCACATTGGCATGCCTGACTAGTCTGTGACTGCACAATCCTGCATGTCATGCACACAGACAGACTTGACACAACTGCCTCAAGCCTGATGTCGCAAGAGGTTCATGCAAACTGCAAGCTCACGATGATCATACCATGATTGTATCACTGCATAGTACATAGCGTCGACAATGCGCCATGCCAACAAGCTACGCAACAGGTGTTTAAGACAACAGGTCATCCATGCTTGCTCACAAAAGTGTCCATGCTGCAGACTCAGACATATGCACTGCAAGACAGACTCCAGAAGAACATGTGCGCAAGCTACCTGATCATCTCAATTGATCATGCTGAGGTGAAGCAAGTAGTGGGCGACACCCAAGAGATCACAAGACTGGTTGCAATCAGATATGAGGATGTCACCTTTGCCAAGAATCTTGGCACAGTAGTCCTTGGTCATGTCACACAGCTGACTGAGCTTGACTCCAAGACCTTGATGGGTGAGCTTTGCTGTCTGGCAAGATGGTGCATTGTCATTTGTCTGCACTTCTGCTGTACGCTGTTGCTCCTGCTGTTGCTGCCACAACCTTAAATCATTCATGTGTTTATCTTTGTTGATGCTGACTTTCACAGTTTGACTTGTTGCCTGGATGTTTGTGCAAAGTAACAGCAGCCTTTCAGTGGCTGAGCACAGTTTGCTTAGCTACTGGCTTTCTACATATGAAAGATTATTGGCATGGTGCAAATTTCACCTATGTGTTCACGCAGGTGCTGATGCACTCGCAGAGATTACAAGCAGCCTGAGAGATGGCAGATGGTCAGCACGGCTGAAGCACCGGCTCACAACTCAGGCAGCCACTGTCCCTCAGACCTCAACTCATCTCAGAGCCCACCTTGCTCTGTTGCAAGATTGCAATATAGTTCTGAGTCTACTCAAGGATACGGGCTTTGAGATGGCACTGCAGTACCTGGCCAGCAAGTGTGCAGCTAACCAGCAGCCGACTGATCAGCACAGCACAGGAGAGCAGGATGACACAATCAACGCCAACCAGGCGGCCCAAGCACATGCTGCTGAGTTCAGAGTCAGCAAAGCATTAGTCAGTGAGGCTGCAGCAGCGACTCTGAGCCGAGCGCTGATACAGGATCTGTCAGAGAAGGTTTCACATCTGCAGCTAGCCTTGGATGCCCTGGCAGTAACACAGGCTGGGGCAAACATCAGCTTTCCCAAGTTCAAGGAGCTGGTGACAGTACTCACAGAAATGCAAGGGAAGAAGAGTGCCGGGCACGGCATCGTCTTTGTCAAGGAGAGGCAAAGCGTCCACGCTATTGTTTCCATGCTGCGTAATGTCCCACAGATGGCATCCATCAGCTTTCACCCCTTCACTGGACAAGGAACAAACAGCAAGCGCCGGGCGGACCCCCATTTATCTTCTACCCCAAGGTTTGGTTTGGCAGCCCCAGACCAAAATTTGGGGTCTAGGAGAGGTGGCATGAAGCTGAGGGAGCAGAAGAATGCATTGTCCCAGTTCAGACAAGCTGAAGGCATGAGTGTGTTGGTGGCCACAGCTGCAGCCGAGGAGGGCCTGGACATCACCAACTGCGAGCTGGTGGTTTGCTACACTGTGGTGGAGACAGGCAGGGAGATGATGCAAAAGCGGGGCCGCGCAAGAATGCCAGGCTCAGAGTTCGTTTGTATTGTTGAGGAGCATGATCAGCCCAGGGTAGAGCATGCACGCATGGCAGAATGCAATGCAAGAGTGGCTCAATTGCTTGTGTCACATAAGTCTGTATAGTGTGTAGGTTGCTTCAGTGTGAGTCTCACCGTTGAATCAACCTACAGCATGTCAGCCATGCTAACGAATACAGATGTATGTGACACATGCAACAAAGGTTCTCTTGCATTGCACTCTGCCATGGAGCGCACGAGATCCCTGCGAAATCGTGTCGGAGCTGTTTCCCGGATTGCCAAGCCGTTTCCTCGCAGCGTTTGTAAGAGTGACAGGTCATTTAGATCATTTTGCTATCTCACATCATACAGTTCTCCAGGACACCTTGACTTACAACTAATGCAAGCTACACTACAGTAACTGTAGCAGGATAGATTGGACATGGACGAACTCCTCATTTCTTGCTATATGTCCTGTTTTTTTACAAATCAAACTGGTCAAACCAAGCACTGCATCATTACAACGCCTCAATACTTGGGCTGCACAGCCAGTTACTGTGCACGGAAATCGCATTATTGAAATCTTGGAACATGCAAACTGCTGCACAAATTGTCTACAAAACACTATGTTCATCGATGCAGGTTGCACTGAGCGTTCTCACCGTCACATACTCTGGTAGGCATGCTGTTTGACTGGTATACATATCATATATTAGTCATCCTCACTGTTCAGTACGTCTGCAATGGCCAGCACATCAGGGTGGTTTGGCCCTAATGCTTTGTTCTGGATGTCATATGCCCTCTGTAACAAGGGCCTGCCAATGTCATCTCGCCCCTGCACTCACCACAAGCTCAGACTGAGCTACAGCAAAGCCAACATGCTGTGCATCATGACAAAGCTGGTGACAGTCATTTGGCTGCAGAGTGCGAATGTCTCCATCTGTAGTGTACTGCTGATACTCAGTGACTCATGGCAAATGCACAGCACTAATGAGGCCAAGTTGCTCCTCCTATACACACCTTGAGTATGCTGAGTCTCTCAAAACCACCAGAACATTATCTGCAGACTGCAATTGTGCATCACAGACACCGTGCATGAGAGCAGATCCAACACAGGTATGCTACATGCAGCAATGTCTGATGGGGAACTATCAGATCTGGCACAGCTTCCAATGCAGGGAACTCGAGTCGCATCTGCCAGCAGGAAGGAAAAAAACCCCGTTACAATCATTACATTTCAGTCTAGGCTGCAGCAATCAAGAGGCAGCCCACCTGTTCCAGATGCAGCACAGCCAAGTCTGTCAGGCAGTGGGCGACATCCGCATGGTCAGGCCCTCGCGCCTTCTCATAGATGCGCAGGGCCCGCTCATACAGGGGCTGCGCCTTGGCAAACTCCAGGCGCTGGTTGTACAGGATGGCTATGTTGGTCAGGGACTCTGCTACATCCGGGTGATCAGGGCCAAGGGCCCTTTCTCGCGCGGCCAGCTCTGCTTCATATGCCCTTGGATCATCCTGACTGTGCTCTGCAGACAATGCAGGCATGACAGGTTAGGAAAGTCTGTTTTGTGCCGCTAGCTGTGCATGTTATGCCTGGCTCATGCTGTCTGACAGCACTGCTCACATGTGGGTCAAGTGCACACACGTGAGTCAAACGCAAGGAAGAACTTTGCACAAAATGTGCACATGTCAGCGCAGCAGGGCTGAGGGCTGTTGTCAGCACTGCTTCACTGTGGGAGTCACCCTGCTTGCTGCTTGACAACTACTGTGCACCAGACAGGGGAAAGAGAAGTCAGTGAACCACCGTACAGTGCCATATCAGGACAATCATGTTGCGTATCTATATCATAACCCGTAGATAGAAGCGCTGCAATGTAAAGCCTGTTTTCAACTCATATAGTGATACAATGTGGGTTCAGGGCCTACACCAGCAACAAATGAAATTTTGAGCTGCAAGCAGGACCCTACACATATGGTACATATAGTCCGCAGTCTACACATGCAGTACCTGCAAGAGCATGGTCTTGCGCTTGATGTTGCCCTCGCTGCACTGCTGCTGCCTGATGCACATGCTGCTGCGCTGCCTTGTCAGCATCACTCTTCTTCCTGCTTGCGTTTGCCGCCGGCTTCTTGGCAGGTGCGGGTGCTGACGAGGAAGAAGCAGCAGCAGGAGGGGGCCCAGGAGGGGGCCCTGTGCCCTGTGGGCCCCCCATCTCATTGTCCAGCTGCTCCTTGATCTTTGGATTGAGATCTTCTGGCAGGTACTTCTGGACTGATGGACCCACCTGTATGCAGCTTGGCAGCATTGGTACGTATGCACATGATAAATTCATTCAGTCATTAATTCATTCAGTTGTTCATACATTCATTCACTTGTTTGTTCACACACTCAACATGCATGCTCTCCTGGCGTCTGGTACAAATAGACCGCTTGACTCACAATAAGCATGCCTGATGAACATTTTAGCAAGTGCGTACACTGATAAGTTGCATCAGCCTAGCTGACATTCTGCAGCACCCTTGCTGTGCAATTCAGGGCCTCTCAATACACTATGACTGAATGCTGTGGTTGCATCAGCATGCATTGGCTGTCTTGGTCAAAATTTTGCCATCAGTAAGTGTCACGCCAGCACAGCAACAAGCCAGGCTGCGCCGTATGCAGAGCCATAATATGTGCCTGCCAAAGCATGAGACACCCAAATGCAAGTATTTGGGCATACACTACAGTTCGTGCAGCCCAACAGCCGTGTTGTGTAGTGCAATGAGCATCCTAAATGTCATGTCACAGGCAAGAATGTTGGGTCCGCGTTGTACAGAGAGACAGGACTTGCCCCGCACAAACCTAGCTCAAGATAAGCCCAAAAGCGTGAACACAAATGTTATGATTCCTCTTGTGAATGTCATCATTGTTGTTGTTGTTATTGTTGTTGTCATTCTTGTTGCTATCATTATATGCATTATGATTATCATTATTATAACTATCTATGATTGTGAGCATTATTATTACCTTGCTGTACAGTAACAGTGTGACCTTCACTGCCTGACTTCGAACTTCAGCGTTGGCACTAGTGAAAGCACTGCCCACAAACTTCATGAGGGGCTCCAGCTGGAACCCCCCCTCAGACCCCTTGCTGACCCCAAACAGGGGCACTAAAGAGTTGATGAGCTGCAGACGGCCAAATACTGGCCGCCATGCATTCTGGTTCTTGACAGGGCGTGTGAACGCCGCCAGCATGCCTGACATGTTCACGTCCTGTCTATGCGCTAGCCATAGCACTGTGTCTGTGCTAGAGTCCCTGCAGACATGCAAGCTCTTCATGATTTCAGGCATTCATTCGTTTGCTTGGTTTGCTTGTTAATTTCTTCACTCCCTTCTTGCCCAAGAGAGTTTGGGGTGTACAGTTGAGTAGCTCCATGTATAGGGTCCTGAGTGGCTCCCTGTATGAGTACCTGTGTTGACAGTCAGTGTATCAACAATCTTGTGTGTCAGTGTGTTCTAAATCAGATTGGACCCCTTCACGCTGACCTCTGGAACTGGACCAGGGCGTCTTTTGCCTTCAGAGAGCGAAATCAAAGCGTCTCAGGCAGCTTATCATCTGTTATGTAGCCAGCTGAGCCTGCTATAAGCACATGATTTGGCTTGACATATAAGCGCAGCGAGGGACAAGACATGCCGTCTGTGATGGAACAAAAGCTGCAACAGCATACCAAACATACTTAGTTTGCATGAAGACACGCCTTTAGCCGCATGCATGAACGGTCAGCACGCCTTGCAGCGGCACAGTGTGTGTCTCAAACACAAACATATGATCTGCAGTCTGGCATGCGTATAAACAATTGTGCAACCATGCCAGAGTTCACACCTGATGCGGGTGTTGTTGTCGCCAGCTTTATCAATGAGGATGGGCAGCAGGTCGGACACCAGGGAGGTCACCTCCCGCCCTCCAGCCTCAGAAGCGTACTTCTCTATCAATGCTCGCAGTACCTGTACACCAGTGTGACAGCTGGACAGGCAACTGGAGAGACAAGGCTTGTCCTGCACGTACCCAGCTCATCATGAGCTGCAAAGCATTATTGTTGGTGTTATCATTATTGTTGTTGTTGTTGTTGTTGTTGTTATTATGATTATTGTTATTATTATCATTGTTATTATCATTACTGTTATTATTACTACTGTTATTGTGAAAGCTGTGCCAGCCAAACTGTGCATGCTCTTGCATGCTTTTGAGCCTTTGCCTGCTTTTGGGAGGAAAGAGTGAGTGGATGGGCATGTGAGCAGGCTCTGCACTCCTTTTTTCAAGCGTGTTGTGACAGTGATGAGCTTGTAGTGACAGTGATGAGCTTGTAGTGATAATGATGAGCTTGTTGTGGTAAGGATGAGCTTGTAGTGGTGAGTAATGAGCTAGCTTCTATGCGCACAGGGTTTTAGAATCAGAGTGTGATGGGTACTCATGCTGCATAAGGGGCTGTTGAAGCACTAGCTGACTGAAACGCGAGCAATACCCTTGCCAGGATCAATGCCCACTGTTGTCTACTGTTCAGGCTGAGCTCAGCGTAGGCAACATGACTCACGTAGGGCATTTGGGCTGGTTCATACACTGCTCATGCGTCATGCAGCCTGTGATTGAGGCTGTGAACAACATCATGTGAGCTACATCCTGAATATGAGGTAAGTCCTATATGTGAGGTAAGTCCTAAATGTGAGGTTAAACCTAAATGTGACACAGATTATGTGTGGTAGGTCTTGAATTCAGCTAAGTTGACATGCAGACATGCAGCACAAACGATGATTACCTGGAGGGTGAGCTGGAAGACATTGGCAACCTTGTCCTGCACGCTTCTCAGCAGGGCCTTAGATAGGGCCTTGAACAGATCCCCCTTGTGCCCCTGGACCCCACCCCCCTTCAAGACCTTCTCAATGCTCATCAGAGCTGCCTCCCTGAGTTGCCATGTCTTGCTGTACATGGCCCGCACTGTGTACTCCCCCACTGCATCTATTAGTGCCTCTGCGTCCTTGGCATCTGCCAGGGGGAGGGGCTCTGGGGCGGGAAGATCTGGCGGGAAACCCTCTGGGAGATGCTCTGCAGATACAAGGGTACATTGATTTCACATGTAAATTTGAAGGGAAGACACAACAGTTGGAGAGCAGTCACAAACTCTCAGAAACATTCCAGGATATTTAGAATGCTGGAGTTGATGCATTGATGAGTGACCCTGTTTGTTGGGCATCTGCTATGAAGCATCATTTCACAGTACCAGCTAAGCTGCATCACTAGCTCAAGTAAACACAGACGCGAAGCATGTCCCCTACTTGAGTGGACGCAGAGAGAATGCCTGTCTGGGACATACAAGTAAACAAAGATGCAAGGCCTGTCCACAAGCCGTCTTGCAGAAGCATGATGGCTTGCAAACAGGCATTGATGTGAGCATGCAGGTTGTATCACCCCATGACACAGGCAGGCAGGCAGGCCACATGCTGTTGCTGAGCATACAGAGACAGAAGGTACCTTTTGGAGGGGCAGGGGGCTGGTCTGGCCTAGCCCTTGGGGCAGCTACAGGGTCAGGCAGGGTAGGGGGATCATCGTCATTGCCTGTGTAGGAGCCCCTTGCCCTTGCCGGCCTGTCATCATAGGCCTGAGCTGGCGTCCTATCACTGTTGGAGTCCTCCCTGTGTAGCGGTGGTGCTGCAAACACAGCAGTACGTTCCAGCCAATACTTGCACTGTCCAGAAGTTGTATTCTAGCAGCTTAACAGCTGCTTTTCAATCAGCAGCTGCATATTTGTCAGGCTCTGAAATATAGTCCATAAATTACAGTGTCTGAGATACAGTCTTTCATTTAATGTGTTCAAATCACAGTCCCTGGGATTCAGGCTCTGATTTGCAGTTTCTGAGATGCAGTCTTTTGACTCACAATCTCTGAGAATTGATGTTCAACATACCAAGTGCATGTGGCCGCCACATTGGTGCAAGAGCTGACAGCCAAGCTGACATCTGTCATTGGCACCAGCGTACTGACCTATATCAGCTCAATGGTAACCAGTGTTGAATGAGTGATGTATGGCCCTGAGACTCCATGTGAATCATTGACAAATCCAATCATCCGGACGTGTCAGAGTTCAAGTGATAAATTGCACTCCTGATAATAACATTGTCAAAGTGCTCACGCTGAACATAGGCAACCCCAGTCAACCTGGCATGTCAGAGTTCTCGAGATGACAACATCATCAAACAGCTCATGCTGTTCAGGTAGGTGCATTCACCTTGTGGTGGTGATGCAGCATCTGGCTCCTGAGCTGTTGAGGGCATGGCTGCAGCGCCTCCAGAGGGCTGAGAGCGCAGTGGGGGCATGGCAGCAGCATTGGAGGGGGCCTCCGACAGCTGCCCTGAGCTGGCTCTTCCAGAACTGGCGGCAGAAGCCTTCCTACTGCACATACAGACGCAAGGGATTGACAGAAAAGAAAAGAAAAGAAAAGACTACGCCTTTTGGCGTCAATTTAATGAGAGGCCAAGTATTATACTGGGCTGCCCAGTATTGACATGTTCACTTCTCATACAGACTCATGGGGATGGGTTTTTACAATGTCTGTGGGCACGCCACAATGTCTGTGGGCACGCCATACATGTGATGCCAACTGGGCAGATTGCAAACCCACCTGCCCAGCACTCTGTTGAAGATTTCCTCTGGGTCTGTTGCCCTGCGTGACTTGGGCACTTCGGCAATCTGGCCAGTTGCTGCTGCTTCCCCTGCTGCTCTGAGCTTGTCTATGTCCTGCTTCAGGGCTTTGGCCATGTCGTAGTCCTCACGCTCTACTGCCACCCTACACCAGCATTGCAAATGTCTTGTTGAATGCCTGACACACTGGGTAACTGTGCTCACAGCATGACGCAAATGTTTCAGCAGCAGCAGCATGCTGCATGGAGTAATGGCTGTATAGACAACGTAATTTGTCCAGGACACTCTGTGACAGCAGTCTGCATTGAAGCTGATGCCATATGTGCCATGGCCAAGAGCCAGGTGCGCTTGAAAGATGCTTGCCTTTTTCTGGCCTCAAGCTGTGCCACCTTTTGCCCTAAAGCCTTGAGCCTTTCAATGGCCAGCTTGAGCCTTTTGGCCTCATCATAATCCTCCTTTGCTACTGCTGTCTCCTTGTGCTTGTTGATCTCCCTGATCTTGCCAGCAGTGACGGGGTCCACATTGACATCCAGAGACAGGTCAGCCATTGCACCAGCAGCTGCGCTGATGTGGCTGGGCTGGTAGTGATTGCTGACATAGCTGGGTACTCCCGGCAGATTCTCTGTCTGAATGACTTGACCCACCAAGTTCAGAGCTATGATGCCAACCTGGTCAGGCAACATGTATAATGCCGACCATCTTTGATGTGCTTGACAGGCGTGCGTGGTGAGTGGCATCAAGTATGTTGTGATGAATGCTGACAGTATGGGCAGTAGTGCAGAACATGAATTCTGGCTTGCAATGAAGACATGAGCCTAGTTTCCTGGTTGCGCATGGCAATCAATGCATGATGCATGAAGCCATTGACTGTGCTAGGTAAGGAACATCCTATTGGATAGCACATACCAGGACTATTAGGTATGTGAGGTTAGATTGTACTAAACATCGAAGTAGCACAAGAAGTTTGAATGTCAATTGCTTAGAAACCTGCGCAACACAGTCAAGCATTAAATTTGCTGACCTGGTTGTATATGTTGAGCTTGTTGGTGTGACAGCGTTGCACCACCAAGCGCAGTAGATACGCATCACTGTTCACCCTCACGCTTTTCAGTTCCCGAGCCTGATGGCCTGTGCGCTCATTGCTGTTGAAGCTGAGATACCCAAGACGCTTCATAACGCACTGCTCTGGGTCTGAGGTGCCAGGCGGCAAGCAGCCAACATGAATTTCAATCTTAGTTGGTATCTGCAAGTTGCAAGGCAGCGTCACAGCATAATGAAGCTGAGCAGCTGCCTAAAGAGCCCTGTTGAACTTGAGAGCTGCTATTACCTTATACTCATGTGACAAAATCTGGATTTGCTCGAGTTTGGCTGGCTCCTCAAGCCGCAGTACAACCTCCTGGGGGTAGCTGCAGAATCTGCAGCGTACATGCAGATGTGCGGTAGTGTATATAAACCTGCAGCAAGGCTTGATCTAGACAAAACGAGCTAGGATCGGTACCTGGGACTCTGCCAGCCCCGTGTTTGAGGGCTATGAAACAACAACTCTCGAGCTGGATAGTCTGGGTCCTGTAGAAGCGGGACTGCTCATCCACGTGTTGTGATATGGCTGTTGGGGAGCAACAAATCATGGCGTACCTCTCCAGATGTCGAATGCACTGTGAACCTGAGCTTCCCAGCTCCTGCAGCCATGCTTCTGCGCTTAGGCCTGCGCAGTGCCTGTGTGTCTGGCCCGCGCGAGGTCAGACTTGCGGGTCTGCATAGCTCATGCCTTGTTATCGAAGTTGACCACTGCTCCCCGCCAGATTTCGAGGGAATCAAACAGTCAGCTGACAACTTGCAGTCAAGAAGACTTATGGGAGTGCTTTTAAGCAAAGTGTCGCATCGCTGAGGAGGAGTCTTCCTGCGTAGATCAGCCTGCAGCTATTGCGCTAGGGCGCTTTAAGCGACGCGGGTCGTCTCAAAAGATGTTGCAGGTCGAGCACTAGCAGTCAGCGGTCAGCATGCTACCCAGGCTCGACACTCATAAGCACAACAACGATGAATCTTTGCGGAGTTTGCCTGTCCAGTCGATGCGCAATGGCCAACCACAGTCTTTTTTACCTCAAGGCAGCCTGCCAAGCGTATTGAAGAAGTTGCAGCTGCCCAGCATCCCGGAAGGTGAACATGTGGGAGACAGTGTCAAAGCGGTTCATCACAGCAGCAACTCTAGTGTGCCGTTGTTGCCAATTGTCAACAGCAGTACCTCCAAGATGCAGATTGCATCTAAAGCGACACAGCAGCGTCAACAGGAGGTTGTGTCGCGGCCTGGGCAGACTGCAGCAGAACCGGGCTCACAGACAGCTGCCAGGCCTGTGCCGCATTATGCTATTCCACAAGACCGCACACCATTATGGTCTGAGAGGGACCGCCCTGGCCGCCTCACGAATCCCACAAATCCATACAAACAAAACCTTGACCTGGCGCCAAAAGTCACGCCAACAACTAGATTCAGCAGCCCTGCCAAGTATGGCAGAGGTCCAGAAATGTGGTCTGTCTCATCAGCTCTTGAGTCATCCTGGTCTCAAAGCCCTCGGCAAAGAGCAAGCCCCGGACAACAGCACCTGGCCCCTCTCAGTCCATCTAGAGTAGCCCCTCCTGCTATGTTGAAACAGGTAAGCCCTGCTGGCTGAGTTGTATTGTCTTCTGACTCTGTAACCTGAGAAGCCGTAGATGCGTGTCAATGCTGCGTAGTTTACTCTCAAGCACTTTATGAATGTCTGCTGCAGGGTGAGCTGTTGGCTGCTGTCAACGACACGCTGGAAGCTTTGGGGCTACCCCGGGGCAGCTCCCCACCCCCCCTCAGCAGAGGACAGCGCTGGTTGGCTGCACATGGTCTGTCTGCTGGCGTGCCAACAGACACAGCATCACTCAGTGAACCTCAACAGCGTTGTGCAAGCCTAGCCACCTCATCAGCTCATCACTTGGCATCCTCAGTCTCAGGTCAAATGTCAGGCAGTATGGTATCAGCAGCTGCCTTGCCACACAAGTCTGATCAGGAAGCGGTGAGCGTCAAATCAGGGCGGTCTGCAGGGACTGAGTCTGGTCTGCAGGCTCACATGACGGTTCCTGAAGTCTCAGCACAACAACAGCTTGACACGCTGTCTGTTGCAGCCAAGCCAGATAGCATCATTGGGGCAGAGTCCATAGAAGCCAGGTCAGCTGACGGCATCCAGCTGCAGATGCTTCAGAGCTCCACAAGCAGTGATGTGCATCTCGAAACCATGCTGAGAGGCGTCCAGGCAGATGCATCAGGCGCATCAGCCAGCTCTTCAGCAGCACATCAACAAGATGCTTTGACAGCGACCAGAGCAGTTTCTGGCCTAGCAGCGTCTAGCCTGGATGCCTCAGCCATACAGCTCATCTCCATGGCTGACTCAGCTAGGTCTGAGGGACTCAGTCCTGAGCCAGACCTGGCAAGGACTGAGCCTGAGCCAAATGGGCCTGAACATCAGTTGCTCAGCCCTGCGCCTCAGTCGCACAGCCCTGCGCCTCATTCGCTCAGCCCTGCGCCTCAGTCGCTCAGTCCTGTGCCCCTGTCACTCAGCACTGAGTCCCAGACACTCAGCTCTGCGCCCCAGTCACTCAGCACTGAGTCCCAGTCACTCAGCTCTGAGCCTCAGTTACCAAGCATAGAGCCTGATGATCACCCTTTCCCTGCCATGCCAGCAGCTGACATACAGCCAGGTCTTGATGCTGCTGCCACACAGCTCACTGTCGGCACTGGCATTGCACAGCAGCAGGATAGTCAGACTGAGGCCATGGGTTTGCACAGTTGCATTGGACCCAGCATTGCTCAGCAGGACACAGGCCCAGAGGCTGCTGACACCGGCCAGGTAGCAAACACAGCTCCTCGCAGCATATCTGGAGCTGGCAGCAGCAGCAGCAGAGCTGGCAGCATTGGCACTTCTGAGTCCTCGGCTCAGGAGAGGCAGGTGATGGCAGCACAGAGCAGCATGGCTCATATTGAAGACCCAGGTGTTGCACAGGCAGCTCGGCTGGTGGACAGCAGAAGTGTTGGGAGGACAGGCAGCTCTGCATTCGAGACTTCAAAACCTGTGGGCAGTACAAGCAGAAACGTTAAGGATATGGCTCAGACTCGGTTGGTGTCCGCTGCAGAGCTGCAGTCGCATCCAGACAGGGGCACTGGTTTGTACAACAGCATTGGCAGCATGACTGCAGTTGAGCCTGCACAGAGGCAATCAGAGGATGCAAATGCCCAGGCCTTTACCAAAGCATCAGATGCAATAGAATCTGGCCATGCTAGTCCTGTTGGTGGCGGTTCTGTGGGCAATGGTGATCAAGAGGTGACTGTTGCTGTGCTGCAAGCCAAAGGAGATCTGAGTAGTGCCATGCTACAGAGGTTTCATACAGGTGCGTGTCTACTGTAAGTCTATTAAAAGCTGTATGACTTGACCGTGTGTTGTTGCATCTTTGCATTCCAGTGATGCACGCACTCTGTTCAGATGTCCAGGGTATTGAATGGCATCTCACTCTTTGCTGACAACCAAGATATGCAGTGCGTTTCCAGAGCTTGTTTTGCCAGGGTTTGGCATGACTTTCAAGGCAAGCACTGACACAAAAACCTGCATCGCTGTTGCAGATGCTCAGCAGGCATCACCTTCAAGTCACCTATGTCATGATGCAGACCAACCAGGGGTCATAGAAAGAGGTGGGGGCAAGTTGGGGTCAGCAGCACCAGTGGTGGATAGGGCATCAGAAGGCAGTACGTCAGTCAGTGCTGATGCCGATGGCCTTATGAGGCGACAGGGGAGTACAGCATGGTCTGATAACACAGAAAACATCAACGCAGGTATGCTCTTGGCACCAAACCATGTGCCTAAACAGGCAAACAGTATCCTGATGGGGTCTTGCTCAGGCAGCCTTTCAGCGCTTTGATGCTGAGCTGGAGTAAACGTACACCACATGCTCACACGCAGATGGTCAAATGTGTATGACAAGTTTACTTGTCGGTTTTATCACACTGTAAAGGAAGTAAGGCTGTGTCTGCCTTTCCAGAGCCTCTGTCTGCCTTTCCACAGCCTTTGTCTGCCTTTCCAGAGCTTCTGTCTGCCTTTCCAGGGCCTCTGTCTGCCTTTCCAGAGCCTCTGTCTGCCTTTCCCCTGGAGGGGTCACCCACTGATGATCCCACTGCCGGCAGCAGCAGCAGCTCATCAGGGCGCTCATCTGCAAGTGAGGCAGGCAGTGACACTCCGTCTGTTTTACACTCAGAGCCCAGCACCACAACAGCTGCTATGCAGACCATCACAGCACAGCCTCTCTATGCATTGCCAGAGTCAAATACAGTCTCTGCCTCTGAACAACAGGAGCAAGCTGTAGACAGGAGCGCTCTGTCAGTGCAGCTTGGTCAGCATATCGCATCTCAACAGTCAGGATCTGCAACAGAGGCTCAGGATACTCAACAGGCTGCAGCTCTTGAGCAAGGCACTCCTGAGGCTGTCAGTTTTTCTGTCAGCACTGCTCTGGTCAGTTCTATGTATGCAGCTGGAAATGCAGCACACAGGAGTGACATTGCATCTGAGTCGCCATTGCATCAGCAGTTTGAAGAGCAGCTTCATCAGCCTCAGCAGCAGCAGCGGCAGCATGATGTAAGTCATCAGACAGCTGTAGATGTCAGTAATGCTGCTGCACGTTGTACAGATGTTGCTGTGATTACTCAATCCACGCCACAACCTCAGGCCGCATCATCATCCACACAGCATGCAGACTCAGCTTTTGGGATGCCATTTGGGGACAGGCTAGACAGCCAGCCTGCTGCAGCTGCTGAGCTTGTGATTGGTGCAGCTGTCACAGAAGCTCCTGAAGAAGCTGCTGAAGAAGCTACTGCAGAGACTGCTGCAGAGCCTCTGCAGAAGAGCAACAGTGGGCTCTGGAGGGACTGTAACAGCCCCATCTCCAGCATGACCTCTGGTCACATGGCCTTAGCAGACGCTGATGACATCAGCCCTGCAGATTTTGAAGACCTGGACATGAGTCACAGCATGCAAGGCAGCTCCTCCCTCCAGTCCTCTTCCTCTTCTCTGGATGCTGCAGCTGTGGGCTGGGAACCAATGCATCAGTCACAGTCAACCTTGCCTGATTTGCTGGTCGTTCACACTCAGCAGCAGACTAGTGAGTATGAGGTGGGCAAGGTGACAAGTGTCTCAGAGCTCTCAGAGCAGGGAGGAGCACTTCTAGTGCAAAGCTCATCTTTGACGCCTCAGAGCGTCCAGCTGACGATTCAGGGCTCCTCCGCAGCAGCCCTGAGCAATAGCCCTGCAGCAAGCGTCCTGCCTCAGGTCAGGCAGCAAAGCGCCCTTCTGCAACGGGGCATGGCAGCAGCTACAGCCCAGCTGCTGCTGATGGGGGCTCAGTGGGGATCCAATCTTGGCAGTCTGTGCAATTTGGGACTGATGCTGTCCCCGTCAGGCTTCATACTATTGTCCCCAAAATATGAAATCGTAGAGATCATTGGTGAAGGCGCCTATGGTAAATTTCATATTCTGGGCATCTGCTGCTTTTGCATCATCATAGTAGCTTTTTTATTCTGCTGGACTGTGTTGCAATCAGGCTGCAATACACAACTGGCATGCTGAGGAATGCAAATGCCAGATGTACTGTTTGTGCCTGTCATGTCTGCCTTGTCTATTCGCATCCAGCTTCTGAAGCCTGCCCTGTCAAAGCACTGTCTGCTCATGTCAAAGCAGTTAGCAATGGGTCTACAGTGTCTACACAACCACATGGTCTGTACACACACCCAGGAATGAAGGGAATCAGATGGTGCGATGGTCAGACGGTCTCCTTAGGAGAGACAAGACTTGTCCTGCACATACCTAGCTCATCACGAGCTGGAAAGCAAATTTATTATTATTTTAATCTTAGATGGTCAGCACCCATACCCATTGCAAGCTTGTGATCATATATCAAGAGGCTGAAGAGCTGTCATGCAGGCCTGGTGATGAAGTGCCGAGTGTTGGGCACACAGTCCACAGTGGCAATCAAGGAGTTCAAGATTGAGGACTTTGATGAAGACGCTGAGGCCCTGCGCGCCTGCTCTTTCAGAGAGGTCCAGATTCTGAAGGAGCTGCATCACCCAAATGTGGTCACTTACCTTGAGGTACACTCATGTTTATGAACTTAAGATACAAGAAGCCATAAACAATAGTACTTCACGCCCCCCTGGGTCGTCAGGGGTGTTGCAAGGTTGAAGGCATTACACTGGCGGTGGCGCAGAGTGCTCGCTTCTAGCTGTACTTGTGACAGTGGCAACTATTACAACTGAAGCTTGCTCAGTGACCAAAGTGAGATTCCCAGATGTCAAGCAAACGAAGAATCAAAATGCTGAGTTCTGCAAGATACGCCAGAACTGATTCTTCTGCATTGCTGATGTGTATGTGGCAAGCCACACTAGGCACAAGGATTGACTCAGACATCACGTCTTCTCCTTTCCTGTCTTCTTCTGGGAATCTGATGAGTATGTGTATGTCTGATGCAGGACTTCATGTTGGGCAACAAGCTGTTCATTGTGTGCGAGTACATTCCCCACTCTCTGCTGCAAGTGCTGGAGGGAACTGCTGAGCCTCTGGCATCCCAATCATCAACAGGTACTCCTGCTGCCATGGTTGCAATGCACCTAAAACATCTCCACCACGTAGGAATGCATTTTTAATGTCCCCAAACATTTCTGAGTTTAGATTTCCAGTGTAGGGATGATGTTTCTGAAATACAATAGACATCTTGGAATTGAAAAGAGCTGTTTATGCTCTCATGTCCTGTCTTTTAGTGTCTGCAAGCCTTGCAAGCAAGAACACAACATCCTTGTCCTCCAACTTCCAAACACAAACTCCTCAAAAAAACACCCAATATGTTTCTCTCTACAAGGTCTAGACTCCAGGCAACTGACACCAGCCTTTCTAGGTCCAGGGCTTCTTCACCAACTGCCCTCTGCAGCTGGCCCTGTGGGGATAGCAGGCACAGCGCAACCACAGAGGGGCCCTTCCCAGCAAAGCCCTGAAGAAGAGGATGCGACAGCATTGGCTCAGCGAGGCTATTCTCAGAGTAGCCCCAAGGGCCTGCCCCGTCGTCAAGTTCACCACATCATGCAGCAGCTGATGTCAGCACTTAACTACATCCATAACAGAGGCATTGTCTACCGAGATGTGAAGCCTGAGAACGTACTGGTGGACAACCAAGGAACAGTCAAGCTGTGTGATTTTGGCTTCTGTGAGTCTTCTTCTTTCAGCATCTTTGCCGGCATGACTGCATGAAGTGTGTGCATAGGTTGTGCATCACAGTGAGGGTCGTGCAAATCTGGCAATTGTTGTAGTCACTGCATGCAAACTGGCACCTTTGCCCTGTTGAACCTTTGTGCTTATCTTCATAACAAGCATTTACGCACATGTTAGTCCGTTCATTCCTTGACTCACACAAGCATCCTTTCATCCGTTCATTTGCCCATTCATTTGTCATTCATTCATTCATTCATTCATTCATTCATTCATTCATTCATTCATTCATTCATTCATTCATTCATCTTTACTGGGCTTTGGGGCCAGCTATGACTATCCAACCAACAGATACATCACAAGTCATTACAAAGCGCAGGTTGCGCACTGTCCCTCTTCTTCTTCAGCATCATGCTGCTTCGAGGGATTGTCTGCAGCATGTCATCATTGTCAGTGGTCATCATCACATGCCACCACCCCTGTCATCCTGCTGATATGACTCATCACTCATCCTGTCCTGCTCTCCTGTCTGTCTGATACAAAGCGCCGTCTGCAGCTCGGCACATGGTGCAAGGGGATCTGCTGACTGACTACGTGGCCACTCGCTGGTACAGAGCCCCTGAGCTGCTGCTAGGGGCGCCCTACCAGCAGCCTGGGGGTCAATTGACCAACCCCCAATACGGCTGCCCTGTAGACATTTGGGCTGCTGGCTGCCTCATGGTGCTCTCCTGCCAAACCTGTGCACAACCCAATTTGAGGTGGCAAAAGTGTGTTTCAGCCTGCCCTGGCCTGCTGGGCAGCTCAGACACCTTTGTCAGCATATGTGTTACACTGCATCGTGTTGTGTTGAGCTATGCTGGGCTGCGCTGTGCTGTCATGTCATGTCTTGGTATGTGCTGTGACGCAATGTGATGTGATGTGCATGACAGCTAATGTGATGTGATGTGCATGGCAGCTAATGTGTTGTGATGTGCATGACAGCTAATGTGATGTGATGTGCATGACAGCTAGTGTGTTGTGATGTGCATGACAGCTGATGTACCAGATGGTGTCTCATGCTTCAGCTCTGTTCTTTGCATCTGTTACACAGAGCTGCCAATGCCTCTTCTTGGGAACGTTGTGTGCCCCTTCTCAAATCCAGGGTCGCCTCTATGTAAGATGTGCTAGCATGCGCTGTATGCAACTGACCACTAGCATGCACCAACAACTAGCATGCACCAACAATGCACCGACAACTAGCATGCACCAACAATGCACCGACAACTAGCATGCACCGACAACTAGCATGCACCAGCAACTAGCATGCACCCGCAATTAGCTGAAACATATTTGCACTGACCTCTGCTGCAGGCAGAGCTGACAACCAGCGAACCATTGTTTCCGGGCTCCTCTGACATAGACCAGCTGCACCTTCAGCTGCAGCTGCTGGGCCCCCTTCCCGCCAGTATGGCTGCCAGCATCTGCGGCAACCCCCACAATGCGCAGCTGCTGCCTCTTCCCGCCAAGCCTGTGTCAAGCCTGAAAGCCTGGTAAGGATGTGGCCACATGTCAATCTGGCCATCAAGCAACCCAATGGGTCTGTGCTTTACTGCCAGGATGTTTGATGCATATCCACTGGCTCTGCACCTCAGACTGTAAAATACTAGACCAGTAAAAACATGCCTACTGCCTGGTACTTTGCTTGCCAACTTGACAGGATCTACTGCATGGTGGAGGCTCTAATCTCAAGGCTACCTATTGTGCTGTTGGTTATGTTGGAACCAAAAGGCTGCATTGGCATTTTCGTGATACATACCAACTTTTGGAAGGACGGTTCATATAGCACCAACTTGACAAGCAAGCTCTTTTGTGGTGATATCTCGTGCTGGGACAGTCGAACATTCTCATTTGCCATCCCACTTTGCCTTTCTGGCTGGTTCGCAATGAGCCCAGCAAGTGCTGACAAGGTGCAGTTGCTGCTTCAGGCTGGGCAGTGTGGTCAAGAACACAGAGCTGCAGCTTCTGACTGGAATGCTGTGTCTGGACCCACACAAACGCTGGACAGCCCAGCGCTGTCTGCAGCACTGCACAAAGCATTTTGCTAACAAGATATAATGAGCTTCAGCTGCTTTTTACAGACTGGCCAAGAGGGTCTCTGAGGGCCATCCAGGGTCCAGGCAAACATATATGCATGTGTTGTCACCGTCAATGCAGGAGATTGTGTGCTGATAATTGTGTTGTCTATGTATAAGCATGCAAACAGTCTTGCATGTTGTATGTTTGTGAGTAACGATGATGGCTGCTGTGTGCACTGGTGCACCTGGCCACTTTGATCTGAGTTCTACTGACCAAGATACATACGGTTGAGCTCTGATACATGTCCATTATGGATCTATGGAACGTCAAACATGACAACCGTGTGCCTTCTAGAAGGCTGCATGTAAAAGGCAGCATGCTGGGCTGATACGTTAATATGATGCAACAGTACTGCCTATGCAAGTATCAAGGCCTGGCATTCTGTCGAAGCTTGCTGACTAAAATGACGAGCCAGGCTGATCGAAATTGTCACAATGTATCCGACGGCATAATATCTCCAACCAGATGTTATCATATGGCATATGGCTAGCTACTATATGGAGAGGAAGGCACAACGTATGCCCAGACACTTGTTTGACTTTTGAATTAGCATTTACTTATTCAGCTTTGACATGAGCGCAGCAAGCCAGTGGACTGCAACAAAGCATCAAGCTGGGAGGAGCTCACAAACATAATCCTCTGACTAAGGTCTAGGCTCATGGCTCATGCGTATGACCACAGCTCCTTGACTGCACTTTTAAAGGTAATAAGCTTTGGGACTGGTCATTTCTGGCTGCCATAGGCATTGCAGCATAGTTTGATGTCGTAATGGCAGTAAGTGCCTGGACTGCTATAGACCAGTAAGTGACATGCTGACAAGCTGACTCCATCAGCTTGGCTGTACATCTCTAGTTATTGCTCAAGCTCAAGAGTGTCCAGTAGTTTGCGCCATCGAGCTGGCTCTTCCTCAAAAATATATGTGATTGGGCTGACCACCACCCCACTACCTCCTGCCTGCACAAGCATCGTGTAATTTCAGTAGCAAACCTCAAGGGGTTTCTTGCCATGCAGATTTCTTTCTGTGGGTTTGTTGAGACCATGTATGGCAGCATGCGTTTGTGCAACCAACTGTAGAGCTGCGCTGTTACATCACCTCAGCAACGCCTTGGCACAGCATGATGAGGCTAGACACAATATGGCATGTAGAAGCGAAGCACGGCACAGCACAGCACAGCACAGCACAGCACAGCACAGCACAGCACAGCACAGCACAGCACAGCACAGCACAGCACAGCACAGCACAGCACAGCACGATACAGCACAGCGCAGCGCAGCAACAGCTACCAACCTGTCTGAAGCCCTTGACAGCTGCATAGATCTGCTTCTTTGGGATGCAAATGGTGCAATCAAAGTAGCCGCAGGGCCCAATGGTGCCATCCTCTGTTTTGTTGTAAACTGTGCTGATGGTGGGCCCTTGCAGCCCGCTCAGTCCCGGCTGGTCCAGCAGCTTCTGTGCCACCTGCATGAATGACAAAGAAATGCAACTTGCATGTGCTGATGATCAGTCAGTGTCAGAGGTATGCTGCTGGACAGGAGCGTTGTCTTTCCTGGAGAGCCAGACATGGCTTGTTGAGCTGTCAGCGCAACTAAGTAATGATGGCAATGCAACAGATACAGAACCATCATCAAATCAAGGGTTTCAGTGAGGCAGCTTGATGCGTGCCATCATGCAGCAGCTTAGGGCACTGTTCAGCAACAAGGCTAGTCACCTCCTCAGCCCGGGGCAGCCTGGTATAACACTTGGCTTCTCGTTAAATTGACAACAAAAAGCGTAATGTTTTCTTGTATTTTCTGTTCTGTTCTCACCTCCTCAGCGCTGTTGCCTCGCATGTTGGCCAGCACACTGTAGAACTTGCCAGCCTTCAGGTGAGCCTCAAAGCGCTCAATCAGCTCATGCACAACCTCCAGCAGCCCTGGCCTTTCTTGGAGTGCTCGCCGGTTTGCAACAAGCGCACCTTGACTCCAAAGGATGTGGCCGCCCTCTAGCTCCTTTAGGTTGTTCTCTCGCAAGGTCACACCTGCACTTCACATGAAAATGAAATGAAAATGCTGCGGTTGAGGCACAGAATAACAAGCATAATAATTTGATTTCCAGCTCATGATGAAATAGGTACATGCGGGACAAGCACAGAGCTTGCTGGAAAGCTGTAGAGGACTGGGAGTTCTCAAAGAGGATTTCGGGGGATGCAGCTCCTGCTCAGTGTGAGGCTTTTTGGCCCAATTGTCCACGGCATGTAAGCTTGATGGGTTGGCTGAAAGGCTCAATTGCAACATGAAACATAGACACAAGAGCCTTCTGCACTCTGGTTGCAAGACAAGCAGAAATAGCAACAGTAAGCCTTTGAGGAGCCTCATGAAATGTGATCAGTCTCTCATGTGGATTGTGCGTTGCAACAGACCCATGCAGCACGTGACTCGCATGTGAAATGATTGTAGACAAGGCATAGCCATTGATCAAAGGGCTGTGTGAAAGCGGATATAGCACTCCTTCCACATTACCAAGGAAATTAGCCAGATGATCACCTGTGCTGACAAGATCAAGGATGATATCAGCTGATCCCATGAGAGGGGCTGCTTCAAGAGCCCCATCAGCACTCAGCAGCACTACGTGCTCAAAGCCCTGCTCCTGGAAGAACTTGCGGGCCACATTCTGGTAACCAGTAACCACACGCAGAGGGTTGCTTTCACTCCACTCTGGCATGCTGCGCAGCTGATCTAGCGTGCTGATGTCCGCAAACTTGCCACTCATGGGAACACCCAATCCCAGGTGACAATGGCCAAAGTCGAGAGCATCATGGACAACAACCAGGTCTGGGTCACCGTGAGATAGCTCAGCAAACATGTCCAAGCCAACAATGCCTAAGTCAAAGTCTCCGTAGCTGAGTTTCCGAACCACATCTGACGCTCGCTGGAACCAGACCTCTAGTTGCGGCATCTGCAGCAGCTTGGCAGAGCTCACAGCTGGACACTGACTGTACAGCACAGTTTTGTGCAATGGTGCACATGGCTCTCATTGAGGTCCTGAGAAGGCACTGACGCTTACCAGAGGGATTTGCGCAGTGTATTGTCTGGGGTTGGGCTTGTATACAGACAGTTGGCAATCCTGCATAACAAGGAATGATGGTGAGCTTGATACATGATAGTTGCAGGAAAGTCTTGTTGTCTGACTTGGATACCTTTAAAAGTTGCTGTGTATCTTCTGCCATTCTGCCCTTGCTAGGGATAGCAAGCCGAAGGGTGTCCCGCTTGCTAGGCGTTTGCTTTGGCGGCGCTGCAAGGGAATAGGGCAGGCCTTAACACTGTGGAAATTTGAACAGCAGAGAGCGCCGAGAGCCGTTTACACGCACCCGTGCCGATGTCCTTGTGAGACAAGCTTGACCGAACGACCCTGCGTACTGCAGGATTCGCTCGAGAGCAGACTGAGGTCGATGGTGAAGGCGTACATAATGGGCGCAAATGTGAGAGGCATCCCAAGTGTGCTGGAGTTTGAAGGGAAGGAGTAACGATATTCTTCTGCAACATGCTGGAGCCGAGCTAGACAAGAAAAGCCTTTAACTCAGGCGGGCGCTTGGAGCCTTATTTGGAAAGTTAAAGTCATGAAAGGATGCAGGGATCTCTGCACACTGTACACGCAATTCGCTGCGGTGCTTGCAGCGCTACCTGCTTGGAGCAATTGTTTCAATGCAAATGCCCTGCTCTCCGCCCTGCTGGCAACTATATTGTACAAACCGCCCTCAATCCGCCCCCTCCCCAACCTGCAGAGCTGGTGGCACTTCCAACCACTTCTTGCGCAACACTTCTGCGTCATTTTTATGAGCACTGCTTCGGGCACATCCAGATATCTAGGTCTGACTGTCTTGTCTTGATGGCAGGTTATCATGCTCTGGTGCTGCACCGCTGATCAGCTGCCCAGCTCATGATCATGCAGCTTCGAATCCGTCCCTTCCATGTCACTCGCAGCGCTAGCTAGAGGCACTTAAGTAAGCTGGGGTAATGAGACTCACGGGCAATCATTCAATGATTATGACAGACAACTCATCTTAGACTAGACCGTCAACGGATCCTGGAGCAGTCAGCGCTGCTAGCACTGCAGCTGCAGCCGGCTCCCGCTTTCAGTTGCAGTTAGCTGCAGCGGGAAGATGAGCAAATCATTATTTAATTAATGGCAGTCAGATTCCAGAGCCCTGTACTTTGTACCTCGTGAAAGTTTTTCATCTCTGCCATGAGATTGCCCTTCTCTTCCTTCTCAAACCCTCTCACCCCTTCTCACCCTTTCAATAAGTCAGCTCCTCAGTTTCCATTTCCGGAGTCGAGCAGTACTTTGAGCCATGCCCTTGCATGAAGAACTGAAGCCTTGAGAAGCACCTGCGATCTCCAAATAGGCGTGTTGACACCTTTGTTTTTCAGGCTCCCGCAAAATTGCGCATGCGCAGTGGTTGGGCAGCCAATAGCTAGCAATCACCTGCATCTACCGGCGTCGCGACCATGTAAGCCCCGGAACCACTGAACTGATTGTGACTCTGATCTCTCACTGATTGCAGTCTTCGCTGCATTTGCGCGGTCATGGAAAAAGTGCAGTATGCCGCTCTGTCAATTGCCTTTGCAATCGCCAATTGGTGCTTGTCCAACTATCGTGCCTGCGGCTTCTGATCTCTGACTTGATCATGGCACACCTGCAGAGAACCAAGAGTACGCACGCCAGCAAAGCGCTACCAGCCGAAGCCATGGCATCGCAGAAAAGTATTGCATTTGTTCTGATGTTATGCCTGACTCTGCTCGCGAGCCGCCCGGTCACAGGTGAGATATCAGGGCTGCCGCCTGCCGACCTGATACCAATATTGCTGTACGCTTACGCTCCATCAAATTCTGCTGATTGCGCACTTGACTCCAATTGCACGCTAATTCCTTTCGGAGAAGAGTAATCGTCAAGCATAGCTCGTCGAACTGGCAGAAATGCAGTGCCTGAAGCTGGCAGCATGCGTGCAGCGTGTTCAACTGCAAGCGGTCTAGCTAGTCATTACAAACTGTGCACTTGGCTCTTTCACACTTGGCTCCCTCTGACAAGCCCTCATTCCTCTTACCGGCTTGTTGTATGGCTGTGAAAGCATCAGGCCTTGTCTATGTGTACAGGAGCCTCTCCCTCGGAAAAGTCCCCTGCACAGAAGTCCCCTGCGGCAGCCTCACCTTCACCGTCACCCAGCAGCTCCTCCGGTATGTCTGGGCCGTATATGGCAAGGCCCTCTCGCGTCCGGC
>JAABUP010004165.1_pt1 | contig 24088 bp, 38 predicted proteins | sample 5559201 | NCBI WGS metagenome assembly JAABUP01 (sample SAMN10711887, study PRJNA513373) | rock metagenome | isolation source: Antarctica rocks | place: Antarctica
GGCAGGGCAGGGCAGGGCAGGGCAGGGCAGGGCAGGGCAGGGCAGGGCAGGGCAGGGCAGGGCAGGGCAGGGCAGGAACAAGGCAGAGTGCAGGTAGAGCAGGGCTAGGCATGGCAGGGCTGCACAGCAGCAGTCAGCAAAGAGAATCTCAGGACAAGGTAGAGCCAAACAGAAGGAGCTGCTGGACTGACAGCCACAGCATCTGCTTTGCAAAACCATTGCGCCAGGCATTCTCTCATTTCTTCTGGTGCAATGCAAGACGTATCAAATTTTCAGGTCAGTCAGCGGCAGCTTGCTTGGCTAGCTCGATTGTTTGCAGTGGACCACATCATGCCTCCATGCATCCACAGACCATTGCATACCTCATTGAAGCTGTTGGTTCCCCCCCTGCGTGAAGAAGGCCTTGATGTTGGGGTGGCCCAGCAGGTCATTTTGGGGTACCCAGTCAGACAGCAGAATGTTGTCACCCAGATTCAGGTCACTACTGTTGACTCCCACCAGCTCCAAGTCCTGCTTTGCCGCCTTCCAAACAACCTTGGTCGGGGCTATTGCAGATAATGCCTTGGCAATGGCCTTCAATTCAGGAACCTCTGCATGCACAGCTGTCTGTTTCACAGTCATGCTGCTAGCCATGACAGCTGCATGCAGCTTACCTGGCCTTGTCACCACTAGCTTTTGTCAATACATTCACTTCTTCATCATGCTCCTGATCGTAGCACCTGTATTTGACCATCACTTGCGTATTCTTGACAAGAAGATGCTGTGCTCATTGACAGGACTTTGCCGATACACATCTCTCTGGTAGGCTATTGCGCTGCCTTTGCACTATCTGTGCTTGATGCACATCAAGGCAGATTTGCTCATATACATCCTGTCTTTCCAGGCAGAACAAACCTTGAAGAGCTGTGAGTAAACACTGGAGTCCACATGTGACATACCTGGGATTGCAGTAGATCCCAGGGAGGCCAAAACCACCCCATGTTCTCCAGCTGACCCTACAAATGATTCCAAATGGGGTGGTAAAGGCTGGGGACCTTTGGCCGTAACGGCCCCAAACAAGACAATGTGTGGCGACAGGGGTTGCGCACTGCTGACCGCCCACTCACTGCCTGCCAGAACTAGAGCTGCTTGCTGATAGGACTTTGACATGCTGTAAGGTGCAATGTCGTAGTGGCGCCTGCATGCAGTTGGCATGTGTGTGAAACTAGCGCAAGAGACATTAATATATGGCAATGGTTGCTTACATGCTGCACATCCTTGCAAAGCTGCCATCCCAGATATCATAGCTTGTTCTTAGTGACCAGGGCCTGCATTGTGGCCTTGTGGCAATGATTAGATTCCTGATTACGACATGAGTCACTGAAACCATGCTATTACACAGATCATGCAACAAAGCGATGTTGCATTGGCAGCAGCCAGATAGGCATGGACATGCAGCATGCGCATGCTTTGCTGTAAGCATAGTGCTAGCATTCACACTCCTCAGCATGCATGCTGTCAGCCTGTATATGTGTGCAACAGCACTAGATCAGCGTATGGGACGTTCACATGCTGGTCTGGTGCTGTTATACCATATGATATACAGGCATATGAACAAACCACGTGCCGGTATACACATAAATGCAGCACTCAGACATGAAGCATACAGAGTTGCACAGAGGCGCACAGCAGAGGCGCACAGCAGAGGCGCACAGCAGGGCTAGACATACAAGATTCTGCAGGCGCCTGCATGGACCCTGTATGCTCTGGCAGGCACACATCCAGGTGCCAAATGACAAGTGCATTATGTGTAAAGCAACACTGTATATACAGCAATAAGCAGATTTGTTGCCATACGCAGCTGCCTAACACAGTAGGTACAAAGTCTAGATTGACGGGGCTTACCATATGACCTTGTTCAAGTGTGCCTCGAGCACCATGGTGAAGACAATGTCATTCATTACATGTACCGCCAGGTTTTGCAGTCTCTGAAGCAAGTTCTGCATAGACAATGATGGTACTGATGTCGTGACATGCGCGTTGAATGCATTTTGTGAAGACACGGCAGTGTGCCTGATAGCCCGATCTAATAGCATTCTTTTGGCTGTGAGCAAGCAAGACAACAGAGCATGCAAGACAACAGAGTGCATTGCGGTTGTCATAGGTTGGATCATAGAAGGACATGTTTACTTGCAATTGTCCAAGGACAATATATCCTCTTGACTCAAGCGCTGGGAGTGTACATGGACTCAAGCGCTGGGAGTGTACATGGTTGCTGACCATGTGTCTAGGAAGGCGAGATGAGAACTGGGGAACAGTAGCCAACAAGCTGGCTCCAGAGCCAAACAGGTTGTTCATAATGCCTGAACCGAAGAAGGGCACCATGACCGCCTTTGGGATGCCAAGCTTATCTGCTAATGCACTGCCACCAGCCAATACAAAGTCTGCCAACATCAAGTCTGGCTCAAAGTCCTGCATTGAGCATCAGTGTGCCAGCATGTTGCAGTACATGATGCTAGCAGGCAGGACTGATAAAGGCAAAGCTTGCCAAAGCACAACGCTGGCTGCATGCATCCTGGGCAAACTTAGGCAAATTAGGCAAACCTCAATGCACTTGTGCAGTGCAGCATCCTCCAAAATGATCTTTGAATGATACTGCGCCCCAAAGCTGGCTTTTGCTCCTTCTAGGCCAGGTTGGCGATTTGCCACTTTTGCTGACAGCCTGACAGCCAGCTCATCGAGTGGCACATCATAGTGTTCTACAGTCAGATTGGAATGACTCAAAAGTTGGTCTCTCAATCGTGGCGTTCCGTTCTTTGGGTATATGAGCTGCAAGCGAAGCAAGCGAGCAGTTGGACACATGAAGCTGACAGCTTCACGTATGCAGTTTTGCACCGACGTTGGGCTGTATAAACTGTCACAGGCACATACATCTTCAATGGCAGCGCTTGCTGACTCCGTTTGCTGATCACTCATGTCATGAGAGCAAGCGATGCTTTTGCACTTCTTTGTTCAACGAGCTGCGAGTCGTCCAGCAACTTCAGTGACTCGTCTACGTGTATATATACACACCTTGACCTGGTGACCACGGGCTAGCATCTCTACAATGATGGCATCATGGATGGCTACGTGCGACGATAAAGGCAAAGGTGCCACAACTAGCTTTGCTGCTCTTTGCACCGAAGCACTTAAGGCTTGCGCCTCCGACAACAAGAGTATACTGCATAGAGCCACAAGGCTGCATACCCAGACTTTGCGTGGTCGCGCGCCAGAGCCCATGGCAGCCGAGCTGTGCTCCTGAGGCGTTCAAGATTGCTTGGCCAGGCGCTGGGTCATGTGTTTGCGGTGATGGTGATCGCCATCGTGAGCTTACAGTCATGAGTTCTTCATATTTTGTTAGCTCATGACTGAGCTACTCTGACATAAGGTCTACACGTAACAAAATCAGCACGTGGGATCGCACCTTCGCACGTCAGCTGCTTCCTCAGGAACAATATTAGTAAGAATGCTTCATCGAGCAATCCAAGCTGAGGTGTGGATCTCTCTGTCTCTGCTCGGCTCGTGAAGCATGGGGGGCGTTTGGCCGTAGTCCTATTAATGTTAGTGCTGCAGCATCTTGAAGAGGCCTTGATCAGTGTATGGTTTTGAATGGCTGTGCAGAGAGTTGATCTTGCAACAAGTGTTTTGGGTTGCTGGGCGCCCAGCAGGCTCTTGAGATCTGCGGGATCTTGCCGGCGTTCATTGAAGCAAAAACAACAGAGCAAGCGCTCATACAGCCTCAGGCAAGGTCCTGTGCATTCGGCGGTGTACTTGCCGAAGTCAGCTGAGCTGCCTATCTAGCGCAAAGCTGACCAGGCGGTCAGTGCAGGCAAAGCTTGAGAGATTCTCACATTGACCGTCCTGGTCACCTTCCAGTTTCCAGGTGAGCTTTCTGGTCAAACGAATACCTGAATATCACACGAGTTTCGATGTTGACGGCTGACTTGCCTCCAGGGCAGCTATGAAAGACATAGAAGAGGCACCATCCTTCTGCATTCCTGCTGACGGCGGCTTCTGTCCGGGCTGTTCCTGGCAAGATGGTAAGCTCTTGCAAGCGACACTGCTGGCTCCTGTCATCATTCACCATACATGGCATTGTACACTTTCCAACAACAGCAGCTCCAAAGCGGTAATTTTCTGTCACATGTTTTCCAATTAGCAGTGCAGCAAGCCACATGATGATGTGAGCAGCTGCTGCAGTGCAGACACATGTTACAATGGAGAGTGCGAGGGTTTGCATCTGTCTGTTGAGGAAAGAAAACAGCACGCCCAGTGGCTAGCCCCAGAGCATCAACAGGTCATCATCGCAGCTGGTCAGTCTGTTGAGCCCATATTCAAGATCCCAAAGCACCTACAGCTGCTGAAGTGCCTACTGCAAGTGCCTTGCGACCTGTTTGTGCATCTTGCGGATCACAGTTGCACTCCAGCTATGGCCATATTGACGTTGGGCACCACACCAGAAACTCACTCTCCATAAGTTTTAGCATTGCTGTGGATCTGCTTTCTGGGACAGGCAGTACTGCAACACATTTAAGTGGTAAACATCATCTTGGTCACAATTTATGTTGCACTGCAGGGCCTGAGAGGTCAGGCAGCACTTGGCTCTTCAATGCTGTCCGCCTGCTACTCAAGCATGCACACATCCCATATGACCCTTACTGGGTCACCACACTGACCACAGACAAGCTTCAGAAACGTAAGCCCAGACCACAACATGACTTGCTGCTGGAATGCTGACTTGATTGCTCACTGTTCGAGTCGTCGTGTACATTCATTGCAGCAGTTTTGCTGTGAAATGTTGCACCCGCTTGCAGGCAAGGTTACAGCTGGCAAAGCTACAATGTCCAGTTGACCATGATGCAGTGCGTACCCGACACCATCATCGTTGTCATCATCGACAACATCATTATCATTGAACATCATCATCATTGAACATGTTCAATCAGGGCTGCACACAAACAAAGCCAACAGTCCCTACTTGAGCAGTCTGACAAGCTTGTCCCAACTGTACCTGACCTTGTGTAATGCTGTACAGGCAAGCAGCATGCACATGGCAGGTATGTGGTCATCAAGACACATTGCTGGAGTGATGAATGGGATATCAAAGAAGCCAACCACATTTTTCTGACCCACCGTGACTTGTCTGGTGTGGTGGCGTCTTACAGGCGTGTTGGCTGGGCATTCAACATTCCTGATTCATACGTTCATGAGCACCAACAATGGCGGGTATGCCATGCTCTGCTTCAGCATGTTTGGCTAGTTAATGGCTTGCTGCAACAGACATATGTATGCTGCACCTGTATAGCAAATGCCTCATCACATGAGTCAAGATGCTACTTGTTGCTGAGGCTTCACCTATTCTGCAGTGTGACAGTCATGCTGTGGTGTTGTACACAGCCAATGCACAAAAGCCTTGTGCCCAAAGGTGCTGTTTTCTCCTGGAATGCACTGCATGGTGATGCATGCATGTATCAATAATCAAGCAGGAGCAATGATTGCCAGATGTGACTTCACAAGAGATTTGCCTCATATGCAACTCATCATTCAGCATGACATGCTGCTGTCAGTTGTGCAGGATGTTGCGGACCAAGATGTGGCGTATGAAAACATCATGAACACACCTGAGGCACAGCTGCACATGCTATCACAGGCCCTGAACATCACTGGAAAGGTATTGCATGACAGCATACATCTAGACCATGAACACTGGTGAACACCTGTATTGTGCACCTCTCACAAGGCTGCACATAGCAATGTGACAAGTCAAGCCTGGGTGTTATGCATGTCAACAGCATAGGTATGCTCTGCCTGTTGCTTAGAGAAGTTCTTAGCATGCCAGTACAAGCAGTGACACGCACATTGCATTCGTGCTGTTGATGATATGGTCATGATGCATGCAGGTGAATGTTGCAGATGTCAACAAAGAGCTGCAAAGCTTAAAGCCTGCCAAAACAGGGGCTCCAGACCCAGTCAGTAAGCTATGGCCCAACCATTGCAGTGCCACTGTGCAAAGGAAGCATGAGGAAGGTTGCACACCACTGTCAGAGTTTGAGCAAGGTGTAAGCAAAGCCAGTGTAAGCAAGCAAAGTGGCAGTGAAAACCTGAAAAGGCGGTTTCCTGAGTTTTACAGTCAGTATGGATATGACTAGGGTACATTGGTTGGCTGCATCAGCCACAACAGGCAGGAGCATATTATGCCCTTTTCTCTGTAAGCCCTGTGAAAGGGTGCGAGTGTGATTCTTTTATGTATTGCATGCTAAAAACTTTGAAAGGCGCATTGCAACGCCATTACAACCATTCATGCAATGCTTAACATCACAGAAGTCTCTCACCTGGCGATACATAATGCCTGGTTGGTTGTTCAGAGTGGTTGTTCAAGTGTGCCGTTCGTTGCGACGCTTAACGCTGCCGTTCATGCAAAATTGATCTGGTTGGGAACAAAGCAGCTGGTAGTCCTGGTGGGTCGCTTTTACACAGGATCCTGCTTGACAATGTTAATGATGCTGTTTCTGTTGGGCATGGTGCCAAGAACTGTTCTGGCTCCATAGCTACATGCTTACAGTCCGTTGAGCAGCCCATGCCTCATGATAGTGGGGTTATCCCTGCTATGGAGGTTGGTACAGCTGTGAAAGTCTTCAGCATTTGGGCAGCACCCATGACTATGCCCTGCATTGTTCTGGGGCAGCCCCAACTATAGATGCTGGGGTTGTCGCATGCACATAACATCATTGGTTAGGCCTTGCAGCCAACCTAGGCGGTATTGTCAGCTACCTGTTTCTGGTAGAAGCATACAGCGCTTTCTGCAGTTCAGACTTGGTTCTCATAAATTGCCAGTTGCAATTGGCCGTTTGCTGGGGGCTGTCTATATTTCGTCCCAATTTGACCTTTGTCTTCTTATACATGCGATCAGACTTGTCGGCAGGCTAAAGCATTGTGATCTAGTGTCTCTGTAGTGTCTCTCTGGGTCTTCGTCTGTCCATGTACGTGTGTTGCATCTAAATATTCAAGAATAAATAATCTGCAGAAGAAGCTGAGCCATTGACGCGAAATTTATATTCGCATAATAAGAGCCTCCTCCTGTGTGTGTAGTGACAGGTTTCCTGCCGCCTGTCCTTACTTTACAGCATAGCAGTTGTCACTGCTTTACCGCTTCACATTCAGACTTGCAGCTCCGAAGGCGTTGCGTGAGCGCAGTCCGCAAAAATGGTGTCAGAAGCCAAGAAGAAACGCGAGGCCGCCAAGAAAGCAAAAGCAAGCGCAAAGCTCCATGGCACGGAGACAAGTCCCTCTGTCTCCACCAGTGCGGTATGCTCCATCGCGCCACTGTTGAGCCTGAAGCATGCCCTACCAACGTACAGTTTGCGTGATGTTGCTTGATCAGTTCTGCACAGCTAGGTAGTGCACTGCCTCACTCGCAGAACCGTAAAGCCTCGCACAGATTGCATACAACGTTGAGTTGGATGTTATTGGGATCATCAGATACAGGAACTCTGATACCTGTTCTGATCTCTCACCAGGCACCTATGCACACTAGCTACTGCAGCAACACATATTTACATTACAGTTCAGCAAGCTTCATTTTGTGTCACAGAGTGCAGCAAGCCTGGCAAATCTAGACTTGAATGGCGAGACAGCAAATGGCACTGCAAATGGCCATGCAGTGGCACAAGAAGAGCTCAGCAGTGTGCACAGAACCGTAACAGGTGTCCTCACATCACGGCCCACATCTCGGGATATTAAGATAGATGGCTTCAGCATGGGTGTCAATGGACAGGAATTGATACAAGACTGCACTATAGAGCTGACCATTGGACGGCGATATGGTCTCTTGGGACAGAATGGCTGCGGCAAAACCAACTTTCTGCAATGTCTTGCAAACAGAGAGGTGCCAATCCCAGACCATATGGACTTGTATCACTTGTGTGAGGAGGCAGCACCTACAGACAGGACAGCACTGGAAACAGTTGTAGATTACATCAAGGATGAAGTGAACCGCCTGACGGTAAGCCTTTTGCATGTCTCATGCTGCTACACCAGGCTGTCTAAACCTTCGCAGCAGTCTGCTTTTGCAGCCTACTGATGGTAAACATTCTGCTACACCCAAAAGTAACATCGGGTATATTTCTGCCATCGTCACCTTTCTTCATCAATAGTGGCGCTAACATGCGCCAGCAGTGATGCAAGCATCTGTAGTTGCAACCAGCTTACCGTCATGCTATAGGGCTTGAGCATAAAATCATGTGTAGACTAGCCATATCAGCACCCAATGCAACCCACAATGTTCTGGCTGCAAGAAGCTGAAGCTGTTCATGGTGCTGCCATTCCTATGTGAATGCATGCTGCCTTTCTAACGTGAATGCACCCGTCCCACTGAAGTCCACTGCGCACCAAACCCAATTTTGATCTCTGTACTTCACATGCACAGGCGCAAGAGGAGCAGATCATGACTGACTTTGGTCCTGAGGATGAGCGATTAGAGGGCATCTATGAGCGCATGGAGGAGCTGGACCCCGCCAAGTTTGAGGCGGATGCTGCCAAGCTGTTGCATGGGCTGGGCTTTGACAAGGCCATGATGGCCAAGGGCACCAAGGACATGTCTGGTGAGTGGCCTCACACGATGTTGTCTGCACAAGCTGCTGCAGCTCCGAGGTCCTGTAGCTGATCTGCACTGCCTTGCCTCAGAGTGAAGCTTGATAAGATACCTGCTGCACTCTTCTGCTGAAGTTGGCCTGTTGCTCTTCTCACTGAAACATGGCTTGTCTGCATGTTGCTGTTGTCTGAGAAGCATTGACAGGCTTGCTGAAGCACGTCTTGCTTCACACAACCACAGATGCTTTGCAAGCCATGTGTGGCGTCCCATCCAGCCTTATCAAGCAGCTGCTGGTGATTGTTGCTGACTGTTACCAAAATTTGTCAATAGGAGTGAATTCTGCCTGCAGGTGGGTGGAGAATGAGGGTGGCTCTAGCGAGAGCGCTGTTTGCAGCGCCCACTCTGCTGCTGCTGGATGAGCCCACCAACCATCTTGACCTAGAGGCCTGCGTGTGGCTGGAAGAGTACCTCAAGACGTACAACAAGTGCCTTGTCTTGGTCTCCCACTCACAGGTGAGAAGGTGCCCAGTTGCACATGAGTGCAATTTGTCTACTTCAGCAGGTGTCAACTGTGTTCACCAGCATCAATGCCCCCAGCACACCAGCCTGGCGTGACAGATGCGTGCTGTGTGGCTGTTTATGAGAGCACTGTGCATGCCCTCCTGGGCTATCAAGCACACAACCGGTGGAGTCTCTTGATCTGTATACGGTACAGGCCTTTGCTTGGCTTGCTGAGGGAGGTTGCTCACCCGACTCTCTTGCTTGCAGGATTTCCTGAACGGAGTGTGCACGCACATCATCTGGCTGACAAAGCAGAAGCTGACGTACTACACTGGAAACTTTGACACATACACCAAGACTGTGAGGGAAAACGAGGTCATCCAGCAGAAGAAGTATGAGAAGGAGCAGGATGACATCAAGCATTTGAAAGCTTTCATCTCCTCTTGTGGTAAGCCAGTTGTTGCTGTGCTTGATGCTTTGACATCAACTATTAGCGGTCTACAATCGCACTCTTTGTCATGAGTCTCTGTAACAGTTTTAACAATTTCTTTCCCCTTGCTGCTTCAAGTAAACTTGCCCTGAAGCTCCTGCTTTGATTGATGCAATGCCATATAACCAGCTTTCAGCTGTGGCTTTGTTCCATGCTTGTACAATGCCTCGGTGCCCTGCCTTGCATTGCTCCACATGTTTTGTTTGCCACCTGAGCAACAACAACTGTAGTAGCAGCAACAGTCATAGCAACGATAATGTGACAATGACCTGTTTGCACAAGGTCACGCCACCTGGCCCATGAGATTGGGCACACATGTGCCAGTGAGATGCGTCTAGCCACAGGCACAGCGGCCTGCTGTCAATCAAGGTACCGATGTGTTACCTGGCTGTACAGGAACATACTCCAACCTGGTGAAGCAGGCCAAGAGTAAACAGAAGATCCTGGACAAGATGGAGGCAGCCGGTCTGACGCCGCCAGTGCAGCATGAGAGCACCTTCCACTTCCAGTTCCCCGACTGTGACAAGCTGCCGCCCCCGGTGCTGCCCTTCCAGGACGTCAGCTTTGCCTACTCTGGCCAGGATAAGGACTGCTTGTATAGGGTAAGCTATCACAATGACAGTGGACAGTCACAGTAGTTCATGTAGGGACCAGGAACGCCATGTGACCCTATTTGTCACAGCTCTTTGGTATCACTGAAATCTGCTAGGATGTGGCACTTTGCCAGCAAAGTATCTGTCATGACGCGACTCTATCAATTTACTTCAGGGCTGCATTTACTGGGCAATGCTGTGCATGGTCAGATCATAGTTTTGGAGCTGCAGCTCTGCAAGTGTATGTCCCAATGATAATGTGTGGCTCTTGAAGTGGCACAAGTTGCGTGCAGGTGCTGCACTTTCTGGATTTGTTGGAGGTGCTGCAAATATAGTCCTGCTGTCATAAATGCAATGCACGAGAGACTTTTGACAGTCAAGTAGCACTATGCACAGGGCCAAGCTAGTTGAGTTGCTGAGAGGCACAGCTTTGTTGGAATTGACTCAGCTTTTGGGCGGTGATGCTGACAATGCCCTTGCCATAGGCATAAGAAACTGCACATAAGCTGTGCGCTCGCAATGATTGAGGCCAGCGCAGTACCCCTGAGCACTGCACTGTTTCTGGCAAGCCTACTGTGCCCAAGTCAGCATCAACGGCTGACTCATTGCCTAAAACTGCAGAATCTGGAGTTTGGCATCGACTGCGACAGCCGGATCGCCCTTGTGGGTCCCAACGGAGCTGGCAAGTCAACGCTGCTGAAGCTGATGACCGGCGACATCACCCCCACCAAGGGCACAGTCAACCGCCACTCCCACCTGTCTATCGGGCGCTACCACCAGCACTCAGTGGACGTGCTGGACAACAACGCAACTGTGCTTGACTTCTTCTCCAGCTCGTACCCTAACAGCCTGACCTTCAAGCGTGAGATGGAGGAGTGGAGGGCGTACCTTGGTCACTACGGTATCACAGGTGACACTACTTTTTACATCCTCCGTACCACGTGTATTTCTCGTCATTCCCTGTTTACCCCTGTAAGATGTGCATCCTCCTTGCTGCATTCTCAGTCAGTACATCCTTTCTCAGCCCTATATTCCTTGCAATTCCTTGTGACATGTACATGTTCATTCCATGTTGTACAACCCCTGTAACGCATACATGCTTGTGTTACATCCTCTGTGAGATGTACATGACTTGTGTTTGTTGTGGAAGAAGACTGCAGCCACGCTTGAAGTGCGTCAATGTCAGCCTGCCATGCACCTGGTCTCAGCAGATAGACTGCACAAAATTTCAAGCGGTACTGCTACATGTGCTGGATGCACTCAGCTTTGCAGCTTGGTTTGCCGTTGGCTTTGCTTCGCACATTCATCTTTCAGCTTAATCAGGCTCTACATCAGCAGCATGGAGAACAGCTCATACAGGCTGCCTCTCACGTTCTTGTTTGGTTGCAGGACGCATGCAGACCACCAAGATTGGCGAGCTGAGTGATGGGCAGAAGAGCCGCATCGTGTTTGGTATGATCTGCATGAAGAACCCCAACCTGCTGCTGCTGGATGAGCCCACCAATCATCTGGACATTGAGGCCATTGACTCCTTGGCTGAGGCCATCAAGGGCTTCAAGGGAGGCCTGGTGCTTGTGTCCCACGACTTCAGGCTCATTGACCAGGTATGCCTCTGCTGCTACTGACCAGCAATCATGATTTTTGACTTCTTGCACAGGCAAAGTGTTGCAGCAGTTGACAACATGAGTGTTTTTGAAAAGTGTTGCATGCGTCTACAGGCTGTTTTCTAAGATGTGTATTAGTCTTACTTTGTGATCAAAGCATGAGGCAGCAGCCAGAGTAGCCACTTTCAAGTTGCACATGTTGAGATCTCTACATCTTGAGATCTCTGTTGATATTCAATTGCTGTCACTTTGTGCTGCTTGCTGTCCTGTCTGCTGTGTATTTGGTTAGAGGTAGTTTGCACTTGATTCTGTGGTAGTACAGTGGAAACAAAGCCATTGCTTTCTGGCAGCCCTTGGAGTCTAGCTATGCTTAGTCTCACCTCCAGCACACATGCGTTTTGTGTCCAAAGGAATCATTCATGTGCTGTCTGTTTTAGGTGTCAGACAAGATTTGGGTGTGTGACAAGAAGAAGGTGACACCATGGAAGGGCGACATTCGCGACTACAAGAAGCTGCTGGCCAAGAACATGGGCTTGTAGTGAGCTGGCTGATATTCTTTTGTCAGAGATCATCAAGAGCAAACAATGTTGGAACCCATGGTAATGTTTTCAGCTGTTGCAGGGGTTGCTTTGGGCTTGCTAGTGCAGCATCCACTCTCTGGTCTGGAGTGCACAGCAAGGGACTGCTTTGTCACTGGTTCAGTACTCAAGGTATTTCATATCCGTTTAGAGTCAAATCTTCAGAGCTATTTTTTATTGCTTGAATTCATGACTTGGCTGCTCATGCTATCCGACCCTAGGATATCTTAATTCACATGAGTCAGACTTCAATGCATTTGCGCCTTATTTTCGTCCCTGAACTTGATCAGATTCTGAAGTCTAGCTACAACACTGCATTTGTTTCAGCAGCACAAGCACCCTGGTGCATTTGCGCAAATGCCTGACCGGATGTGCTGCAAGTATTTTTGAGCCTGTTCTATCTGTAATATACATGTCTATGTCTTACAGACGGAACTTGTTTCGTAATGTATTGACCAGATTTGGCCTTCATGAGGTGGCCTTGCGAGTGTCGCAATGACTTTATTACATTTGTGAACCGTCCACACCGGAACAGCTGCTGCATTGCCCTTACACTGTCGCATTGGCTATTGTCAGGAGGAGCTTTCGGATGATGGCTCTATGAAGCAACACAATCTTGATGATGCAAGCCAAATGGCACCTTTGAGTCAGGGTTTGAACCAAACCCTACAACGATGGTCGTGGCGTTGCAGTTGAGCGTTTTCTCTCAAATTGACCGGCAACGCCTGAGGACAGGCCTGAGACTCCGCACAAGATGCACACTTCTCAGGAGGTTCAGGCTGCACATGCTCGTATTGCGGTTTTGACAGCACACCTTGCAAGCGGCCATGCCGGAAGTACTGACATACTCGAAGTGTCGGTGAGGAAGTCTTCGCTTACGCCTGCTTTGACACCAATCGCTGCCGCAAAACAAAAATCAATTGGTGTTTAGGATTGCGCCGCGCCTACCTTCGCCAGGCCTGTGGCAGTGGGAACTCGCTTCGGGCGTCCTGCTGCGCATGTAAGTTGTGATCCCTGCGAACTTCCACCGATCGAATGGGTTAGTCTTTGCATGCCCTTGTCAATTTTGCTTGCTTACTTCGCAGGAAGGACCAACACGTTCTCAGGTCAAGCCGCTGACTCTTGCTCGTCTTCGTGGGCCCGTGTACCAGCCAACTAAACCTGGATCCTATACATGCTACGCTGAGCGGGCATCCGCCGCTCCCCATTTCGCCAGACCGAAAGCAGTTGAGATCAAGCCAGAGGTTATCCCTCAAGATAGCATGGAGCTACAGGTGGGCTTATCTGCTGTACACTGTAGTTGCACATCAAGCAACTGCTAATTGCTTCCATTGCTCTGCAGGTAAATATTGTGGAGTCCAAAACCGGGTATCAAATGGAAATGGCGTTGCCAGGAATTGCTGCAAGTAAGCTGTTTTGCAATGGCTGGTCTGCACAGCCAAAGCCTTGCTCAACTTCATCCTGAACTTCATCCTGACCGTCAATTGACATTGCAGATGAAGTCAGGCTTGAGCTGCATGGGACTGATCTAGTCATCACCGGCAGACAAGCTATGTCCGGTATGTCGAATTTTCTGCACAGCAAAGCAACTCTTCTATGCTTGACAATTTCAAAGCCACACTGCTTTCCTTGCTTTGCTCTGCTTGGTTGTGTGACAGACCTGGCATGTGCTTGCAGGCAAAAGGATGGGTGTCAGAGGTCTGGCTTCTGGCATCTTCAAGGCTACCAGCAAGCTTCCAGGGGATGTCGACACCACCAGCGTGCGTGCAGATCTTGTCAACGGTCTGCTGCGCATCAAAGCTCGCAAGCAAACCCACAGCTGACTGCAAGTCACCTGCTTGCATTGCTGGCAATCATGTAGACGAGTGGTCGTGTGGACCACCAGCTTGTACCACTAATGTACAGTAGCTGTAACTGCATGCAGGGTCTGCAGAGCACATTGCTCTGCAGCAGCATGCAAACAATTTGTGATGTCAACTACATCATGACATTTTGGCAGTACAGAAACTGCCTAACGTGTATTATGATGCCGCATGTGTGGTGCATTGCTGCAACGACAGTCTATGGACATCAGCATATTCACGTATCTTCTCCCATAATGGCCTATGCTTCATTGTAACCTCAGCTTATCTGTCATGACGCTGCAAGAATGCAGACGAACGTTTGAAATGCAGATTTCGCTGTGTTACTCGTCTGATGGGCATGCATGGTGTGGACAATTGCTGCCATGCTTTGCCTGATGCAGGTCATTGTGTGCGCTACTGCATGCGATACGGCGTGGTGCGCCTGAGCCACACTTCATTCAACGAGATGTTCTGCATTCTTATGAGGTGCCTGTCATGTCACAGAGCAGGTCTTTCAGTTGTGCACACGCATATTCACACACAAGTGCTGTTGGATCTGCTGACCATCCAAGTGCAATAACAGTCTTCTCACACTACTCAAATTTAAACGTAAAAGGACAAAACCAAATTGCTACTGAACACTCAGAATGAGCAGTGCCAACAGAACAGAACGTGCAAAAAATAGTCCTCAATTGCAGTCTGCTGCCAGTATAAGACCAACTTATCCTTTGGCTACCAGTTGCACTGCAATGCATTATGCCATGGAGGCTGGACCGTGTGCTGTCCCATATGCTCTCAATAGGCTTGGAAACTTTGGTTGTTTTGCATAAGCATGCATGATATCTTTTCTGTTGGAGACTGTCTACTTCTTGATGAAGCTCTCAAGGTATTCAACCTCCTTGGGGCTACCCACAAAGAGGGGTACCCTCTGGTGCACCTTCTCTGGGCAGATGTCCAACACACGCTCTTGCCCTGTTGAACCCACACCGCCAGCCTGCACATCATTTCGACAGTTAAGTGGCGTTTTGACAACTATGCAGGCAAGAATGGCGAGACACAACATGTAACAAGATGCATAGCTGCAACTAGTTCATGTACTTGCAGTTTGACAAAGGAATCAGAAGGTTGAATTCTTCGGCGATCAGTCTCTAGCAGTGCAGCCTGCCAAATGTCAAAATGCAAACGCAGGTTGTGACTGTACTATTCTCACGCAGACCTCATGGAAATAAAGCTCAAAGGTCAAGTGGCCAAGGTGCAGGACGCACAAGTGACCTTTGTTGTCGTACAGTACTTGGCTCTGCGTCAGAAGCAAATGGAAGCAGGACAACCAAAAGATCTGAGAGGCTTGGCTCTGCGACAGAAGCAAACTGAAGCAAGACAACCAAAAGATCTGAGAAGGTCTGACAAATAACATGATTAGGTGAGGCTGACCTGCTCCATGATATAGCTCATGGGTGCGCACTCGTACAGCAGCCTCAGCTTGCCAGTCTTGTTGGTGTTGTCTGCTGGGTAGCCGTAGATACCTCCGTACAGCATGGTCCTGTGAAAATCTCCTACCAGTGACCCAATGTACCTGTACACCACCAGACATCAGTGACCTGGGACTCATAGACTGATCGAAGGCAATACAACATGTGCAGCAAATTGTACACGCCACATGTATACTGTGATGTACGCATGTCAACCAGATTTGTTGCGACTGTGCAGAGATTGGTTCCAGAGCTTGGGCTTGACTGTGCCATCTACCAAGAGACAGCTGTTTCTGCAAGTTTGTAAGTTCTCAGAGCTTAAAATGTGACAGTAGAGCTGTACAATTGATCCCCAGCGGCACAGAGTCCCTTTCATACCACCACCCTTGGCAATGGCCCAATTTGCTATGAAGCCTCACACATTTTAACTGCAGACCCCAGGGCTGTCCAGACAGCCAGCTTGAGCCTGCTGTTGCTGAGTCATTAACATCTTTGAGTAAGTAACATCTTTAACATCTGGAAGACAAGTATGAAAGTATGGGAGCATGCCTGGCGGAGTAGGGCTTGCCACCATGCTTCTCAGGGTCTTTCAGGCTCATCATGTAGTCCTGCAGGCCCTTCTCCCACCCTGCATAGTTGCCCTCATTGAAGGCGTAGATCTTGCCTGAGTCTGGTACCTGCAAAGCCACAGATGTCATTCGTTCATTCATGCATAAACGACATGCCTTCCTTCAGGGTCAGGCCCTGAGTAAATCCCTGCCAACTGTGTTGCAAGCGTACTATCAGTCATCTCACTGCAATGCAAGGCTTGAGTTTAAGCCTGTCGGTCAATTGCTGAAGGCAGGTGGAAGCCTGCTTTGGTCATGATCTAGTGTGTGATTGGTCATCATCACCATGCATTGCTGACCCAGTCTGACATGCAAGAAAGAAACAAGGCTTGATGCAGACAGCATTTTGCTGCTGCAGCATGAGCAATTACTCCTTCAGCAGATATCAAAGATGGTGAAGACATTAAAGTATGTGGAACTGCCATGCTAAGAAAGGCCATGTGACCATCAACATACGCTGAGTCATCTTGTTGCAACATGACATTTCGAATGCTAAATTCATCCCGCTCTGGCACTGCAGACCTTCCCTGACAACAGTTGAGACATGTCTGCTGCTTAGGGTCGTGATAGGGAGTAAGACGTGCCAATGTGCAGTACATCATACCTTGACATTGTCATCTGACAGGATGATCATACCTTGACATTGCCATGTGACAGGATGATCATACCTTGACATTGTCATGTGACATGATGATCATACCTTGACATTGTCATGTGACAGGATGATCTTACCTTGACATTGTCATGTGACAGGATGAACTCTCCAACCAATGGATCCAGCGTGAAGCCATACACGCCCTTGCCAGTGGTGATGACAAAGATGGTGGAACTGGAGTACAAGCAGTAGCCGGCAGTCAACAATGCAGATCCTGCAGATGAGCCGACACATGGTTGGTAGCTGCAGTACATTTGGGTTTCACTTTCAACCAAAGATAAAGTAGTCAGACAGCAATGAGCTGATGCCCAGACTTGTGACTTGTGCATGTACAGGGATCTGGGTGTTATGCTACCGTGACTTCATGCTTTGTATGATGCCTGCATGCTATGTGTCGCTCAGGCTGGACACCATGAATGTGGCACTCAAATGCATTTCAGAAAATGAACCCAGAAGCAAATGTCACCAAACTGTTTGGGGTGCTTTTGTGTAGCCTGTCCGTTCATTATGGCAATGACATTGTTGCATAACCACAGGGTGCTCAGACTTTACTGTAGACTGTGGTGTGAGGGAGCATTCAAATCTGAACAGGCTGGCTCATGTACAGCATTTGCATCTTCAAAAGGCTTGAAGAGGGTCACTCATGCCCAACGAAAACAGGCGCTGCATGTTGTGTCTGGCAAGAACATGCACGTTTCTCAATGAGACAAAACTGCATCTTCCCTAGCACGAACAAAGCCTCACAATGTGGACTCGGTTCTTAGCAGGCTGGGACATATGCAAAGGGCACTTACACATCATGTGGTGTGAGTGGAATATGTCAGGAGTTACATGGTAGAAGGAGCTGGAGCAAAAGGGCACATGCCTGCCTGCCAGTAACATCACAGACAGACATGAAGTCAGACTTATGAAGGACTGACCAGGCTGGCATGTATTCAACAGACAGTTCTCCATCATCTTCTCTGGGTCATCCATGTCATCCACCCTGCACTCCTCACTAGGAGCATACACACCAAAGATGGAGCCTGTGCTGATGCCGGCATCAATGTTGGATGATCCGTCTAGAGGGTCAAACACCACCACGTAGTTTCCACTGTAGGTCTCCTCGACTGCCACTGGCTCGTCCTCTTCCTCACTGGCAATGACCCCCTGTGCGGCCAAGCAGATCAACAATTCAGCATGGGTCACGCACGAGGTGATGATGCTGAGGTGATGATACATGTTAGTTGATGGTAATTTCTGCTGTGAGCCTTCTCCAATGCTGGTGATGTATCCTCCTCTCCACTGGGGATCACTTTTTGTCTGAACAGTAAAGACAGCAGTATCTGCATGTTATGACAGGATGTCAATTTGTGACAGTCAAACAAGACTCACACATCGCAGGTGCAGAACTTCCATGCTACTACTTCGCATTCTGCATCACCAAAGTGTAGCTTACAGTAAGCAGGTGTGTCGGAGGATGAGGGTTGTGCAATGATTGTCTTGTAGATGAATAGAGAAATAGTACAGCATGTTGACCACATGCTAGCGCTCTTCAAAGAGCTGCTTGGAACTCAACACTCAAGCTGTGCATCCTGTGGTGAGACGCTGGGGAAGGTGATACTGATGACCAGATGCTGCTGTCTGACTGCTTTGATAGTCCCCCTTAGGGCAGCAGTTTTCTCTGAATGTGCATGTGTACAGTTGCTCGCCTCAGGCTCTTTGCATTCCACAGAGTGCTGTATGATTCACCTTGATCATCTTTGTTCTGCTGTGCAGCATTATTTGCAAATCAGCAAATGCAACGCTGCCATCCCGTCATGCTGCCAATTGAGCAGGTGGCTGACTAATTGCCAATGCATGAAACTGTCTTTGCTGGTCTCAGTCCACTGCTTGCTTGGTGCAGAAGTCAGATCTGCTGGGACTCACCGTTCTTCCTGAGGCTCTCAGGCAGTTTGAGAACACCTCATTAGAGACAATGTCAAGCTTCTTTTGGTCCTCCCCAGAAATGTTCTGCTCTCCAGCAAGACCTGTCAAGTTGGAGATGCCGGCCCTGTTCACCATGGATGCTATCTGTTTGCATGCAACAGCGATCGATGACAGCACAACTGCCAGCTCATTGTCAATCCTGCCCTCCTGCTCTTCCTGTCAGCGCATGAACTGGAGTCAGATTCAGCAGGTTGTCTAACAATATACATCTACATGAGTTGCTTGTCAGCATTGGTGTGGCAAGGACATCGACTGCATTAGCTTTGCTGCTGGGCATTGGCCTTACTTTAAGCAGCCACAAAGTCAGTGTCTGAAGCATGAACTCGCTTGAGTCTTTCTTGGGGGGAGACTTAGTTGCTGCCTCTTGGGTGGCTACGGCCTGCGAATACGTACAAGTTGCATCAACAGCCCAATGAATTGCTGACTCTCCATGTTTGCCTAGAACAGGCAACAGTCACGCGGCATGCGCTGTGATACACAGCGTCTACCTGAGCTCGCGTCAGACGGGCAACGCCGGTCTGCTGGCGCCTTGCGCGGCAGGTGCTTCCCAAGCACTGCATACGCGGGACGATGAAATGAATAGGGCTGAAACGACACTTTGGACAGGGAGCAAAGATCAGCTAGGATCTCAGCTCACCTTGACGGTCGAAATCCTTGCCGGTACAAACGGCGCAAAAGATGGCGCTGCTGCCTGGGCTTTGATCATGGACGCCCCACATCGAACTTGCATGGCTCCCAGCATCTTTGCTGCGGAGTCTGTCCTGACGGTGCTGCAAACAAGATAAGAGACCTCGGCAAACTTGCAGTGGCACTGCAAACCTATCACGGTGACCCTACGTTGAGCAAAGCACGCATGTCGTAATGCGCGCTGACTTTGACTACAGTTGCGCTCATGCTCCTGTCAAAACGCCAGGAAGCTGCGCGAGTAAGCGTGCTGTGCAGGCGAGTCCGCCTTCGCGGCAATACCACCAGTTGAACTGCGCCCGGTATGCTGCCATAGCTTGTGACTACCATGGTGTTCTCTGGCGCAGTCAAGCTTGGCGACTTGAACGACTTCATTGCGCCTTCGCAAGCATGTGTCGTCAATCTTGCACCTAAATCCAAGCTTGATGCCATAGAGCTTCAGGTGTTTGCTTGTCAGTGATCCGCTAACTCGGTACACTCTGCATAGCGTTGCTGTATAAAGTTCTACAGGCTGACGACGTTCATCGCCTGCTCTGCAGGTGGATGCAGTGCAGTTGCCACCTACCAAGAAAGACCCCAAGGGCTTCCAGCAAACTCAGCTATCTGGCGATGCTGTCAAAGTTAGCTTGCAAGACTGTCTAGCCTGCAGTGGCTGTGTGACCTCTGCAGAGACGGTGCTGCTTGAGCACCAGAGCACTGGCGAGCTTCTGTCTGCCCTCCAGTCCAACAAGACTGTCATTGTGTCAGTATCTCCACAGTCAAGGTCCTCTCTAGGAGTGCTGCACCAGCTCTCCCCCTCTGAGACAGCAGGCAAACTTGTTCATTTCCTGAAGAGTGTGGGTGTAAGTGTGGTGTTGGACACCACAAGCAGCAGAGACATAGCTCTGTTGGAAGCAGCTCAGGAGTTCATAGCCAGATACACAGCAAAACATACGGAACACGCTGCTGCAGCGTCACCAGGTACATACCATTTCCAGATCAGAATGACAACCTTCATGATCATGTGTGCAGCTAACACCGTGAGTCACCTCAGCTGTAACGTCTGCATGTCGCCTTTGCTCACTCAAAACACACAGTTGCGCAAGTAGTACTGGTACCAATGTACCGTTTTGTGAAGGTCCTGCAATTGCGTCTGACCCGAAGTCATTGTTGCTGTGAAGGTGTTGCTGCCCCAGTGAGCTTTGATCAAGATGAACGGCAGCATAATCATGCTCAGGCAGGACCTAGCAACGCTTCAGTCAGACAACCAAGTGGATCTGTGACAAATAATGTGCCACGCTCTCAAAATCATCACGGGTCAGTCAATGGAGCTGAGCAAGAAGCTGGGCCTTTGCCAATGCTGGCGTCTGCTTGTCCTGGTTGGGTGTGTTATGCAGAAAAGACACATGGCAGCTACATTCTGCCATACATCAGCACAACCAAAAGCCCACAGGTATGTATAGCACAAACATGAACTAAGCCCTAAGCGTTCAGCCTGTCTTGCCATGAATTCTGAGCTAAATACTGTGATGCAACAACATGCCTGTGTTGCAAATCTTGATTCGTTGTCATGCATGGCTGTTTGGCTGTCCCTGTCATTTGGACCAGATGTGCCCAGGTACAAAGCAATAATACGAGCAGGCTGTGATGGGTGCTATGTGTTTTGCGGTGGTGCATGACCTCCCAAGATCCATTCATTTATCACACAGGTGTTCCAGCATTATCTGCTGGGGACCAGGGTTGTTTGCTGGATTTTAGTCCCTGCGCAAGAACATGCATTGTAACAGTATTATTTGAAATTGCACTCAAGGGGTGTGCGCAGCCAGGTGCTGTGCAAGCTGCCTGTGATTCAGACCAGATTATTAAGGACACAAAAGATAAAAAAGAAAATGTGATTCAAAATCTTCAAATCTCATTAACGTGTGTCTGTTTGATGAGGGCACCATGACGCATGCAGGCTGTGATGGGTACCCTGGTGAAGCGCTTTCTTGGGCAGCAAATGGGCCTGGAGCCTGGAGCCATGTACCATTGTGCAGTCATGCCCTGTTATGACAAGAAGCTAGAAGGCTCAAGGGAGGACTTCTGTATTCCTGGTATGCTCTTTATGCATGGCCGAATCTGCTTGCCCAGGCCCTGGCAGTACATGATATGCGCAACTTGACTATGATGATAATGCATGTACGGGGTAGAGTAGTGCCCCAGAGACATATGCCTCTGGCAAATTCCATTTACAGCAGTTGACTCTGATACCTCCTTGAGGTAAGACATTGCTGATGGCTTTCAATTGGTCTGGTACCTGCTTGCCTTGTATCCTGGGGCATGGACCCAACAGACGCCTCCCCTGCAAGGGGTGGCAAGCAATCCCACTGTGAACCATGGCTGACTTGCAAGCATGAGTACACACCAGCAGCATTTGGCCTGCTTCAGTTGACACTGCCTGCTCAGCAAGTCCTGATGCCAGCAGCCAAGAGGTTCAGCTGATATCATGCATGTTGCAGGGACCAGTGTACCTGAGGTTGACTCAGTGCTGACAACGTCTGAAGTGCAACAGCTGATTGAGCAGCAGGGTGTGAGTTTTGCTGACTTGCCCTGTGCCCCTCTGGACTCTCTACATGGCCCTGGTTGTACTGACAATCAGCTGCATAAGGTGCGTGGGGGCTCAGGTATGCTGCAAACAGTTCAAAGCCTTGCTGCTGTTGCCATTTTACCCTGAAGTGTATTTTGTTGGGGCTCACTGCAGATTGAGTAACTGCTTAGGGTAAGATATCAGTGGACATGTCTGGACATGTCTGTAACTGCCAGATCCTGCTGTGGAAATACATTTTGGTCTACATCTGCTGTGTGAGCTGTAGCACATGACCGTGACATCTCTTGCAGATGGTGCGTAAGTTTCGATCCATTTTTTCGGTACATGTTTAGTGTGTGTTGACTGTGCAACAACAACCACAGGGAGTGACTGAACATGCACTGCATTCATGTGGGCCATGTGAACACAATACCTGCTCAGACTATCGATTTTAGACTTTCAGATTGGTCAATGCAGGTGGGTATCTGGAATTTATCTTCAGGACAGCTGCACAGCAGCTCTTCCACAGACAGCTGCCTCCAGGTCCTCTCCCAATGAAGACTCTTCGCAATGCTGACTTCACAGAAATCAGCCTAGATGTGGAAGGACGCACCGTCCTGCGCTTTGCAGCAGCTTATGGCTTCCGCAACATACAAACTCTGGTTAGAAAGTGAGTATGACTATGTGGAGGTTATGGCGTGCCCCTCTGGGTGCCTGAATGGGGGTGGGCAGATCAAAGCGCATAAAGGGCAGACGTCACAGCAGCTGCTTGAAGAGCTGGATCAACACTACCATGCTGCTGAGTTGGTTGAGAGGCATCCTAGTGAAAATGCAATATTGCCTTTGGTGTACAAGCAGTTCGTAGGCGGCAGGGTGTATGATGCTGCAGCTAGGGATTGCTTGCACACCAGATATCACCACCGTGAGAAGTCTGTGTCAGCTATGATTGGTGATTGGTAGATGTTACGATTTGTGACTTTGTTGTCAGATGGGTGGTATGTTGGTGATGTTTGCAGGTTGTGTTTGTGTCATCTGAGGTCAAACTGCGGTTGTGTCGAGACTGTGTCTTGATCACATGCTAGACTGCTCAGATCAGCATCTCAGACTTGCTGCCCTAGCTGTATTGTTTTGTGCCAGTTCGTGTCATATATGGCCATTTGGTATCTCAGGGAGTCATTGTGTTGACAGATCAGGCCAATTTTCTATCTCAGCCATGTATGATAGAATGTTGGGCAGCATGGTGCTGATCCTTTGAGTCAGTACGTTTACAGAGTGTCTGGCTATTGGACTTGCTTGGTGTCTTTTGGTGAGTCCTATGTGTTGTCTTTATGCCTGTCATGAGGTCGACAAGTGCCACGGTGCAATTTTGCAAGAGGGTGTGGAATGATCCCTGCTTGCAGATTTGCAATCAAATGATGGAGTTAAGTGCACGAAGCCATGCAGCCCCTGCACCTGTTACTGTGTACTTGGAGCTAGGCCGGCCTCGGCTTGCCATCACTGCACTGTAGCGGGCGCATTACTTCGGTTCAACTGGATTCGCAAATGCTTTGTTGCCTGCTGTAAAACTGGGAACCTCAACAGTACCACCCAAATCTTCAATCAAGCATAAAACCATGAGGCTGAGAGAGGGCAAGTCTATCTAGACGCTGCAACATGCCAATATTGTTGTACAACCACATTGCATGAGATATCATGATTACAAAAAGGCATTCGTACAAATTCTGCCAAAACTCGTCAATTACCGCAATGATAGGCTACGGTAGTACTCAACGTCAGCATCGTCCTACTGCCACTTAGTACTCATCCAATAGTCCTACAGTGGTCGTCAAAAGTCTGTATCCAAAACCAGTCCTTGCTTAGCAGAACAATTCGTGTGCGACGACAGCTCAATCTGACCGGCGGTACGGTCAGGTAGGCCTAGTACACCATCGAACGCGTGCG
>JAABUP010004166.1_pt1 | contig 24088 bp, 27 predicted proteins | sample 5559201 | NCBI WGS metagenome assembly JAABUP01 (sample SAMN10711887, study PRJNA513373) | rock metagenome | isolation source: Antarctica rocks | place: Antarctica
CAGCAACCCTCGGCACCTTGTTCAACTTCAAACCCGCGAACGCCGCTACCAGCTCAATCTATTACCCACGTTATCTGTCAGCGGCGAATTCTCATCTACACTGACCGTGATGGTGTAGACATACACATTGCTGCACTGTCTCCACGTCTTCATGACTGACACCGATTCGTCGCGTGCCTCGAAGATGCCATCCCGTCTCCCGCTTAAGATTCTGAATCATGATACCAGAAAGCACGACCATTTCGGTATCGATGTCGTCAAGTATAGTGTGGTCGGAGAGGTAGAGTCCGTAAGTTATGTGGGCAGAGATCCAGGCTAGAGTTTGGTAGAGGAGTAGTCAGTGAGAAACGCAATGATGAAGATCAATGAGAAAGCTGAAGCTTCGTTCGATGTGCCTTAGAATGAAGGACAAGGACATCATTTACCAAAATCTTTGTGAGAAGCGAAGGTATTGATGGTAGCCGTGCGATTGTCCTGGTAGATCCGGTCCAGCCAAGCGCTCCCACGAGCCAGATTTTCAGGACCGGATTGCCAGTGCTCACTTGGCATTTTTGGACGCTGATCAGCTAAGGCAATTCCCCCAATCGAAGTCTTGGGCATTACTGAATGCTACGCACCGTGAAAACGAGTAATCCTTGTCCTCAGGCCGCTCGGCCTCCGATATCTGGAAGATCGCCTCTATGGGCTTGCACACCCCGACGATGGAGACGCACTTGACGAGCGCTTCGCGTAATCGACGTACGAGCTGTTGACGGGACTCGGAGGTTGAGAAGCGTGGCTGCTGGATGAGATATTTGTATAAATCTCCTACAAATTCGGGCTGACCACCTCCCGTGAGAGCAGAGATCTGAGCGATGTTAATAAAATTTCATAGTAAATGTCGTAGCTTGCCCAAGATACTAGAAAAGCAATTGAGGGAGAGCTTTACAGCGATAAGATACCACCGATCAACCCCAAGTGTCTTAGTCGGAAACTTTTGCTCTAAAACTCGAAACAGAGCCGTGGCCCCCTCTGCAGTAGGTTCTGATGTGTCACTCATGTTGGACAGACTGTGTCTAGGAATACCTGTGGAGAAAGGCACGATACAAGAGGCGAAGGACTGGGCTCGGCTCGGGTGGACCCTCGAAAGTTCCACTCTTTTTGTCGGATTCCTGAAAAGGACAAAATCAGATAGATTAGCGCACTTGAGATTGTATGTGAATTTGATTGCTCTTCTGATCATTGGAGTATTGATGAAGGGTCACAATCGAATCCTCAAAACTTCTGGCTCGGCCGACTTGCCCTTGGAAATGGGACGGCTTGGCGGGTCCATATTTACCCAATCGAGCTTCAGCCTTCCCCTCGTTCATCGAGGGATTGCACTATCAAATGTCAGCTTTCCCAGAATAGCGTCCTTGGCCCCTTCTGATGGGCGCTTCTGGGAGAGCCATAGTCACAATCTTGCGACACCAATACCCACGTTCTCTTCATAATCATGATTTCGTGAAGATCATTCCTCACTGCCCAAGAGTTGATGAATAATTGAAGTGCGACTAATTGTCAGGCTCCAGTATTGCTGTTTCCTCGGATTCTATTATTTGTGTACTTCTAGCTTGCGTGTAAGAATCATTTCCTGCTTGCTTTCGACACCTGGCCCGCCTCGAATCGACCACTTGGCCATTTAATGCACACCAATCTGCCTCACTTGAACTAGATCCACGTGCCCCTTGCTACCTGAAAATCCCCATCTCATGATCTCATACGAGATCGCTAGCGACTGAGGATTGGTAAGTCTAGCACCGTTCCACTGCCCGTTCGATAGAGTAGGTCTCTATTTGAGCCATGCGTATAGTTGGTTCCGTTTACCGAGATCAAATTGGAGTAGGTCCACTGAGGAGGTGTCGCGATATACGTCCTTCCCCACTTATTTGACCGGGGACTTTCTCTTTTGTGCTATTGGCTCGAGTACGAGAATCCAGACTCTTTCGCAAACCACCTCCCCACACGAGTCCCCTAATGCCTTGTATGGTCACCAATCAGCGGCGAGATGGGAAGGCGGTGGTCCTGATTGCAAGCTGACATAGCTAGCGCCAAGAAACTAATGCCGATGGAAGTAGCCTGATTGGAGCTCTCACTCATCAAAAGGTCCAGCTCGCGTCTCGGTTGGTCGACCTGAGCAGCCGCTAGTCGGCTGAATAGCATCTCCTTCCTCGACATTAGTCCAAACTGCAGCAATATCACTCGGGAGTAGATTATGAATGCCGACCCAATTAGCGTAGGGTTGCGTCTCAGGGTTCGCCGGGCTTGGAGAACGACAACACAGGCCCGGACGTATGTCGAAGCAGAACATGTGGGGTTCGTTAATTTCGATGAGTAAAGGAAGCTCTGTTGCAGGTGAAAGTCGTGAAATGATGGCTACGTCGACTTGCGTCGTCCTGAGTGGAATACTCAAGAAAGCAAGAGAAGATCTAAGAAAAGGTCGAGATATCGTGGCGCATTGGGGCATTTCGCTCGATTGAACTTGTCAATGGTTAAGGCGTCCGTATGGGGGGTTGGGATACTTTTGATGATTGACAAGCTCCCATGGCGGGTTTTATATTGTATCTCGACCCGTCTTTATCAATAATGAAAGTGGTCACCGCTGCGACCACGGCGCAATAGTGCCTTCTACCAAAGACGACAGTACGACGTTGTCTGTGCGCTGAGGCAGGAGCTGGGGCATGCCGGACTCGAGCTCTAAGCATTCTCGGCGCATTAATCCGTGTTCGGAAGCGGCTGGTAGTCTGTGCACACTTAAATAGACAAATCGTGGTCCAAGACCGGTTCAGGAGCAAGTAAAGGTCAGGACTCGAAGACCGTCGTCCTATCAAGGGCGTTCGTGGTCCAATATTGCTTATAAGCAAGGAGCTTAGCCACCTAGCCACACCCTTAGAACTATATTCTATATGGAATACCGCCAGCCTTTTGGTTTCACAAGTTCGTCCCTTTGATATGTCAGCAAAGCTAATTTAGACGACCAATACTCGCTGTCTAAATAGCAAGAAATAAGGGAAGAGATGAGTAGGGTTATGGAGTCGAAGGAAAGGGAAACCAAGTTCATGGAAACAACGTACAGTTTCAATTCCACCCGAGGGACTAATCAGGCGCTCAGAAGATGCGCTGTACCATTGCGTCACTGCGCAGTCAAAGGAGTTGCCCACCAGAGCTTCTCTTCAGTCTCTTTTTCCGGCAATGATGTTAAGGATCGCGGCTCGCGATCAAAGCAAGCAGCTCCTCCTGGCTTCCATCCCCCAGCTGAAGCTTCACTCCAAGCCATACTCAGATGGCGATCCTCCCCACCGATGCGTTGTTGAGCTTCTTCGATCCTATCCGGTGCCCCCGCGGGTGAAGGGCTATACTCTGTCTCCATCGGCGAAGAGCAAGCGGGTAGAAAAGGTCGTAACGCAGGCAGAAGCTGCAGAAGGCGATGGATGGCTTTTAGTTGATCATAGTTGGTCCGGAAAAATGATTTGACAGGTGGGCTCTTGTAGCCTTCGACTAGCTCATCAACATCTCTCTGGATTATCTGAATGGAGGTGATGAGTCTGTGTGCAGCCAGGCAAGATCAGAAACGAATCTAATACTTGACGGGGTCTTGCAAGATAGTCATTGCATTCCTCGACTACAAGGACCTCACCCTTCGATGTGACGTAAATGAATCTTCTCGATGAGCGAGGGCTCCTGCTTTGCGTTCAATCTTTGCTGCATATTATCATGGGAGCGTTGGACACCGTTGAGAAGACTCTCGATCATCGCTTGCAACGACCTCGAATCTTCGACTGCTTCAACAAAAGCATCGTCCGAGTATTGCCATAGTGTGTAGTCATCAAAGTTGAGTTCACTCTCGAGACTCCCCATCGTGTCGATGGAACGGGTCTTTGGAAATCTAGAGGAAGCCTGGAAGCTGCCAAAAGACAAAGTCTAGGTGTTTTGAAGACGATAGTACTGATGGAGATGAATAAAGAGACGATGCAAACACCATGATTTCGCGGAGTCCTGACATATGAACGATGAAGTAGTCTTACGAAAGAGCATTACAAGCGAGCCGCCCTCCAGTATGCCGCGAAGTGCGCGAGAAGAGCGATACGCCCACAAGGCTGTGCTCTTCATCACCAAGTCCAACAACAGCAGCATCTCACAATGCAATCGAGGAAGCAGGGTCCATCAATGGGGTCCCAGTCGCGCATGTAGAATCCCTCGGCGTTGATCGCTTCACCATTTGATAGGCTTGTGTGCCGCTAGAGCATCGCGAAGTTGCTGCTAAAATGCCACATGTCAGTAGTTGATGGCAGATGAAAGGAATGGTATGCAAGCAGACGGTTTGGTGCTCCGTGGATGGTTAGCTTTGGGGAAAAGTTGGTGTGCGAGTGGGGGTCCCATTGACCCGAGATCTGTGATCCGATATAGCCGCCAGGATTGTGCTGGTTTCCACGCTGTTGGTACTGAGAAAAGCCCGGCGTGACTCGCAGTCATAATGCCTCATCCCTCAGCACAACACCATGTCTTTGGACTTGGGACTTGGTCTCCACTCTTCGCCTCGTCCGCGATCGAATAAGGAGCGAAGACGTTGAGAAACCAGCGAAGCAAAGAGATAGAGATGGAAAGGGGGGCATCAAGTTGGCGTAGGGAGGCGCACAGACTCCCGATAGGAACGCGGGAATAGGGAGCACTCCCCGGGCCTAGGGCTTCCCTGTGCCCCCCAGTAGCCTGTACCATCTGTACCCTCTATCCCGGGAGCAACTAGGCTATTGGGCATGCCTCCCCTAGCTCATGCGCTAACCAGTCGCTTGAATCGACCCGTAAGCTGTAGTGCAACCAAATTGACAGCCATGACAATTCGAATCTGACGAATTCTGGGTCAGTGTCTTCCGCTTTGGCTCCTGGAGCTGATGGTATGAAATCCATGGCTTCAACCCGGGGAATTCTTCAAGCACAGATTTCGGCCTAAAAACATGCTGGCCGCCTTTTGTTGCGCGTCAGCCCATGTGTAGACGTGTGGTGTGGCAGCGTCGCATGTCCTTGTATTTTGAGATCGAAAAGCAAGTCTTTTTGAGTATGGTACCTGTACCGCCCTTTTAGATCCTCCGCCGATGATATCGTTCTGCCGTCAGGAAGGTTGTTCTCGTTTGCACCATGTACGTGAGACTCGCTCTTGGGTCCCCTGCTTTGGACAGATGGAAGCATTTCCATCAATGTAGAGCATGCGGTCGACCGGTTGCGTGCCATTTTTATATTTCTTCCGGCAATCGATTCAAATTGTCCATTTCACTTCTCATGACTATTCTTCCGTTATACCTTCTTCAGTTGCGGCTCCGTCCGTCCCTCTTCTTGTTTCGCTGATGGCTCTGTAAACATCTAATTCTACCTTGGAATTCGATGGTTGGCATCAAAACGCTACAGCTCATGCGGCTTGGGTGCAAACATTGAAAAATGTCGCGTGATCTCTACCTTCTAGGATCTCGCTTTCTAGACTCCAACAGAAGTTCCATTGACGGCTTAGCCAGTTTGCCTATAGCCTCGTCTACCTATGAATCATCTGAAATCGACCCTCAAAAGGCGCTTATGGTATCTAGGTAGACCTGTCCACTCGTCGTGATAGCTCCAGTACTGCTATCAATCATTGGCCACGCACTACCTAAACCATTCCCATTGGAGTAGCCGTACGCAACCACACTTTCATTTCCCTGCAAAAAAGCCACCACATCCTGAATGAAGCTCTTGATCCCATTTGGATCCGTGCATGGAGTCCACGTCTGGTCGTCCACACAGGCAAATTCACTCACCCATAATGGCTTCTTGTACTTTGCGAGATAGTATTCCACATCCTGTTTCACCCCTGTGACATTGGGCTTATTGGTATGAATGCACGTATAGTCCCATGTCGGGTGCTCTGACGCATCTTCAAATGGTGTGAGCCAGCTCTCGTCTTTTTGTGTAGCAAGGCTGGGACTGCCAAGTAGTGTGCCTTTTGTGCCACGGGGAGCGAGGAGAATCGACCATGATGAAGCGGCCGAGGAAGAGGAGATATCGGAGGAATCCGGAGGGTGGAAGTCGGGCTCATAAAAGCCCATCATGTACTGTGGGGTGGTTGTCAAGGCTTTGAAATTAGCGAGACGATCTGCATCGTCTCCACCTTGATGACCGTCGCCCCAAAGCTGTACGGTGAACATCAGCACGACAGGCCTTGACCATTAGACCGGTGTCTGCGTAGTGGACTTACCATGCCTATTCCACTGACTGTGCCCGAGTCGGGAGTATCGGGCCAGTAGTCTGAGTACCATCCTATCTGAGATGTAAATTGGCTCCATGATGACTTTTCCGTAATGGATCGATACCCAGCAACTCCAGCTTTGATACCATTGGGAGTCAAGGTATTGGGACTTGAAGCAGTACTTGCTAGAGAAGCCGAAGCAGTACCGGAGACAATAGTAGAGGACGCTGGAGCAACGAAAATCGCTGAAGTACTTGATGATGGGACTGTTGTTAGTTCAACATACTGGCTAGTAGCGCGCCCAGTCAGGGATGCTGGGCTTGTCGCTAATCGTTCTGGAACTTCGGCATCACTGGCAGCTGGCCCTAGAGAAGTCTTGCTGCTCGAAACATCGATAGCATCCTGAGACTTTGGCGTATCTTGAGGCTGATGTGGACCGAAGCTTGGTGTTGGACTGAGACTTGGCTTAATGATGTGAATTGGGAAATGGGCGAATTTTGACTTGGGCTCTCTGCGATTGTGATGGTGACCGTTGTACCTTGTGTGACAGTGACTGTTGCCAACGCTCCACAAGCAGATGCTTCTTCGCCAGGCCCACCCAAAATAGCCGATGATCCAAAGTCTGGGACCGTAGAACTAGATCGAGCCGGCCTGTCCAGCCCCCCAGTCCCATTTGCCGAGGATGTAGACACGTCTTCCCCAAATGAAGCAATGTAAGCCGTTGATTGAGCAGTCATGGTGATTGTAGTGCTCATTGAGACAGCCCCTATCCCCATATGTCCAAGAACTGTCCCTGACCACTTGGGTAGGGAGCACTAGGATGAGCAGACGCTAATTTGCCAGAATCGGAGGCCAAAGAGCTCCGTGTAGAGCTGAAGATGCTTGAGCGGTATCCAGTTGGCCTGCGATGAGAGCGTAAATGATGTGCAGCGCGCATTAAAGGTGCGACGGTCCATAGGAGCAAGCAGAGGATTGAGAAGCTCTGCATCTCGGCATCGCTTTGAAAATATATAGCAAGAAAAGAAAGTAGCTATATTGAAGCAATGAGAAGGATTCAGAAGACACCAGGTCTCTAAGTAAAATTGATCAATATCATAAAAGAGCGTCAAGAAAGAGGAGTTTGAAGGCAGTAGTCGAGATGGAAGCAAAGGCAGGAGAAAGAAATGTCTTCATAAAGGGAGTGTCATACTAGCGTCACAAGTACCAAATTGCATAGGATTCTTTCCCCACATGCCTGTTGCTCTTGTCTGCTGGTAAGTAAAACTGCCTGGATGAGGCGTTGGTTTCAAGAAGGCTTGTGTTTCATCTGGCCGACCCCGCATGAGGTTGTTCGCACCTTGGCATCATGCCAACTTCATCCAATATGGCAGCACACCCGCTCTCGGAAGGCTTTACAAAAGCTCTCCATGGATTGAAGGTGACGATGCTGCGAAGGAGACAGAGAAAATTTGGTCAGAGGGCTGGAGGGATCGATTGGCTCCGTTAGTATGCTTGGCACGCTAGGTTCTTGGCAATGGAAGATTTTCCGGAGGGATAGATGGAACTCCTGTCAGCTTGGTATCGTTCTCATATGCACAATCAGCAGCCGCTATCGTGTAAGATAGGAACGGATTGAAACCAAAAGGTGAGCTCACCTTCTTGGACTTGACCAGATGTACGGCATTCCTCAAGTTGGACCAACCAGCCAGCTCGGCGTGTACTTCTCTTGATCGAGTCGTGTGTAATTGGGTCGGCGCCTGATTCTTGGACCTTAAATGTGAGTTGACCTTTTTGAAGCGTGTCTTCATGCAGCTAGGTTGGGAGCCATTCCACATGCTCATTCTCTTAAAGCCGGTGCGCCTTGCGGATCGAGAGCGAGAGGAAACTCTGAATGATCTGATTGCATCTATGGCAAAGGAGATGTTCGAGAATGCTGTTTGAATTGAAAAATATGATGTTACAGCAATAAACTCCCTTCAGGCGCTGGAGCTAATGCGAAACAATCTCTTTCTTTATGTGGACAGCAGCGATCAGATGTGTGACCATACTGCCAGTCCTCTCGATTGTGGTCCTACATACCATCCCGTGATTAGAAGACTATATCAAAATCAGTAAGAAGCCCCTGCTTACTCCTCCCCCTCTTCTCCTTCCCCTTCCACAACAGCATTATCGGCGCTAAATTTAGTGCCAAATCGACAAGCCCCAGCAGAATACTCGGCCGTTGGAATCCTAGGACAGTATACATCCTCTTCGCTGCCACTGGTGACCAAACCGAGAGCATGTTCTTTCTAAACGAGACCGCAGCGATTACGCTACCTGCTTGTTTACACATGTATATCGGCCTCATGAGCTTCCCTATCTGATGTAGCGACACATTCGAAGCCCCTAGACGCAGGCGAGTTTGGATACATGGTTCAGGAGGGCGAAGAAATGCCTGGACCTAGAGTATTAGATGTGATCAATTCGCATGGAATCTCAATGGAAGCAGAGTGCTGGGTGAGCCATTAAGCAAGTGCTTCTCAGTAAGAAGCTACTAGTGCAGATACAAAGTGGTGTCTTCACTTCTCAAAAATACGAAAAGGAAAGAGCCGCTCAATGGTGAAGCGGTGAAAGGAAGTCAATGAGCACTAAAAATTATGACCATATTTCATTTCGTTTTGCTCATACTGGGTGGTTCTTGATCACTGACATTTTACGATTTCTAATGGTTTGATTATCATGACATGGGCAAAGTTCAATATTCGAGTTCTCCCAGTCAACCAGGATAGTTCGAGGTCCGAGGAATCTCGGACAGACAACGCGCAGAAATGTGGGGAAAATCTGCGGAGGTAGTCTGCCTTGCTGCTAACTTGTGTGCTTTCAAGGAGTAGAGTTCTTGGTTGTTCGTCCTCCAGCTGCTTTACGGACTAAAAGCTAATCTTCGCACATTTTAATATGTTCCCAATGGAATTTTCAAGGTTGAGACTTTCTACTCTAAAGCTATTAAGTTTACTGGGGCGCAACAGCGTAATGAGGAATGGTTTCTCTCGAAATCTCAAGTCCTCGAGACAGGAGGCACGGACTAATTCGAAAATTATGCTCCATCGAAATCATACCCAATCGGACCCTTTTATTGGCATACGACCTTTGGGCGCGATTCTGGCTTGGAGAAGAGACCCAATGTACACAAATGCTGCCACTTACACCTTTCTAAATGCTGCGTTAGAACAGCCTGTTGTACTCTGGTTGAATGGGGCCAACTTGGCTGGCAGAGGCGTTTTGCCAGGAAGGCAGTGAGAGGCAATTTGATTCTATTTCGCGGTGCCCAGTCACACTGTCGATGGGCGGATGAAAATGCAAGAAAAATATGAAAATCCGGGTCGCTAAATTTCACCCAGCATAGTCTTTCATTGTCTTCATGGGTTGCTGTTGCCAGGCTTCCTCTATCTGGCTTGCAATCTTGATTCGTGATGGCAGGACTGTCTATGCTGGCTGAGCTTCTGCAAGAATATGGATGTCACGAAATCGCACACCATTCTCGGGCGCGTATTGGCGAACGATTCAATAATACGTCCTTCGCCTGGGCAATGCTTATAGTGATTTGGTATCATACTTGTATACACCTTAATAGAACGGATACATAGTCCTCACAGCAACGCAAGAATATTAATGCCTTATTATGCAACAAAGCAAAAAACGCGGATGATGTCCGTCTCCATATGTTCCATTACCGTAATGATACATTTACCGACCATCTCAAAAACGAGGAGCCCTTATAAAGAAGATACAAACATCCATCTCTTATATCTCGTCAGCTAGAGCCCCAACCAAGCCTTATCCTCACACATGAGATCTTTTCATAATTCATACCACACCGCCAGCCTGGACTTTTTTAACGGAAACTACTTCGCTCTTCCCTGCCTCGGATACTTCCGTTCCACTTGTCATCATTTCATCACCCTCCTTCTTCTCTTCTCCCTCAATCTGACCCCTGTTTGCCTCTGCCAAAAGCTTCTTCTGCTTCTTCCACATCGAGAAGAAGATTCTCGAGCCATGCACTTGCGTGGCACTAAAGGCGCAATGAAGTAAGGGTGTCACAATCTTGAATGCCAGTTGCCACTGACTCCACAGACTTCCAAATAGGTAGAAGATGACGATGGTTTCGCATAGCGTGCCGAGGAACGTGGAGATACAAGCGAAGAGAAAAAGGCGGGAGAGGAAGAGATGGGAGTCGGGATAGATGCGGTAAAGGATGATGGCGACATGGGGGATGAGTTCGCAGACGATATCAAATGCGCCTACAATCCGATGTCAATACCCAAGTCCCCATCCTGATGCTCTCGCAGCAAGATGAAATTAAGACAGCCACTCACCCCAGACGGTACATAAGATAAACTCGATCGTCGCATCCGGCTCCTTTGCCAAATTCAAGCTTATCGCAATCGCGCTCTGCGTCACCATAATCGCCCCAATATGATGCATCGTGCTGATCGGACTAATCTTGACCCGATAAATCAACTCAAATATATACATCCCCACTAGCATCTGCGCACACACAAGAAGTATGTCCCCCAGCGTCACCGGACTGCCCCGGGCATACGGCGTGTCCAGCGTAGCCGTACGAAAAGCGACGTCAATAAAGGGATAGACGGCAACGATAAGGATAAGCGCCTTGGTGCTGCCGGCAATGTGGTGGTTGATGAAGCCTCGCCGGGCGGTTTCGTCGAGTCTAGTGTACATTGATTTGTAGCAGCGGCGCATTAGGAAGGCTTCGAAGATGAACTGCTTGATGAGGAAGAGGACGACGAGGACGATACTGAGGATGAGCATGGAGAAGGGGGAGAGTTCGGAGATGGGGATCAGGGGGGTGTGTTTGATGTGTTCGTCTCCGGAGACGGGATGCCTGATGGTGGAGGGCGCCATGGTGGTGAGCGTGAAAGCGTCGATAGCAGGCTGCTATTGTGGGAGAGTGTGAGTCGAGGCCGAGTTTCCAAGGGGTCTGCGGCTTTTGTTGGTGGATTCGAGGTACGTATTGGGGCTCGATTCGGTATTTCTTCGTTTCTCGCTCTCTTACCATTGAAATTGTGCAGGCGGTGGTTCCTTGTCGCCGCCAAGCAACCAAAGCGTTGTCACCAGTGACAAAGAATGCAGTGAAGGAACAGAGCAGAGCATAGACAGTGGGTCTATCAAATTCGCCATTGATTGAGGCAATTTTTGCATGAGACCGAGCGTGGCTCACTGCATTGGGAAGTTCCTTTGTTGAAGAAGGGTCTCGATGAAGGGCCAAGAGTGTGGAGAGGTCAAAGACGTGGTCAAGACATGGAGATAACAGCCACAAAGCTTGCACAACTATCGCTCTCGTCAGGTGAGGATATTGAAATGCAATTCTTTAGATAATGAAGTGGTGACAAATTGAGAACGAGGGCTGAGATGAATGAAAAAGAAATAATGAAGATCGAAGGTGGTTTGTCTCTATTGGTGGAAAGAGGAAGCGAACAAGGAGAGCCGCCATCATCATCATTCCCCCTCATCTCCAGACCTTCCCGACAGCCAGACACCAAATGAAGGACAGCCCCTGCAAATACTCATTACCGTCAGCGTTGACGACATAGACTCCATCAGACGAAAGTCTTACGGTCTCCCAGCAGGTGCTTTTGCTGGGTCAGGAATGTGGCGAAAGACGGACCCGAGAGCGGATCTCGGCCGGACACTTGCCTCGGCCGACGTCCGCCCAATGCCCCAAGCCACCCCCATTGGAACGAGGACGCGTGTTCAAGCTGTTTGACCAAGCTTTTCTTACGCGGGGGCTATCCCTAGTTATATCCTAGCTGGACTTTTCCCGAGATTGCTTAGCGGCAATCTAGATCTGCGTATGAGTGGGATGCATGTACTGCTACGCATTCATGTCGTTGTTGAAACACCGCTCTGTGTGCACTCAGGCGGCAACACAAATAAGAAGGCGAAATTCGCATGAAGCCATTCTCCCCGACTTTTACTCCAGGGACACGTAAGCATGCCTCCCCGAAAGCGACGCCACGGCTGAAGCAGCAGACTCCCGTCGATTTACTCCCTTCCCAGCCTTCCCAGGGCTGACTTCGGCTATCTGGTTTGAGTTCCCTGGAACGGAGGTAAGGGCTGAAGCCTCGTCCCGTCCTTTACCTGCGCCACTGAGGAGAATTCCGTACTCTATTCTCGAGTTCACCTAAGGCTAAGTCTGGAGGACGGGCACGAAGATCTAAAGTTCGTTCGATTCCTGGGGAGGTGACTGGAGTGGGAGAGGGAGGAGGGCACTGCGATGATTAGAGCTAGCGCTGCTAGACAGCAACAGGTCTTGCAGACGATCAAGCCTTTGGCTGTACTTGGATCGAGTAAAATAATGTCATGCGATTCTCACAGTCCTGTCGTCTACAAAGAATCCTCTTCGAAAACGCCTAGGATCTCGCATTTCCAAAAATCTGTACAATGGCCTTGATACTTTCCAACAACAATGTCCCAACTCCCAAGTCCAGTCACCGCCGGATCCATTGGAAAAACGCCTCCGAGATGCCCGTCCCACCCGCTAAATGTTGCGCACATCACGAATGGTAAAATCGTTCTGGGGGTATATTGCGCTTCACACATCAAACAAGTCGTAGTCTCCTAGAACCCAGGCCAAGTATCGCGGTCATATTCTCCAATACGTGGCCCATTCCAACTTTCACCATAAACGTTAGTTCTGCTGCCCTCGAAGAAACCGTCTTGCGCTTTAGTAATGACATCCATCCACGAGGTCGGCTCGGGAAATTTCTGCCACTACGGCTTGGTCAGTGTAAATTCAGGAATACTATGCTTCACCGCCAAGCCCAGAAGGCTTGAGAGCGTGGCAAATGTTGGCGCAGTGGCTCACCTGATTATGGATATGATAAGCGAACGACCCTCTGAAGAATTTGTCCATGGTGCGGTCATTGTTCTCGCCATCGTAGGCACTCCATTCCTTCTCCGGCTCGTCCACCTCAGCCTTGAATACTTGTTCGAAATTCTTGTGGCACGGAACCGTGCAATTGTTTGTTCCTTTCCGCCGCAGATCCGTCACCAAGGGATCGAAAACAGCATTTTGCAACATCGCCAACTCATCGATACGGCCGTCCCCTAACATCATCCTCCCAATTACCTTGGGGTGGAAATTCATGCCCATGCGTACACCGCCGCGAACGAGGTAGGTGGATAGCGAGGAGTTGGCTGGAACAGAAATGACGGCGGTGTTGTAATCCTGGATCGGACAGCGCTCGACCCACTGTTCGGCGAAAGACTGAGGCTGAAGAAGGAAAGGACGCAGATCGCGCAGGAGCATGACGTCCATGTCTAGGTAGACGCCACCATGGAGATGGAGGACGACAAAGCGCACAGCGTCAGAGACTTGAACGGGCGTGAAATGGGCGAGACTCTGGTCAAAGAGAAGCCACTTGCCAGTGCCGTCTTGGATGATGTTGTCGGCGATTGGCATCTCGAGATTGTCACCACGAAGGCGCGGATGAAAGGAGGTCGCGGACTCGGCGTGAGCTTTGGGTATAGGGATGCGCTTAGGAAAATGCCAGGCTTTGACGACGATGTCGCCACGATCGATAAGTGGAAGGAAGCGACGGAAGATGGGGTCGTCGCAGAGCATTCTATCGACGGCTTTGGTGTCGGTGTCAGACTCTAGCCATAGCCAGAGCCTCGAGCATGGCATGTTCTGTGTATACAGGTAAGCTTTGACGAAGAGTTCGAGTCTCCAGGTGGCAGGACCGGTCCAGTAGACATGAAAAGGAAAGACTGGTCCAGGACATGTTCCGATAGATGATTTGGATGCCGATCTCGCCTCTGATCGCTTAGTGTAGTGGGCGGACAAATCCTGCCGATTTTGGTTGTCAGACGAGGTATCTCTAGGCGTTTGTTCGCTCGCTCGTTCGCCTTCGCCAGCAGCTGGTAGGCTCAAATATTTATCATCGTCATGTGCGAGGAACTTCGAGCAGTTAATAACATCATCGACGCCTAGTCCATCCGCAATTTCTACACATCGTTCCAGTATTAATGGAAGATCCGCAATGGTGTCCACATCGGGTCGCGCTCCTAGATAACCGTCGTTTACAGTGCTTTCAAATTTGAAGTCTTTTGGGTGGAGAACCTCGAGATTCAGGGACTCCCTCATCTGACACGCCGGTACAACCGATGTTGGTACTCTGTTATGATCCCAGCTCATACGTCCTACACCAGAGACGCTTACACAAAGCACTAGGATAATTGTGATTGTGCGTAAGATTGAGCATGGACTCCGTCCTGGACTCAATTCATTAGTCTTGTTGTCTCGTCGCCACTGTCCATACACCTGGGCGAAAATAAAACAGACACTAAAGAACCAGCAGCCCGCTAAGCCTAACCAACTGTAGACGATGAGGCCGGCCTTCCAGAAATATCCTATTTGAATGGCATTACTGAAGGCAGACAAGAAGACTGTCATTGCTGGCGAGGTAGCTATGACGAGGAGCGACATCACAACCAAATATGTCCCATTGAGGATTCCACTGAAGAAGAAAAGTTGACGTGCGCAGGTCATGTCTAGAATGTAAGAGTCATTCCAGACATGTCTTGCCTCTCCTGTCAGAAACACCAAAGGGACTAGAAGGATCGTCGACACCAGAGAGGCGTGCCGCAATGCTGGCCAGAAAGTAGATGACCCTTGTCGAAGACGGAAAATATTGCTTGCTGCGACACGCTTACTCTCCCTTAGGTCTTCATCCTCGGCGTCGGATGGAAAGGCGGTGCAGTTCTCCTGGCATGTCCTCAATATCAATATTGGGAGACACGCGTCAACAATGGACATCGAAACGCCCAAGATGAGTTCCCCAAGAGCAATGCCCTCCATGAAAGGTGAAATAGCAAGGAATAAACTTGAGACGGCTAAAATCGCCGACAATGATGCCCAAAGTGAATGCGGCTCTCCCTTGAAAGCAGCGTTGAATGCGAAAGACAGCGGTATTGCTCCAATCCGGAGCAATGTAAAGGCTGGAAGTGTAAGATGCCTGTGTTGATGTTCGCTTTAGTAACTATAACTCACCAATTGGATGGCCACACTTACGTCATAAAGACATTGCCAAAGGCAACCTTGAGCAGGAAGAGAATTGCAAGCGGTAAAGCATTTTGGATGAGTTCCCGTAGACTTTTCTCATTGGACTTTCGAAAACCGAGCCTTCGTGGCGAGAAGCCTCGCAAGAACCGCGTCGGAGACGGTCGACGAGGCTCATTTTTGTAGAGCAGAGCCTCTTTCTCAACTTGTGGCAAGCTAGCGTCATCTGAAGGGCTCAGAAGTGCAAGCAGCACCCGGAAAGGGTATTCGGCAACAAGCACGAAGAGATAAGTGATTAGACATTGCACTAGTGTAGTCGCGACTGGGTATGGAAATCTGCAATGATCCAGTTAGTAAGCACTCCTTGCATGATAAGCACGAATGCCCTACTTGAATACGCCCTCTGTAATCAAGTTAGCAGGGACCCAGAGAGTGGAGGCAAGTTCTTACGTAAAAGAAGAAATCTATTGAGGACCAATAGTCCGGACTCTGCGCTTCCAGTAGCAAGTATCAATAGGCCAGTCAGCGCCTGACGAGCGAAAGGGAATGCCATCCCGCGGGAAAGGACGGTGCGGAGGCGTTGGTGCGATTGGAGGTTGCAGCCCGCCAGCGAGGTAATTAATTATAACAGAGAGCAGGATAAATCGGATATGCTGTATTATTGTCCGCTCAGCCAGAAGAAAAATGGGCCATCCACTTATGAGTATTCGGCCATGTGCGCTACAGACGGCGCGAACTCGATGCGACAACGGGGCTAATTTGGGAATGGGACTTGGTACATGCAAGCTGGCGATCAGATTCTGCAAGGCTGAGCGTGGCTGAGGGCGTTTGGTGGAGAGCAAGAAACGAAGGAATGGTAGGAAGGTCGCGGCCTGGGGCTCAGTCTAACAAAGGATTAGTTGGGGATTATCTCCCACTCAATGAAAAATGTCCTGAAGCGTGGCAAAAGAGTGGATCGCCTCACGTTTGCAGCAGGCTAAAGAAGTTTGGGAAAGTTTAATTCGACAGAGAAGTCTCCGGTAGCAAGTATCTTGAACATGTAAAGAGTGTGTAACAAGAATGATACAGGAATGGAGAAACATCAATAGCACCCAATCATTGCTGGCTCACCATTCTGCAAATGGCTCGGATGATTGGTCTCGGCCGAAAGCCCCTTACTGCTCCGCCCGAGCGGGTTTCGCGGGCACTCGTGGGCTTGGCCACTAAGCGAATAGCGAATTGCGCGCCAACAACAATACTTTAGCTGTGGGTGTCAGCCTTGCACTAAGGATCCTGCGCAGGAATATGACCTTGCCTCTCCATGTTTCATCCTCCACCTTATCCGAAATAGAATGCAGTGCCTCCCTCGCGAAGTCGTAGGTCGTAGCCGTCCATATACGTGTCCGTAATGTGCGCTTTGCCAGGCAGCAGCAGCACTCCCACCATACCGTACGAGCACTTGGTGTTTCGCCTTGACGCACCGCCATGTCGTACCGTTTCAAAGCAACCACTTCGCGAGATCAGCTTGCGCGATGTGAGGGTAATGTCTCGTTGCCCGGGTTGCCTGGGGGGGCGTCACATCCGACCGTCACATATGCAGAGCGTCACATTCGGCTAACTTGCCTGGGTACATAACTTTAGGTGTGCGCCACACTAAAAAACATGTACTTATGCAAGGTGATAGCAAGGTGATAGCACACCTCGCCGCCGCCATCTCTCACCGCCTTGCCATTGATCCACTTGGGGCGGATGTCATGATCAGCCACAACTGAAGAAATTGGACCTAGACATTGATTGAAATGATCTGTGATCTAATTCGCTGCATCGTACTCTGCGTGGCGTTGGGGTCTCGCCGCAAGAAGGACGATCGAAGCTTAAATGCGAAGCTGATGCCTTCCAATCCTTCATGCGTCCTGTCTCGACAGGCTTTCACCCGTGTTCACCTCGAAACCAAATAAGCAAATACTAATATGTCGACTTAGCGCTCAAGAAGGCAATACTCGAGGGTCGGGATTGAGGGGAATGAGCAGAGTACCAAGCTGCTTGTCCGTCCATTCCAACCTCTTCATGTTCGTATAGTAAAGGCATCAGATCATTTGGAGTCCGAATTAAGATGGCTCGGGTTGCCTCTAGTCCAAGTATTGCATTGTGTAGCCCTTATGTCGCTGTGAGGGAGCTTGTCTTTCAAAAATTTTCATCCCGTAGTAGCGATTCTATTTCGTATATCCAAGCAAAGTTCAAGCCACACTCGCAACGCTCTGACACGTTAGAGTGGAATCCTGAGGGGCAGTCGCTGATCAATTGAGGCTGATGGTGAACATCTTCAGTCTGCAATCATCTTATGTCATGTATCTGCTCCGCGATCTCTGGTCCCCTGCTTCGCACCTCTGCCGGGTATTTCATAACTCTTTCTGGTGCCAAAAGAATCTGTTCGCAGCGCCGTTCGGCGATATTCCCGTTTCGTGTAGTATCGTCTAAATAGGAGCATAGGTCTTGGGCAATATGCCCGTGGCCAGGGCCGGGACGATACCGGTATCATCCAATTCCGCACCCAGATCCGGAAGTTATCATTTACAGTGTCGACTCAAGTTGTCACCTTCAGCTGCGCCGAGGAGGTTTCGTCCCTTCAACCCTCGCGTTCTCGAGAGGCTGGCTCGACTTTTTCGCGGGTTCCAGGAGAGGATCGATTGCCAAGGTCCTAGGCCTTCCAGGCAGCAGTACAATTGATCACGCTAATTCTGAACCCTATCCTCGCTCGCCCCGTAAGGGTTATCCTCAGAAAGTATTACCGAGTGCTTCAGTAATTCTGTCTTCATAATTGCTCATATCATGTCCAAGTTCGAGAAAGCGAGAGTGTTCTTCTGTGAGCAGGGGGAATCATTCTGCTGATAGACAGGGAAATGCAACTTCTTTCATTGACCAGCTTCAACATCCTGATAATGAGTAGACCCGGTATCTTCAGCACTCAAGAGTAGCTGTACCGGAAGTAAGAATGGCTCGTCAATCGTGACAGCTCTTACGGGGGTACGAAGATCATTACAAGACTATTCCCGACACACTCAGACCCTGTGTTCTACTTGAGTAGAGTACATAGACTAGCATCGCTCAATGAACTATTCCCACGTCAAGGATTTCTCACGCTCCGAAGAAGGTCTTGTGCCCTTTCTAGAAGCCCGACTTGCTGGATTGCTCCCATACAGTCCTCTAATTGCGTAGAGGATTGATTCTTCTGGGTATTCCTTGCTCAGGGCCTGCCTGCTTTGATCGGGCTAAGCAACAAGCCAGTCTTTGAAAGTTCGGCGATAAGCAACCATTGGGTTTGCGTTATGAGCGAACGCGGCATCGTTGCCACTCAACAATGTTAAGAGGTCCTGCTGAGGTGCATTGTTGTCTCAGCCACAAGCAAAGTTGTCGTCATCAGATACGGAATATCAAAAAGGTGACTCACGCCACTGAGGAACGCCCATGTACTGAAATATTGGCCCGAATTTTAGTTGGTTCATGTCGTACCGACAAATGTTTGATACGCTAGATCTAGGGTATAACGAGGTGAAGTCAATGATAGGATATGTAAACCAAACATCGCGGTTGATTTGTGCGGCATGATAGTACTGGGCTGTTGCTTCCTCCTTATGGCGGACGAGGCGGCTAATGCTATAAATCAGTCGGAGGGCATTCCCAAGGAAGACAAGGTGGTATCACCTTCCAAGCTTTTGTGATTTCTTTTGGGACCTGACCCACCAAATAATAGCAGCTCGAGGCTGTGAGATATCTTCGCCGAAAAGGAGGTGGCCTGATGGGTAATCCACATCAGGGCTATGCCACAAGGTAAGCACCAAGATGGTTTTGGTCGGCAGAAACGTAGAGAGTTTTCAAGATTAGCTCTGCTCTGCCCAAAGCGGTAGTAAATGGGAAAATACGGTAGAACTTCAAGAAATGTCAACAAAGAAACGGTAGTCGCAGTCTCCGCTATGGCTATTCTGTTGTACGCGCCGCTGGAACTAGGCTCTCGTTTTGCCTCTTCTGCGACGTGTCTTCGAGGACAGACTTGAATCCCTTCTCATCGTGCCCACCACCATCGTCGCCCCAAGAGTGACTCCAATAAGTAATAGTATGACTCCCCCAATGGTCTGTCCCGAGCAGCAATTTACACATCGTCTCATCGAATTTCTCCATCCGCGTCCAGCAATACTCTCGGTACGCAGCCCCATCCCGCTCCCAAGAGTAAGGGTAAATCTCCCAAAATGGTAGAATGGTGAGTGTCTGCGAAGCTGGCTTCCGGACCGATCGTGGAAAGGTATCTCGCCAGCCACTCTGCGCGTAATGATGCTCTAGATCCCAGCCATTCGAATACTTATCATTGTATTCACCTACTATGCGAAACAGGGCTCCTGGACCAGTAAGGGCTTCTGGATTTTCTATGGTGCCGGCGTTGTCCTTTGCGTACTCCAGTGGGAGGAGCCAGAACGGGTGGCCTGGACTTGAAGCAAACCATGCATTGGGTAGAGAGGCAGAGTTCGAATCCTCGAGTCCCATGCGACCGAGAAACGCTTGTCTTCCTTGTTTGCCATAACTCTTGAGCAACGTTTCGGTGGGTCTTAGGCATTCTAGATCGAGGTCGGCATATACGCTGTGTCCATGGCATTAGTTGCCGTCTAGATGAAAGACGAATATGACTGTACCCTCCATAGACGTGCATATACAAATTGCGGACTAAATCAGCCTGATAGACAGGGATACGACTCCCTAACATTTCGTATGTATCTAGAAACCATGGCGCATACTTCCGCACAAGATCGAAATTATCTTGGTCCGTCCACAGTACCCACTTCCAGTCTGGATGTGCTCTTCGGCAAGATTGACTCCATCTCTCGAATTTAGCAGGGAGGGTTTTGCTAGACCAACTTTGGTGGAAAAGTTTAGGGATTGCACTGAGATCTGTTTTGAGAGGTCGTGCTAGTAGAGCCTGTGCAGATAGCGAATCAGCAAGTTTGGGTTGCACACTAGAACCCTTTGGAGAGGGATGATCAGGATACTGCTCGCTGGCTATGTTGCGATTGCGCAGTCCCCTGGTAAGTTGGAGTACGCAAAACATGAGAAAAAGAACTAAGAAACCGAGAATGAAATTTCGAGAAGCGAGTGGTCTTGGAGACCGAGATCTTGGGAAACTCATCAGGGCAGAAAAAGCAGTACGGCGAAAGAGGGACTCATGTTCATCGAGAAATGTGAGACTCGAAGAAAAAGTGGCGATGAAGAGTCATGCCTCACGAATGGTGCTTCCCATGAAGAGAGACGGGGCTGAAGTTGGGCAAGCCTCAAGGTGTATTGCCTTCTTGTTGGGTATGAATCAAAAGTCCAGTGTACATCCATATCACGTATTCTCTCCAGAGCCCCACCGGGCTTGTGTTTGACAAAAGCCTTCCGACACCTTCCGTCCACGCTGATAACGTAAATTGTTCATTGGCATTTCCTGAGGCCACCGCTATAGCTAATCATCTGAGGCTAGAGATATCAGAGCCGAGAATGACTACAAGCCAACATGGGATATACGCAAATCCGGACGGTATAAATAGAAGCGTCACCGACTGAGGTTCTCAGCGCCTTTTCCGGTGTACCAGGTAAGGAGAGTGAGCCGGACAATCAGACACCCGAATTGACCAAAGTGTCTGGTCCAAGATCGTTGGGGCAAAGTATGCACTTGGTAAGTGAAGGACTAAGAAAGCCACGGTGAGCGATGTGGTGAGACAAGAGATTTGTTGACTTAGGCACGTGGCAGGCCCTCCCCATTTTGCAATTTGCCACCGAGGACCGCGCTTGGCCAGGACCTTGGCCTTAAGTCCAAGGGCTGCACTTTCAGTACTTTAGTGAGCTCTGTAGATCTGGAGTGACCTGCATTTGGAATTGGAAGGAATGAAAGGGTGGATGCTTGCATGCGCTTGATAGGAGGATGTGTAAGACATTGTCATATCATTTTCGATTCGGTAACGGCCGCGGATAGTTTTCTCTATGCCTCAATCGATCCCTTTAGATCCTGTCTTGGAAAATTGTCATTTGAGAACGAGGAAGCTGGAGAAGTAGCTGCCCTTGGAAATGAATCGAAAGCCCTGCCTTATTGAGCCTAGTTCTGAAGCCCGTGGCTTTGCGCGTTCCACCTTTTGCCACTAACGATCCTTCTCTGGACACAGGTCTTAGTACCAGCAGCCACAGCGAGACTGGTTCGGCTGATACTCGTAACCAATCGTCTTGCCTCGTCTATTTGACTGGTAATAGATCGATTTGTCTCAGTGCGTGATGGCATCTCTTACCAATCTTCCTCTGGAGCTGATCCATCACATCCTATCGAAAGCCGCAGCGGAAGATCCTCCCTCCAAGAAATTCCTCCACGAAGAGCCTTCTGCATCCCTCCTACACTCCGTACATCATCCACTCAAAGACCTAGTGCGGACTAGTCGTTTGCTGCACGATCTGTCGTGCGAATATTTGTTTACCTCTCTGAAAGCAGACATCAGAGATATTGCCCGCTTGATCCTTTTCACCGAGAAGCATAGCTTACGGGGACGTGTGTCAAGCTTGCTGTTGTATCTGGGTGAGCTGAGAGAAGAGAGGTGGGATCCCAACGATGAATTGACAGGCAATCAGCCACCGTGCACCTTGTCGGAGCCGACCAGCACCTCTACATGGCGTCAGATCAAAGCAGTTGTGGACGTCATCGACCCATCGTCTTTGACTTTCATGTTACCGCCCGCGGAATATGAGTGCATTCTTCCATACGAGCTCGATCTGGCGGACGAATGGGCGTTCCACACTCCGTATCAGCTCCTTCGGCTTGATCAAGGGGACAAGGAAATCCGGCATTGGCCAGTAGCGGGATCGCTTTCCGACTACAAAATTTTCGGTTTGCGGCCATGGAGCCACATCACCTTCAATGAGGGATGCTCCGTTCAAGCCTTCAGCACCTACGAGTTCTTTGACAAAACTGCCCCATCAATCATGCATCCCAAAACCGCGATTGAGTCGATTCTCCCATCGAATGTGTGCCCCAGTATTGTATCGGTTGATCACATTGCCGTTTTCCCCATATGTGACATTGTCCAAAACTGGTCCTTTCTAAGTCGTTTCTCAAATCTCAAATTCCTTCGAGTTCAGTTTGCTCCCAGCCCCAGCAACAAGCTTCTAGACGACCCTGTTCGCCTCGGAAAATGTCAAAGATCAGATCTGTGGTCCGAGCTCAGGCAAGCATATCTTGAGCACATAAACGCGCTGGGGTTCCAACATCCATGGGACTGGGATGGTCCCAGTGACTTCACCATCTTAGATTATTCCAATCCTGGAATCAATGAGATGTTTGATGAGGAATGGATCCTAAGCGAGTTGGGTGACTGGTACCCTCAGGGCAAAGGCCATTGGGCTCGCAACGTTTGACAAGACGCAAGCTAGTTGAAATGATTGTGATTAGCTGATTGCATTTAGTTTTAAATTGTAGTAATTCGGTGCTATGCCCCCCAAACTCAAGCTTCAACCAAAACATCTTGTTTTCTCTAATTATAGCGGCCATAGTTGAGTCGCCCTGATCTTCTGAGGTCGTAAGCTTATACCAAGACCATGAATCCAATAATTCCAGTTACCGCGATCGCACTCCACCCAAGCTGTGCACCCAACACATTCGCCGTACCTCCGGTGAAGGTCGCTGGTGGTGTTGGGCTCCCACTCCCGAAAACACTGCCGTTGCTAGCATTACTCCCACCCCCAGAAGCTGTGCTCGATACATTCGATGCATTTCCAAAGCCGCCTACAGGAGCGCAAAGCTCGTTGGCAAGCCCAAGTATGGCTTCGTAGGGTATACCATCAGCCGTTCCGTTTCCCTGAAAGGCTAAACAACATGGGGAATATACCTTGTAAATCAGAGACACTGCACGTGCTCAGCTCATATGGCCCCGTAATTCCATTGAAGCTCGAAGTCTGGCATACGCATAGGCGGTTTGACAGACTTCCACAGCCGGAACCTGGGAGATTTTTGTTGATGCACGCTTGCTAGAAGTAACGTCAACTATGTCTTCACCCTCATGGCTGAAGGCTTTCTGGATCTGCTTACACCGCAAGCCGGATAGCTTTGCACATCTGTGGGATCATTTGACGCCACGGTGAACGCGGTAGCAGAGGATGTAACAGACATTGAGGTCGAGGTCGAGCCAGAGGTCAATGCCAGGGTCTTAGTCGCAGTGGCCACATAAGTCAACAGGGAGGCTGAGACTGAGGGCGCTAGACCGCCGACAGGAGCGCAGAGTGCGGTACTAAGATCATTGATTTCTGAGGGTTTTGACATCAGCCGACAAGATAACAATGTCGAGGAAGCCACAGGGAAGACTTCGTCGCGACTTACGTGATACCTCTGTGCTATTGCAGAGACTGGACTCGCATCCCGCGATCGAAAGGGCGAATGTTGGGTTTTGGCATATGCAGGTGAGATTTGAGAGAGAATTACAATCAGCTGGGCCGGAGAGTCCTGTGGGGATGCAGGTTTGCTGGAAGCAAGGATTTCAGCCAGGGCTGAGAAAGGACTCATAAGCATGTTGATGTGCGAACCACTTCTCGTCCTTTGGCTTTCTGTCGCCACGGTCAAAGCGACAAACACGTCTGGCAACCCAACAAATCTCTCCAATTGGCCTTCCTGTGCTGTGAGCTTCCCACTAAATCAACAAACACAGTGTCCATTCTATAGTAATATACGGCGTTTAATTAACGGATAACCGTATATCTATAGTAATAGCCGGTACTTAGTTATCTATAGTAACACCCGGCGTTTAGTTATCTATAGTAATATATAGCGCTTAGTTATCTAC
>JAABUP010004168.1_pt1 | contig 24083 bp, 38 predicted proteins | sample 5559201 | NCBI WGS metagenome assembly JAABUP01 (sample SAMN10711887, study PRJNA513373) | rock metagenome | isolation source: Antarctica rocks | place: Antarctica
CTGGAAAGGCATGGTGCCTCCGGAGCCGCTGTCCGCAGGCCCCGGGGTTGGCGAGCGGCGCAAAAGGTAGCTGCTGGCCCTGCTGAGCATTGCCGTGACGCTGTGCGCTGACGCTGGCTGGGCTGGCAGGCTATGGGCTGAAATGCAAGCTCTTTTCGTATTGCTGCCCCATTCGGTTCGTCATTTGTCATCGAAGTTTTTTGTTTTCGGATCCAGAAATACTGCCCCGAAAATATTGCGGGTACACAATCTGAAGTCATCCTCTGATCTCACAGCGGATACTTGTAGCGTAGCGACTCTCGTGCTGTCAAGGCGATCCCTTGCTGTCGACAAGCTTGTCAGTAATTTGACTGAGAATACAAGGTTCAATCAGCATGGCTGCTCAGACTATGTCACAGGCGTTTCTTCGGAACACCATCCGCACCGCTGTTCCTGTCAGTGGCAGGGTATGTTTCCCAGTTGTTTGTCTGTAGGACCTTTTGTTCTGGAGTCATCTTAGCGCTGCAAAGTTACATCGCACGACTTTCCTGCTTCCACCCGCTGCTCGCGCAATTTGCACACGACTGTTTGAGCCAGGTCAGGATTAGCTATCTGATCGGTGTGAGTACGTGCAGGGCACACGACAGATTACCCGGGCTAGCATCGAATTCTACGGCCCAGGTGAGCTCAATGTTCATTTTGCTTGATGTGCTGTGACTTCACTTCGAGCCGACCTTGATTTCGTGTGATCTCCAGATCGAGCCAAGTTTCTGGGTCCCTTTTCGTAAGTTCCCTTCGTCCACAAAGCTGAACTGCAGGCTTACAATGAAAGCTGTCTTGACGTCGAGCTAGAATGTATGTTTCTCTCTGTGCAGAGAGAGCAACACCCCAGAGTACTTGAACGGCGAGTTCGCTGGAGACTACGGATGGGATACTGCGGGACTTTCAGCTGACCCTCAGACCTTTGCAAGGTATGGCCAGCTCAGATTGCAGATCAGTCGTGCTGTGGTGGACTGAGCTAATCGGCAGATGCCATCGCAGCTGAAAGTACCTTGAACATTTGCGCCACTGCTTTGACAGTGCTTTATCTGTTTCACTTACAGGTACAGGGAGGTAGAGATTATCCATGCCAGGTCAGGCCTACCAGAGATTTTTGTCTGTGCTTGCTCACCATTGTGATTGCAGTTGTTGCACCCAAAGTCTGTGGAAATGACAGGTGGGCCATGTTGGGAGCCCTAGGATGTGTATTCCCTGAGTTCCTCAGCAACCAGTTTGGCATCAACTTCCAAGAGCCTGTATGGTTCAAGGCCGGAGCCCAGATTTTTGACAATGATGGTACTGTGACTGGACACACTGCAACCTCACTCACAGTGACGGCAGGGCAATGTGCTCAACAATCTGCCTGCAAATATTCCCTGAGTGAGTGTGCATTCTGCAGGTCTGAACTACTTGGGTAACTCTAGCTTGGTACATGCCCAGTCAATCATTGCCACACTAGCAGTGCAGGCAAGTCAATCCCACTGTTGAGCTAATGATGATGAAGCTGGCCAGGCGCAGTATTGCTCCGTTTTCTTCATAATGCATGCTCAGCTTCAACATGTACCCGTCTGATGCTTTTTAGGCCATTGAAAATAACCAGTCATGCTACACATGGAGAGACATTGATGCAATTCCTATAGGTCATCTTGATGGGGGGAGCTGAGTCATACCGTGCCAACGGTGGTGGCCCAGGAGTTGAGGGACTGGATAAATTGTACCCAGGTGGACCATTTGACCCACTTAACCTGGCTGACGACCCAGACTCATTTGCTGAGCTGCGTGTGAAGGAGATCAAGAACGGCCGCTTGGTAAGCACTGCGCAATCACCAGAACGACTTTTCGCGTTAATGAGCGGAAAGCATGCAGCATGTGCTTGTTTCATGGCAGTAAAAGCACAGGTTCTGGCGAATCTGCAGTTTGTCCGCAGTCTTTTCCACGCAAGCTCTTTCATACCTGTATACTGTGTATATTCTGGGGAGCGTCATTGCTGACAGAATCGTGATTTGTGCAGGCTATGTTCTCCATGTTTGGTTTCTTCGTCCAAGCCATTGTCACAGGCAAGGGTCCAGTACAGAATCTGCTTGACCATGTCGCAGACCCTGGCAACGTCAATGGCTTTGCACAGTTCTATGCCACCAAGTTCAACCCATCACAGTGAGCTTTGTAGATAGAGCTCGTCGCAGATGTTTACTTGTAATCTTGTAAACTTCCTATGGTGTTATTTTTGCTAATTGACTATCAAAATCTGCTCATGACAGAAATTATCGGCTCATGTTATGACTGCAAGGTCAGCTGATGAGTAAAACTGTTGTGAGTGCGCAATCGCTCAAAGTTGTTGCATGTAACAATGTAAACCAGCTACGGCCCATGCATGCAAAGATGCAATAGCAGCACTGTCTCGTGTCTAATTTGAGCATATCTTTGCAGCAGATTTCTTTCTGCATTCAAGTCAAAGTAGATGTCGCAAGGGAGTGCTGAAGGATCTCAGTTTCACCAGCGTATGAATGTGGTTTGGAGCACAGCAACATGCATGAAAAAAGTCGAGCCACTTCTGAAGGATAGCAGTTTGGGAGCAGCCTACGCATGTGCCTGCATCTGTCAAATGACCATAAATGCTTTTAAATGCATTGCGCAGTCTTGCATGACTGCATATCTTGTTTCATATATCATCCATGATCCAGGCACATCACCGGGCTGTGCAAATGAGTGCATCCTTGGGGACGTGTATCTGAGGTCCAATCTATCAAGGATACATGCCTTTCGCGTGGTGGCAGACGACCTGAATGTGTTACTAGATGTTAGCAAGTCAGTGCATGGTCCATCTAGAAAGCCAGCCGACATGGATGACCACATCCTTGCTGCATGTGACATTCAGATTCAACAGACACTCACATACACATAGCATTACCAAACAATCTTGCCTCCAGAAAACACGCGTGTATATACTGACTTGCGCACAGAGCAAGCTGCTGCACAAGAGCCCAACCCATGCCATTCACAGTCTGCTCTTGAAAAGTGCTGATGACACTTTGCGTGTATGGCCAGCTGACAAATGTTGCTATGCATGCACAGGGCTAGCTATCACAAAAGGATGTGCATGTAAGGCATCATGCACACCGTATAGTCTGAATTGCAAGACATTGCTTAGACCCAATGTTACCCCAAGGAAGATGAGAGGCCGAGTGCAAGACCCAAGACACTAAAAGAGCGCAAAAGATGGGCTTTGGCTGATTTGGCAGGCCACTTGCAAACAAGTAACAAAGGAAATGCCGAGGCAGCTTGGGAGCAGACAAAACAGGCAGCAGGTGTGATGATACATGTCTGTTTTGGACCCTGTGATTCACTCCACCGCCATGGAACCACCAGGAAGAATTTTTTCTATCTTGGCAAACTCCCACTCCTTGTTGCAAAGCGGACAGGCACTCCTTGTCTTGAGCCAGCGCTGAATGCAATCCAAGTGAAAAACATGTCCACAATTACCCCAAGCGATACTCAATCCAGGATGATCAGCATCACCAGTGGGGTTGGCCTGGTACTCAATACTAGGCTCATATAGGTTGTTACGGCAAATGGCGCAAGTGTCTGTGCAGATGGCCCATGACCACATAGCAACAGCATTCCACTTCTTGATCTCGAATCGCTTGCCAAACTTGTCTTTGCCCTGAAGGGCAGCACCCACAAACCTCAGGTACTACTGAGCAGTTTGCCTTGGCAGGTATGCAAAGTGACAAAAGACAGCTCAACTGACTTTTTTGCTGTCGGTCTCCTCCTCCTGCACCTCTACATCCATTGCTTCCGCCTCGTCAGCCATAACTGCTCACAGAATTGGAGGCCAAGCCCTGCAAAACCACGGACAACAACCAAGATCAACAGTGCTAGACCGGCTTTGAGCCAACATGCGCAACGTGTTGCATTTCACTACGCCCAAAGCACATCATGCTCTGGTGGACACGTTCGTTTTGGCTCAAGGAGGCCTCCGAGTCACACCGGACAAGATCACGTCCAGACATGTAGTTACATCAGAATGTGGAAGACGCGGGCAGCTTACCGAAATTTGGGAAGAACAGCAGTGTGAGGAAGGATAATCAACGGAGTTCCGACACGACTGGCGAGTGCTGCTGTCTTTGGCAGAGTATGTGTAGAAGGTCTAGGTCGTAATTCAAGGCATAAAGAAATGTCATTTATTGCCCCCTTTCTGGGAAATTCCAACATTACCTACTCACAGCAGCCCAAGATGTACCGCACGACTAATCATGGCTGTGGACTCTTTCAGCATTGTTGTGCGTGGGTTTACAGGCACTCATTGACACGCATTTCTCTGGAACAGTTGGTGTTACCGTGTTACTTGAAATCACTGTGTCACACCGGTCATTACTCGTAATCCTATGCAATTTCAATGCTCCACCCTGCCAAAGGGTCACCTTTGCAACAAGAGCTGCACGATACTATCAGCTTTCTACGTCATCTAGTCCAGACTTTGTACACCATACAGTGTATGTGTCACACAGAACATATAAACAGGTCATTGTTTCAAACTCAGCAGCCCTACAACATAATGACACAGCGTGCTGATTTTGAGCTTGCTGCTGGCGATTGGCATCAAGCAGGCTTGATGCCAAGCATAAGGCAAGCTTGAATAAGACTGCTTTGTCATGCATCATTTGTGTCCAAGAGTTGCTTCTATTCTATCTGATATGCTTTGCAAACCAAGAGCAGCTTCGCCTTGCCACCAAGCAGATTGTTGGGCAATGGTCTACTGTTTGAGGCAAGGTCTCGCATGATAGCCAACATGTAGGTCAAGCAGGTTCTGATGTGAGTTGCATCCTGGCAGCTGGTGGATCCCACTTCCTAGCATATGTCCGACAATAGCTTGCCCAAGCACAACAATTCAGCGTAGTCCCCATGCCACAGTATGATAGTTACTTGACCCGTGAAGGTTGCAGATTTAACCCACCAAATACATGATGCGACTTGTTCTCCTTCTGAGCTTTTTTAGCAAAAAGGGCAGAGGAAAGAATCTTGTCAGGGGAGGGGCGGTCAGCTGGGTTGGGGGTCATCATGGATCTCATCATATTGAACAGAGGTGTGGGCACATTTGCCACGAGACTCAGCTTCCCTTGTCTCAGGCTTTGATAAGATGCACCACCTGTGTGTACACAGCAATGCTCAAGCCAAAAGACATGCATGACCAACTGGCAACCGAATATGTACAATGTTGTTTGTTTCAGTATATAGCCCTGCACAACTGAATCGTACTGAGCTAAGTGACTGCATGTAGATGCTATGAATTGCTGATGCTTACCAGTTGGCAGCTCTAAGTTTGTGGCCAGCTCATACAGTGTGATGCCTAGCATGAAAATGTCAGCCTTTTGTAGATCAGACACGTCCCCCTTCAGTACCTCGGCTGGGATGTATCTGCAAGTTGCATTGCAAGTCAGCAACATCTCTATGTTTTGAGACATCATCGCAGAGCATTGTACAGCAAAGAAAGCTTCAGACATGCCTGCATTACCTTGCATCACCTTCTTCAATTCTGTTACAATTGCCTGAGCAGCTCGAAGTAGCTAGCCCAAGATCACCCAGCTTGTACATGGTATCGTCCACAATGTAAATGTTGTCAGGCTTGACATCCATATGGACCATGTTTCTGGCATGCATGTGTTGCAAGGCCAGAGTGATCTGCACGCATCTGGAGTCAATCAGTGAACATATTGATTCATGAGTTTGCAACATTGTGAGTGCAGTCACAGCTCTCATTCAAGAACTGAGCAGCTCTTCCCAGCAAGTGCCAGCTGGTTCAGGGTTCATGCAGGGAGCTGTCAATTGTGACAAGTTCGCTGCAAATATGCTCCAGATTCTGATGGCTGTACATTAACTGTGCTTATAGACTGTCACCTGCCGCAGGATCTCCAACAGCTGACCCTCCTTGGTTTCATCTTTCAGGGCACGCAAATTACCAAGGCTAGTGTCGCAGGCCTCCAGCTGGATATACAGGTGCTCACCATCCATCGCAGCATCCTTCTCTATCCAAGCAGTGACATACTGAACAACGTTTGGGTGATCTCCCACAGCTGCCAAAGCATGAACCTCCTGCAAACTGAGCCACAATACAAAATCGCACAGCAGCACTAAATGCAGTTACCTGTGCTCAGCAGCAAATTTGCAATGGCATAATGGAAAAGCACTTTAGTGCATGACGCCAAGTACTGTGTGGCACATGGAAGGCAGTTATGCAAGCGCAAGTGGTTTGTACCTGCACCCACTGCCTCTTGATGGCATCTGAACAAACAGGCCTTATGGAACGCTTCACTGCATAGCTGACACCATCCAACCTGTGCTGAGCCAGGTACACTTTGCTGAAATTGCCTGTGCCCAGTAGGCGTATCTCCTTGAAATCAGCTCTGCAGAAACATGCACACACACATGATGCCTGCATTGCTGTTTGCAAAGGTGGATGCAGACTCAGCTGCACTACATGATGACAGCCTGGTGCCTCCTGTCTGCTGTCATGCACTGAGCTGCTGCATACCTGTATCTTGATGAAGGCAGTGGTGCCTTGGGCAAGGCTGGAGGTGTGTTTCCATGACCATGCAGAAACGTGTTGCGTAAGCATGGAGGTGAGTGATATCGCTTCCTGAGCAACTTGCGGTTCTGAGGCATTGGAAAGCCGCCATTGCCAATGTTCCCCAATCCATTGCCTGCAGTGAGTGCTGCTACAGACATCTACTGCAGGCCGGTCAGAGCCTGTGAGTGGTGTTCATTGATTTGCATACCTTGATCTGGCTGACTCAGCTGACTTTGGCTTGGCTGGCTGCTGTTGCCATCAAAGGGTGCTGCTGCATAACGCCTGAATTGTATTGTGGCCAGCTACAGTTGCTTCAGTCGGAGTTCAGATGCGCATCTCACCTGCATTTCTGGGGCGTTTCACTCTGCTGGGGGACAAAGCTGCAGGGGACCGCAGTTGTACTGCTGCTGGGTCAGCACCCTCTGCTATGATTTCATACTGCTGGTCTTGAGGAGTGGCAAAGTCCGGCGTACTGCATGCTCATCAAACATGCGTGTTGTCCTGGTCTATGTGCAGCTGCAGCAGGGCCCAGGAAGAGCAATCCCTACCAGAGGAAGCCTTCCTGAGTGCAACTTTCCTCTGCATCTTGTTGAGAGAAGTTCCAAACTTGCAGCGGCAGGGATTCCGTTTCTTGAGACATTGGCATTGTATCCTGACTGGCAAGATTGCATAGCTCAAGAGCGGTCGTGAGGTTCTGCGAAGCAGTTGGCTGCGACGACTGAGAAAAGTGAAGGTTGCCACGGACATGCATGTAGCTGTGCTGCACGAGGCTGTCGCGTCGCCCTCGCCTTGCCCAACGGGATGATGGTTTGTAGCTGGGTGAACGAAACAGCCCCGCTGTTAGTGCATGACAACAACTTTTCGGGGCAGCGTCAGTCAAAATTGTGCATGCCGTGCAGATCAGAACGCGAGGGAACAACGAACATGCAACGTATTCTGCTATAGCGGATGGTGCCTGCACAGCATACAGAGGGAAGCCGGTCTCTAGTCAATGCTTTCTGCATGATAGGTCAGACATAGCATCATAGCATCATAGAGAACTTGAACCGAGTTTGACTTGCCCATTTTTCTGCCGCAGAGTCCAGGTGGGGCGAGACGGAACTGGCCTTGCGCCCTAGGGCAAGACTGTCTTGAACACAGCAATGACAGCCCAGACAGGACAGGCTCAAACTAGTCAACTCAATCCCAGCCTTAGCGTTGTCTAAGGGTGAATTGAGAAGATCAGTTTCTTGTTCCAGCCTTCCCTGTTCTTTGACATCGGTGTTTCATCCGCTTCTTTCGCAAGGTATCAACTTGCATGGAAAACTCCATCGTACGTGCTGCAGCCAACAACACTCCTTCTCGTCTTCGCACAATGACTCTTGACGGAACCCCTCGCAAAGCGCCATTGAGTGCCAAGAAGACAAAAGCTCAGGTGTGCGAACGGCTGCTGGCGTCCGGAGCGGTATTAGTCTGCAGCTGACTGTGTCTCTAAAAGATTTCACGCTATACAGATGGATCGGTTCATTCCAGCCAGGAGTGCAATGGATCTGGATGTTGCCAACTTCAACCTGCTGAAGGAGAACAATGGTCAGGTCAACGCCGTTGACACAACATCCTCTCCCAAGGTCTGTCTGTGAAAAGCCAGGGAGTTTCTGCGGCAAAGTCACTGCGCATTCATGTCTTCTTTTTGTTTGCTTCCTTTCAGGTTGAGTACAAGAAGCGTTTGGCTGAGGGGCTTGGCACAGAGAAAGCACCTCGCATTCTAGCCTTCAAGAACAAGGCAAGTGTTGGTCCCATACGCTGTCAGGTCTGTTGTGAGTGGTAGGTAGCCAAGCTTTGCTTGCTGCAGGCTCCTGCACCCCCAGAGGGCATGCAAAACAATCTGGCCGCTCTGTACAGTCAGAACGCAGCTCAGAGGCCAGCCAAGAAGAACTTCCGGAACATCCCTCAAGCACCAGAACGTATCCTAGACGCACCTGAGCTGTTGGATGACTACTACCTGAATCTTCTTGACTGGGGCCCTATGAACAATGTGGTATGCTATAGGACTGTTGCATAAGATCATGCTGGTGCCACCGGTGTGACAGTAGCTAAGGCCCTCAATTTCTCTTTTGCAGGTGGCTGTGGCACTTGGTGCTGCTGTGTATCTGTGGAATGCCAACACTGGAGACATTGAGCAGCTGATGGAATGCAGCGAAGAGGATGACTACATCACCAGTGTGTCCTGGGGTGCAGATGGCAAGCACATTGCTGTTGGCACTTCTTCCTCAACAGTTCAGATCTGGGACGCCAATCGGGTGAAGCAGATCAGATCCTTGAATGGTCATTCTGCCCGTGTTGGAGCTCTGTCCTGGAACAATGCTATCTTGAGCTCTGGTGGCAGAGATAGCATCATTGTGAACCATGACGTCAGGTAAAGTTGTCGTTGCTTCTGTTGACCTTTGCTTCGTGCATGGCACCTTGCTCAATGGTGGCTGAGCCACTTGTACTGCTTATGTAGGCAGCGGGAGCATGTCACTGCCATACTGAGAGGTCACGAACAGGAGGTGTGCGGTCTGAAGTGGTCACCTAATGGACAACAGCTTGCTAGTGGTGGCAATGACAACTTGTTGCATATCTGGGACGCCAGCAATGATCGCCCCACACATCGCATCACATCTCATCAAGCTGCAGTCAAGGCCCTTGCATGGTGCCCATTCCAGAGCAACTTGCTAGCTTCAGGCGGCGGCACAGCTGATAGGTGTATCAAGTTCACAAATACACACACTGGTGCTGTGCTGAACTCAATCGACACTGCGTCTCAAGTCTGCGCTTTGCAATGGAGCCGACACGAAAGGGAAATCCTCAGCAGCCACGGCTTCAGTCAAAATCAGCTATGTCTGTGGAAGTACCCTAGTATGGTGAAGGTTGCTGAGTTCACTGGTCACACATCTAGAGTATTGCACCTGGCTCAAAGCCCAGATGGTACTACTGTTGTTTCTGCAGCAGCAGACGAGACCTTGAGATTCTGGAGAGTGTTTGCCGAGGCCAGTGTTGCACAGAAGGTAAATTTCCATAGCACGCTTGCTCTACCCATCACTCCAACTGCCAGTCAAGATTGTGCAAAGCAGATGCCCATTGTGTTGGCCAAGCTTCCTGAACTACCTTGCTTCAGCAATTCAGTGTTGGTCTGTCTACTGCACGCTGACTATGACAACACAGCCATGCAGTCTGCTGAACAATGCTATGTGATGCAGGCAAAGCCCAGCAGCACTGGAAACAGCATGTTGCGCAGCATCAACATCAGATGAGGATAAAGTTCCTTGATGCTACCTAAAGGCCTAGGACTTCCTCTCCCAGGTCTCAACCGCTAGGAGCAGGTTTAGCATTGGATGTTTGCTGTGTTAATTGCTTGATAGATTGGATCAAAAACATGCTGCTAGGACTGGGATGTGTTAATTTCTATGCAAATCTGTGTGCAATACTCTTGTGTACCATTGTAACCTGTAAGAACAGGTTTTGTTATAGCTATCAGAACATCATCAGTGCATTTTTGGATTTGAGGACTGCACAATCAACGCTCACTCGCACACCTACATTGAGTTCTAGCACATTCAATACTCGATGCAAATCAGTGCATGCATAACATTGTGTTGGTCGCTCACAGACTTACTAAGCTCCTTGTCAAGACCTCATTTGGGGCCATTTCGGGGGCCAGCTCGGCAGTGCCCCGAGTTCTCTCTCATGCAATTTGCAAACGTGTTCATATGCTCAAACGCTCACGATGGCAGATGCCCAAACATCACCACCTCCATTCGCCAAATCAAGCTCTCGCCTACTCAGCTTGGATGAGGTCCCCCACAAAAGGCATGTTCCTCCGCCTGTCCTGAGTCGAGAGAATCCTCTGGTCCCTGAGCCTGGCACCCCAGCATTCGCCGAAAGGAAGGACCAGTACGCTGCCAACACCGCAGCGGAGCTGAGGCAAGAACAGGAGACAAAGCGGCGGCAGAGAAAGGTATGCTCAAGCATGCCTCTGTCACTAGCTAGAGGCTATTTGCTATGGTGCTCTCCTGGATAAATACCCAGGCAAAAGTCTTTGCAGGCATACCTCAACCAAAGAAGACAATGCCAAGGTGCAGCTGAATACCAAATTCAGCGCGAGGAAGCAAGAAAATTTGAGCGAGAGTCAGAACGCGTGCTCAACTTGCAATCAAGTGATGCTGGCAAATCCAATCGAAGTGGAGACCACTTCGACATAGTGAATTTGAAATATCAAAGTTCTCAAGGGGGCAGGCATTTGAAGCTCATGGTGAGGCCTGACAACGTTTGCACACGCAGGCCGCTTTGACGCTGCAGGCCATTCTTGCTTCCTCGCGATTCTGTTGCTCACAAGCTTTTTGATGCAGGATGAGACTGTGAAGTACAAGGCTGCCCTGCGGACAATGGACATCTTTGGCAAGCACCATTCGGTTCAGCATGACATCATCACTGGCCAGCCGCTTGTGGCAAATTACATCATGCCTTCAAGACCAGTCAATCCTTGACGGCTAGTTGGGAGATGCAATTCAGCAATGCAGTAATGCAGCACTTTGTCAGCGACATGGCAGCACTGTGTCATTCTGTTACTATGCCATACAGACAGCGCTTGGCTAGCACAGCTTGACAGCGAGTCTCAGGCCAGTAGAGCAATGTCTTGTGGGCACGTTGAGCAGCTTGTATGTGTCAGACAAGGTGTTCATCAGCCAGCATTACGCAGTCAGCTTTTGCTGTTGCCAGGGCACTCAGTCTTGACAGATCAACTGGCTGTGGCAATAATGCAGCTGGACCAGCAGGGAGCAAAGGCCTAACCTTGTTGCATGGCGTCATGTTTCTTACCCAATGTCACAAGCAATTTTGTTGCCAGAAGTGTACATGAGTTCAAGAAGGTCTTGTCAACACCTGCAATTGAACTCTTCAAACTGCCAAAGCGCATTGCGCATACCATGTACTGTCCATGAATGCAACTCAACCAATGCACCTGCAATGTTGCTTTGGCAATTGACCTCAATACTGGAGCTGTGATGATGGCAGTTGGATTCAACAAATCTTGTCTCCTCAGTGATTCAGCACAAATTGCGGACTCTGAAGAATATTATCTTGAAGTCGACACATTTTGCAAAACTGGCACATGCATGTTATGCCAATGCTGGCTCCACAAGCTTTCACAGCCTCACAGACTGTACTTTATGCGTGCGCCCACCAGAGCACATCCATCATGCCATTCATTTCACCATAATGGTTTTTGAGAAATCACTGTTGCATAACTAACTACAAAACCAAACTAAAAGCAATGACACTTTCTTACATCACTGCATGTAATGCTTACATCACACAATCAGCCAAGCACACCTGGCCATGAATAATGGTGGATTACCAAATGATGTAAACACACCAGCATTTGGCCCTAACAAATCTCATCCCGCCCCAGCGCAACTGGACGCAAACAGGAGAGGGAGAGTGGGACTATTCTTTTAAGCCCAACCCTGCTACCAGGTAAGCTCAACTTGATTGCTGCTAACGCTGCAACAAACGTCGTGCTGCTATAATAGCATAATTCTGACGGCATGTTAGTATCACTCCAAGCATAACTGCATGTGTGTCAGAACGTGTCTGTCTCAAAGGCCCTAAAGCATTTAACCAATGGGACGGTACAAATTTAATCAGCCATTCACCTAGCTCTGTGCTTGGTAGACCGTCAACAACATGTTACGCCGTAGCTGCAGGGTAACAATGTGCTACAGTGCACTTGGCCTTGGTTTGATGCACTGTTTTGATGCAATTTTGAAAGTTTGCCGCAAGCAGCTGTAATTACATGATTTGACTGCCTCACTGTGGAGGCAGCGGAACAGGCGACGCTCCCCCATGGGGACGTCGACGGCAAAGTCGTCCGAACTGAGCAGGGCCAGAAAGGCTGTAGCAGCAACTATGAAGCTGAAGATGTCTAAGCTTTTGTTCAACCAGCCAGTTGATCCGGAGGCTCTCGGTATACCAAACTACCGGGACGTCGTCAAGCAACCCATGGATTTGGGCACGATACACAGCAGACTGTCCGTTGGAGAGCAGCAGAAATGGCAGAGGTGTGAGTACAAAACGGCCAGAGAAGTGTATCGTGACGTGAGCTTGGTCTGGGACAATTGCGTTCTCTACAACAGTCGCGAAGTCGACAAACCCACTCGCGAGGCGGCACTGGAGGTCAAAGCGGTCTTCGATCAGAATTGGAAAGAGGCAGGTCTTGACGAAGTCAGTGAAGGACGTGCTGATACTCAGGCTTCAAGCGATTGTTTGCCGGAGTCTTCGGTGTCGCAGACTGTCGGCACTGCACAAGGTGATTACAGCGAGCTTGCACCTGAAATTGGTACTGCATAGCGGCTTTGCGTTGCAACCGTCGCAACACAAACACAAACACCCACTTGTCAGTCCTAGGCCAGCCCTGCACAGCTGACTATGGGTGACAAGTACGCAACGGCACAAGTATCTACTGTGGCTCTGCAGATGGCATATCTGTCCCCTTGAGACATTTGGATGCATACTGCATTGTTCACAGCTCCACAGGGGAGCCTGCTGACCTGGTCCAGGCGTGGTCCAGCCAATTGAGTGCTCACGGAGATGTCATAGCAACTGACGGCCAAAGCAAGAGTAAGCACTATCATATCAAAGGACCCCTTGCATCATGCTGTTGAAGCTGTCTGTGCTGTACAAGTTCATGCTCCTTCACAGTCAGTGCATTATCGCTATCTGAGCTTGCTGTCAAGCGGAATGGTTGTGTGCAGAGCAGAAAAAGCCAACTCACATTGCAACTGGCAAAGTGCTGGACTGGAGCTTCACTTATGGTGCAGAGTCAGGGGTTTGGATCTGCACAGAGCTTGCATGGTATGTGGCAATGCCGATTGCTGCTAAAAGTGTCTTGCAGCAACTTATGTGGGCTAATGTCTGGTCCTCTAGGGCTTTGACCCTGTCTGTTAAATGCAGTCCTGTCAAGGCATTGCCGTGCCATTTCTGCTGTGTTCTGGAGAAATGTGGGCTGTTGTGAAACAATACCTTGGCCCTTTGGTCGTTTTCCAGATGAACTGCTTGCGACGCATCTGTGGCATTTGTTTGGGCAATCATGTGCCAAGTGTTGTCATACTGAATAGATGCATCACTCCATTTGTGGAGTGTCAGTTGCAAAGCAAAAGACTCAGGTGGCTAGGTCATGTTTTCAGGATGCCGAATGATAGATTTTCTAAAAAGCTTTTGTTTAGTGAAAGGGGCTTCATGCACCTGACTGCCCTAGGTCTAGTTGCATTACATAACTGTCAAAATTGCCGTATCAGTAGGCCTTGCAGGGATGCACAAGACAGGCTGCTGTGGAGAGACAAGAGTTGTCCTGCACATACCTAGCTCATCATGAGCAGGAAAGCGTTAAATTTGCACTACTTCCATTAATGCCGACAGGTTCTTGTGGTACCTGCAGTGTGCTTTGAGGGCACCCTGCTTTTTGCTTTTGCTGACGCCAATGTCAACATAAAGTGCCATGTCGCAGGTATAAGCTTGTTAGCCCTTCAGCTCACTATACTGACCTGCACCAGCAGATGCAGCAGAGGCTTGAGCTGTGTACCACTTCTGTCAAGCTGCTGAAGCACAACTCCTCTTTGACACCGCTAGCTGCAGCACAGAATGCATATGAAGATGTCAACAACAGTGATGACTCTGATGAACAGCAGCAGGCTGTCGTTGCTTTTGTTGAGGCACAGCTGTCAACATGGATGGAGGTGCGACATGCCTGTCCTGTTCTGTCTGTTTGGTTTCTATTGTACTTTGTCACGGCAGCCTGGTGCAGTGCACACGGTGGATGCCCATGACATCGATTGCGTCGGTAGATATGACCCTTTGAGCTGAGCCTGTTCCTATTTAGGCAATCTTGGGGTTGGGGTTCAGGCAATGTTATTAAGGCAATTAGGTTGTAGCCAATGAAGAACCTGCACTGACAGGCTTCATGTCTCCTCAATCTAATCATCCCATCCAATGCCTGATTGCGATGTTCAGGCGGCAGCGGGAGGCAGCAGCAAGAAGGCCAAAGTCAAGTCAATGTCAGGCATAAGGTAAAGGGCCTGGTACTTGCGCATTGCACAACTTATGCAGCATTGCGTTTGTTGTGCGTTCTGCTGCAGTTTTTAGACACGTCATGTCCAGCCCTTGATGCCGCATCAAAGTCTCAGGTATAATGCCTGCCCAACAGCTGTAATCTGTCTGTTTTGTATGCGACGACTCTCTGTCATTCAATGCTGCAGACTCGGGAAGAGTGGCTTGACTGTGTCCGGAAAGACAGCTGCAGCAGCAGCTCTAGCTGCAAGCCAGACGCCACTGCTGCCCAGTGCTGGCAAGAAGCGAAAATCAAAAGCCTCTGCTGTCAGTCCAGACCCGCTTCCAACAAGTGGCAAGAAGCGCAGGGTTGATGTTGATGCAGCTGAAGGGATCACACCTAGTGAGGCAATGGGCAAGGCAGTGGGCTCCAGCAGGCGTCCTCCCAAGGTGCCGCAAGACGAGGTTGATACCCCACAGGGACAAGTTCAGAAGCTTAAAGTCAAGTTGGGCAGTGCATCTGAGGTCAGCTGCTTAGCTTGCAATACTCTGCACCTGTGACTCATTGCAAGCTCATGTCTGTACCTTCATGTTGCAGGTCTACACTAGGTTCACCATGATAGTTGGCATACATGTGCACCATAGGCTTACAAATAAGGGTCTTTGACAACCAAGCTGTGGCATAGTTGAGCACAATTTTTTTTGAGCTGTTTCCCAAAGGAGCAAGAGCTGTATCATCACTTGCCCTGTTTGCTAGCCTCAGCTCTTGATTGCAGGGACGGCTGAGCCGCTTAGGTAGGGAGGCTGCTGGGCGAGGCCTCAAGGGCACCAGCAAACGGCCTGCCCCAAGCCCAGCAGCATCTGACGCTGACTCTGAGGAGGATGAAGATGCAGCAGAAGAGGAAGGGGAAGAGGAGGCATACCAGGCAGTCAATGATGGCAGCTCTGTACGGCGCACCCGCCAAGCTTCCACCCGGAAGGATGCCGCCCCTGAAAGCAGGCGCAAATCCAAGCTCAAGGTATCTGACTGCGTTTCAATGACAACAACCATCTTACCCATTTTCAGATGTGCTTATATGCTTAGGGTGATTTGTCAAGGTGTATGTTTTCAGCTTGCTGGCTGTGCTGGCTGAGCAAAAGCCTGCTTGGCTGTAAGGCAACACCTGTGTCGTATGTGCAAGCAGCAGTACTCAACACTGTTGTCCTGCATTGATGAGCCATAGCATGCTCTGCAGGGCAGAACCAGGAGCCATGTGATAGGTGTCAGTGAGGCTGAGCAGGCAAAGCGTGACAGCCAGGCTATAGGGCGCAGCAGGGTGAAAAGGGAGAAGGAAGAGCATGCTGCTAGGGGCCCTGTGCCTGAGCCCTGCCGCGACTTCAGGCTGCCTCAAAGCAGAGTGCCAGCTCTGCTCATGGTCTGGGAGCTCACACAGGTTGCCACTTCTTTCCTGTCCCGCAAATCTTTGTACACTTGGAGTTGTGCATACCCCGCTAGCACGCGAAGTGCATTACACATTGTACTTTCAAGCCCAGATTCAACTTCTGACACTCTTTGGGTGTTCACATGTTTTCGCATGCCATCACGTCTGCACAGCTGAGGCATGAACACTGCGGTGGAGAGTCTCTGATTCAGCTGTAGACAGCCTAATGCTGTTGCAGGTGTTGGGGGCTATGTTGCAGTTAGCTCCTTGCCCCTTCTGGCGTCTGGAGGCTGCAATTGCGCCCGGTCCCCGCCTGCCTCACCAGTCTGCTGCTCCTGCTGCTGCTCATCAGGATTCCCAGCCTGAGGCATCGCAAGCAGAAGAGGATGGGAGCCAGCCTGAAGCCACAACACACACTCGCAAGCGGCGTGTCTCAGACAATCAGGTGTTGCCCTCTGCACAGTCCAATTCTTGTGGCGCAAAGGCTGCGCATAGCAGTCACAAAGTGTTTGGTGCACACAACATTGCATTTGTGTAAGATTTGACGTGTCATGTTTCTCCTGTGTGACAGCCTGGGCCAAAGCAAATTTTTCTGCCTGACCAATCTTTTGGTTTGACAGGGTGAAGAGGATTCAGAGGCAAGAAAGCCATCAGAGGCTGACTGCAGTCATCCCCAGCCACAGCCAAGCACCAAGACTGCTGGTGAGGCTGTAGAAAGCTGGCTGGTCCCCCTTGTTAACTGAAGGGTCACATATGTATAGGCATCAAGACTGGCACAAATCCAACAGTGATCCAGCAGCAGCATCTGATTCTGCCAATTTCACAATCAGAAATCATGTGGCTATTGGCCTGCTTTCACTGCACAGGCCAATTGCATTCTGTACACTTGCCAAATTGTCATGATGCATCACGGGCTTCTCTCAAAAGGTCAAATCATCCAGACATGACCTGCTCTGTCTGCAAAGAGGCAGACACATTGTGCAAACACGCATGCAATGCAAACTTGCATGACAAGGTGCAAATCTCGTGCTTGCAAAACTTATGATTCAGGCAGCTCACATGCTGTGCATGATGCAGAAGCAGCTCAGGTCCCAGTCAGACCTGCTGAGACAGGCATAGACGCAGCTGGGTCAGCCTCTGCTGTGCTGCTGCGTGACATCCATTGTTCCCTGTTGAGGCTGATCCAGAACCAGGGGGTGGAGAAGGACAAGAAGGAGGCAAAGGCTCAGCCTGTGACTGCCAAGCTGTTCAGCCCTGACAGCGGGGGCTCTGTGCCATGGACTGCGCAACTTGCTCAGCTCATTCTGGTTGCACCACCCACTAAAGCTGCTGCTGCAGCAAAGGTGTGCTTGCATATCCTCATACTTGTGAAGCTGACATGTTGTCACCTGTCATGTAAATTTGATGCAACTGTTGGATTTCGGACTCATCACCCTGCATTCTCCCCAAAGTGGAGAAGTTCAAGCCCAAGTGCAAGCTCTCTGGATGAACACCAGCATAAGCCTGTGAGCATGTGATGCTGTCTGATGTAGTCACAATGCATATTGCTAAGCCTGATAAGCACACTCTGAGACTGGTGACAATTAGCTTCAGGAAATCATTGGCATGATTGTGTAGCTGTGGTTGACTGGCAGCACCTTCAGCATTCTTGCAGCAAGTCGAGACTGAATGGGCATAACCTGTTCTGCCTTGAGTCTGTGCTATTCCTACTGCTGTCATATCTGCTCGGCATTCTCATCCTGCCCAACTCTGCCAACAAGCCAAAATTGTACGAGACAAATCTCTTCTGAAGCTGCATCATACCAGTTGCTGAGTGGTTAGTCACATGTGCAGGCTGCAGCATTGAAGCTGGCATACATGGAATATGCAGACCTAGGCCTGGATGAGCGGCTAGCCCTGCTGCAGGGCCTGCTGGAACAGGCCCTGGACTGCGAGGAGGTGAGGGAGCTGATCACCTCCAAGGTGGAAGCTATGGCCCTGCCCCGCCAGAAGAAGCCGGTAAGTCACTGCCACTCTATCTTAATGTGAGTCAAAATGTTGTCCAATTGAAGCCACCTATCACTTTCAGCTTGCCTGCTGCTCCATACATGCTGCAAAACTTGATGGTTGACAAGCACCATGAGCTGCAGATGGTGGCTGTGGTGTTCCAGTCTTTATGGCATGAGTGTACATGGATCATCCCAAGTGTTAGTGGATGGTATCAGCAGCAGCACATGTTGAGATTGAGTGTGATGGATGCAGGGTAAAGATGGGGGCACTCCTGGCCCTGCCAAGGAGGCCCCCACCAACCCCAAGGAACTGGAAGTGACAGCCCAGCCCGGTATGTGGCACCCTCAACATTTCAAATCTGCTTCCTTGAATGGCAGCAAGTACTGAGCCACCCACATGGCTGATACTCATTGTTAACACCTCAGCAGTTTGGACAATGCTGCTATCACCAGCAATGATGCTGAATGATGTGTCAACTATTGGACACTAGCACAAATTACCCATGCACAATGTAGCCTGTGTAAAGTGGTGTGGTGTACACAGGCAGCTGTGAGGAATGGGTGGGGTGGATGGAGGCATGCAGGGTGGGCTGGCGCAAAGCTCTGGGGTATGACATGCAGCGCCGCCGCTACTGGGCCTTGGGTGGAGGCACCGGGGCGTGGAGGGTGTATGTAGAGGAGCAGGAGGGCTGCCTTTGGGGCTGGTATGAAGGTACCCACGAGACTCATGAATGTAGTCAGTGGCAGCTGCAGTTGCATACAGCAAGCCTTGCACTTGCGGCGCTTCAATTTGTGTGCTCACTCATTCCTCCAGTCAATGAGTGCACCAAAGATTAGCATGGCAAGTCAGCACACTAACGGCCACATGCATGGGTGGTTCAATCATGCTTACTCTTACTCTGCCAATCCCATCAGCATCCAGAGTGGCCAGGTCCAGTGGGTCAGTCACCATTTGTTCGCAATGCACAGCACCGTATGTGACATGTGTCATTGGCAAGCAGCGCAGCACCTTTGCACTTACTGTCAGATCTTTGCAACCCTGGCACGCACATATAATTGCCTTGTTTGTTGCTGCTGCTCTCTCAACAGGACAGAAGCAGTAGATCGTGCAATTATGTGACTGTTGTACAGGCCAGAGCCTGAATAACTTGGTGGAATGGCTGAAAGCTGCAGCCATAGACAGGGAAGCTGGCCTTTTGAAAGCCCTCTCTCAAGCGCCCTTGCCCAAGAAAGTTCCAACAGAAGGTGCCCGCTGATCCTCCTAGTGTCCTTGAAAAGATCAGAAATATCAAGTCCTGCATGCAGCTGTTACCTTGTTCACGTTGTGCATTGTTTCTGTGCTGCATTGCCACTCATTTCATGCATGTGCAATTCATAATGACTTTGCTACAGTAAAAACAATCATGTATCTCTTCTACTTATATACTCAAGAAACATTGCGCAATTCTGCATGCGGCACGAGTTTCGAGCTCAAAGTCTGCACATACGGTCTGAGTTGCATTGCCTCTCGACATACATTGTCCTATACTTGCGAGATGCCTTGCAGGACACCCAACAAAGCACACCATCAGCAGCAACCCTGAAGAAGCGGGTGAGCTGCTGAGCAGCAGCGAGCTGGAGGCGCGCCACCCTGATGGCTTCAAGTTCATCATTGCCCCAGTGCTGCGTGGGGAGGGCAACTGGCCCACCATCAGCTTGTATGGCACCATGGAGCAGCGCATCCACTTCACTGTTGATGCACTGCTGGCACGCATACCCTTCTGGTTCAAGGTGTGCCTTAGCTATGTCTTGTTTTGGTTTGCATCAGGCCAAGCATGCTTGTATGTGTGCTGACAAGCAGAGATGCAGCCAGGTATAGATGCAGCCAGGTGCCAGCATACCATTCTTGGCAGGCACAGCTTTCTGCTAGGCAGATCTGCAGGCTAATGCAGTGCATACATGTCGTCATACCACTTCTTGATCAGCACGTGCTTTTACATCCTTCAGCTGGAACAGGTCAAGCACACAACAGCGCAAGCATGATGCCACTTTGTCATATCATATTGCACCCCTTAGCTCCAGAGCTGCATTTCTAGCATTCAGCAGAGTGACAGCCTCCAGGAAGCAGGCTGCTGCTGCAGATAATCATCAGAGGCACTCATCACGGTTCCCAATTTTGTGTTGTACTCACTTCCTGAAAGTGTCCATTCTGCCTGATATGTCTTGATCGGCAAGTCTTATCAATCAACTATGCATAGTTGGGTTCAGGGTTCAGCCTGTCCCAGCTGACTGTTGTGTTGCTGCAGGGGGAGACTTGGCTGGCGCGGCATGCTCACGTGCTGCAGGTTGTGGCAGCAGCCAGAAGCGGAGGTGACATGGCCAAGGCACTGCTGTTTGTGGAGCGCATGTTGTGCGAGCAGGACATGATGCAGCCCCACTGGGGTGACTGCTTCCAGCCTGCCTGGCGCAAGGGCCTGGCCAAATGTACCGAGTCACGCCAGGTCATCATGTACCTGGCAGCCTTGCAGGTACAACAGGCTAAGTGGCCATATGCGTCATGTGCATTTTGCAGCAGAGTTGACTACTGCATGAGTATACATCCTTGTTGCTTGTGCCAATACAGCACCTGAGCTTGCATGGGGTCCTGCATGGTTGATCTCAGTAGCACATCAGACCAGTAACAGTGTCTCAGTCTTGGGCACATTGCATGTGTGCCACCAAGAGCAGAGCTGCTTTAGCTTTGGCAAAAGGGTCTTTGTCATGTATGAATGACAAGGAGACTGTTGCAGCTTTGCAGTGGCTCACTGGGGCTACCACTTGTTGTTCAGGAGCATATGTTGGTCAATGCTGATGTGCTACCCCGCCAAGGCTTCAATCAGATGGCTCGCAACATGCGTTGCCAGCTGTACTTTCCACATCCAACAGAGCAGGTGGTCCTGCTGCGCACTGGAGTACTGGTCCACATCAACGCTTACATGAAAGCCCTGGGCTTGCCCGCTAGCACAGCCACAGCAAGGCAAGGCAGTGCACCACCAAAACACACAGATGCACAGACAGATGCTGATCCTGCTGGCCAGGCATCCCTGAAGGCTCAGCTGTCTCGCGACACTGTTATCAAGCCAAAGCTAAATGGCCATGTGCCAGAAAGTGATGGTGCTACTCCTAGTGACATGGATCTTGACAGCACAGCAGCAGCAGACCATGACAGGGCCGATGACCCACACTCCCCTGAGAATGCACGCAGTGATAGAGGTGAAGATGAACAGGATGTGTCCAAAATACAGTCCTCAAGTCAAGCAGCAGCTGTTCTGGATTGGCATGGCCCCATCAAGCCTGAGGAGAGGGAGCAGCTGAGGGAAGTTTGGCAGCATCTGAAGGAGACAGTGGAAGCCTTGCCCCATGTGGCCTGCTACACTGTGGCCTCCATTGCCTATCGAAGGTGAGTAGGCCCTGCTGCTGGCCCCATGGATCGTATTCACTATGCATTTACTCCGCCATGAATGCAGGTCTAAGCTAAATCCAACTGAGGATGTCGGCCTGTAGCAGCTGTAGCTGCCAGCCTGTATCGTTGTCTCACCTGTTCAATTCATGTGTTCCATGACGTTGCATTATGCAGCCATTGGATAGGATGACCATCCTTTCTGCTGGAAAACACCTGATTGACACTTAAAGTGTTGGAAGGCCCACCAGGATCACTTGCAACTCCTGAACAGCTCTTGGTTTGCTGTAGGAGTCTGGTGGAGACACTGCCAGAGGACGAGGAGGCAGTAGTGTCAGGGCAGCAGGCCCGTAGGCCAGTAGCCTGGCTGCTGCTGCGCCCAGCTCGCACCTCCAGCCAGCAGAGGCAGCCTCTGAGGGCTCTGGCCCTTCCCATCAGCTGCGATGCTGCCCTTCCTGACTTCATCGTGAAGGCAGACGTATTTGAGAAGGGCATGAGGCGCCACTGGCATCGCCAGGACCGCTTCCGCATGTTCTTCGCTAGCTCCTACACCAACAAGACAGGTCAGTGCACATGAAAGCCAGATGCTAATTGCAACAAGACAGGTCAGTGCACATGAAAGCCTGCTGCCGACTTCAACAAGACACGTCAGTGCACTTGAAAGCCTGCTGCTAGTTCAGAGCAAACGATCTACTCACACAATCAACTTTTGTGGTGCATGCAACTTGCCTGCAGCACTGCGCATTCAGATTTCAACACAATAAATGCATGTCATTGCAGCAAATGCTCAAGGGTGTCTGCTTATGAGCGCTCATGGGATGCAGGTGGGGGTGTGTACTACAAGGGCACAGTGACGCATGTGAGGCAGCAGATGCCCAGTGGGGGGATCAACCTGATGGGCAGGGGGGACTATGACCCCTGGGAGGCTCTGGAAGTTGAGTGGGATGTTGGTGGCGATGCTGAAGGCATGGACCATGTCAGTCCATGGGAGATTGAGGTCTGTTCTCCTGCTTCATCCACATACCTTCAAGGGTGCAGGAATGCCAAGTGTGTCTGTTTGCTATCAAATGCATGCTTGCTGATGTGAAAGCCCTGATGATGTGGCTCAGCTAGGACTGTGTACATCACCTTTTATCAAGCAATACTGGAAAAAAACATTACTGCAATTACTGCTAATTCTAATGTTGAAGTTGTGAAAGAAGGTAGTTGCAGCAGCGTTTGTTGACATTGGTTGAGCGAAAAGAGTAATCTGCACAGCTCTACACTCAGCACATGACCAGGCGTGCTGCAACATATGAGGCATGGCCTGTGAAAGGTGGAGCTGATGCCTGCGGGGCTGTAGGCTTGCATTGCAGCTGCCATGGATGCCAGGCTCATCATAGGCTTCAGGCTGTAACTCCATACTTCATCAGTAAAAACAGCCATCAAGTGCATGTATTAACTCAATGTGTCAATTGCATATACGCAGAATGATCCTGAGGAGGAGAAGCGTTTGCTGGAGGAGCAGAGGAAAGCACAGGAAGCGGCGGCCAGGACTGCTCGTATAGAAGCCAAAGCTGCCAAGGCTAGAAGGTCTCTGCCCTTGCCTTTGCCCTCTACCCTTCTGGCAACACCTTGCTGAGAGCTAGCGTCACAGTCTTCTGCATCAAAATATTGATGTCAATGTTCTCTTGGGTGGCTGTCAAGACTGCAAGGTCGTACTTTTTGCATGTTCTCAGCCCTGTGCGCAACATGACAGTGGAAATCAGGTGCAACACAGCCTATGTGAAGACAGAACGCATGCTATGCAGCTTGCAAGCATTGGTGCTTGTGCTGTACAAAATGTCACAGGACACACTGCTCACAATATGTGCAGGATGGCAGATGGTCTAGACTCACAGGACGAGGAAGAAGAGGCTGAGCAGTCTCCATCAGGCTCTCACCCCTCCCCAACCCCCAGTCATGACCCAGCTGCCCGCTCAGCTCAGTCAGTGCCAGTCAGATCGCCACATGCAGCTATCAGGGAAGTCAATCGGGCAACCTCCCGGTCCATTGACCAGGACATAGCAGCGGCCTTGGCGGCTGATGCTGCCTTCTTTGAGGACCCAGCCCTGTCCCTGGGAGAGGGGGCTCTGCAGCCTGTGGGAGGGGGGCATGAAGAGGGGTATGAGCAGCCTGCGCTCAGTGCAGGAGGCACCATCAGCAAGGTACAACCCCTCACCCCCCATGCCAGCCCTCATCACTCATGATCACTGATCTTGTGACAGAATGGTATTACGGGACTACACAGCAGAGCTCATCCTTCCCAGTGTGCCTGTGGCGTTAGCGTTGGCGTCCATCTTCTCAAACCAAATGACCGTAACTAGTCAGCAACATGTGAAGATGATTGCCCAGGTGGTGCTGAGTGCTTCTAGAAGGGACTCTGGCCAATCGTAGAGCACATGCACCCATTGTACCTGCCAAGCATGAGTGTTACCAGCCATGCTTCTTGCTTGACTATGGCCATGTGTGCCAGGAAGTGCTGGATCTGGTGCGTGGGCTGGACAAGGACCCCTTCACACGTCTGCTCATCAACTGGTACCGGCGCGCCAAGGGCAAGTACAAGGTGCCCACCTTTGCACACCAGGAGCTGG
>JAABUP010004169.1_pt1 | contig 24083 bp, 38 predicted proteins | sample 5559201 | NCBI WGS metagenome assembly JAABUP01 (sample SAMN10711887, study PRJNA513373) | rock metagenome | isolation source: Antarctica rocks | place: Antarctica
GCACAGGCTATGAAGTCTGTGAAGGTGTTCTTCTTGTGTAGGTATTTGCCATCCTCATACCAGTTGCGGCCCATCTCTCCGCCACCCCTGACATGTGCTAGAGCAAAGATGAACCCTCTGTCTAACAGGGACAAGCGGTTGCCGCTCAGGTAAGGGTCATTGCATACTTCATATGAGCCATATCTGCACAACATGCTAATTGATGTGACACAGTCTGTCTATAAAAGGAAATGAATCTGCCTTCTAGCAGCAGTACTGAGCTGCAGCACTGAGCTGCAGCACAACTGTCCAATAATGAATGAGAGCCTAGCAGTGTTTGTCAGCTTGCCTGTTGCAGCCTGCAGAGAGGGCCCAACATAAATTGCATATGCATAATTTGCCGCAGTGGGACGCTCACATAAGGCAGTCAGAGAAAATGTGGTATGCTCTAGACAAAAGCACAGCAGCATAAGCAGTGCAAGACAATAGCCGCAAAGACAGTAAACCAAGATAAGCAGTGTCTAGCTTGACTACAAACACAGAAGAATGCAATCTGACCCATTGAGCAGCAGGGGGTCAGATCCGTCCAGCTTGACCAGGCCTTGCTTGTACACAATGGACATGGGCACCTTGGTACCATCTGATGCTGTCGCCCACAACCGGTCTGTTTTGTATTCATCCTTGCTGAAGCCTCCCAGCACAGGCTGCACCTTTTTCACAGCCCTGCATGAAACAGGCTGGCTTGTTCATGCTGTAACGCTGCAGACGTATGAAAGAGTTTGCACGCGGCCAGCAAATTGTAGAGTTGTAGCTAGCATTCACAGCGCACCCAGTACAGTCAGCCGGCTGTGTTTATACGAATGCAGAGTGAAAAACTCGCTCGTGTCTGAGCAAGCTTGCCCAAGTGATGAAGTATTTCACCACCGGCAAATGCTATGGCAATTGGAGAGATACTTTGAATGCTGAGCATGAAGTCAGCAAGAGCTGGAACATCTAAGCTGCCTTCTCTGTTTTGCCTCTGAAGCAAAGCAGCCAGGTTTTGCCACACCACAACCAAACAAAACCAAGCTGCAATGTCAGCATGCAGTGCTACTGGCCAGACAGAACAGACACAACAGGATTGCACGCTTGATGGGAGAGATGTGCACACCTCTTGCCAGTTTTCATGTTGAGGTCGATGGTGGAGGTGGGGGTGGTGAGGGAGGTGTAACCTATGCGCAGAACAGGGCTGTCAAAGTCGCCCTGGCTGCCTGGTCCCAGGCTGTAGGCAGCCTCCGGGAACTGCACCTGCTCCCCCATGCCCAGCGTGTGAGGCATCCCCAACCCATCTGGCAGCTCATAAATGGTGGCTTCCTGCAACAAAGAATGTTATTCTTCTCATACAGCGGAACATATGCTGCTACTTATCAGTTTGCTGTGTGCTATGCAAACGTCAGTGCCTCATGCAGAACTTGCCGTCTTGCAGGGATGTACATCTTATATAGATGTGTGTGGTGCCAGCACTCAGCCAGCCTAGGGAGCTTACATACAGCATGGCACACGCTTGTTGTGGGAGTATAGCAGAGTGCACAGGCACAAGGAATCATGCATGAAGCAGTTCAGGTGGCAGACCTGCAGCCCCTTAATACGCTGAAAGACAACCAGGTGGCTCTGAGACGCAACCATGGACTCAATCTTGACATCTGTCTTGTGGGGAATCAGAACCTGCATGCCAATGGTGCCATTTGTCCCATGCGTCTGTGTGATGACAGGAAGCGCATGCGTGACAAGTGTGTCCAGAAAGTATCGTTACTTACTATGGCAGCACTCCCAAGCAGCACGAACTTTCAAATGGCTTCAAATGGGAAACATTGGCTGCCTCTTGAGGCAGCAGCAGCAGCAGCATTGACGTTACAACAGCACCAATTGAAGACAGCAAAACAAGACTGTGCATACCTGGGCAGCCTTGCTAATACACACGCTTATGCAAGCAACTGAGCAGCAGTGCCTCTGCATTTGAGCAGCGTTACCTTGGTTTGTGTGGGGTCAGAGACAGGCACAACCAGCACTTCTGAGTTGGGCCTGTCCTCATCTCTGATCTCAATGAAGAAGTGGTCGCCACGGTGCCTGATGTCATACTCCACATTGTTCACACGCGGCAGGATGACCTTCCATTCGCCCTCGGGCTCATCTGCTGATAGGAAACGTGTCTCAGATGTGACAGAAGAGCCTGCAATCAAACAGCAGGAAGTGGACCTGAAGCTCAGGGACTCAGAGAAGCTCAGGGACAGGGAGCATGAGGTTTCCTGGTTACACACTGTGTCACGCAGCCAAGCATCACGCGCATTGCCTTACATGTTGCAGAGACAGAGGAAATGCAGGGCTGAGTTGCAAAGTTGTGTTTCTGCAGTTGCTCCAAACACACAGAGATTTTTGCTGGTCAGACCTGCAACTGAGAGCACCTCACTTACAAACAGACCATGTGCAGCACGACTGCCAGGAAAGCAGTGCACACTGCAGCTCTATATTCTATAAAATATGTGACACTGTGACAAGTGCTGAAGCTCACCAACGTGAATGCTGAGAATTTTCTCGTCGCGTGACTTTGCAAGGTGCACATACATCTGGTCATCCTCCTCATGATACACCAGCTCATCTTGCTCAGCATTGCCACCAACATGGTGTCGCCATACCTACGGCAACAGACTGATTGGACACAACAGAAAAATGGGTGTATGACTGTCTTGTAGTACATATACATTGCATGCTGTGCACTAAAGTGTATGTACCTACGGCAACAGACTGACTGGACACAACAGCAAAGCAGGTGTATGACTGTCTTGCAGTGCATATACATAGCATGCTGTGCACTGAACTGCATGTGCAAAGGTCTGAGGTGCCTATGCAGATGGGTTGCACAGGACTGCAGCAATTCTGTGTAATTGTATGGTTTGCAATACAACAGTGAGTTGGGGCCTAGGCGCATGACCCAACAAGCCTATGGTAGTGTAACTTGGCCGTACTGACCTTGAAGGGGCGATCTAGCTTGTCCTTGGTGACGTAGAACAGAGTCTTGTTGTCATTGGCCCAGGCGACATTTCCAGCAGTCTCCTGCAGATCAACAGCAGCTGCTGTGACAACAAAATGTCTGTCTGCTCTGATGTCACTCGGCAAGGTCATTGGCACACTGTAGTAGTATACTGTATGAGGAGGCAGGACCAAAGAATGTCATACTTGCGGACGGCAAGGTGCTGATACACTCCATGGCTCACAGTTGGCACTGCCTCATGCAACAGAAGGAATTTTGTGCGAATTTTGTGCGAAATAGCAGTACAAAGGAAGCACGACATCCACACCCACATTGATTCTCACACATGACCAATGAACAGACGTTACAGCAGTCACAGAACATGCTGAACTTAACAACTGCTTGCTGAGCCCTCAAGGTTACCTTGATAGGCTCTTTGAGCATCTCCCTGTCCGACTCAATGTCTTTCACGTGGAGAGTGTACTTTTCGTTGCCAGAGGTGTCCTCAGCATACGCCAGCAGCTTGTGATTGGGGGAGGGCTCCAGGCCTCCCACCATGTAGAAGTCAAACCTGGCTGCCTCGGCATTCTCATCTAGCAGGATCTCCTCTGGCTGGCTTTCATCCATGCTGTCAGACTCTGCACGCCAACAGCTGTTGGCGAGAGACTGTGCAATGTTACAGACACAGCAAAAGTTGACGTGACAACATGCGTCTCAGACATGCATATGACGGTCTGCATATACAGCTTGCAGCACTCAACACTCTGGATGCCATTTGATATTGAGAAGCACGCCTGGTCTGCAATGGTACCCTACAGAAGAGCACAACAGGCCTAACATGTTTTGCAATTTTGTGCCTGCGGAATGCTTTCCAAACATCTGACAACAAACTGTGTCTCTCTAATCATCAAACTCTGACCAATGCAGTGATGAACTCAGCCTTGCGTGCACCTGAGGGGGGACCAACATTTGGTGGCAGAATCCGTCTGCAGTGTACCCTGTATTGCTTCCCTTCTAGGGTACTGCTATAATAGAAGTAGGGTCCATCCCTGCACAGCCAGATGCATTGTCAATGTCATTGAGCCTGACATGCCTGTAATGCTCTGCAGTCAGGTTGGCATAGCATGATTGAAAAGTATCGTCAATGTTTCTGAACCTTACATGCCTGTAATACTCTGCAGTCAGGTTGGCATGGCGTGATCAAGAAAGAATCTGCGAGCAATGCTGCCCAAGGAGAGTTCACCTGACTGGCGCAGACTGGTCAGCTTCCTGTATCCTGCCACGCATCTCCCTGTACAACTCCTCCTGAAGGTGCTCTGTGTTTTCCAAGACATTGTGACAATAGTCTGTTTCAGCCTGCATACAGGTAGATCTGTGTCTGAAAATGTGCATGCTATCTGAGCTGTGGTAAGTAACATAAAATAGGATCATCATGCTCACAGCGCTGTGTCTGCTATGACGGAAAAATCGGGCTTGCAGAAGCTCAGCCAATGAACAAAACTCAGCTTGGTCAGATGTACTGACGGAGAGGCTCTTGAAAGCATGCTGTGAGCAGAGAACCAGGGACACAGGCAACCAAGCTGCTCCTGTAAGTTGAATTCAGTACCCTTAGGTGTGCTAACACATCCTCATCTGTCCTGTTGTCGTCTCTCAACCAGTAGTACTGATCCTTTCTGAGGTCATCAGTGCCTGGTGGACCAGGCAGCTGATGCTCCCTCTTTTCACATCTTGGGGGATATAATACCTCTGCACAACATTCCTGCCTTTTCAGTTGTGGTTCATCATGCAGCAACAAATTTACAAAAACTGATCACATGTGTGCTGTGTTGCACATGAGTACTCTTACCAAGGCGTGCTTCTTCCAGCTCCTGTGCAGAAATTGATTCAGAGGCAAAAGCTCTGGCACGTTGCAGAAGAGTGATCTTCTGCTGATCTCTGATGCCTGTATGTATACCGAACCTTGTGAAGCAAAGATCAACAACGGTGGCTAGTCTGTTCTTGATACTTTGGCAGCACACAGAGCTACACAGGCTGGCACGATTTGCTTTTCTTGGCTGTTGAGCGTGGAGTGCAGCAGGCTCTGCTCACCAGGTGCTGGCCAGTGTTTGAAGATGTGAGCTTGACCTCCTCGAACAAGCGTCCGCACTGTATGGTGGTCCTTCTTACTGAGTAGCTTTGCATTGTTTTGCAGCAGTGTTCGCACAGGATTGTTCTGCCTGCAGCAGCGCCTCCCCCGTTTGCGTCATGTGGCAGGAATGGACAAACGCTCTAGCGCATTCTGGGAGACAGATTTGATCATGAACTTATGCAGGTACACGCCAGAGATGACATCACACGTTTCGCATGCGCATGTACTCGACATAACGCGAAGCAAATGCAGGGCTAGTTGCCGACCTCCTCAACACGATCCCTGCAACGATACCGGCGGCTGCTCCTGCGCCTAGTACAAATGGGCCTCGCCCGACCATTGTTTATACCAAGCTTCGCTAATGCGCGGACAGTTGTCGCGTGCACGTCGCAGTTTACGTGTCTATGGCATTGACTCAGGGAATACTGCAGCAGAAGAAGCTGTACAGGAAGTCAGCAAGTTAGCTCGTTGAGCTCGTTGACCTGTCGCCATGCTGTGCTGCGGGGTTGAGCTGATCTTCCGTGTGGCCCGATCATGAACGATGATGATGAATTTCTGCCTTATGAGGAAGACTCCGACGAAGAGGAGCGGACGGAGGTCGTTAACGTAGAGGCCGGCGTCGAAGACGAGGATCTATCCGACGAAGCATTTCTCCGGGGTCAAACTGACGCCGAATCTGACTCAGGCTGGGAAACCGGCGGCGAGACGGATGCAGGCTTTAGCGACGCCGATGCAGGCTTTACCAGCGGTGCAGACACAGATGCGGAAGGGGAAGATGAACTTTTCCCAGCTGGTGCCGATCCCTTGGCCATGTTGGAAGGCATGGAACAGAATCGCAACAATGATCAAGCAGTCCAGTTGCAGCCGTATGAAGTGCTTGCTAGGCAGAAGAGGGTCAATCGGAACAGAGATCTCTCCGAAGCTACGGTGAACTTTGGCTCAGGCAAATTTTGGCAAACTTAGGTCAAATTGGCGAAGTCAACACCTGGTTCTGATGTGCAGGCTGAGGATGCAGCTCGGCCGTCTGGGACAGCAGCAACAGAGAGTGTCTTTGGGGCAAGTGCAGACGATATATGGTACACTGAGTGCCATGCATGCATTGCGACTTGACCGCTCATTGTTGCACCTTTGGCAACTGACTTGCGCTGACATGTAGGAATGAGGAGGTCGCAGAGCACCTTGGCATGTCTACTGGCAAAGCAAAAAAACGAAAGAACAAGCGCAGGTCAGTGACTGCTGCTGCAGTGTATGATTTTGCAGACTTGTGCAAGTTCTTGGCCTGCCTCTGTGCAGACCAAGCAAGGGAAAAGGCAGCAGGACAAAACCGATCCCAGAGGAAGTCAATCGCAAACTGGGTGAAGCAACACTGCACTATGCATCTGGCAGGTGAGACTGCATGTCACATCTGCAAGACACATCCGTGTCAAGGGTCCTGGTCTGAGGTTGCACCATGCTGCCAATGCCAGGGCAGAATCACGTTCTGCATGAGCACACATCTGTTTATCAAGATGAACAAAAAGCAAGAAGGCTTGACGGTGCTGGTGCTGGGACTTTTGCAGGCATGCCGAAGCCATCACTCTCTTACTGGCTGTCATCAGGGAAGCACCAAACTTGCCAGATGCATACCACACCCTGGGGTTGCTGTATGAGTCTCAAGGAGATGCCAAAAAGGCTCTGGATTTTCACATGATCTCTGCACATCTCTCTAAGGTCTGGACTTTGCATGTTGCGGCAACTGCAGCAACCACAATGCTCTATCAAAGTACAACATCTGATCAGAAGCTGCCACAAGTTGCATGGCATGCTGATCATGCTCACTGGTTGAACTGCTTGCAGGATAGTCAAGTCTGGAAACGCATTGCCAAGATGTCCACTGATCTGGGGTATTTGCGGCAGGCCATCTATTGCCTCAAGAATGTAAGTTAACTACCTGCATGCTGTTCATGAGTCTTGTTCAAAGACAATTTTCATCAAGCTCTTCATTAGGCTCTTGTCACCTTGACACCTTGTCACCTTGACACAGCCTGACGTGATGATGCAGGCCATCAACCGCGACAAAAATGACCTGGATGCTAAATGGGACAAGGCAGTCCTGCATTCTGAGATAGACGAGCCAAGGAAGGCAAGCACGCATATACTGTCAGTATGATACAAAGCTATACTGTGCAAGCGCAAGGCAGCGACAATGTGAATTGCCAAGCTCATCCTGCGTCAGTCAGAAACACACGCCTGTGGCCAATGTCTTCATGCACAAAGGACCACCAATGCCTTGACGACAGCAAAGAGTACACTGCAGGCGCTGAAGGCTTTCAAGCAGCTGGCCACTGTGCGACCTGGGGACCCAGAGATTGCCAAAATGCTAGCTCGCCTTTATCATCAGCTGGGCAACCCTGAAGAAGCAAAGAATGTGTTGCAAGCCCACCTGCATGACTACCCCACTGCAGTAGACCTGACACACATCAACATTCTGGCCGAGCTGTACATGGAGGCATCTGAGTGGGGTCTGGCTGTGGATAACATTCAGTATGCAGACGCACAGCTGTGCGGACAGGCTGGCCTGCCTGTGGAGCTTCAGGTGCAGTTGCACTCATTGCTGTACCTGACCAAGATAAGCGCATCTTGCACACTTTGCGCATGGAAGCATGGACATGCTTGTTTCCTTGTCATGCAGTCATTACATGGGGCCTCTGTTGACTCTCACAAGGCCCTATGTAGTGACTGCAGATCCTCCTATTGTTCTGTTGCTGCTCTGCAGTCTTGTAGTGCTGGCACACATCATGTTTCATCACATTTCCCCCTGGCAGAGGGGTTCTGGCACATATGTTGCAGCATGCTGCACTTGTGACTAGTCTGATGTCACAACTTTATGCAGCTCAACCTACATTGCTGTGGCAAGACATCCAGCCCCTGAAGTAGTGTAACTGTACTATGCCATAGGTCAAAGCAGGTATCTGCTGTGCTCACCTGGAGTCTGATGTTGAGTCAAATCACGGAATGCATGAGGCTCAGCAGTACTTTGGCAACCTGCTGGAAGAGCCGCTGGCAGAAAATGCCGACCTGTGCCTCACTGTTGCAGAGGAGCTACTGCAACTACAGCATGCTGAGGAGGTATGAGAAGTTAGCTGTGAAAGCAATGTTCAGGAAAGCTGTTTGTGTCTCGGTGCACGTTGTGCATCCTCTCTGCCGTGTGACCCATCACATCTGTCATGCTTATGGTCCATGGCTGGTGCTGTTGCACAGGCTGCGACCTCACTGCGTGTTGTGACAATGTGAAGTTCCTGTGCATTGGAGCTGCGTCTGCAGCAGCAGCATGCAGCATAGCTTCTGCACCTTTGTGTAACCAGTCCTTCAAGGAGTTCTGTTCGTCAACATGCAGGCGCTGATCTTCTACAAGCATGTCCAAGAGCTACCTGACTACAACAATGCAGAGCTGTGGGGCAAGATTGCTGAGTGCCAGCAAGCCCTAGGCAACAGCCAGGAGCTGGTGTTCATGTATGAGGCAGTCATGCAGGATCAGCTCTGCCCTGCCTGGAAGCAAAGCGAAGCTGCATTAGCCCTTGCTCAGCTTCACCTGGATGCTGGTGCCACACTGGCTGCTCAGCAAGTTCTCAGTATCCTGAAACAGCCTAATGAGGCTCTTGATGACACAGAGCAGCAGGACGGCTCAGCAGGTCAACAGGCTCAGACGCAGTTTCACAGAGCTGGCCTTATGCTGCGACTGGGACAGCAGGTACCCCATTGCTGTTCCTGTGCATCTGCTCCTGCCCCTGCTGATGCTGCGGCTCACGGTATTGCAGAGTGAGTGATGTCTCATCAACTTGCATGCATGCATTCCCAAGCAGTGGCTCATTCAATTCTTCGTTTCATTCCACACCCATGTGCTTATCAAGCATGCTGCTCCTCCAGGCGCCAATAATCCAATTGCATGCTAAAAGTTGCAGCAGCCCGTGGATTCGATTTGGTTTTGATGCGTAGCTTTTCCTCTTGCCAGCTGGATCACTCTGGTCCAGAAGTTGTGTCCAAGTTCACAGACGCTTGCACATTACAGGATGAGTTCCTTGAGCTGATGCTGCCAATGGTGTCAGCCACAATCAGAGGGGCTGAAGAGCGAGGGGAGGGCCAGGCAGACCCTGCTGCCGCCCTTGACCCCTCTGTTGCAAAAGCTCTACGACGCCGTCAGCGTGGTGTCAGCAGGAAGAAGGTGTTTGCAGAGGCTGATACTGTTTTCAAGGTAACTCTAACTTTGGATTTCCAGCTGGCCATGTGTGTCTATTGCTACACAAAGCATGTTCCTTGTATAACTAGCAAGATGATCAACCTTATGCTGGTCATTGCTGGTGATGACTAATGGCTGGTGATGACTAATGGCTGCATCAAAGGTGAAAGAGTTTTGAGTCTGTGCCTGTGCATGTTTAGCTGCATTCACTTGCCCGGCACAGCAAATTCATATATGTCAAATTTTGACTGGATCTGAGCCCGGCCCTGAGGGATGAGTGTAGTGCCCATGGCTGCATGCAGGGTTACACAACTCGGGACCGACGGTCGGCACATGTGCGTCAGGCTGACGAAGCCGCAGAAGCTGTCCTGGCAGCTGGTGCAAATGGTGACATCACAGGTGCAGCCGACATGGAAGGTGCAGCAGACATGGCTTCAGCTGCTGGCGGTGCTTCTGGCCTTTTCAAGCAGGACTCAGAGTTCCAGATGCTGGTGCAGACATGCCGCTTGCTGCTGAAGCAGGGCAGGCTGACTGAAGCCAAGTCTCTCATTGACAGCTCCATCCGACTCTTTGCCAAGTAAGCTAGTAACACATTGGTCTTACCACCTGACTGTGTCCTTACTGTGTGGCCTAATCTTGTGTCCACTTTGGTAAACATATTTAGCTTGACTGTACTCATGCTTTGATTGACTGTAGACAGCATGAGATCTACTTGGGCTCCAAGGCTAGCCTGGTTGTCCTAGTCTGCTTGCACAATCTTCTGTCACAAGCAGAAAGCAGCCATGTGCTGGGTGCAACATGCATGTTTGTTTCAAAATGCCTGACAAAACATGCAAAGCTTTTGAAACAAAATGGTTTCACATTTTTTGCTAGTGTTTACAATTTTTGTTTCAAGTTTGTTTTACGTTTTACTTTGTGCAAAGACAGGCTCTACTGGCTGTAGGCGATGGGTGGACAAGAGCCGGCGAGATGTGCTGCAGATGGTGCTGGCAGAAAAACACATTGCTGAGCAGGAGTATGAGGTGGCCTATGAGCTACTGAAGCCTGTCTGCTATAGATGGCCTGACAGCACTCATGTTTGGAATACATACTGCAGGTCAGCATACCTCCTTGCCTGAAAGCAAGCACAACCTGAAGGCCTTCTCCCTGTCACAACACAAATTGAGGATGAGACATCTTGATACTTTTGTCAATGATTGACTTGTATCTGCTGCAGCCAGGATTAGTCGCAACATGGCCTATGCAGATACACAAATGCGTGGTGCGTGTGCTTGCTGTCACTGTATGTTCCAAGAGGTTTGTCTGCAAGCATAGCCTGATCACAGCAAGCTGTGAGAATGTGCTTGTTGTACACACCGACTTGCAGTGTGTGACAAATTGCGGTTTGAGCTTGAGCCCTGTGGTGTGCAGGGTCTTGGCTGGCATGGGGGGCATCAGGCACACCGCCAAGTTCATTCTGCCCTTACGTGCCAAAAACCCTTCCAGCCTTCCCTTGATGCTGCTTGCTGGTCACTGCCTCTCCCAGGTCACCTGCTCTGCCATGCTGTCTGCCTTTCACACCTGCTTCTGTAGCAACTTGAGTCAGGCAGTGCATTTCCTAGCTGTTGCCCTGTTGTCCGGTCGCCCTGTTGTCCTGTACTAACACACGACTGCCGCAGTGAACTGAACAAACCAGAAAGATCCAACAGAACTGTGTTCTTTCACAATTTTTATCCACGCTTGTTTCTTTGAAGTTGTCTCTGCAGCAAATGGCAGTATGACATGGTTTGAGAGTTCATGCAAGGGCTTGTTGTACAGCTTCAGCTGGCGCATCCTTGCAAGCAAGAGTAGCGCCTTGCACTGCATGCATGCTTCACCTCTGTACACAGTGGGAACCTTTGCGTCTCTCCTGTGCAAAACAAGCTTGCGCATCGCCAACAATGCTGTCAATATATCACAGCTTAGTGTGGTCATGCAGACAAGTCAAAGTCAAGCCTTGGGAGAATACTTCCATGCCTTCCGGCTGAACCCACATCAGCCGCTGACCTTATTGTGCATTGCTCTGGGGTACATGCAGCAGGCAATGACACGCAAAGTAGATGACAGGAATAGAGTGGTCCTTCAAGCGTTTGCATTCTTACAGGTCAGGCTTGCTGTGTTGCCATCCACTGCCACATCCGTTCATGGCATTTCAAAAGTGCAGCAATTGGGTTCACCACGCAGAGCTAATGTTGTGCAGCAATATGCCCTGCAATTGTGCCTTGCCTGATTTGCAGCTGCCGTCGGCCCATCAAGCCAATGTCAGGACTATTTGAGGCGGAAGGCTGAGCTCCAAGCATGTACCTGGAGCACTGCACATCACATGCAAGCTTGGCCAGCTTATCAAATTGACATATCCTTGCTGCAGGAGTATGCCCAGCACAGGGAGCATGAACAAGAAAGCAATTACAACCTGGGACGAGCAGCGCACCATCTTGGTCTGGTGCACATTGCTGTTGAGTATTACCAAAAGTGCTTAGACGGCAGTGATAGCCAAAGTGCACAGGCTTTGCATGATGAGACTGAGCCAACATATGAATTTGGATTGAAGCAAGAGGCGGCATTCAATTTGTCCCTGATCTACAGAGGGACGGGAGCAGATGACCTTGCCAGGCAGGTCCTGCAGAAGTATGTGTCTATTTGAGCTGAAAGCATTGTTTACCGGATGGCAAGCGCTGACTTCTTTGCGCTGCTCTGGCTGCGCTAGTCCATGGTTGATCCCAGGGCCAATTGGCTTCATATTACCAAGCCAGACTCTGCATCTTGTCACTACCCTCCCTCTGTTCCCCAGGCTGACACATGTCTCATCCTTCTTCACATTGATTACAGTGCTGGTGGGACTGGTTGGATGTTTGTTCTTTTATGTTACTGTAACAACATCTTGGATGGCCAGGACGATCAGAAGTAGTCAACATGCAAAATCATTTAGTGCTGTTCAGGCTTAACAGCTTAGTCAATCTGCACTGACTACAGTTCGATTCACTGGAAGTGAAAGGCTTTGTTTCAGGTTGAAATAGAAATGGCTTGTTTTTGATGCATGTTCAACAATTTTTCACTGGCTGGAGATGTGAGAAAGCAACTGTTGTTCAGGCCAGGGTCACTGCACTGTGACAGCAGAACATTGTTGTAAAGGTATTGGTTGTTGCTTCTCTTTTACATTGGTTAACGCCAGCACATGTGTCCAGCCAACTTGGACCAGCTTGCAATCATCACAATCATGAACTTAATAATAACAAGAGTGACGCATGCGCCAGCCATTGTCAGCTTAAAATGGATGGACGGTCCCTATTCTCGTTTGTCTTGGCAATTCACATACCACCTCTGTTCATGCATAGAACATAGATCTTGACGAGCACTGTCATTCCACAGCAACATAATCACGAACTGACACCACTGTCACAGCCAACTGTATGCTCACGTAAGCTTGCAAGGAACAGCGTATGATGAGTGTATGCAGTTTGGCCTCAAAGAATCACGTGTACTCTCACAGCAGTCACAAGCAAAATGTGCGGCATTGCACTGCACTGACTTACAGGTATTGGCTGAGGCAGCAATCGCCAATCAACACGAAACAATAGAGAACAGTATATGCCATTATACGTTTAAATAGACTGTTGACATCCCAGTGCTCATTAAGAAGAGCCGCGCAAAGGGGTGTGGTTACAGACGTCAGGAGGCATAGACCTCTCGCAATCAACAGTGGAACTGTGGGTTACAGTGTGCATTGCACAGAGGTTCACAGGTTGAACATGACCTTGATGGCTTTAGTTTCAGCTGAGCGCCGTGCAATGTCAAAGCCTTTGACCATTGCTTCCTCAGAAAAGCCAAGGCGGTGGGTGATGAGAGGAGCTAGATCAACCTTCTTGTCTTCCAGCAAGCTTAAGCAGAGTGGATACTGCAGCAAGCATTTGCACCTGGACAGCCTTTCCTATACACACTGCAGTCCAGCCAAGCAGAAGAGCAGCAGCTGTACAGGAGTGGCTTGTCTCTCAAGTAAGGCATGTTGCCAATGCAGCATGCTGTTCACATGCATGCACATGTCACGCCATGCCTTTCATCACACTCAAGCAATCCTGTCACTTCAACCATGTCAGCGCTTGACACAGAGCTTTGCACTACACAGGACAAGCTGTACAATCATTGGATGCTTGCACCTCGCACTCAGGCATACATGACAGTGAACATTACGGTAGTACCAATGGTTGTACTCACCGTATTCACATACGCAAAGCTGCCTTTGACATCCAGCTCATGCACAACAATCGAATTTAGTGGCAGTTTGACTTGGTCATGACCAAGTCCAACCAACACAACTGTGCCACCTGGACTGCAGGTCAAGGCCGCGGTCTCAGCAGTGGAATCAAATCCCACACAGTCAATCACGACCTCTGGCCCATTGGGAGCCATCATGCCCTTTAGCTCCTTGGCAATGTCAGCTGGGGAGGCTGTGCTGCTGTGACAGTAAGTCTTTGCGCCCATTTTCTCTGCCCTAGCCAAATTGGTAGGGTTGATGTCTGTGATCATCAAACGGGTGGCACCAAATGCCTTTGCAGCTATAAGAGTCAACAGTCCTGTACAGAAATGATGCAGCATCAGTGTCCTGTTTTGCATGCTGCGTACTTTGGTCTGTGCAGGGTGACTAAATGTGTTGCAGCAAAACACTCACAAGGGCTGAGGTCAGTTATCTGCTTTGTTACATCAAACAAAAGCATTTGGCTGAACAGCGATGGAGCATCTGACTTCAAATTAGCGCATGCTCGAGGATGGACATGTATGCTGCGGCGCCCAAGCGGCTTGTCAAATTGACGTACTGGTAATCAACTGAGGCAGATTGCATTGAGGTGTCATGCAAGTTAATCAGAAGTTGCTCAGTGGTGGACTGACTTCAGAAGTTCAGTTGCATACCAACAGGTCCAGCACCGAGAATGACCACATTTTTGCCAGGCTGAACTTTGCCCCTGCGACAAGCGTGAATGCCAGTCGAGAGAGGCTCGCACATCGCACCCTCTTCATATGTAACATTGTCTGGTAGCTTGAAGCAGAACTCCTCATAATGGTCGATCACCTGAATGCTAGTCAATATCAATAAGGGATCTGTTAAGCCAGATTACCACGGAAGTTGTGCTGCGCAAGGCAGACTCAAATCCTTTTTCCAATGAAAGGAAGCCATCAAATTCAACATCAAGCACATGGCTAATTTGATGCCACATGAGCAGATTGGTGACACACAGGCAGGACTTACATTCCTCAAGGCACCGTTATTAGGTGGCATTCCCAAGTTCTTGACATCTTCAGCAATGTTGTATCGGCCTGCCCTATAGACAGCGCAATTGTGGTTTAGCTCTTCAGGCGCACTGCAACCTCACCGTCAGCCTGCCGTATACTTTCAACCAGAGATGCAGAAACAAGCCTCATTGGCAACACAGATTACCTGGCTGCACGACTCTTCCAACACGGGGACATGGACTCCAAGGCTACCCGATCTCCCACTTTGAGGGTTTGCACGCCATAATCGACCTCCAATATGACCCTGTGTATCTGACAACGATGCCAGTACGCGCAAACTTTGAGCACAACACACAGCACGAATACAACGAACGGTCTAGTTAGCTTGCAGTTTTAAATTGCAGTCGAGCTGAGGGATCCTCAAAGTTTGAAGTGCAGTGCCTGTGCCCAATAATACTTGCTGTACGCAAAGCCTTACCCTGCGGCCTCGTGCCCGATCACAATGGGCTTGTCGACCCGCCACAGGCCAGTTCCTCCCTGCAGACATACAGCTGGCACTGTTTGCCACAGGCTAGCCACAAATACTTGACCGTAGAGTCGATCCTGCACGGTCGAACAAACGACGTGCCTGGTGAAACAGGTTAACATCCGTTCCGCAAATGCCGACGGCTTTAATTTGGATTCTGACTTGGTCTGGCTTGATCGTGCCCAGTACAGGAGCTTTTTCAAACCTCATGTCGTTAGCCCCGTGAAGCACGGCAGCATAGTTTGAAACCCCTTGATCATTTCCGTCGCTTACAGTCATTGGCGAGCTGACCTCGACTGACACACTCAGTTTGCTTCGGTTTAGGTGTGGTCTCGTTCACTCTTTGCAGCTGAAGGTTTGCGAGTCAGCTCAGCTGCGGATACTGACTCAGCTGCTGATGCTGATCTTGAATGTTGTCAACTTTGTGTAAGTAAGGAAGCACGTGCCAGGATAAACAGCTTCATGCACAACACATGTTGCAAGTCAAAGGACCACAAGCCTTTTTACAGAGGATCTTCATCGAAGTTCCAACACGCCGTCAGGCACGCACACGCAAGAAGAAGGGGGCAAACAAAGCTCCAGATGCACTGTGCCAGGCTTAGTGCAGCTTGAGTCTTTGTGCTAAAGCCTTACCTTTAGCATGACATGATACATTGTACGCAGACATTGGCAAATTTGCCAACTAAATTTGGTTTATCACCATTTCATGCTGGCTTGTACAGACACTTTTAGATTGTGCAGTGATGTACAATTTTGTGTAACACGTCTAGGCAAGATTTTACATGTGTATTTTCACAAGCATGCTATGAGCTGTATCGGACGACGCAGAGAACTTTTTTGACATTGACAGTCTGTTGGCTCACAGGACATGTAATGTAATGTAATGTAATGTAATGTAATGTAATGTAATGTAATGTAATGTATGTACTTCCACCCTGCCACAAGGCGGATTCACCTGGCTGTGATCCTGCAGCCACCACGGCAAGACGAATTTATCCTAAATAACAAGCAAATTGACGTAATTTTTGCGCCTTGCGGCGGCTGTAGTCATCGGGGCGGTGGCTGTAGTCAGCGAAGCGGTGGCTGTAACCAGCGGGGCGGTGGCTGACTTTGTTGCAGTCACCGGGGCGGTGGCTGTACTTTGTGCTGTACCTTGCTCAGTCAGTTCGGCTGTTGCTTCCGTGTGTTTCCATTTGGCTTCGCACGTGGACGCCATGTGATCAACGTTTGATTTCTGCCTCCGCCCCTATCCTGTCAGGAGTTCTCAGGAGCGTGTAGGAAAGCGCGAGGGGTTTCCCACGCCTTCTTGTGCTTTCAGATGTTGAGTGCATCTCACAAGCTCGCCTGATTGTGTGACAACATGCTTCGCGCTTGACAGACTGGCAACCTTTGAACTGTATTGACATGGCTGTGTTTTATCTATTTGTTGATCTTGCTGAACTCCCACACATATACGCCCCCGGCAGCCAAAATCAGCCAGATGTTCAGTGCAGTCACGGTCAAGTTTGGACACATCTGCGTCGGCAGGTAGGCCACCCAGTTGACCCTGTTACTGTGCAATCACACGCCTGCAGCTGCGCACAGCGTAGTCAGACGCCGTTCATATCGCCCGATTTATTATTGTTTGATCGGCGCTCCGTCAGCAATCATACTTTGGTGCTACGCGGAATTTAACGTGTGACATCGTGCCCGCAGCTGTCCTGCAAACTCGATAAGCTACTGCACAACATGCGTCCTGTGTAGAACCAGCACCAAGCCAAAATGTTCTTCCGGGAGCCACTTTGCTTCTCAACAGTTCGAGGAGTCACAGCTGACAACATCGTGTGACATGCTGTCTCAAATTGAGATCGAGGCCCGTTTTGAACGTAGCGAACGTGTGCGCGTGGAGGTGGTCATAGTGCTCTTCTGGCTACATATATGCTTTGCCTGCTGCACTTGTAAATAAGAGATGTAACAAACCGCAATGCTAATGTTGCATTCGTTGACGCAATGTAGGTGTCTGTCGTCAGTGGCAAACGATACAAGAGCACACACCCAGTTCCTTGGCACGGATCAGTTTCTCCCAAGGACAGAGATATGCGTCTGGCATGCCAGCAACTGCACATTTCGAGATATGACAGGGAGTCCAAAACCTGGCTTCAGGAACACGAGGCAAGCATGCATATCTCACCTGGCAAGTATCAGTCGTAGTCTGCATATGGAGCACATCCTGTCAGTGCTCATCCTGCATACCTGCATGTTGGGCCTTGTACAACACATTCAAAGCCGTAAAAGTCATGCAGATAAGCGCTTACACAACTATTAGACATTGCTTCGCTTCTGTAAGTCAAATCCTCATGTGAGTACCAGTTTGATGCCTCATTGAAGCCTGACTGGTTGTTTGCCAACCTGCAGAAATCAATGCTGGTAGGAGGTCCAGAGTGGGAAAGCCCAGCAGGCAAAGCTGTTTACAGGGACATTGAGTTGCAACCTGGTTCCCAGATATTTGAATTGGAGGGATTTGCCGTACAGTGTGAGTCATAGTAGATGTCAATGTCAGATGGCAATGCATGCGCTGCTTAGCAACTCTGCTTCGTATTTATCCATATGATTTATCTTCAGCATCCATATGATCCATATGATTCATCTTCAGCAGCAATAACCACCATACATTGGTGCACTCATTGTCTTGCGGGTTTTGTTTCTCACATTGCAGCTGCTGCAGCCAGCCAAGCTGTGCGGTCAGCACAAGTGTTATGAGTCATGGCATATTCTTATTTGCAGATAATGGCAATCAGACACCTTGGAGGTTGATGGTCAGGATATGTTTGCCGGATTCCAATGCCTTTGGAGACCCAAGCCAACATCAGGAACTGGCAGTTGCAGTTTCAGAGGCCTTTCAGGTCAGCACATTTTGCATGTACAGTGCAAGCCTGAACTTAGCTTAGACCACGCAAAAAATACACCGAAACACAGTCTGGGTTTCATGCATAGTCTCTACCTTGAGATGTGTGCCGCTTAGATGGTTTGCCGCTGATTGCTCTGGTTGGCATAAGTGAGGCAGTCCAAAAGCTGACATTGCCACGCACTCACTGTGTTTACGTGATTGTCAGTATTTGTTGAATGGCATTTTCACTGAGGTAAAAGGTATTTGAGGCAGGAAGTAAAGATGTCCTCTGCTGCTGATGAAGATGCAGCCAATTGAGCATAGGCAGCTCATAGTTTTGAGCAATTAATAGAAAGCTCAGACCATTGTTGTCCACACTATCCAATTCCTAGTGTGTAAACAGCCTGGCTTTGTGGGGGTAGCAAACTTCATTGAATGGCTTTCAGCTGTTTTTTTTTTTTGAGATACATGATGTGCATTCTTTGGTTCAAAAATTGGATTGTTCAAGATACTGTCAGTTTGCAGTGTGCCAAATTGTGGATGTACCGCTTGTGCCTCAGCTTTTGCCCTTCCCATGGGTCTGCTCAGCTGACTTTGCAAACTTGTAACCATTGCATTGACTCTCTCGACCCAACTTTTTACCCGGCAAAACTTTGTCATAGGCTTGACTGCCTGCTCGATGAACTGCACAGGTCACCACCAAAAGGTCTCAGGACACCAGGCAACCAACCATTCCACTTCTTGATGAGCCTGTGAAGCAGTTGCAAGGTGTGGGGCGTGAACTTTCCAAGCGCTTGGACAAGCTTGATGTTTACCTGGACAGCTGGAACAACAATCCCAGCAACGTGCGTGCACATGGAAGAGTCACAATCAGCCCAGAAGCGCCTATGAAGATTGACACAGGTGCTGGCATTGCGTGTAATGCATGAAGCACACAATGAGCCATGGACGGCATGTGCAACAGATAGCATTTGACCATGTGCTGTTTGCAGAGGGATTGTTTGCAGCGTTCCTCTGGGCAGGTATAATACTTGGCTTCTCATTAAATTGACGCCGAAAGGCGTAGTCTTTTCTTTTCTTTTCTTTGCAGCGTTCCAGCTGCAAGCAACATAAGGTCTGCCATCAAGGCTGCGACATGTGATGTCAGGTGTCAAGCATGTTGCAGTCTTGATTGGTTGTAGAGCGTCCCATCTTCTTGATTGTGCCGCAAGCGTAGCTTCAGCCAAGGGCTTGACGTGCACATGCCCTTGCAGTGAGGTTGTTCAAGGATTTGAAGGAGCATGCTGAGAGGTCGAAATGGCCAGAGCAAGTGATGACAGATCTACGCTTGAACAAGAGAACAACATTGCAGCACCTGTCCAAGGCAGTTCAGGAGGATGACTCCAGACGAATGTTTCGAGAAAATGAACAGTCTGAGTTTGGACTTCTCTACAAAGCTCAACATGGGCACATAGTGGGGGAGGGGAAACAAAGAATGGCATTCATGCATCCTCAAGGTGAGCGTGCTGCGCTTGCATGCTCTCTTATCAATTGACCTGCCTCACACTTTTGCATGTGACTGTGAGCAACACAGCATCAGTGATCTGCGCCACCAAACAGCTGCACACAGCAAGATGAAGTGGGCAGGGCAGGCATGCTGTGCTTCATTCAGAGCCTCTGTTGTATGACTGTCTGTCATTCTCTGCTTGTCTGCCTCTGCATGTGCTTTTGCTTTGCAAGCCCCGGCAAAAGTGCTACAGGACAGATCAATCGTGAAACCAAAGCACAGCATTGCTTGTTGCACATATGTGTATGCTTGTCAAGTGAGCTTGTCACTTGCCGTGCTTGTCTGCAACACTACTCAGGTGTGATCCTTGATCAGGTGGTGTTGTGTGTTCATGCAGCGCTACTGAGGTTTGCTGCCCAAAGCATTGTGCACTCTCTTGAGGTGCATGAGGCAAGCGGACATCAAGCTGAGTTCATGAAAGACTTGGCAGGGCAAGCCTATGCAAACTGGAAGAAGCTAGGTTATGTCAACCATCCTGGCTGGAGCATTCTCAATCAGGATGCTTATGCAGCTATTGTGCCCAGGAATGCAGAGCAATTTGCAGAGCTGCAGACAGCATGTGTCAGTGGTCATCAAAATTCTGATGCAGTGAGGCCGTACACATGCCTATGTCCTGCTTATTGTTGCCAAGGCAGTTGCATACTCTTTTCTTGCAACACGCAAATGGCGCAAGGCTTTGACTTGAGACGCAAAATAGTTTGGATGCACAGATGCCAATGCGGAAGTCTTTGTTGCCTCTCAAGGGCGCTGACTCTCTCCTTGTGAAGCCATGTGCATGAGAGCCAATGCTTGAAAACATCAAGCTCTGTGCATGATGTCTCTGATGTTGTATTGTGTTGTGTGCAGGCCATGCTAAGCGTGGGCAACAGCTCAGTGGGAGAGCAGCATGTACACATGTCACCAGTGGCATGCGACCTGCCTGTGAGCTCTTCCTACAGATCACATACACCGGAGTCTTTTGTGATGAGTGGTGCCTCATCACCACAAATCAGCCTGCCTGCAGCCCCTGTGGCTTCAAGTAGCCATGCCCAGGTATGCATTCACTTTACACACATTGATGATGCCAGGCACGCTGCATGTCTACACACCCAGCACAGCTTTCTCTGCTTAATCCTATGTTGCTTCATAAGCACAAGCAGTCGAGCGCCAGGCTGATCTCGCAGCACAAATTCTTGAGGGCTGCTAGTGAATTGCTTTACACCTTGTTTGTGCCGGGGTTGCATGCTTTCAAACCTCAATTTGAACGCCAGCAAACATGCCAAACAGAGCGCCACATGCATAGCTCCCAGCATAGATCCACTTCATGCTGACTTGTGCATCTGTATGACCAATCTGGATAGCCATGCAACATGCTTTTGTCAAACACCAACAATGTGATGCAATCAAATCTTAGGACTCATCAGCTTACAAAATGCTGCGTGCTGATGTTGCTGTGCATGTACGCTAGTCATGCTTCCGACAATACTACTGTTTGCAGGCTGATCACGTCTCTGACATTCATCTCCCAGTTGCAAATGAACAGCTGGATATGGCTGCCCCTCAGCAGGCAAACAGGATGGTACCCTTGCCAGAAAGCCAGGCTGCTTCAACTTCCCAACTCAATGACATTGAGGCTGCTGATGAACCTGACCGAGCGCGTGCTATTTCGGCACTAGATATCAACGATGCGACGTTTCGTTCTGGTGAAGATCATGATCTTGAGTATCTGCATGCGCTGCTCAGGTCTTTGGAAGACGCAAGGGCGGCCACACAAACCTGATTAACGGTCAGGTGCATTGCTGGCACACGGTGCTGTTGTGTTGCATGCACATGCTTATTTCACAAGCACCTATGTCTGCGAACACAGAGCTGCTTTGCACCAGCTTTGCATGCAAGCTCATCACCTGTGCAAGGCAGCTGAGTAGTAGCCTCAGCCACAGCAACATTCTTTATGCACTGCCAGCCTGAGTGGACTCAAGCTAGTCGAGAAAGCATCTGTCAATTGAGCAGTGATTGCTCATTGCAGACACCAATAGCCAGGGGCTGCGGCTGATTGGTCAGAATCCTGCGTTCCCCGCCACACTATCATCAATGGCTCAGCCCTCCACTGATCAAGAAGCTGGCGCTGAGTTCACGTCCACACCTCACATACATCCTGGTGTCTCATCCGAGGTTTTGCAAAGTGTTCAAGTTCCCAGCAGCAGGCCAGCGCTGGGGACACCACACGCTTCACCATTGGCAATGCTGTATGAGGCATGGAGTCAAGAACCTGCCGATAGCTTTGCCCATCAAGGCGCTAGTCTGCAGCAAGCCATGCCTCCAACCAACATGGATGATGATACCTTCATTGGTCCCCATGAGATCCCAAATCTGGAAGATGTCCATGCAGACATACCAAGTTCTGGTGAGTCCAGTGATGCACTTTGCCACAGCATGACACAAGACATATGCTTGCGGCATTGAAATGCCACTCTGCTCAGGGCATCGCTTGCATAGAGCATCTTGGATGCCATACTGCCACTGCTATTGCTACAGGCACACAAGGCATGATGTGTGCTGGCGCATTGCAGCAATCTTGCTATCCTAAACAGCTACATTGGTTAATGACTGCATCGTCCGCTCACCATGAAGTGGGCTCACACAGCTTGCCCTTCTGTGACCTAGCTTTGCTTGATGCCGTCTAAGTTGGAAAGAAGCACGGGCCTCCACAAGGCTGACAGTAGTGCTTATACTCTGCTCTGCAGATGAAGCTCAGCTTGCAGACACCACACAGCAGTCTGCACCTGTTCACCGCCATTCGTCAGCCAAGAGCAACAGCCGCCTCAGTGATGATCACATGCACCTTGACTCAAGGTCCCGCAAGCGGAATCACAAACAAATGAGCCATAAAAAAATGTTGTGTCTGGTTTGCTTTATGGTGTTTAGTCTCTTTGGTCTGCTGAGTGACTCACCTCCCACGTGGTTTTCATCCTATAGCAGCAAACACGGACAGGCAGGCCCGGTAAATTCGTTCAAGCAAGAGCCCCACACCAACACCACTATCTCTCCAGAGCTTGAACAGCATGACCGGCATCAGCCGGCTACGTGGGAAGAGCACTGGGGTCCAATGGTGCCAGACAAGCAAGCGGCAAGGAAGATAAAGTTTGTGAGCTGCTTGACCACAACCCCGGCTGATAAGCAGAACTGTTCATACTTTGATGTGGCAGCGCATCCTTCTTGCCATGGCTCACTATGCCTGAATCAGATGGGTTGCCCAGCTTGTTTGTGGAGTGCGCGACTTCACACTTGCTGCTCTTATGTAGTGCAGAGCTTGTAGCCTTCATGTCATTGATATATCACATGCCTAATTGCAGCAAGGTGCAAGACCACCTGGTGTTTCACATTCTGATGCAGCATTGTTACAGCTTGAGTGGCTGAAACGCAGATGTTCAACAGGTTCAATGTCAGGCGCTCTCCTGCCGTCAATGGTGGTGGGGTTTTCTGGGCTATGGACTTTGGGTGTAATTTTACAAGGCTTCCAATTGATGCTGGATCACATCAAGATGAGTTTGACATCAAGCAAGGTGAGAGCTGCTGACTGGGACACTCTGTGCACACATCCAAGGACGCAACATTACACCATCTGTGCATCTGAGGCACAGGTCAGGCCTGACCACTGAATAGATTATGAAAAACAGGGTCTTGCATAGCTTGTGCACTGAATAGATTATGAAAAACAGGGTCTTGCATAGCTTGTGCTACCTTGCTGAAGTTGTGACTGACCTGATTAAGGGAGATTGCAGAATACTGGCAAGTCCGTTTTGCTGATTGATTTATGAGACCAATCATTGCAAGAAAGCTGTTATCCAGACAGCAGATAAAAGTAGATTGTGCTTTTGACATCTGCGTCACTCTCTGTGGGGTTCCCAGCTCGTTTGAAGCACATGTTGGATGAGGTGATGCATACCTCAACCATGGCAAGACGTACTCTGTTGCACTGATCCAGGCTGCATTCCAATAAGGAAAATGTGAAAAGTGCGAGACTGATTGTTAGGCCAAGACACTGCCTGGTGTGCAACACTTCATTATGCATGTGCAGTGCATTTTCCAGCTGCATAGCAAAGCACACTTGATGCAGTTCACTCCTTTGCCACAGCCAATGTGCGTGTGCAGGGCAAGACGGATACCAAAGCAAATGCAGGGGATGTGTCGGCATCTGTCAGCAATGGTTAGGAGACGACGATTCTTGCTATTGACTGAATCATCAAGCAGTGATGTCTTTTGTACGTGCTCATGTCTGCTAAAGTTGCATTACATTATCAGTTCAGGAACTACGTGTCCAGATCTCTAGAGTACTAGTATTGCAGTGAGTCAATTACTTGCTTTCTTAGAGTGTCATGCCGTAAGTCAACAGTCAATAGCATGCTGGTCGTTTGAACATGTAAAAGCAGCATTCGCTGGATAAAGCGCAGTCCAAAGGACACAACCTGCTGTGAAGCAGCAGCACCGGCAAGCCCTAGCAATATGGTTACAGGCTTCCAAACAGCTTGAAGCTCAGCAGCAGGCACGGCTAAAAGCAAATGAGCCTTCTGCCAGACAACAGCGGGGCTATG
>JAABUP010004170.1_pt1 | contig 24082 bp, 29 predicted proteins | sample 5559201 | NCBI WGS metagenome assembly JAABUP01 (sample SAMN10711887, study PRJNA513373) | rock metagenome | isolation source: Antarctica rocks | place: Antarctica
TCTTTAGTAGCTGTTCTCACGATGTCGTAACGGAGCCGGCCAGGACAAAAGCTGCATACTGTGCCTCAAATTTCGTTGGACGTATTCCATGATTATTCATCATGCTTCGATAACGGAACTGAGTGAAGTCTGGTGACGAAAGAGTTCCCAGTAGATCTCTACGGGCCAGCTGTGCGAATTACAAAAATCTATATACTCTCGCAGTACTGCAAGCGCGAGACAACGGATACTCGATCTTCGGGATAGCGAGCGAGAGCATTCCGATTAAAAAATACATTTCACGTGGCGCTTGTCCATTTTTTGCTATACTCGATGCTTGTTTGTTGTTCCTATTTCCATCTCACATTGTCTCATTGTCGAATGCGTGGTATCATTTCGATCGGAACCTTCCATACCATTATGAAAGACTCCATGTCAGCCGATGTTGACTCGGCCTTCATTTTGACAAGGCAAAGCTGCCTATGAGCAATCCTCGTTCGTCTAAGGTCGGTAAATCTGGACAACAAAGTCCCTTGAACCTTTATGAGCTTATCATGGCGGAGGGGAACATGCATACGCTGGACTGTCGAATTATCAATCAAAGCTGAACAGCTTAAGCCAGTGGGTTGAAAGGCTGGAAGGGCCTTTTGAAATCGAATCGAGATTCAGACTATAAACAACATCACCGCTGTGCTGCACGAAATACATGGGATCCCACGTGACCTAGGGAGGGACCTCCAAGCTCGCCACAAATTGCCTTATAAAAATATGCAGCATCCAACGCACGCCACTACTGCTGCACCGAGCAATATCTTTGATGTTGAGGGTCAAGACCGACACGTGCCCTGGTCGCGATGATAGCCGCGCTTGGTGTCAATGCAAGCTTCCCCGCAAGATTACTTGCATTAGTTCGATCGCATGTTCAATGCGGGGAAGATCTTCTGTGGTTATAATTGAACCACGTACGACCGTTGACGCATGTACTCACCTCCTTTGCACAAGTGCCAGTTGGAATTGCTCTACATACCCGGATTTGAGCTTGTGACTGTACGTGCATAACGGCTTCCCCGCAGAGTAGTGCTTTTGGCGGCGACAAGATCTTGTGTCGCTCAAAATTCCCCGAGCGGCCTATCGGCCCTTATTGCGCCTCTTCGCAATAAAACATCATGAACCCAAGACATCACGATGCTCTTCATGTCAGCACCTTCCCAAATCGAAAGGCCCGCCGGAGGTCATGGTCGTGTTGTTACGGAGACCCCTGAGACCCTGTTCGTGCAGTGTGCTTACTGCACACATTCTGTGGTTGCAAGGAAGGATTTTGATATTGTGTCCGCTGATCTTACTTGCGCTTTGCGGCCCATTCCTTGCGGATCGTCATGTCCATGTTTGGCTTCATCCTCATTGGATGCCTTTCGAGAGCGCGATTTCGACGTGAAAGCCCGATTCGTTCACCAAGTTCTGCTAAGACCCTTAAGTCCAATTTTTTTTTTTCAATGTTTCTCAAAGATGATAGTGATCAGATTCCCTTGCTCAATAGCTTTAGGTTGCAATTTGTACAGCACCAACCCCTATTGTTATTCAACTGTCACGAATGAGGAACCCCCATATTTCCCCACCGACTCCTCCGCGGGTGTAGTGGCGGGTATAGCAATCCTGATCTCATTTTACTAGGGAAATGGCCAAACTGCGGTGAGGTGGGATCATCTCAACATTTGGAGACGCCCGCATGAAAGAGTTTCTGCAACGTGGGCGGGGCTCAGTTCATGCTATGCTCCTGAAACACCCTACAGTCATCGTTGAGGGGCCGAGGCTGCATCTTTCAGCGATATCTTAGCTCAGTCGTTCATTGGGGATGGCAGGCCACTAAGGTGTGACCAACGTGATATGGAATGTATAAGCCTCGTCCGCCGCTGTTTATGTCTCTTATTACCGTGGTAAGCGTCTATAGCCGTCAGTGTCGACGCACGGCATGTGTGAATATCCAACGGCCGGCAAAGTCTGAACTGATGACTTCGCCACTTCAAGGAATATCGATCTCATGACCTTCTTCGTCCTGTAGGAAGGGGTGTATCTAAATCGTCATCTTCATGTCGTCCATGGGTCCGCTTCCATCAACCTACTGTCATGGGGTGAATGAGGGGGCGATGGGAAAATCAATGATGCTGAGTACCTACATAAAGCTCGTTCTTATTTGCATTCAGCTCTCCATTCCATGGACATTTGCAAGATCGAATCTATCACGGACTTTGTTAGCCATCAACTATGCATCTTTCCACTGTTCACTGGATAGCGTTGGTAGCGTTATGTCTTGCGATAACAACCTACGCTAAGGCGGTCTTTGCCCATTACATGGTGGTTAGTATTTGTGCTTGTAATGACTGATACGTATACTTACAAGTATGTACAGGTCGGACCTGTAACCCAGAGCCATGGAAATCAAGACATCGATGACGCTGTTGCAGTAGGGTTGGTGATGTTGTCGTCAGAGCATAAAGCTCTCGCTTACAGCCGCATAGACTCGATGGGTTTGTCTTGAATATTGGCGACACTACACAGGGCTATGTCGCAACAACGCTGAGCTACTTATTCGAGTATGCTGCAACAAAGAACTTCAAGCTTTTCGTCAGCATGGACCTTGCTGCATCCAAGGCTGCTTGTACTGCAGGGAGTAGTTGCTGCAATGGGGTTAGTCGTCCAATGGGAGAACGCAATTAGTAATGTAGATGCTGACCAAGTCTTTAGCCCGACGACTTCGAGACCATCCTTACCAAGTACATGAGCAATACGGCGTATGCCTTAGGAGCCAATGGCTTGCCAATGATTTCTACTTTCTCGTCGGGCGGAGTCTTGATCGACGTATGGAATGGTAGTTTATCTTCATATTTCGAGAATACGATATCAGACTAAAGCGATTCTCAGCTTGGAAGAAGTACTTTGCGTCTGACATGTATTTCATTCCCATGTTTGACGACACATCTGGCTATTATGATGCCGCCAGTGGAGTAAGCATACCCTCATGGCTTCTGACGTCCAAGCTAATGTCGACACAGTGGTGGTCATACTGGGGCGGCCTGGTAGATGGGCTGTTCAGCTGGGAGGCCGCATGGCCTGCAGTAGGAGACACCGATCTCAGCTCCGTCGGGGATGTATCCCTTGATATGCCGGTTATGGGCGCCTCTTCGGTCAACAAAAAGGGCTATATGATTGGTACGCTAGACTGATCCCGTATTCCACTGCTCAGGATAGCTGAACGTACCAAAGCTCTGAGTACACTTCAATATAAAGATTCGGTAAGATAACAGAGAAATGGCCCCCCGAAAGACTGTCTCTGACCAATTCTAGTATGGCGCCAATATCTACCGCGCAGGCGAGGTCAATCTCCCCGTCCGCATGTCAAACATTCTCTCCATGTCTTACCAACCAGACTTCATAGAGATCATCACATGGGTATCTACTTCGAGTGTCAGAGTTCCTTGTATCACGACTGACCGTAACACAGAATGACGGTCCAGAGAGCCATTACATCGGCAACATCTGGCCGGAGGTGAACAATAACCCCGAAGCGACCATCTACGCCAACCAAGCATCTTGGCCACATACCGGATGGCAACCCCTGATCGCCTCCTTCATCAAAGCCTGGAAAGCCGGCGGCACAAGTTCCTCCATGGTTCCGCCTCCAAACACCCAAGCCGTCGGCGCCATATGGTACAAGACCATTTTGCAAACAGCCACCTGCCCGAACAACGCACCGCAGCCACAAGGCTGGGATACTGGTTCCGACTCGCTCAATTGGGCTATCGTCGTCGGGACTGGATACTCGGGCATGAAGGTACGTGCAATTAGTAACGGGGTTGTTTTGCAGACGGCCAATGTGTATCCGGGGATGAATTGGGGTTCGCCTAGTGGAGTGCAAGCTGGAGTTCAGAGGCTTGAGTTGGTTGATTCTACGGGGAAGGTTGTGATGTCGGCGACGGGCGGCAAGTGCGTTTCTTCGGGTTGTCCTGATGGGATTTATAATATGAACTTTCAGGTTGTTGGTTTAGGGAATGGCAATGGCTTTAGTGGAAGCTGCTGATGGTAGGAGAGGCGGGGAAAGACTTATATAACGCCTGCATTGATACTTCCGCATGCCATTTGTACATAACAGCCCAGTGCATGCACCTTTTTGGAACAGAACATTCAAGAATGGGAGTATGTGTGTGATCGTGCATTCACTAGCACAAACCTTGCAATTCGGCCAATGTCATTGTTAGCTATTCGACTATCCATCTGCGTAGATGTCGAAACAAAAAGCAATGCGAATAAACACAGGCGAAAGTTTCTTTCGTGGGCACATTGCGTCAACTGGACTATGCCGAAACTAATCGTTACTATTAGCAACTACCAGACCTCACAATATTGCCCCAATACTGCTGCTTAAAAATACTCATGCCACCATTTCCACCTTAATGACCTCCATCTACCGATCTCACCCCCAAACTATACCTCCCTCATCACCCCTCCCCAGCTCCTCTCGTTTCCTTCAAACTCTCCGGAATAGTGCTCTTAATCTGGGGTCCCAGATCGCCCTTTTCACCAGGCTGATTCGTCCCCCTCTCAATGCCTGTGTTTGACATTCCAGAGTCTGATGCAACTGGTGCTTCGCCTGGGGCTTTGCCTTCAGTGTGGCCGGGAGCGTTGGTCGCGCCTTCGCCGTGTTCTGGTTTTGGGGGTGGGTCAGTAGGTGAATACGAGAGATGCGAGGTCGAGAGTGAGAAAAGGGAAGGGGGGGAAGAGGGGCGGACTTTGGGCTTCTTGCTTCATGAATTTTGCGCTGGCGGCTTGGCCACCTGGTGTTTTGGACATGGCTGTCGAGAATTGTTGGCTAGTGACGAGCTTCTTGGCTGGATTCTAATGAAAGATGTCTCACTGCAAGATTTCGTACTGTTGGTAGAGATGGTATTGAAGAAAGAAATCGTTCTTATTCGCAGGGTCATGCATGCTCCAGTCGACAGACGTCATCACAATGACCTCAGACAATTCTGAGCCACTCAACCATTGCGCCTCGAACCTTCTCTCTATCAACAAGCAAGTTGAGAAACCATTTCACTGACAAGACACCGCGTAAAAGTTACAGCGGAAAGACATTTCTGGTCAGTAAAATATAGTTTTTCGAACGAAGCAATTGAATTTGAATAAATGTGGTGGTGTGGTGACGAGCTGCTGACTAAGCTTCGCAGACTGCTTTTACCAATAGTACCTCAGACATGCTACCAAGCGCCACCTTACCGAATTTAGTTAGCTACTAAGGTGGCTGACTATTTAGTTTTTCTATAGCACGTCTAAGCGCAGAACCCGTTAAAAATGCTAGATAAATACTAACTTTTTCTACGACGAGATTTTAACGTCGAAGAACTACTACTTAATAATCGAATTTCTTCGATTTTTAGACGCTCGGGGCCAGGGAATCGAGACTTCTACTTTATTTCGACTTTTCCGCCCGAAATTTCGTACGCGTAGTAAGTTTATAACGTATAAAGTAAATTTACGAACGAAACGTTATTTTTAATTAACGGTTTTCCGGATCTTATAGTAAAAAATTTAGAAACCCCTATACGAACTTTTTAACGACTACGAATTCTCGGAAATCTCGTATAGAAAGCCTCCTTAAAATCGAAAGATCTCGCGCCGAGAATAATAATCTCGAGTAAGCCTATCGTAGATAAAAAAGGTAGAAAATATATCGGTAGTTAAGGTATTTCTAGTAAAAATACTCGGTTTTATACTTAGACGTGCTGCGCACTAACGTTAAGTAAGTAGAAGGCCACTTTTTCGTAGCTTAGCACGTCTGAGGTACTAAGGCAAACTAAGGACCAATCTCTCGCCATGTTGAAACGTGCCATCGGGGAATGAAACGATGTTCCTGCCCAGCGAGCGATTGATGTGATAGGAAGAGGAGAATACGGTTGCGATTGATGGACAAGATTTGATAATACCTCCCAGCGGATGTAAGCCAATTCTCCCGGTCAATGCCTTAGTGTTCAACTTGTCAATGTCAAATGCAAAAGCATTTAGTTTGCAGACGTTTGCAGATTCGGAATATATCTAGTCAAGCGGCAATGCAGAAGATTGCTTTCGGAATCAACGGCATCGCGTTTAGACCTGCAGCTTCATTGAATGATGTCGTTGTAACGACTTGGCAAAATTGACCAAAGTGCAAGTGCCTTTACGTTTACTTACAGCTTGTGGTTTATACAGTGGAGCCCAAGCCCAGTGTGTGGTGTCATGTATTCATGATTCCATTGTGCGTCATTTGGAAGATTACCCATGCTACACCCGTGGCATGTCAGGGAGCAAGAATGTGCTATTTTTGAGCTCTAGTGTAATCGGTCGGCAGAAGCTATTAGAATTCTTCTACTCTTAGAAAGCATGTATATTGCTAGCCTTCTGCGCCACATTCGATGTCAATGTGTTATGATGAACCATAAATTTAATACTCACGATCTTTCGCTTCAAGCTCCCCACAGCCAAGAATCATCAATTGTGGCCAGATATCCTTTTCCTTTGAACCCAGATCTGGCCCGGTGTCACTAGTGCTTTCAGCTTTGCCGTAGTCCGAAGCAGCAGCAGCGTTATGGTCGAAAATCTTATGATTTGTCGCGTCTGGTACTTTATCTGCGAAAGCGGCATCGGTAGCAGAAGCAGCTGACGTTGCATCTTCTGTACCGCCAAAGGTATCTTCATCATCATGACTCAAGCCGTAACCGCCATTACAATATGGCTCTTTACAGCAACGTAAACAATCACACGGTTTAGGCTCTTCCTCAAAGACTGACTCGTCTTCCATCGGGTCAAAAGGATGAATGTGAAGTGTGCTCATCGCCATCGTGAATCGACGTGATTTCGTCGCCGTCAGCTCAATGTCTGGCGAAGGGCCAAGGGAGCTGGAAACAGAGAAAGAAGCGAACCCTGAGCAACGGTTGCTAGAAACTGGCACTCGCCCAAGAGGTAGTGCCAGGAACGCTTCAGCTCTTACGTGCTCAATATCTCCGTAATAATGCTCACAGGTTTTTTCGATTGTGAAAAGCGGCTGGATACCAATATCTTGGGTGAAGATCTATGAGAGAGGAAGTTTTAGCATAGGTAGGCTAACAAGAAATACTGAATCTACACTCACGTTTATGCATTTCGAGAATCGCGAGGTGCCGTCTAGATTCGTCAAATTCGTGCACCATTGCTCCACCTTGTGATTGTGCCTTTCCGTCGAGTCCTCACTGATCGCGTCGAGCACATCCTCATGATGACCGTATTCATCACACTCATGCCAGCAGCTGATATCGGATTTGGTCATGTGTGACATAGGCGAGCATTTTTGGGTGAGGCATTTGAAGGCCTTCATCCATCGCTTGACATCATCCTTGAAAACCACGTTGCGGACTTCACGAGCAATCATGTCAATGATCTCTTCTGGTACATCGCCAAGAGCAGTGGCTGTGACATTTCTAGCTCCAAATCGGAAGGTAGTGATTGCAGCTTTCGTTGCGACGTATGCTTCAAGGCGGGCTCCTAGCTGAGGGGCACTGACGGGGATAGCCCAAGCCAGTGTAATTTTACTGGAGGGGGCGGTGTTGTTTGACATAACCGACGTTTCTTGAAGGATGAATTTGAGTAAGAAGCCTGGAAGACGGTGCGCCTTTGTATACGCGGGGAAGTATTGTGAGCAGTGTTGCCTAGTGTTGTGGGTGTATTGTCAAAATGTTGTCATAGCAAGTGACAAGTCCCTTTTGGTCTACTCAAGGTATCAACACAATCTCCCTTAGAATGTTGTCCTGAGGATGGGCGCCAAGATCTTCAGTGCATCGTTGCAGCGCACCGGTAGGCTTAAGAGACTACATGTATGAAGATGGAAAGTATCCTTGACTCGTCTGAACAACAATGTCTGTAAGGCGCCTCAAAGCGGCTTGTATCGTGGCGTTTCTTGGTGACCCTGAAGAACATCCCACTCGAGCCTTGGCAGCCAAATTGCAGATCTAATAGCAATACTACTGTACTGCTTACCGTACTCAAAATCGCAGATTTGCTCGGTATTACGCATCTGGTCAAGTCCTTCGACGAGAGACTCAACATCAAAACCCCAGGAAAAGCTTATGAGAATGAGCCCGTTGAGCAGCTTTCCAGAAGTATATCAGTCACGATCCTCTAGAGCAGACGCTGTTCACATTCATATGATGATTTTCTCCCATACTCTGAATGTTGGCTTAGTAATCTTGGCACTGGCAAAATTAGACCTAAATAAGCAGGCACGCGAAGAGAAGGACGCCTCATGAAATACAGATCTCTGCGACGAGTTCTCCCCAACGCACAAATGCCAAGGATGTTTTCAGGCCATCGGTCATCGCCTCAGTGGCCCACCATCATAATTGTGAGCCTCGCCCTTTGTTGTAAAAGCTCACTGAAGGTTTCTGGCCCTAGCGAGATACCTGCATCCAGTGTTCATGCCGCCTCGAAGACCAAGGGCGGTGTTGACGTGGCCTCGGGTTAGTACGTGTCCAGTGCGACCAGTATTACAGACCCTTCGCAGGTATATGAGTGTGCGGAAGAGCCGGATCGCGGGGTTTGAACTTATGTTGCCGTGCAGTTGGTATTAGTAGTAGCTTCCAAGGTTTTGTAAGCATACGTGCCTCCACATCATGTCTGATTGTTGGTCCGCGAGGATCAAGTCTCTGAAATCTTTTGTACCATCATCTTATCGCTTCTAGAATAGGAGATGTAGCTTCGCAAGAGACTGCTACCATTCTGACTTGATGAAACTGGAGTTCAGTACCGCAGGCATCCAGAATTTTGGATGATCAGACATTATTCTTGCTCACACTACCATGTTTCGCCTGCCAAGCGAAAAAGTACAGCAGTGCCGCCAACGGTTGACCTACGAGGCAGAAGCTGACCCAGAAAATGCAGTTACCAATGATCTTACCATTGACGCCTTGCATCTTCTCGAGCGGCATGGTGGCGAAGATCATTGGTATCTGCACAATCATGCCAATGAATGCAACGCCTGTAAATTCAAGATTAGTCTCAAGCCCCTTGTCTACCAGCCAAAAGTTTCAAGACTTGCCGAGTATATTGTGAGTTGGCACGCCAACCAATAGTTCATGGAGAAAGCCGCTAAAGACAAAGACCCATGCACTCGCCGCGTTCGAACTCCAGCCTCTTCCCATCAGTGGCGTATAGATGTGTCGTCTCATGAAATGGTTGACAGGTTTGTTCCACGTCCTCCAGTAGACTCCTACGCTTGGGCTGTTCCACCAGTCCGCATAGAATTCCCTATCGCCAACTTCATTACTTCGGCTAATGCATTGAGCATGGATTGAAAGACGGCAAAGAATCCAGCGAGCCAGATGATGAGGCTAACAGTAGATAATTTCATTAATCGCTCTAAGATGGAAGGAAGGTCAAGGGTAGCGATACGGGAGAGTGAGTTGTGGAGTAGCGGTGTAGCGTATTGGGCACTTGCAAGCCACATGAAAACGCTGAGAGAGGCTACTTCGGCTAGACGCTTGGAGACGAAGAGCCACCGTATTGTCGAGGAGCGCGGATAGACAGGTTGGTAAACCAACGTCGGCGCCCACCAGAAATAGCTTAGGTTACTAAGTGTAATGTTCCGCGGATAAGAGCAGGTAGAGTAAAGATCTGGGAGGGGCGAGATCAGCGACTCAGGATTGATCCAGGCCTGCCGCAAGTCGCGGTTTGTGAAGGCATAGGAGCAGATCTTCAGCCATACAATGATGGCGTGCACTTCGGAGATGGTACCAATGAGAGGATGATGTACATATTGATATACGACCACACTGGTGACCGCAAGCGAAAGGGTGGCATTCAGACCATGAGCCCAACCGATGATCCGCCATGTTGAGCGAAATGACTTTGCATTTGATGAGGGTTTCCTGATCGGGCTATCAGCATCCCGTTTGGCGCGGCCTAAAGCGCCTTTCGCTTGTTGTGCTGCGGCGAGTTCGATAATAAAAGCGACAAAAAGGTGGCATGGGACAAGGGCATAAAGGATTAGGCCAATCAAGACATCAGTTTTCCGATCTGTCATGAGAAGCAACGTCAGTACACTTCCTAGAGAAAAGACGCCTGACCATGAATCGATGGGACTTAAATCCACAATGACACGTGCACAACCGAGGCGCATGAGGCACATGAGGGAAAACGTGTTAGGGGATACAAACAGTCGTGGCATCGGATGCAGATGAGTACACCGTACTAAGAATCACTCGTCAGTTCAAATTTGATAAGGCTGTCGAGTCAATGCGTACCTTCTGAAAATTCTCTATGACTAGTCGAAGGTTCATTACAACTATCCAATAGGCTCCGGTAAGTGGCATGCCAGCGCAACCTATGGAGGGAGCGCCTACTTAAAACAAGCACCATTAAATTTCGAAATCCAAGAAAGCTAGGTGTCTCCGCAGTATCATGGCTCAAGCATGAGGTCCGGATTTTCGAATGAACCACTGCAACATGTCGAAGTCTTGATGAAGACGACGTTGTGGGATTAGGCTTTGAGACATGCCCATTGAGCTGAGCTGAGCTATTGGACTTGATCACCCCGTGTGTATGCGATGCATGGATGCCCTCCTTGGGCTTCTCGAGGGAGGTCAGAGTTTCAGAGACGGTTGCCATTGAATCTGATATGGGTTGGAGAACAGTCGTCAACTTTGACCTGACCAGAGGCGAAGATTATCGAGGCCAACTTGCACTTGACATCACAGATCTTGACGGTTCTACAACCATGCTTGCACAGGTCAGACTCAGAGTTTGCAAGCCATCTTTCTTGTTTCATCATTTTCATGTTGGGGCCCCGTTCATGCGCGATTACGAATGTTTGTCGATCTCCCGAACCTTATTGAGCCGCGGGTCGCGCTAGCAAGCCACTGCGACCTTGAACTCAGGGAAGATACAAGGACCACTTCTAGACACATCAACAACGCGCCTTCTCATTGAGTGTGTGTCACAGGGGGGAAGCAGAATGGAAAGCAGTATCCCATGAGGCAAGTATGGATAGGGATTTCCACGGAGGAGCTTATGGTGGAAGTGGCCATGATGGACCGCATCGAAGGACATACGGGAGAAGTCAGTGCCCCAGTCAGACTACCATTGTACCTAATCACTATTCAAGATGTATCGAAGCTGTCAATTTGACAATGCTTACAATATTGCAGGACCTGTCACCGATTACACGTCTTCAATGGTACAATGGATGCGGCATCGGCGACCACAATACAAGGGCGGAGCGAGGTTGGAGGTCGAAAGGCCGAGTGCGAGCTACATAGTCGATGTAGGTAGCGCAATGAAGGCAAATCTTAGATTCAAATGTCATGCTGATGATTAGAAAATCAGATATTACCTCCACCTGCAAGACCTCAAAATGCTGCGGACGCTGTGCCTGCAAAACTGCTACACTCATCTCTCAACAAGCTCAAGCACCCAATCAACATCGTACGGTGGACCCCTGAGGGTCGGCGTCTGTTGACAGGATCAAGCATTGGAGAGTTCACATTATGGAATGGCATGGGCTTCAATTTCGAGACCATCTCACAGGTTGGCCCCCAACATCTGCATTGTATTGCTCCTAATTCCTCACCATAGGCGCACGATTCGGCGGTCCGAGCAGCATCATGGTCTCACAGCGAAGATTGGCTCATATCGGCGGATCAAGATGGGATTGTAAAATACTGGCAGCCTACCTTCAACAATGTCAAAGCAATCCAAGCCCATAGTGACCCCATCCGTGATCTCGCTTTCTCACCCAATGACAGCAAATTTGTGACGGCCTGCGACGATGCTACACTTAAAATCTTCGATTTTGCAGGGGGGGCGGAGGAATCGACGCTTACGGGGCATGGCTGGGATGCGAAGTCGGTAGACTGGCATCCTACGAAAGGCTTACTTGTTTCAGGGTCCAAAGATCACCAGGTAAAATTATGGGATCCCAGGACAGGGAGATGTTTGACTACACTTCATGGACACAAGAACACCATTTCAAGGACTAAATTCGAGCCGAACAAAGGCCAGCTGCTCGCTACATCAGCGCGAGATCAAACAGCAAGAATATTCGATCTTCGTATGATGCGGGACATATGCCTTCTTCGAGGCAACGAGAAAGACATTTCGACACTGACTTGGCACCCTATCCACTCTTCGCTATTGTCCACGGGTGGTGCAGATGGTAGTATCTACCATTACCTCCTCGACGAACCCAACACACCTCCTGGCCAAGCAACGACAATACCTCCGTATGATAGTGCAGACCCTGCAAGCGCTCCAGCACAGAGTATCTATCCTGCACACAAGGTCCAACATGCTCACGAGTATGCTGTCTGGTCTATCGACTGGCATCCTCTAGGCCATATATTAGCCTCCGGCTCGAATGATCGTGTCACACGCTTCTGGACACGCGCACGACCGGGAGAGACGGAGTGTTTCAACGACAGGTACCATGTAGGCGAAGCAGCTGCCGAGGCATATGGTACTTGGGATAAACGGGGCGGCCGAAGAATGATGGCTCAAGACGAAGAACAGGAGCTCGAAGATGAAGCTGAAGGCCTCCAAGATCAGAAAATGCCCATCAAGCAACCGATGCTTCCTGGGATACCCGGACTTACGATGCCTGGCGATGGCGCAACCGATCCTAACCCAGCGAAGCGCTTCGCAGGCCTGCCAAACATACCACCTCCCAACATCCCTCCACCACCCAGTTTTCCCAACGGCGTCCCAGGCATGGACATCGAAACCTTTAAAGCTATGATCGCCAGCGGTGCTATACCGCCTCCGCCCCCACATTTTAACGGGACCCCTGGCCAAGGTTTGCCTCCACCGCCTCCGAATTTCGATATGTCAAAACTACCGTCCGGCCTGCTACCTCCAGGATTTCAGCCTGGGCAATCGCTACCTACGCCACCACCACTACCGCCATCTGGAAGTTTCAATGGAGGATTGCCGGGTATTGGGGGTGATGTTGCCAACGCGAGTAATGGGGGCAGCGTGAGGAGGAGGGGCCCGTTACCAAGTCAGCAGGAGAGTCTGATGGAGGAACAGAGGAGAGGCAAGTATAGGATTGCTAGGTAGTTGGTGAAATTTCAGAGTCTTTTCCGGATGTGGGAGGAGTGCTTGGAGCTCGGCTCAGCTCTCGTGGTATGAATGGCTCAGGATATCCCTCAGGTATGGTTACATTATTATTAAGTGCTCAAACAGATTTATCCATTATCTGTCTGCTCAGAAATGCAGCATCCAATATCGCCAGTGCGGTGCTTGATGACTGTCGATTAAATAAGCTCTAGTTCGAAACCTTTGCCCTCCTCAATGTGTGCCTTCAGCCTCGCCTGTTGAAAGTAGTGCCATGATCGAACGCCTGTGAGCGCAAACACAAAAAGATCATCTTTCAGCTAGTGACTCGGCGCGAACAGCAAGGTGAGTACGGTGAGTACCCATGGAGTGTTTAATAGCCCGGAGCAAAGAGGGAAGTACAGCCCCCAGCAGAAGGAATGTTGTGGCATGCCTCGCAGTAGCATTCGCAAGAAACCATGAAAATAAGAACCCATACAACAAAAATCCAACAGTGCGCAAAAAAATTTATTATACATCAAAATAAGACATTCCACTTCTGTCCCCGGACACATGGCCTAACGGTCAAATGTGGCTGCTATATTCGCCTAAATACTCGAGGTAATGCCTAGCGCTAAGGGTAGTCATTCGAAAGCACCGCACGAAAAGTAAACTCTTGAGTTTCTGCAGTAGTTCACCTTTAAGGTCCGATACCTACCAGATCTGCTTTAAGGCTGGGCTGCGAGTCTTTTGTTCTTTTTGATACTTGGGGAAAGGGGGGTTCGAGTTGGGGTGTGGGGTTTTGCCTTTTTGCTGTTTTTGTTCGATGACTATTTATTGATAGCGCCGTGTTGACACTAGGCCAATTCTATTCAAGCATCGGCAGTGGAAAGGGGCTACCCCTTATCTCCTTCACGAAGGTACTTGTTACTGAGAGCCTATGCACAGATTGCCAGTAGCTCTTTCATTGGGAGTCAGGGCTATTGATTTGTATGCGTCTTTTCAATCAGATGGCTTTCCAAATCCTAAATTTGACTCGTCAACACGTCTGTCGGGATCTCGTTACGCATTCTTGGTCTACATGGAATGTTTCTCACGGCGCAGAAACGTCAATTCGAATGCTCCAGAAACTCTGACGACTCTGGTAAACCTAACAATAGCAGCCCGAGAATGCCACCAACAGTCAACGTTGACAAGAACCACCTCTTTTCTCAACTGCGTCCAGCTTATTCTGGATTCTTCCCCAAATTTCGACTCCCCGAACAGGTCCAGTCTACCTCCAACTGCAACCCCTTTCAAACCCGCTCAAAAAGTCAAACCCTCTTCAGACGATCAAATGAATCACCCAGCAAGTACCAACACGACAAACACCTTCCTCCCACAACCACCAGAATCGACCACCAAACTCCCACCCTCCGCCTCCTTCATACCAGCATCCGGCTCCCCCACACCAGCAGAAACCACTCTGAACATCCATCCCAACACCGCCCCCAAGCACTTGGCTACCACACTTCAAAACCCCACACAGCCCTCTCCATCAATATCCTCGTTGTTTGAAAGCAACAGCTCACAAAACCATGCAGATCTTCTACCCAAAAACAAGGCACGTGTCACCCACCAGCTGGCTTAGCCCGATCTTTGGGCACCTTTATGAAGATCCAACACCTTTATTATAATCGCTTTTCAAGGGATGGAAATGATGGCCGAGGACAGAATAATCGTGTTTGAGAAGGGAGGGGCTAGATCAGCGGCATTTTGAGAATTGTTTGCGATCTGGAATGCAAGTGGTGAATGGGGTTTTGATATATCGCTTCTTCTATATCATCTGAATAGAAGAGTTTGACCTGCTTATTTGCACTACTTCGCTCCATGTGCCTGTCATTGGAAATCCGGAAACACATGGTGGAGACTTGCAGTATCCGTTTCTGGAAGATAAAGGCTGTGGCTGTACGTCTCCTTTCCCAAGATCTTGTCTGTGTGCGGTGTTCCGAGGACTGTGACGCTCGATCATTCTGTGAGCGGATCGGAGCTGGGGGCAAAAGACTTTTAGGGGAGGTTCTCTCGTGAGTAGTAATGGCGGAAGGAAAAGTTGGATGGAGTGTAGGTATGCATGAGAGGATTTAGACTTGGAGTCCCATACATCCTGTCATCTATCTCGAATAAATCGTGAGTGGCGAGGCAATTAAGATATCATAAATATAAGCCGAAGATTCTCTCTCCCTCACATTGCCATAAAGAACAGCTCCCAACCTTCAATCAACTTTCGCATCTAGCCTCATTCTCATCGGTTTGCTGTTAATGTATGGGAATATCCCCAACATCATGCTATCTCGATAGAGTATGACTGAAGACCTACGAACTGTGATCCTTTTCAAACGCTTTGTTCAACACGGGTCTGGGATCCTGACCGACGGCAACAGCTTGAGGCTGGCTTTCAAAATTGCAATACGCTGCGAAATTGGGGGTTTGTCTTTCGTTTGTTATTGATGATGCTAAGAGGATCCGTGATACTGTGAGAGTTTGCTATAGCTCAAATGATCGAATGCTGTTGATGTTGGCTTTTGAACATGAATAGCACTACAGATTTTGGCGGATATTTTACTGTTAGATTTTGTCAAAATCCCCTGAAGTGTGTATCTCAGGGGAATCTACCCTTGAGTTCCCTTGTTGATATGGGAGATACCCACGATATGATTCCTTAGAGGCAGCGAATTATCAAAACACCTTCAATAATGAATTTTCTATTCAGATCGCAATGTGCACTTGGGGATTTTATTCCTCATGTCTACTACTGCTATCATGAAAATCCCGACTATCGTGATATACACGAAGATATAACGGAAGATAGAGCTGCTTTCGTCTTGAGTCATTTCGTAAGGGAGAGGTTTTTGAAGAGAGAAGATCCTCACGATCTCGTTATTTTATGAAACATCATCAGAGAACGAGCTATCATCATTGAAAGAACCCCCTAAAGCAGGGGCAAGGTCGGGGAATATCCCCGAATGCTACTTCGCAACTATACTCTCCAGACCTAAGACCACATATGATTAAGGGGCCTCCGCCCCAGCCGCCCCATCCTTGCCTCCAAACCATCCCATCCTTGGCGGAAAAGTCAACCTCGCTCCCGTAACACGATACGTAATCACCGGCACCCTACCCAGCTCCATCCCCGCATAAGCATCCCTAATCTCCTCTACCGGCTCCACTTCCCTACACGTCCTCCAAAAGCAGTACACCACCCTCGCCTCATCTGACAATTTGCTATGGAAGAGCTCCATATCCGCAATGTCGTCCGTAGATAAATCGCCACGGATGATGAAGTTGCGAGTGTTTTTGCAGGTAGTGACAGGGCTGGTCTTGTCGAGCCATGCGAGGATAAGTGCCCAGCGTTTGGTGTCTTGGAGGAATACAGTGAAGGTCCGCTGTTGGTAGAAGAAGGCGATGCTTTCGTTGCGGATGGGTTGGGAGATTTGGAAGAGGTTGGAATAGTCCCGCTTGCCCCAGTAGCTGCTGGGGGAGCTGAAGGTGGCGGCGAGGCAGTAGATCATGTTGCGGACCTCGGGAGGTAGATCTGTGAATCGGAAGGGGCTGGATGACATGTCAGTAAATTGGTGATGAGTTAACATTTACGTCAAGACTGGCTTACTGCTGTTCGTCATATGCAATTATTCGTGACACCATCGTCGCCTTTGTTCCCGATTTGGTCAAGCCACGCTGAGCGAGTACTTGTTTCAAATCCTTGTTGCTGAGTTGGCGGTACTCCTTCCAGTTGAAGGCTGGTGTCAACGGCAACATGATGTGCTGAGATGGTTATGTCAGTATTCTGAACGGAATGACGATGTGGCCACTTACAGATTGGAGAAAAGTACTGCTTGAAAGTTTAGGAGAAAGCGAACAGTGTTGATCTTGGTGAGTTTGAGATATGTGAGGTGAGGTAACGACGATCCAGCTGAAGGTCCAGAAAGGAGTAATGACTTGATAAGGTATTTATTTCTTGATCTGGTCAGTGCGAAGATGTAAACGTACACAGCTTGAGGATGCCAGCATCAGAAGGTCTCACAAGAATATCTGAAGTCGTGACCTGAGAGAAGTGAAAACATTTTTAAACGCGACCGAAGCCCTGCCAAGGTATCAACAACGGAAGCGCTAGCGAAGCGAGAGGAGGTAAGCTTCACACCGGAGATGAGTTCATAACTCACCCAATAGTAGGGCTGCATCCTGCTTCACGCTCATGCCATGACCTTGTCAATGACCAGCCAGAAGGGTCGAGAAAAGTTACGACACTGATCATGAGTTTTAGACGATAAAGTCTTCAATTGTGAGGGCCCTAATCTGTATTTATACAAATCAACAGTGACTAAGGATGTTGTCAGTCCACAATGTTTAAGAATGGTGAAGCAATGAATCGCACATTGAGAACCTATGATTGACACTACAGAGTGATTGAGTGGCAACATTGTGTTGAAATCAGTAAGTGCCCCAGGCCTGGAAGAAAGATTTTCTTTTGGGTGATTAGAGATTAAGATACAACAGATACAACAGGAAACAGGGCCAGAGACACACGCTGCATTTGACGCTTCCCACCTGGAACTAACACGCTACATGCAGGCTGATCAACGCTAAAGTCAGTAGAGTTTTGGTATCATATTCGGTAGGAAAGCGCTCATGACGAAACAATCCGACATCAGCCGTTTGAATCATTGGATCAGTCGAAACGATTACACATTTCTTGCGTACACATTTGACTCTGGGTTGCTATGCACGTAACCTCCGTGGTGTGTCTCAGCATAAGGCTCGGTTTCGTGTTGTTTGATTGGGTTGGCGGCGCTACCCATATGCCCAGCTGGCATTTCGTTGTAGTTTGAACCAGTCACGCCAGTCGTTTGGGGCTCATAGTCTGTGGTGGATGCATAGCCAGTACTCGATCGAGCGTAAGGGTCAGCATTATGGTGCGCCGCAGGGGTATTGTGGTGAACCACAGGAACCGTTGGCTCGCCGTACTTGCTGTTTGGTCCGCCATAGCCATTGCTGGCTGGAGCCACGGCAGTGTCATCGGAAGGGCGGAAAGCACTATTGCGATTATGGCTATCGTGATGATGCTTCTCTTCTGCAATGAGTGCGCCAGCTCCGACTGCGCCGAGCTCAGCATCATGCTCCTTGTTTTTATTCTTGTTGTTCTTTCTTTGCCAAAATCGCTGCTTCCCATAGCCAGAAGTATAGTTGTTCGATGGGCTAGGTCCGTAACGCTTCTCTCGCTTCTGGGCACGACTGAGGAGGACCTGAAGCACTGCCGAAATCAAGAAGAGGAAACTGGGAATAAGATCAGCCTGAAATTCGAATGGATTTCAATCGGCCACTTACGCTCCGATTATTGCGACTATGAAAGCCACTCTCTCCAATTGGCAGGAAAGGTGTTCCCCTGGTCCAACGGGGGAGTTATTGACACCACCACACGCCTTGGCACCACCTCGAGCCAAGACGGCTATAGCGATGAAGGCTGCGCAGAAGAGGACGTCTAGGAAGACCGCGAGGAAGGCGAAGAAGGTGATGCCTCCGAGGAAGCAAGTCAGGATGACGGCGAATGCTGTATAGATGACAGCAGCGCCCGAGATGCCCTCAACGGCCTTTTCCCATTTCGGAATGGCAGGGTTGTCAGAACGTCTCGAGAGGACTGTGCGAATGTTAGCGACCATCTGATGATACCAAGGCGAATGAATTACCAGCCAGGTAGTATGAGAAGATTCCCAAGAGCAAAGCCGAGATGGCGAACTCGAGCGCACGGATGAAGGTGGACGCAGCCCGCGTTCCCAGGGCAAGTTTCGACATGTTGACGAGGGCCTTGGATGAGAGGTCGTGGGTGGGAAGGTCGCAGGTGAAGTGGGAACAATGTCGATGGTGATGAGGGCGAGAGCAGAAGTCACGGTCGCCACATATGAAGGACCTTGGTGGACGTACGTAATCTGGGATGAAGCTTTTCGGTCTGCCTCTGCCATGGTTTTTGCCATTTGGCGCCAGCTCTTTTGGGACGACATTTTGATTGGATGTGGCGACAGCCCAATATCCGGTTTTCTTCTATGCGCACATGACTGGGAGAGTGCAGAGAGCATTAGAAGTGTTCAAATGCCAGCAGCGCCCAGACCGCATCTGCTGGCAACTCCCAGGGACGCAGTTATGCAGTGATGCCTCATGCACACACTTTCCTGGGACGCGTCCTGACCGAATGTCATCCTGCAGGATTTAGAGTTGGAATGACGTTCTCACTCGGACGCCACACGGTGGCTGAGGCACCTCGGCAAGGACAAGGAGGCAACGCCAAGCCACCCTCTGGCAGGGTCCTCGGAGATGATGAAGCTTCGATGATATGGCTTGGAACGAGCAACTCGACAGAATGGAGAGACAGTGGTCTTCATGATTCCCAATGCGTCGCCAGTATCTACTCTTGGGGCCAAGGCGATCCCAACTTCCTGGCTAAGCTGTATACATGAGAAGCAGATTCAGACTGCAGGGACTCAACGAGTTCAAACCTTCCTTTAAGGCTACAGTAGCGCCATCTCTACTACTATAGAGTCCCAAGAGTCCCGAGTCTAACGGCTATATACATTCAACGTATTCAACAGATTAATGGGCATGCCCTATCTGTGTGATTAGCGGTAACAGCATGCCTCCCACCGCGGCCAGGACCAGCCTGGCACTTTTCCTTTCTTTAGGCCGACGTGACTGTCGTCCATCGCCGTCTAGATAACCGTTGCTTTGGCTTTCGTCTTGCGCTCCGTTTTGGCTGTCTTCTTCCTGCATTGTGTGCATCGCAACGTACCTTGGGAATATTCGAATCAGCACAAGTGACAACTTTGAGTCCTCGTTTGTTAGACGGTGGAAAGACTCACAAAAATGTCCCTCCAGAGAAAAGCAACAATACGCCCGTCCACCACTTCATCAGCGCTGGCTCCGCACTGCCGCCGCCGCCCAATGCTCTTACAACAACCCATGTTCCAACAGCTCCTGCCGGCGCAGCAAGACTAAACACTACCAGATGCGCCCTTGCGCCTCTTTTTCCCAAGCCTTGTTTCAGCAGCACAGAAGTAAGCCCAAATGCAGCAGGCGCCTTGTGGACCATGATAGCGACAAAAATGATCAGAGAGAGCGAAGCGGTCGAGGACGAGGTAGACGATGCGCCAAGTGCGATACCATCCGCTGCAGCATGTATGCAGAGGCCTAGTGTCGTCGAGAGAGATCGTTGCGGCGAGGCTGGAGTTGGCGGGGGAGACGTGGACAGGTCTGAAAGAGAGTAGATGCTACTTTGCGGCCGGGTTGGCGCTGGTGGAGCGAGGAAAGGCAGGGTATCAAGGAGGTACATTAGGATGAAGCCGAATATCAGTGAGAGGCCGATCCATGCATGCGGCGTCCGTTGTGGTTGGGAATCCTCTGAATTGCTAGAGGATGGTGAGGTAGCAGTAGAACTTTCCTTACTGAGAATACCAACCTCGCCAGGCCTAGTCGGTGTTACGGGAGGGGTTCTGGGTGGCGCGTCTGGGTCGACTGCTTCGATGCTTGTACCCTCGGGCATGACTGGTCCAGGGAGAGCGTTGAAGGGGTTCGCCTCAGGAGTCTCGTCGCGCCTTAGCAGTTTCGCTTCTCGCTGAAGACTTTGTTCTTGCCGCAAAGTTATTGCGATTGAATCTTCGAATGCCAAAGGCGCCCTTTGCATGATGCTTCTCCGAATATGCGCATCTCCAGTGTAATCGCTAGCGCTGTACAAAGTCTCGATGCCTTCAGGTATTATCACAATCAGGGCAGTGCCGACCAGTACTCCCATCCCAATTGTCGATATCAGCCGTAGTCGGGATTGTGATAGGGTGAAGGAGAGTGGCAGAGAACCAGCGAGGAAAGACCTGCCGTAGGATTAGCATGACAGAATTCATCAAGGGATAGCTAGACTCACGCGATGGCCATGATAGTGCTCAATGTGAGCAGCATAAGAAGTCCGTCCAACATCTTGAAAAAGAGCCTTGATAAGCACCAAGCCTTGTGACTTCTCACACCGCAATCAAATCCACCTCATTATGATTGTTCACTGACAGGGTAAGCTGAGAGCGCCGATGTCGCCGAAGTGGCAAGCAATTGAACCAGTAATTGTGCGCAGACGTTGAGTTCCTCACACGGGTAAAGGAGCTCTCGAGATCTGTTCAGCAATTTCGGGGCTTTCCCTGTCAGCCCTATTTATCTATGAGCCAAAGTGGTTTCGCGGGAGCGCGCCTTCAAACGCGACTATCAGACACTGCAGCTTCATAATTTCTCACCCAACTTTGAGGATAATCATGGATGATCAGGAGGCCTGTGGGTTTCGCAGAATCATCACTCAGCAAACCATTGCTTATCGTGGACAGGGTCTACGAATGCCAACGAAGCTTTGAAGATCTCGATCGTCCAAGCAGGCGACAAAACACCGAAGACACTATCAACATCCCAACCTGACTTCACCTACCCTATATTCGGCGATGAGGAACGGATCTTTGGCTACCAGGGACTGAAGATCAATCTCCGCTTTTCTGCGCATCTCTTACGTCCTAATTTTGAGATATTGTACGACAAGAAGTTCAAAACAGTAGGCGAAACTAAGGCTACGGACATTGAGGAGATTTTGAAGGAATGGACACCTGAAGGTGAGTCGAAATCAAGAAGGCTGCTGCTGAAATACATGAGGGGCTGAAAACCTGTTCGCAGTGACATTCGCAAAGGTCGGAGCCTTCAATGCGCACATACAGGATGATAACACCGCAAAAGATTGGAAGCCGCCTGGTGAACTCCTTGAAAGATATACTAGCAAAGGACGAAATTTCGAGATATGGAGTGGACTGCTGACGGATCCGGCTATACAAAAGATAATTGAGCGAATACAGATCCTCATCTCCTTTTTTATTGAAGGTGGCACTCCTCTACAGTTGGACGATCAAGACTGGACTCTTGCTCGATGGCGAGTTTACTTCATGTATGACCCCTTCCTCTGCAACAAAGTTAATAGCGCTGACTTGTGATCCTAGCTATGAGAAGCTCTCGAATCCTCTAGCTCCAAACGCATCCTCATATTCAATAGTCGGCTACTCAACCTCCTACCGCTTCATAACCTACGTCCCCACCAACTCCTCAAAACGCAAGATCCACGACTTCACCCTCCCACCCTCCACACCCATCGCCCCCTCCTCCCTCCCAGCCCGAGCCCGCATCTCTCAATTCCTCATCCTCCCCTCCCACCACTCCCACGGCCACGGCACCCACCTCTATAACGCCATGGTCAAGACATTCCTCCCCGACCCCAACGTCACCGAAATAACAGTCGAAGACCCCAACGAAGCCTTCGACGACCTCCGCGACTACTGCGACTACAAGCGCCTCCTCCAAAACGGCACTCTAGCAAAATTCACCCTAAAACCCGACATCGACCCCAGACTCTCACAAAAGCGCATCGGCGTGCGCGTCCCCACCTCAAAACTCCTCGACATCCCCCTCCTCGAAAAACTCCGCAAGCAAAATAAAATCGCCCCCCGCCAATTCGCCCGCCTCGTCGAAATCCACCTCCTCTCCAAAATAAAACCCCATTCCCGCCAATCAGGCACCGCGCGCCTAACGCGCCGAGGCAACTCCACCGACCCGGACGACAAAGCCTTCTACTACTGGCGACTGCTCGTCAAACAGCGCATCTACAAGAAAAACAAGGATGTGCTTGTGCAGTTGGATCGGGCGGAGAGGATCGATAAGGTGGAGCAGGCTGTGGGGGAGCAGGCAGGGGATTATGAGCGATTGTTGAGGGGGATGGAGAAGTGGGAGAGGGGGGGTGGGGGTGGGGATGGGGCGGCGGGGGAGAGGAGGGATAGGGGGAAGAGGAAGGTTGTGCTTGAGGATGATCAGGATGAGGAGATGGAGATGGGGGATCAGAAGAGGGCCAGGAGTGAGGTTCCTTGATGATGCTCAGTGATTTGGGGTTGCTGGGAATGACACATTTTATGAAAAGGAGGACGTTGGACATGGCTTGCTATATGAAAAGTCTATGTACATATGCGATTCTGATTCGCATCTGGGCGCAGTCGGCGCCTTGATATGATAGATACCTATTTGCTCAAGCATGCACATGAATCTGCTGTGCATCCTTCCATTTCTGCATTCACATCATCAACGGAACCCTCGGCTCAAGTAAATCGACAAGAACAGATGATCATATCACATACACAATCAATGACCTCCAGTGGTCGGTAGACCTAATGAAACCTAATTGCCTCGTTAGCGGACTTGCAGCAGTCCTGTGGTTAGAGCTGGAGTGTACCTTGAAGCTGTCATAGATGAGCCATTGGAACGCAGTCAGAGTACCGATCATAGCAATTCGAATAGGGAGACCGTTCCAGAGGCCCCTGAAGCCGATATTGCCGTAGATTCTCGACATGGCCTTGCCGCCGCTCTCACCAGCTGTCACAATCTCATCAGCACCATCCCTTCCCGAGAGTCTCGACCGTCCAGGGATGAAAAAACTCACGTTGCCTATCAGCGTTCAACTTGCTGACCATAACATCCGCCGGATGACTGATGACCGCACATCCAATGCCCGCAATATATCCACCCAAAAACGACACCCCCGTCTGCTGCAGCGAATTATAGGTTTCCTTCGGCTTTCCCATCGTAGCATAAATATAATTGACCGTCGTCTCAAACGTCGCAAACTTGACCATCGTATACGGAATCTGCCGTCCCCACAGCGGGTACAACCCCTTATACAATCCCCCATACCCCTCCTTACTAACCACCTTCCCCCACCCCTCCCTCAACGTCCCCGCAAACGGCGGCAACGTCGTCTGCATCCTCACCTTTATGGCCTCCATGGGGCATAACGCGATATCAGCGAGGAACTCGGCGCTGGCGCTGGCGCCGAGGTAGACGACGGTTTTGTTGGCGGAGGGGAAGAGTTTTTCGCCGTAGAGGTTCTTGAAGATTTCGTAGAAGCCGTATTTGCCGGCGCCTTGGACGGAGTAGCCGA
>JAABUP010004171.1_pt1 | contig 24074 bp, 29 predicted proteins | sample 5559201 | NCBI WGS metagenome assembly JAABUP01 (sample SAMN10711887, study PRJNA513373) | rock metagenome | isolation source: Antarctica rocks | place: Antarctica
CTATCCAGGCGGCATTGACCACCGGGGAGCATTGCAAAAGCCCTAGGTAATGCACAATGATGATCAAGTCCAAATGAATGGCTCGATCAAGTTTGCAAGCGCAGGACCGCCATTGCAAGGTGCTATGAGCTTGATCACAAGCTTAAGCATGAGCAAGCTTTCGCTCAAAATCGCGGTCTTTTGAGAAAATATTGGAATAATTTTAAGAAACATCGGAAGACGACAATACTTAATGTAATGCTTTTATGTCGGCTCGGCCTCAGAATAATTAATTATTAAATCGAGAAACATTAATACGAGTACGGTAGCTGTGCAGATTTCCAAAAACCAGCTGACAAAGCATGTCAGTCACAATGGCAGACACAGTGAGCACCACAAGCCATGCTTGGCAATGCCAACGTTGAGACAAGACACCACTCGAGCTGGCGCTGAGTTCAAAAGCACGTATAGGCACATGTATTTGCTGTTGAAGCCTGCCAACAGATTCGAGCAAGACAGTGGGCTGGCATACATGTATGTAGCTGCATGGTGCGAACAGACCAGCACAAGCAATGACAGGTTCAAGCTGTTTGCAACTCGGCACTCACAGCTGTACCATTGGTTTTGCCATTATTGTCATCATGATGCAGTCTGCCATGCTTGTAGCCGTACCTAATGTGATCAAGATTGTCATGTGACACACTGACACATCCATCCTGCAGTGCATGCTCTCTGGCTGGGTCATGCTGTGTTGCAATCGACCCAGGATCGCTGACTTGACCTTCCAAGCTGCCGCCTGACAAAGCCTTGGTAGGCCGCTGCTGTTCATGCGGCGGGTCAGGCTCATCTTGTGAACTCTCATCCACAAAAGAGGTGGCATCAATCTCTTGCTCTTCTGGTGTTAGTCTATCATTGCCCTTGACTGACTTTGCTCCTAACTCAGCAGCAACCTGCATAGAAGTGGCAAGGTTGAAGGTACTGCGCTGCGGTGCACACGTGTCAGCATGAGAAGTCACATGTCATGCCTGCTCTGCAGGCAGGGAGGCTGGTGATGAGCCATGGCATGGTGACATATGTCAGCATGTGAATAGCTACAGAAGCTGGCATGCAGCCCAACACGGTGTGGCAGACTACAGCTCCTGTAGAGAAACTCTCATGGACTGCATCAGGATACATGGGGCGCTACTTTGAAAATGGGAGCCGGCCTCAGATGCCCTGGGTCACACATGTTGCCGTGCATTGCAGATAGTGTCAGGTATAAAAAGCCCCTCAGATTCGCCTTAGAATCAGCAAGCAAGCATCCCATGGTATACTGAAATGCAGCTGCTCAACACATCACCACCTGTCAGCTAGTTAAGCTGAAGGGCAACATATTGAGCACCGCAGGTGCTGGGATGTGCTAAGCACACTAAAGATGTCATCACTGGGGATTGCATGCAAGCACGCGACTAGTTGCCAGCTTTTAGTTCCACAACTAGTTCAAGAAATTGCTGATGAAGCACCATGGGCGAAACAGCTGCATGGACTTAATCAGAAGTGCTTGCGAGGAAGGTGGTTGCCTACTCCTTACCGCAAACAAGTGAAGCTGCCAGACACCATGGCCAATGAGCATTGTAGCTTGACAGCACTCAGTGCCTGCAAGAGCAATGCCTCATACAGTCAGCATACCACAGGTTGAGCAAGTATGATGGTAGTGCGCACCTCTTCCAGGCTTGGAGTTTTCTTCACCAGCTGTGCCACTTGCTCCTCAGCGCGTTTCACAAGGGCTCGGGCGTCATTGAGGACCTCCTGCTGCCTAGCAAAGCCCTCTGGATCGCCCCTCAAAGCTTCTGCCTGCATATAGCACAGACATGATGAACATGGCACTGCTTGTTCATGTCACTATTGTGAAGCAGTATGTGAAGAAAGGCAGTGGCACATACACTATTGCCTGTTGTCAAGCAGCATATCACAGCTTTCAGCAGACACAAAGGTAGTATCCAAAGTGATATTTGAAAATAGCGACATGTTCTATACCAGGGAGTTACTTTACAGGACAAAGAGGAGGTTCCAAAATGTACCATGTTTGATGCAAAGCAACACCAAATCAAGGCGCGGCACAGCCAGGAGTCCGGGCCTGACACAATACAGCTCGGTGGTCAATGCTAAAAAGCAGACTGAAAGCAGAAGGGCACGTTGTCTAGCCTTGAAGCACAGACTGTGGAAGAGCTACATTGAGCAGCTGCAATACTCAAAGCCAGCTAGCAGATTGTGCTCTGGGCACATGGTCAGCTGACATTTGCATACTGCCCAGAGAAGCTACAAAAGCAGGACATGAATACTTCAGCAACTCTGCATTGGGACTTGCTGTACATCAGAACAAGATGTAAAGCACAGCATGTATGACAATAGAAGGCATTTGAAGAGACACCTGTGTCTGTCCAACTTCCAAGGCAGATTGCAGAGCTCCGACAGTACGGCGGGCTTCCGCTAGTTTCTCTTGGCGAACCCTGGCTGCCAACAGCTGCTCCCGAGCTCTGCTGGTCCTCTCAGCTGTCTTCTCCTGGCAGATCACAGACCCCAATTGGCTGTGTGCGCACGTGTGAGATCTGAGGAAATGATTTCATAACTTTGACACAAGTCAAGAGCTGTTGTATGTGAATCTGAGGCTCTCAGCGCAAGATATGCTGTCTTGCTGAAACACAAGAGCCAAGGCCCTGCAAGCACCTGACCCCTGCAAGTCACACTGGTGCCAACTGTGCCAACCACAGGCGCATATGTTGGCTGCTGAACAGGAAGCCTGGCGGACTCACTCTGGCAGTGGAAACCCGTTTGTGCTGCACGACACCGCTGCGCATGCCACATGAGGTGCGCATGCGATACTCTGGATCCGCCCACTTCTGTTTGATAGCCAGAGAGATGTTTTGACGATGCTGCTCAGCCAGTACCCTCTTTTCGGTAGATGATTTAGGAGAGGGCTCCTCTGCTGAACTGCTGGCAGACTTTCCTGCAAGTCATCACACACTGCAAGTCATCACACACGTGAGACCAAGCACACGCTCTCTGAGGGCTTGGACCATGGACACATCACTGTCTGCATATAGTCTCTGTTGAGATATACTGCAGTTGGAGCGCCTTGGACTTTGGCTCTGACGTAATGGGCTGTTATTGGTGTGCAATGTTTAAAAGTAATTTGTTGTGCAAGCAAACACTGTTTAGCACCTAACTTGAAAACAAGAGCCAAGGGCGCACATCATACATTGTTGTGTGACCTGCTTGTGAGCTGATCACCTACCAGTACTCCTTCTATCCTGTGAGTCAGCTTCTCTGATGCCATCAAAGGTGACAGACTTTCGGGCTGGTGCCTTTTTAGCGGCCTTACGTCTGACCCTTGGCGGCCTGGCAACTTGGCTTGGCAACTCCTGTGTGTGTGCTTTGCTATTGCTTGCTAATGACAGTCCTGGCTCCTGATCGCTGCTGCCCTGCATGACCATTGAGTACTGTGCATGTCCAATAGTACAGCGTATGCAACCTCGCACAGATGCATCTACACTTCATGCATGCAAGGGCTGCTGAGCGTGAGCAACATGCAGCACTGGAAGGCAGTGCCAACACAGCCTGTGATGATGGGCAGCATTGTGTGAGCATTGATTCGTACAAGTCTACAAGTCTTCATCGCCTGGCGCAGATGCAAGCAAACATGTCACAACCAGGATGTAAGCTTATTTACCTCAGATTGCAATGCCTGATGCGCTTTTTTCAGAGCGTTCCTCCTGTGATGACTGGCTGAAACAGCTGCGCTGATCTTGGCCTGCATGTAAACCAGCCAGGTGCAGTTCACTCATCAGACCATGTAGCACACCACAACTATGTACAGACTGCTGGCGGTCGAGTCTGTCATTCAGCATACAGTGTGCTCATGGCAAGCAAAAACAAGGCAGGGCACAGAGTGCAGATTGCAAATGGCTTGCCAGCTCAATGACACAATTGGAAGCACAAAAAAAGAATGTTTCAATCCACACCAACTCATCACCTTTGACTCCGGTGTGTGGGGACCAGAAGGATGGTTGGCTCTGACCTTAGCAAGCACTTCAGGCCGCAACATAGCTGCCTTAGTGCCCGCACGTATTTTGGCCAATGTCTCTGTAAACACGCTCAATATATGCAGCAGCGCACAGCCGGATATACAGGCAAAGACTTGTAACAAGCTTGCGCTACCTGGAGGATGCTGCCTGCCCTTGTTCCAAGGCTGCTTGCCTTTGTTTGCTTTGCTGATCCTCCAGCGCCGTAGCATCTCAGGATTCATCTCAGACTCTGGGATGCTTGCTAGCTTTGCCCTCTCCTCTTTTGAATAGGTGCTGCTTGTGGAACCAGCTGTCTCACCATGAACGTCATCTGAGCCTGCATGGCCAGATTGGCCTGCAATGGACCCTTGCGGATCATCTGCGGTGTTCAGGCTGCCCTGTAGATGTATGTGATTGCTGGATGTGGCCTGCTGACGCTCAGCTGGTGGTTCTTGAACAATGCCCTGAGCGGCAAATGCTTGCGATAACAAAATAGCTGGGAAAACTTTGTGGCTTTGACGGTCAGAGGGGCACAAATGATGACGGACTGTACACGAACGTGTTCTCGGTCGAAAGACGGGGAAACGTTTACACTGACACCCTGGGTGGCTGCTAGCCACGAAGGCAGGCCAAGCACAAGCAGCCACCCCAGACATGTATGCAGTACAACCTCTATTTGATTGCGTTATGCGCTAAGTAGATCGATGGAATGCTGGTCCTTCTGTGAGCAATGTTGGTGACTCAGATTATCGTTAGTCGTCCGGATGTGCGTATGTGTCTGGTGCCCAATCTTTTGCCTCGACAACATGTTGCTGCCTGCATGGTTGACATCCTGCATGTTTAATATCTTGCGATTTTGACAGCTTGTCCACGGAGCAAGCGGTTACAGAATCTATACGCGCAGGAAAAGTAGGCAAATGGTGCTGACAAGAGTCTGATCAGCTTACCAGGCTGTAGAAGTTTTTTCAGCATTATGCTGGGCTCCTCTGTCGTCCTGTAGGTCAAGATACACTTATTGCATTTCCCGATCGGGATCTGTACAGCTATGGTGTGTTTCCTTGTGTACACACTGCACGCTACCTTTGAAAGCATTTGTGTAGAGCTACTCCTTCAGCTCATGCTTTCATTTACAGGCTGCTGCTGACACAAAATGGCCAAGCACAGATTCTAGCCATGCTGCAGCAGCTGTGTTGTGCGTGTGTGAGAGTGGTATTGAGGCCAACTGAGCAGGAGGGTCTACGTAGGTGAAGGCCTGAAGTGCAGCACAAAGCTTGCAATTTCTCCTATGGTGTCCCAGATTGTCAGCATGCCATGAACATGCTAGCTGAAGACACATCAGTGGAGTCCAGGCATATCTCTCCTGTTCTGGCCATCAAGTTCAGCATAGATGACCTGCCATTAGTAGCTCACTTTCTCAACCTGAAAACAATCCACTCTTGTGAACAACACAATTTTTCAAACAACTTGTATCTGTTTGAGCAGATTGCGTTCCTAGATAGTCTGATATCTGTTGAACCTCCAGCACTGAAAAGGAGACGGATCAACATTTCTGGCGCGACAGTGATAAGCTTGCGTTTGATGAAAGGGTATATGTGAGATCAGCAGATGTACAGCCAGCAATGGAGGCAGGTGTGCCTGTCATGCCGGTTTATCAGTTGAGCCAATCGGAGCACACAAGTACTTGGACAGTGTGCTTGACAGCTTTGGGTGCTAAGGAGCTCCTCAACAGGAAAATTAGTCCACTAGGTGAGCTCCAGTGTTTGTATGTGCATGCAGATCCTGCACAGCAACTTGTTTACAAACTGCAGCAAACATGTCACAGCGCATATCAAACTGCATGAGACCCCCCCATGATGCTGAACTTGTTTCAGACACAGGTGTACATCCATTTACATAAGCCAACAGCACACAAATCTTAAATGTGGCCTCCCAAGCTTGACATGGGTCTTTACATGCATCATGCCTGCTGCAGGTGTCAGGCTGTTCCGTGCAATGCAGTCACAGCTGGAGCTCCAGCGGCAAGATATGCAGCTGCAACTGGCTGAGCGTGGTCTAGCAGCCAGCACTTCAAAGTGACCTCACAAAACAGCAAACAGAGTTGCCTCTGTGCAATGTCACTCTCTCACAGACGCCACTCATTCTGAGTTTCTGAAGTGTAGCTGTCTGTGCAACTCATGGCAGTTGTCTCCAAAAGCAACGAGACATGCTGCATTCAGGCAGGAACACAGTCAAGAAAGCTCAAGCAACTTGAGGATTGCTTCTTGACTATGTATTGAAGTCTTGATTGTGAATGACAGCGGTTCAACATATTGTCAAACACATCAACATACTGATGGATATTATGCGGGCAGCCCCATGAAAGGGAAACACAATACAAATGATAGGAAGACACTACAGACACTACCGTGTCTGTTGCAATTCGCCAACAAGGTTCAACAAATTTGCATTACAGCTATCTAGTGTGAACAAAAGAGAAAGGAATGCCAAATAAAAATTGTAGCAGCAAAATAAAAACAAGCCAGCTCACTCTGATGTTTTGACCCAATAACTGGTGGCCGAAACAATGACTTGAAGCTGGCATGCGGGCAGGCAGATGAGCACTGGTCCATATACAGGCCACCCTTACTCATCATCTTCAAGCTCATCATGGATCTCCTTGACCAATTCTGCTTTGTAGTCCTCAAAGTAGCCATCATACCGCTCAATTTCTCCATTGTCAACAACCCAGACCTCACTCCGTTCCTCATCCTCACACACTTGACTCAGCAGCTGTGAGTCGTGACTGATGATGATCACGCCACCCTCAAACTCCTTGATTGCATCTGACAGCGCGTCAATACTTTGCATGTCCAGATGATTGGTAGGCTCATCCAACAGCAGAATATGTGGGTTAGTTAGAGCTATTGATGTAAACACAACTCGAGCCTTCTGCCCTCCGGACAGCTTGCAGATCGGCTGCAAGTGGTGGTGCCCAGACAGGCCAAATCTGCCCAAATAGGCTCGCATCTGTTCAGGTTTGAGGCCAGCCTCTGGAAATCTGTGCATGAGGTACTCAATGGGGTTCTCATCAAAGCTGAGGGCATCAACAAAGTGCTGAGCATACCGCCCTATTCTCAGCTTGTGACTTTTCCTGAAGTCTCCTGTGCTTGGGTCAATGTCACCTGAACAAGCATCACACAACCTCAGACAAGGACCAAGGCAAGACAAGCGTGACATAGCAACATCCAAAAGATAGCATAATCTCACTTTGTTGCATGCAGCACTTGCTGCTCATATCTTATCCCAGATGGCATTCAAGCTCAACAAGTGACACTGTCCAATGCAGCATGTACATGTTGGTCAGTCCAGTAAACTACCTGATAGCAGGTTCATCAAGGTGGTCTTGCCAGCACCATTGGGGCCTACAATAGCCACCCGAGACCCCATGTCCAACCCAATGTTCAGGTCCTTGAGCCCAAAATCATCCCTGCCAGGGTACTGGAAGCTGACATCGTTCAGCTGGATCAAGGGGGGTGGCAACTCTGTTGGCTCTGGGAACTCAAACTGTACTGTGTAGTCAGACCACCGCTTGGGTGCCTCTGTTGTTGCGTTTGAATCATCAGCGTAGCTGGGAGCAGCCTTGGCTTTCCTTTGCTGAGCCTCCTTAGTGTTCTTGTTCACCTGCAGGCGCAGACAGCCCATGGACAGCATGTACAGGCTTGTGCACACACAGTACGGCCCTTGCAGGCATAACATGATGTTGACACACCAGGAGCAGCTCTCTCAATGTCCCTAATGGCGTGCACAAAAGTGCATGCTGTAGTCCTAGAGAAGACAGAGCATAGACAAAGTGACTATGCAGCATGCACCGAATCCACAACCTCATGCAGCAGAGAAGAGACCGCACTTCAGGTTTGCATCACAACTGGGCAGCTGACCTTATCCTGTGCAGCCTTGTTGCCGGTCTTTTTGGCGGCCTTGATCTGCTTTTCATACTTCTCAGCAGCCTTGTTCACTTCCCTCCTCTTCTGCTCATACATCTCATCAAACTGAGCAAAGTTGCCTCGGTATGAATGCAGTTTGAGGTCATGTAGGTGAATGATGTCTGTCGTCACAGTGTTCAGGAAGTCTCGGTCGTGTGACACCACAATTAGGGTCTTCTTCCATCTGGTCAGGTACTCCTCTAGCCAAAGGACTGCCCTCAGGTCCAGATGGTTTGTGGGTTCATCCAGAAGAAGAACAGTGGGTTGGATATACAGGGCCCTAGCTAGAGAAATGCGCATGCGCCAGCCTCCACTGAACAGGTTGGTCTGGCGTGCCTGCATGACTTTGGTGAAACCAAGGCCATGAAGGATCTTGCTGGCTCGCGCCTCTGCTGATGCTGCATTGATCTCTTGCATTCTCTCGTATACCTGCCATCAACAAATATCACTTGCAAATCTCAAGTACATGACCCAGCGTACAGCACAGGCTCATGGACCTGTGCTCAAGTAGACAGCTTCTTCTCTTTTGTCAGAGACAGTTGCCTAGCATGTTCTGCACTGCAGATTGTTCAGCAGTCATCTTTCCTGCTGTGGGAATGGTCATGGCCAACCAGGGTCATAGTGCTGTTGCAGCAGTAGAACATAGCACAGCTTTGCAGGCAAGTCTGTCCATATCCCCTTCCAAAACATATCACCACCCTGTCCTCTGCACATATGCCTCATGCAGAATGACAACTGAGTAAGCCACAACAGACCAGAGAGTTGCAAAAGCTGACCTCGTTGAGACGCTGTGATGCTTCATCAGCGTCAAAGCCCTTGGGCTGTTCCTCAAGGCTGCTCTCCTGCAGCTGCTTGTTCAGCTCCTCCTCCTCTTCCCTGAGTTCCATGAGTTCAGCGTCAGCTGCCACCACTGCTTGTAGCGCACTGCGCTCATCTCCTACCACTTCCTGCAAAACCCAGCCTAAGAGTCAGTGGTGAGTGGACTGTGCATGCACTTCTCACTTGACATGATGCAATCTAGCAACAGCAGCCCAGCTCTCTATTGCTTGGTGCTTGACACATAAGTGGTCAGTGTATCTCCTGTGAAGCTTCAGCAACCTCCATATAAGGAGACTATATATTCCCAGCATATCCTACGGCTGCAGCTATCAATGCTGATTAAGGGGTGTAGCCTGAACAGGCGATAGCCGAACTCAGGAGTTACAGTTGACAAACCCGCCGCACGCAACATTGCTCAATTGCAGTGTGACGAAGCAGCTTCAACATCAGGTTGTAGGTGATAGTGCAGATTGTAGTGAACCTGGGAACGAAGTGGCAGATGCATACAGTCCTCATGGATGGCAGGTGACACACCTGTTCCACAAGAAGCACATCCAGAGCTTCTGGCACAGGTATCTGCCTCCTGGCTATGAGCCGCAGCAGAGTGGACTTGCCCTTGCCATTGGGGCCTACCAGGCCATACCGCCTGCCAGCTGTCACACTCAGCTGTGTGTTCTCCAGCAGCAGCTTACCCTTGGCTCGCACAGACAAGCTGTGGACCTGCACAACATGCAGAGGACTATTGTTGTGGCTGCTGTTATGAAGGCATCAGGTAGGGCAAGATATTAAAGGACAGACCAGGCAGTGGGATCTGGGTCATGCATGATGCGCAGTCTGAAGCCAAGCCTGCATGTCAACATGTGGATGACAGGTGATCTGAAGGAGTAGCAGCATATGTTGCACAGGAGCAGCACCACAGCAGCTCTGCCTCTGAGAATGAGTGTGCTTTGGCAAATACATAGGCACGTGTGTGCTGCAACTGCTGCTGCTTGCTGGTGCAGCAACCATGTGTTGCCCAGAATGATGGGAAGCTGTGGTGCACACCTTGATGTCAGTGGCGCTGACAGTGTGCTCTGCAGCCTCGCCTCCCTGGTTCTCAAAGGCAACATCAAACACATTGTCATCATCTCGCAATGACTCCTCCTTCATACGGTGTGCTTTCTCCTGCAATTTGCGGTTCTTGTCTGCCATTTTCTTCTGTTCTCTGTAAGTGGCAACCTGCAACACATGAGTGCATGAACGAATTTCTCACACCTTGACAGCCAGGGGGCATGCTTTTGAAAAAGCACAAATACAACATGTATTGCTTGACCATCAGGATGCAGCTTGCACTGATGCATTGCCGCTCATGCATTCAACATTTGCACTTGCCAAGGCCCGCATGACCAGCAATCCTGCAGCACATCGGCAAAGCATAGCAGATCAAACTCAAGCAGCATTGCCACTGAGACCTGCACACCTTTGCAGCAGCAAAATGGCAACAGAATATTGTATAGGAAAGGTGGTACATCAACACATGTCACAGAAATTTCTGTCAACTGACCTGGGGTCTGAATTCACGTTCTTCTTCATCATTTGCTCTAGCGCTAGTTTCATATTCCTCCTCTTCGTCACTTGAGGGCAGATCAATGTCGCCCAGGTAGCTCTCCTCTTTCTGCTTGACAGGTGGCGGTGGTTGACGGGCTTTCAGCTCTGGTCGCTTTGTCAGAGCTTGGCTGCTGCCGTTGGCTTTGCTGTTGTCTGACTTGCTGTCCTTCCCGCTGGACGGTCTACTGCTCTCTTTGAGAGACTTGACGCTCGCGTCTGAGGACTTGCTGGGTTTGTCCTTCTTCTTGTCAGGATCTTTTGCTGCTTTGTCCTTTTTCTTCGCGTCCTTACTTTTGCTGTCGGACTTGCTCTTGGGGTCTCTGTCCTCCTTACTACGCGTAGATTTCTTCTCGTCTTTGGACGCTTTCTTGGCCTCTTTGTCTGTCATCACCGTTGACAACTGGACGTGTATTGGCCAAAGATTAGCTGCAGGGGACTTGTTGAGCGCTGAAAGACCCGGAGAGCCGGCGTTTAATGTGCGGAATAATAACGCGAAGGCAACTCAAATGGGCGATGACGCAAGCGCTGCACTTGATATCCTAGTACTCTGCAGAGCGCAGTTGCTTGCAGAGCGCAGCTGCCCTTTGCAATGACAAGAGTGTAAGGGCAGTTGGAAACCGCCTTGAATACAACGCTTCACCATATTATAATGCAGCCTTGCCCTTTTCCAATTGCAGTCATTGCAGAGAGGGACAGCCTTTGCATCACCACAGCGTGGCTGTGAGAGGTAGCTTACGGTGTTCGCATCGCAGTGTGATCGGTGCATCCGCCCCGGCAAGCCAGCGACACGAGGGATGCCAGGTTACAAGGTCTTGAGCCCGAAGCGGAAGCCGTCTGCCAGGTCAGCGTTTGTCGGCTTTGCCCTTCAAGAGCTTCTTATTGCAGTAATTGGTTGCAAGCGTTGTTTCTTGCGTAATCATTGAGCAGAGGAAGTCGATTGCGACTCTGCTGTCTGCTGCAGCGATGCTACAGCAGGGCCCCGCACAGACTACCGCCAAGTCACCATCGCAGCCAACCAAAATGCTCCTCCTACCCAGATGCATAGTGGCCCAGGTGACTATCTTCCTTATCATTGAGGCTGGGAGCCACATGTGAGCAGCTGTACCGTATGAAGAGTTGTCTCGGACGCAGCACACCCTCACTCAAGCCCTTTTTCGATTGCAGAGGTCGCGAGTGCTTTGCAGAACTTGCCTGCAGCAGGGCAGACACCAGCACACCAGGTGTGCAAAGCTGGGTGTCTAGTCATTCCAAAAAAGCAGACTCTCCTCAGCATTCTGGTTCCTATGCATGCAGGTCTCCCCAAGATACAGACTGTCTGAAAGAGCACCAATTCCTGTTCCTTACTTCAGGCAAAAAGCTGCTGCACAGTTGCCAGCAGGAGATGCTGCAGGTCTGCATCCTGACCATACATCAGAGTGTTAAACAGGCAACATACAACTTGGCACTGCCCCTGTGCATGCAGCTGTACTCATCTTGCGGCACACTATCATCTCATGCATGTTGAGCAGAGGGTTTTGTATGTCCCTGACCGTGCTGGAGGCCACCCTCGGCAATCATGGCCATGGGCTTATGCATAAGGCAGACATGTTGCATGCAGGATTCATGTTTGCTGTTGATGCACTGCCCATATCATGCTGCTGCAGGCCTGTTGGAGGGGACCAAGTTCCATGGGCGAACCAATCCCTTGCTGGGCCCTGGGTTACCCCCACAAGATGATTATGATCCGCCCTCCACCCGTGAGCATCACAAGGGGTGGCACCCAATGCACAGCCACCTCTTGCAAAAGAGGTCTGTCAACATGACAATAGCTTTCTAGTCCTGCCATTCACAGTGCATGAGGCCCTTTGTGACTCCTCCTCAGCCTGACCTGCTACCTCCTCAGCCTGACCTGCTACCAACTGTTGAATGGTGGTTGGTTGCATCATGTAATGCACCGTGTACCTGATGTGCCTAAAACTGCCTATGTGTCATGTAGGCCAGTTGCGTTCATCAAGCTGATAGCAAAGTTTTGAACAAGTTTTAATACAAACAATCTTGTACATGCAGCTTGTTGCAAACTGAATGCAGTGTAGGGTAGGAGGCAGATGTGGCACTGCAGGGACATCATAGGGCAGGCAGGGTACAGGGGTGTGCCAGCAGGCCACACCAAGCCCAGCAAGAGGGTGTTTGGGGCGCCCCCTGCTGATGAGCAGCACCTGCATGGGGCTGCTGTGGGCATCACTGTGGACAACCCCCCCGAGCGGAAAGCTAGGGGATGGGGGGAGAGGCCTGCCTACACCCACTACAACACTGCCAATAGAACAATCCTTGCCAGTACCTCAGGTCGGTCTGCTCAGTCTGCCTTGCAGCAATGCTGATTGCCATTAGTTGGGACTCGGCCAATGAAGCCTGTCTGCCCAACCATCTTTTTGACCTCTTTTGCATCGCAAAAGCTGTTTTGAACATCAACTAGCCCAGGCAATGCACACAATACAAAGATGGACCAATGTAAGAGCATCTTTGCAGTGGAGCAGCTTCATTTGCATGGCTTGATGGCCCAGACTCGTAGTGTGCACAAACTAGGCAAGCTTGACCTGCAAGTCTCCCATGCCCACCACTAGCAAACATGCTTGTCTCAGCAGTACCTCACGCAAACGCCTGTGATGATGCACAACAGGCATGACTATTTCAGATAGCCATTTTCATACAGACCACCACATGTCTTGAAGTTCTCTAGACATTGTGTATGGCACTCAAAAGCACCTTCTGTGGGTATGCGCCAGTCACAACGGCAGATGCTCCACGCATTGTATTTGGACACATTTTGAAGGCTTGTGTTGCGCAGGTGCAGCAGTGAACGGGGACACGAGCCCCAGGAAGGCTTTTGCCCGCAAGGTGGACATGGCCCGGCCTGGAGATCACCCTGATGTGCTGCGCTACCGCTATTCCAATGGCCTCTGCCCAGATGTCTACCAAGTGCGCCATGCTGCGCACCATTGCAGATGCTGTGCATCTCACTAAACATCCATTCGTGCTGTTCCCCTGCATTTGTACCAAATTCTACGTTGCTTTCCAGTGCATGTGGTGCCCTGAGCACCTGAGCACACCACTCCGTGTAAGTGACTGCTTTACAGTCATGTGCATGTGAATGTCATCACGCAGTGCTCAGTATCATTCACTGCACATCCTTGAGCGTCTGCACATAATGTTGCTCCTTGCAATTGCTTTTATACGCCTTGCACCCTGTGAGACTGTGTACTTTTCTGCAGTTTGATACGAGAAGGACACCAGCACCTCAGGTCTCTCTGAAGACACAAGATGCCTTGAGCCAGTCCTACTTCAACGCTCGCCATGAGTGCAATGTCAACAGAGCCAGAGCAGAAGGGGACACCGAAGTCCACTTCTATCATGGTAGGCTCATTTAGCCTATCTTGAGCCTCCCACACTGTTATAAGCCAATGCATTCTGTCCATTGCATGTGTGCAGATGATTCTCAGCTTGTCCGTGACCATGACCAGGCTGCCTGCCATGTGGGTTTGTTGACAAATGCAGTTTGCATGGCGTCTCTGGTCAACATCCTGAGCCGCCCAGTGTGTGTGTTGAATTGCAGAGATGTTCATGCCAAGGCCAGCAACAGCTCCTCAGTGGTGATACAAGCCTTCAGCAGTCTGCAGCAAATCATTCCTGAATTATGTGATGGCAGATGCAGCCTTGGGCACCTGCTCTCAGCAACACGAGCCTGCTTGCATGCACAGCAGATTGAGACATTGGCTGATATGCCAGGTCATGCTGTGCTGTATTAGGACAACATTTCACACTGTTTTGCTCAGAAGGCAGATGCCAGGTTACTTCCTGTTCAGCTTCCACACACCTGTGGTTGACAGTTGCCTTACAATGTCGCACGAAGCCTGATTGATTAGCAGCTTGCATGATCAGATTTACAAGCAAAATACATGTCCGCAATTGTCATGCAAAGTTTGCCCTGACTCAGTGCGCATGCCTCCATGCCACATTAACGCTGCTTTGTCATTCACATTTTAGCCAAATGCAAATACAATGCTTGAATGCTCAATGTCTGTGTGTCATCTATATACCACAAAGGAACAGCGTTCATCGTGCAACAGACGGGCATATTACACATGTAGCAGCAACTGATGGCCTTGGATCTAATTGAGACACTCTTGTGCACACCAGTTGCACTTTATCCTACCATGCTGAGAATTTAAGTGGCCTAACAACGTGACGTTCTTGACAAACCTAACGCTAACACTAGACATGTCTTTGCATGAGTAGCCAGTGTGAAGTTGAAGTCCAAAATTGGAATATCAAAGAGCCAAAATCGCAGAAAGCACAGCAGCAAAGCGATGTCATGCAAGCAGAAATGCGGACAAAAATGCAAGCAGAAAACGCTGATCACCACCACCACAAATATCCTAACAGACAAACAAACCTTCAAAATTGTCCTAATGCTGGGCAGGATACTCACAATCTTGGTTTGCAAGTCTTGACACTGGGAAATGATGTGCACCAATCTAAACCTAGGAGAGAAAAGCTAGCAACATCAGTTTCCATACGCGCAACATGGCCTTTGCATTTGCGCGCATGGCTCAAAGACTCTTGTAAGCTACAATCTTGCCAATTGGCAAATTGGCACAAACATCTTCTACAAATTGGACTGCAAACATCTGCACCATTCTTGACTGGCCTACCAGACAACTCCTACATAACGATCGCTGCTGCAACAATCTCCCTTGAGGCTGCAATCATTTTTGGGCTGCAAGTGCAATGCGCCTGAGCTTGGATGCTGTCTTGAGGATGCGAGCAGCCACCATTGCTGCTCCAAAACCATTGTCAATGTTGACCACAGACACACCAGGAGAGCTAGAGACCAGAGCTGACAGCAGGGGCGTGATGCCTTGCAATGCTGCCCCATAGCCTACACTTGTGGGGACTGCAACCTGCATACAAAGCAAGGACTAGTCACATCGTACATGCTGTGAGATCACTACATTACTGTGGTCGTTACAGTCATTCAAGTCCAGCACATGATGCTTGGTATGTGGTGCACAGCCTGTTGGACTGACCTTCTGCTGTACTTGCCTGAGTTGCATGCCACAGGTCAAGACCACATTACAGTCAGAATTGTGATTGACAACATTGGTTTTGCTTGGTAGCCTACAGCCTGTTGGGACTGAATGTGCCACACAAGTTAGCAAACAAGTACTTGAGCTGGAAGCCAATACTCACCACAGGGGTTTCCACCAGACCTGCCACCACTGAAGGCAGTGCTCCATCAGTGCCAGACACCACCACAATCACGTCTGCTGCTCTTACAGCTGCAAACAGAAACATGCATCTTTTGCAAAATCTTGCAGCAGGAATGCTGCAGGAGGCAGCCTGATGGCATCTAAAAAGTTGCCATTAACACCTGGCCGTTCATGACAGGTATGTCTATCATGCTGCAGCAAGCCACACAACGAGTGTGAGACAGCCCATGACTGCTAAGTTCAATCAAGTGGCATACCAGGAAGATTGTGCAGCACCCGGTGCAAACCATCAACACTAACATCCGGCAGCTTGAAGGTATAGCAGCCCATATAGTCAGCAATGACCCTGCACTCCTCTGCTACCCTCTCATCGGCTGTGCCTGCTGACAGCACAGCCACTGTGCCTGCATTGCCAATGCCCACAGTCAGCTGGGGAAGGCGCACAACACAACAGCCAATCAGCGCGGCGCATCACCTCAAGGGCAGCACTCAAGCCGCTTGGACTCAGCACAGTGCACTAGGTGTAAATGGTAGTGCTTGTCAGAAGTACAGAAAGTTGGACAAGCAAGTGTATCTTGTGGTTGGCCATTGAGGAACAGGGCTGTCAGCCATACATCAGCCGGGTGTGGCCAACATGCAATCATGATGTCAAAACAGCTTGTGGTGTGAGCATGCAAGGCAAGCCAGATTTACCTGGTAGTCGTTCCTGCTTTCGCTTGCCAGGAGTCTTCAGACTAAGAACTCTGGCCAGTGCGCTGTAATGCACATCTGGCAGCAATGCATGGACCTGGTGGTAAACCTGCAAAACATAGGGCCATGTCAAAATACAGACTGATTGCACAAACACCTGGGTCTGTCAGCCTGGCCAGACTATGTTAGCATCTTTCAAATCTGATCGTTATCTGCTTGCCAACAACTCAATGTGTATTTGAATGTTGATGTTTCTGTGGTAGGTGACATTGGTAGCGAAATAGAATACCCCACAAAGGTGGTACCAAGCAGACACAGCTCTTTGCAAGAGGCAAACGACTCTTTTTGATACATGCAGTTGTCTTGAAACGCCACATATACACATTTGAGATGTCATGCTGCAGATTGGTCAGATAGGTCAAAAGATATGTGCCTGTCTAAGTGCAAATTGGCTGTGATGTCTCATGTACAATTCGCATGGTCACACGCTGGCTTGCTATACAGTTTCGAAAATACCTCAGGTGTGATTCGGGTTGCAACAACTGCAGCCTCTGTCTCAGCTAGGCGCGACATGATGGCTGCTATCTGCTCAGGAGTCTTGCCAGGACCCCAAATCACTTCCGGAAAGCCAGTTCTGGCCGCTCGCCATGTATCTACCTACAAGAGCTGCCAAAACTGAACATGTAGTCATACAGTGCAATGCCAGTGGCATGTCATGGCTAGAGGCAGAGTATGCTGGCTGCATCTGCTTACTGAAAACGAGAAAATGCCTCTACGCTGTGCTGCTCATAGTGCAGAATTGCTGTGACGGCCATCAAAGTATGCATGCTTGGCTTGCGCAAGGCACTATGCCATCACAAAGACATCTGTTCTACAGCACTCTGCTGGATTAATCAACAAGAAAGCAATGACAGGAATCAGCTGCTCGTTGCTGCAAAATGTAATGCTGTAAGCACCGTCTGGGTTGGCATTTGCTAATGTGTACATGTTGACAGACTTGTGAGACACAAACTGTGATCAGAGGTACAGCAGTAAAGCTGCCAACAGGCTGACAGCCTATACGCTCAACATTTTTGGTGTGGGCAGACCTGCGCGAAGTCCATGACCTGTTGGTAGCCAGCACCAAGCTCTCTCAGATGCCTGGCTGCTGTCTCAGGCTGTAGGCCTCCACTGGCAACCTTTTGCAACAAGGACACCAGTTGAGGGTCCACTGATTGCGAGGCAGCATGCGCTGCCTCATTCTGGGTTGGACTGCTAGTGACACCATTCGAAGTCAACCCGACAGCTCCTGTGGAGGTTAACAAACACCTCTACTCAGACCCCTCTTGCACCATTTGTTTGTGTAAGCGGACACACAAGCACCAGGTGGTCTGCACGATCCACCGGAAGCAAATTGCTGATGACACGCAGGGCACAGAAGAGGTCGTATGGTAGCCAGTCCAACTTGTACCACAATCCTGATGGGGCAACGCTTGAAGCTAAACACTTTGTCGCGCGACCCACATTGGTGATCTTGCAGGGAAATTCACCTAACCGCTAAAGGAACGGTGAAAACGGGGCGTACCAGCACAGAGGCTAGTGCCAGGTCTGCTCCGGGTCGTCACCTTGCTCCGCGATGGACCATAGCCGTTTCCACATTGCCTAACTGGCGGTGGCTTCGATGCTTGCCTTTCTCGTTTCTGGTAGGGGACCCATACGTTGCCTGAGCAGGCGGTCTTCATGGTAGCGATAGACAGCGACCTGCTGGATCGAGGAGGGGCAGGTTTCTTCTGATGCAGTTGCAAAGAAGAAGATCGCCGTGCACAAAGCAAAGATTACCAGCAGCCTTATAAGTAATTACAACGGTTGTTACCCAAAAGTTACCGGAGTTGGCAAAGTGCCAAGTTGTACGTGCGCCAGCATTACGAGGACCCTACACTGTTGGCAGAGACCTGCACACTGCCGATTCCTGAGGTCAGTAGGCTTGGAGCGTGTTGCAGTGCCCTGCAGGTATTCAGCAGTCGCTGCCTGGTTTTACTGCAACACTCAAGTTTCTGCAAGAATCTTGCACTCACCTGTCTTGCGGTCGCAGGACATCAATTGTGTGAGTCGCAGAATCGCGCAGCAACCTGTACTCCGAGGTGTGGACCGCAAAGCACAACACTGAGAGGCTGCGATATGCTGCCCGGTATCTGAGCTTCGTTGACTTGCTCGTATCACCTCCAAAGCCAACGCTTGAAGTCCAAACAGCTTTCGTCAGACGGACAGGTGAAGCCTGATGACTCCTAAATTGCGTTGATGCTGCGTTTCACCAGCAGAGCTGATACTGCAAAACCTGACGTCCCTGATAACACCCTACAGTTGTCAAGTCCTGTCTCTGCTTGGTCAAGGTATACTTGCATGATTCTGCTTGTGATGCCTTGCTGCAGATGCTCAAGAAGAAGCTACCTCCTCTTCCAGCAGATGCTGGTGACCAGGTGATGCATTTTTGGCAGCCTACTTGGCCCTTCATGGCCTTAGCTGCATTTCTGCTCAATCTTAGCATGCAATGGCGGTAACAGGTGGATGAGAGCAGCCGGAGTAAAAGTCCCCTCGTCATCAAGTCAACACCAGCTGAGTCAGATTGGAGACTTGAGGAGGGCGATAAGCCATCTCGCGCTCTGCAAGTTGTCAAAGAGCTGCATGCTAGGTGAGCCATGCAAATGCTGTTTGATACCTTCTGATGTATCTGGTTGTTATGGTCAAAACCCTGACTTTGAGCTGGCCTGTTGCAGGTATCGTAAGCAAACCAAGCGATGGCAGGACTACATCAGGCTCTTTGGCTTCCTGGCGTTTGTGTCTCTCTTCCTTGCTGTGTTGTTTCTCCAGAGGAATGCCCAGGTTGCATATCAGGTAAGCCTGCAACAGCTGCCAGTTGAAGGTCTTCAGACACTGTCACCTCGAGCTTTCTGAGAAGGTACAGCAGACTTACATCGTTCTGTAGAGCATCACAAGTGACATCTGCTTGATCTGCAGGTACACTCTACCATTGAAAACGCTATTCTGCCTACCAGTACACAGTATGGATCATCAGATGACGTCCTCAATTGGCTCTCCACTACCCTGACAGCTATCTGGGTGGACCCAGTCTGTGGTGATGGCGTGTGTGAAACGCCGTTTGAGTATGCATCATTTGGTCGATTTGGTTGCCGAGCCGACTGTGGAGAGCTGGCAGAGGTCCAGAATCTCACGACGCTTCAGATTGATCTCTACTATGATTTTGCTCATCCTACAACATCCATAGCATCTTCGGTATGCTGCTGCTACACACCTTGTGTCTTGCTTACCTCAGTTTCCTTCACATACGCTCTGTTGGCATGCTGCTGCATTTGTGACATCAGCTTGCACTCTGGTGTCTGTATTGTGATTGTGGCGTGCACATCAGGCATTCATGCTCATATATTGCAGTGTCCTTTCAAGATATGACTTTCAGCTCATTGGCGTGTTCTGGAAAGCAGAAACATGCTTCAGAAGCCCTTTTTTTCTGTGGTAGACGTGACAGACAGGCAGTATGACCTGCTCGTGTCAAGCTCAATGCAGGATATGAACCATATCCAGGCCTTTGTCCCATACCTTCCTTGCCCTGCAGACGCTGATGGATCAAGCTGCGTGGAATCTGTGCCCTGTGTCTGGAGTGGTTTCTGGTTCTGCCTGCTACTATGCAGATGACCAGACTTTCACTGACCTGTCTGGCACCACCACTGTGGTCATTGATGACTGTCCTGACGGCAAGTGCTTTCACTCTGCCCTTTGCTACACACCCAGCTGTGCGCTGCTATACTGTCCCCTGCACTATCCCACACAATGCTGACGTTCGCTGCTGCACCTTCGTGTGTGGCGTACCCGATCTCCACAGCCCCTGCATCTCTGATTACCTGCTGGCAATATTGCTTGTAGCTGATGGGTGACCACATGAGCAGCAATGCACATCCTACTGGTATTAGCTCTGTCATGCAATGTTATCTGAGGTGGGATTGATGTACCTGTAAGGGGTCAATCAGTTGTTTCCTTGGCAGCAGCATGCAAGCCCACATGCCTTCAGCCTCTGTGACCAAATTGATCGACGCAGTGTTTGATTGTCAGCCGCTGATGTATATTGTTACGACAGGCAACTGGGCCTTGGTCCTGAAGCGGGACTACTTCAACAAGGTGGCTGGTGGTGTGCGTCAGCAGGAGAAGCTGGACGCACACTCTGAGCTGGTCAAGATCAGGTATTTCAGTCATGGACCACATCCAAAGTCTGCCTGTATAGGCAGCGCTTGAGCTTGAGCAGATGCGTGTCATCATGCAAGCACTAAGCTGCTGGGGCTAAAGCACCTGTACCAGGGATCACCTCTACAGGTCACTCACACGAATGGACACTGTTTGTGAGCGCATTGCCTTTGCAAAGCAGATAATGCGTTGACCTTTGCCTGTCAGATTTCCTGTAATATTGCATAAGCAGCTTTCTGTCGCAGTTCAGCTGTGGCTGCTGCATGTCTGGTGTCTCTGCAGCTGCTGTGAGACTTGCAACAGCTCAATATCTGCGACTATGCTTCTCTGTTGCAGGACGGCAGTGAGTGCAGCTGACGCTCAGCAGGATAGTGAGACCAGTGGCTTGCAGACAGTCATCTCCCTGGCGAATGAGACGCTCTTTGATCTGATAAATGCCACCATCACGGCCAACTACACTGCTCAACTGGACACACTGGATTCCACATATAGTGACAACACCAGTGACGTAAGTGATTTCACCTTGTCAGCTTGCTGCTGTGTTAAAGCTGTGGGAATACTGGTGCAGCTCCTCACACTTGCCCTTGCGCCTGCCTTGCCTCATTGTGCACAACCAGCATGCCAGATGCAATCTCATCATGTCTTTGCCATTAGCCTTGATGAAGGTGCTATTCTGGCTTGACTGTGAGTGCTCAGCAAAGCCAGGTGCCGTGTCTTTTTACCCCTGTTGCAAGCTCAAAGAGGGTGGTCACAAACACAAGAAGACTAGATGAGGTGTGGCAGGCCTTATGTGACACACAGCACCTGCAGAGTCATCCATGTATTGTGTGCAGAGCGTCTACATGGCGCAGAGAAATGCCACAGAGCTGGAGTATGAGTATACAGAAGCTCAGTTCTACCAGAGCGTGTACAGCTGCGATGACGTGCTATATTATGACAACAGCACAGGTGTGTGAGCCTGGCTGCACTAGTTGCTGTTGTCATACTCAGCAGGTCGCTGACGCTGATGCAGCTGTCACTTGTACACATCTTCATGTCCCCTCAGCCTATGGAGCTGCCAGCAACGTCATGCAATCAGCTGCCTCTTATCTTTTCTTTTTGGCCATGGCATTGGGCTAGAACAGCTTGTGGGTCACCTCATTGTTGGTCTGGTGTCCAGAGTTGTCAACCCTGATGTTGGTGTTTCTGTCTGCTGCAGCTGCGGAGGACTTCATCGATCCAACCACGGGCAACACACTGAATGCCACAGCGGTGTGTCTGTTCTGGCTCAACGAAGCAGAGGTGGTGGAGGCTGCACGCATCTCCACCATCCAGACTACACTCAACCAGCGCCTCAGCACAGCTGCCACGGTTGGGGACACTGCGCTCACAGATGACATCACCACCATCACAGATGACACACCAGAGGTTGCTGTGGTCATTCTGGCAGACACCGGGGCTGACCCTCTCAACTACCCCTACCTGGTATGCAGGCTTGCCCAACACTCTTCTCAATTCATCATATAGCAGGGGGCACTGTTGATCGCTTGCTTGGCAACCCCTCCTTTAGCTCATGTCTTGCTTCTTTGCTTTGCTTCAAGTCTCTCTGCCCCTTTGCAAAGCACAACACTGCTTGTACTGTTTCCAGCGCTGCTGCATTGCACTGACGGCATGTGTGCATGTTGAGCGTAGTGCGCCATCACTACGCTGGCGGACTACTATGTGGAGGGACCCTACACAGTGCCCCCACCAGCTCGCGCTGCTCTGGCCTCCACCTATGTCAGCTCAGGCAACCTCACCCTGGCGGACTACATCTCCAGAAGTCAAGCACGCATTACTGTAAGCTGCTGCCTCTTGGGGCTCGTCTGCCTGACAGCACCTTACTGTGTGACTAGTGTCAGCAACGTGTAGGGTCTGCCTTGTTTGCCTCATCTCACGGCAGGATCATGCGTTTTTAGCAAGCAGTTGATGTCTGGGATCTGCCACATCATTGCCCTTGTTGCCAATGATGGCGTGTCTTTGCCAAAATGGGCGTGCAGGGAAAAGCGCGCCCAACAGCCGACACAGTTTAGCAGGTGGCCTGCAGCTGTTGGTGCACTGTATGTCAGCTCTGCAGCCTTTCTTTGGCAATCCACTGTTTGCTACTCTGGCATAAAGACTATTGTTCAACGTGATGCTTTGGTTGCTTGCATAGCAATGCTGCAGTAGTTGTTCGGACTGATGTGGTTTGCACACTGCAGGAGCTGAACACAGCACGTGCCACTGTCCAAGCTCGTGCTGAGGTTGTCATTGCCAATAATGAGGACTCTACGGTATAGTCTCTCTCTCTCTGCTGATTTGACTTGTGAATGCTTGCTTTGTTGCTGCTATACAAAGTAACGTGATGCAGCTTATACCCCAGCCTGAGCAACCTTGGCATTTGGCCTGTCCAACAGCCGTGCATAGATGCCCAGGCTGGCTGCATGACAAAAGCCCTGGTGTTATTTAGGAGTAGAGACCCTTACCAGCTGCACCGCCTGCGACAAGGAATTGCAGCGCATTGATTCTTAGAGTTTCTCAGCACGTTGGTGTTGCTGTGCTTTGCAGAGCGCCACGTACAGCTACAACTATGTGGCATGGACTGGAGGCGCAGACGCATATCAGACATGTGACTTGTCTGACAGAGCCTCATCCTATGTAGGCACCTGCACCACAGCAGGCTTTGTCACCTTCAACACTACACTGACCACAGATGCCACTGACACCAGTTTGACAGACGTCACATACTCCTGCTCTGACGGCAGCAGCTCACCCACCTGTGCTGCAGAGGCTGATCAGCTCAACTGGTGTAATGGCTTATGTTACTGTGGAACCGCCAACTGTACAAGCACAGAGGTGACCCCACCCACCCTTCATCAGCTCTGACACTGGCCAGCTGCATAATCATGCTTCTTCTGTCAATTTTCTGTTATGCGGCCTTGCATTGCTAGCAACCAAATGTCTGTCTGGGCTTGTGCATGTCGCCACTTGCGTTTGCTGTGACATACTTCAGCCGCTGCTTTCTTCTGCAGGTGTGCACATGCCCTGCTTGCTCCAGCCTGACAGTTGCCACCTCTGACTCAGACTACGCCGCAATTCTAGCTGCTGACGGCAGCTCGGTGAGTTTCTAACGGCGTCACTGCTATCTGCGATCAGTGCATAATACCCTGCTTGGCTGCACACTACATCCCTACACTAATGCAAGCAGCATACATGCTGAAATCTGCTTACCGTGCATCCTGGCTGCTGCGGCTGTTTGGAAGTTTGAGGTGCGCGTGTACCACCCCAGGTGTTTGTAGGTGCTACGTGGACAGTGCTACATGGCCTGTTGCAGCAGAGGTACAGCAGAGCATTGCCGTGTTTGTCCCTCTTGACTGCAGTCACCATAGCAGCGTGCAGTCACATCAACACTGAAAGCTGTGCTTGTTGAAAGCTACTGAGAAACACAAATGAGCTTGGTGTGTTGATGCGCAGTCACGGCGGCGTCTGTTACAGACACGGCAGCTGATGCAGTCATGGCC
>JAABUP010004173.1_pt1 | contig 24067 bp, 23 predicted proteins | sample 5559201 | NCBI WGS metagenome assembly JAABUP01 (sample SAMN10711887, study PRJNA513373) | rock metagenome | isolation source: Antarctica rocks | place: Antarctica
ATCGCACTTCCCAAACAAACAGCAACCCCCCCCAACTTCAAAGCCTCGAGTCCCAGCCAAGCACATATAGCCGCTCTAGCATCCACCTCCCTGCCTAGCGTACTCTATCGGATGATCGAAAGGTACTGGATATATAAACCATGCACCTCCTACCCTTCATGTTCCTCCCCATAGATAGCCCTCCCTCCCTCTAGCCCTCCACCAAAGCCCATATCCCTCACCGCCCTCCTCCCTCCCATTCCCCACCACCCAACACTCCTCCCACCAACCTCTTCACTACCAACTCCCCAATTCCATTCCCAGTCCGCAATTCACATCTACACTCACGACTGTACCAAGAGAATGAAACCGTGAGGGTTTTCGAGAACGAGAAAGGGAGGGGTGGCTGGAAATAGTAAGGAGGCGGAAATAAACACGTCAAGCTGCGCCGGTTTGATTTTAGACTTTGATATTTCGGAGTGAGTGATCGTTTAGTTGGATAAGTGGTAATGGAAACCAACACATCTGTAAAGCTGGGACACTGACTCTGTCGTCTGTGAGCCTTGATATTTTATACATATCCAATAGCGATTTCTCAACGAGCTGCGCTGTGTTTTAAGGACGATGGATTGGGCGACGTGTTATTCAAGCGCATTTTGATTCCGCACGATGAAACCGGACCATTCATGGCCATCCATCCGTTCTGAGCATACGACACCTCTTCAAATAATGGAATTCAATCTAAAGCACAGTGGTGAAAACACATCTACCTCACAGCCGACTCGGCTCACCGCCAACCCTAACGACCAACTTCTCTCCCCTGACTCTCCCCGCTTTCATCTCCTCAAACCCCTTCGCGATCCCCCTTTCCAGCCCCCCATCCACAAGCCTATGTCTCACGCACTTGACCTCCCCACTTTCCAGTAGTCCAGTAAGCTGCTTTAAGTTTTTGCTCGCAACAGCGTGGTCGGTCGGCGATGCGGGATAGTATTTGAACAGGAACCAAAACGGCTGAATGCGCACCCGGGGTCAGCCAGCGTGCTTCGCGCAAGGAGACTCACGACGTCCAAGAGCGATGCATCAATACCTTTCCCAGCGCCGTATAGCTCAAGATCCACTCATCAGCCCTCACCCCCTTGGGCACCTGTCCCCTCATCATCCCCGGCGGCAGCGTCCTCACAATCCGACTCCCCTCATCCATCAACCCCGCGCACAACACCGTGCTCGACCCCTCGGAGTGGCAATCAATCGCCCTCGTCACGCTCTTCCCCAGCGCCCTGACATCCCGCTCGATACTGGCGGAGTGGTAGTCGAAGCAAGCGTCGGCGCCGAGATCCCGCATGCGGGGATGGTGCTGGGAAGACGCGACGGCGATGATGTAGATGGCGGGATAGAGGAGGCGGGCTTGTTGGATTGTATGCATGCCTGTGTTGGAAGCGGCGCTGTAGACGAGCAGCGCATCCTTCCCCTTCATCCCCTTCCCATCACTCCCATCCGACGGCTTATACCCCTTAAAAAGCCGCTGCTGCAACGTCTGCGCCGCGCTCACCCACCCCACCCCCAACGTGCACGCCTCCTCAAGCGGCACCTCAGCCGGCACCCGGAAACACATCCCCGGATCCGCGGTCAGATATTCCGCAAAGCCCCCCGTGTGGCTGTCTTTACACCCGTGTATGACGCCGGCGACGCGGTCGCCTTTCTTCAGATCGCAGGGGGGGTTGGGGGTGGAGGTGACGGTGCCGGAGAAGTCGCAGCCGATGATTTTGGAGGGGGGGAGGGAGAGGGAGGCGTGTTTGTGGTCGGTTGGGTTGAGGGAGACGAAGGCGACGGTGATGAGGATTTCGGAGGGGGTGGGGGTGGGGGTGGGGATTGTGTAGAGGGCGGGGGCACGTAGGGAGCGCGTCATGAATGCTTTCATTGTTGTGGCGACCATGGCGTTTGAACTTTGCACTTGTTGCGACGGTATAGCTGTTTTCCAACCTAGATCACCCTGTTGCGATTGGGGCCTGGATTAGCGATGAGGGGAACAGGGCAGGCTCGTGAGTATGTAGGGTTGAAGGATCCATACGCGACTAGATTACACTCGGAATCTGCATGCGGGATGTTGACATAATCCAGGCACGAGAGTCGAAAGTCAAAATCGCATGCGATTGCGGAAGACGACTCCGATTAGGAATCCTCGTCGTATTCGCACAGCGGACCCACACTTATTGCACCCGCTCCTAAGCAGCTGTTCGCCTTTGATAGGCCAGAGCAAGCGGCAGTTAGGTGAGCAGCCATGTGCCGCCATTTTCAGCTGCTCCTGAGATGCTTTGCCACGAAGGATTGGAATGAAGTCGAGCGTTACGTTACAGCGCGAGACAGTAGCTGTATTGACTAGTTCTAGCGGGCCGCGGAAACGTCCTGCCGATCGATCGATAAGCTTAAAAGTAGGCTAGCTGGTCGCATACGGTACCCTAAGTAAGATAAAGATGCTTCGCTAAAGTCGCCGCCGTCGGACGCTAAGACCGTCTGAAAGCGATCTACTGCATGTGTGGAAGGACCGCTAAATCGAGCTTAAATGCAGGAGAAGCGACGCTGCCTAGCTTGAGTGATCATCAACCTTCTCCCGCTCTGCCTCCTTTCTATCTGCCTCCTCGATTACCTCGGCCGCCTTCTCAGGACCTCCCAGTTCAATCGGAGCTCGACTCATCGCCAACGCCAACGCCACTGCCACCACGCCGGCGGTGATGCCCAAGATGAATGTCTTCCGCAAAGCATTCACGATAGCCTCCAATATCTTCAATTGAGTCTCTTGGTCGAGCGTCTGCACGAATTTGCCGCCGACTCCTGTGATCGCAGCCTGCACATCGGCTTTCGGCACCCCGGGAAGCAAAGCGGTGATGGAGTTTTGCGCGAGGTTGAGAAACACGGCGTTGCCGATAGAGAGAGATATGGTCACGCCGGCGACCTGGGCGCAAGTGATGAAACCAACAGCCAAGGCAATTTCCTCGGCAGGCACGAGCCATTGTGCGATGGCGTACGGCGCGTTGACAAAGAAACCGGTGCCGAGGCCACCGAGAGCGAGTGCCGCATAGATGTAAGCCGTGCTGATGGTGAGGGAGACGTGGAATAGCATAGCGTTTGAGATGATGATCAGGGTACCGCCGACAAGGAACCAAGGCAGGTAGTACTTAAGCTTTTCCATGAGGGCTCCGTTGAGCATAGTGCCGACGACAAGGGGGATGATGTAGGGCAGAAGGCGAACCCCGGACCGAAGGGCTTGGTCCGATTGTACGAATTGGAAGTAGAGTGGGATGAAGTAGATTGTGATGAACGAGTTGGTAGAGGCTGCGGCAATTTGGGCGAAGAGAATGGTCATCTCCTTGTTCAAGACGTAGTGGACGGGGAAGACTCGGCGCGCGAGGGTGGTCAGAATCGAGAAGGACTGTTGTAGACCGAGGAGGACGAAGAGGACGCCAGAGAGGACAAACAGTGCAATGATCGTTGCACTGTTCCAGTTGTATAGGACACCTCCGAAAGAGATAGCCATGATCCCTGAGATGAATGCGCCAATCTGTAGGATGGTGCCAACTGAGTCAATCTCACGGCAGCGCGATCCAAGAGTCGCGCCAGGGCGTGGGTCCCGCGAGGGGAGGTACAGGAGATAGATAGGAGCAAAGAGACCGCCAATGCACAGATTGATATAAAACGCCCAGCGCCAGGTAGCACTGCTGTCCGCGAACGCGCCGCCAACGATAGGCCCGAGACTGTATGCGATTTTCAGTACTTGCAACTTCACAAGGCAATGACTGGACTGGAGATAGGGGAGGTGAGGCAAACACTGTGCCTAGGCCAAAGGTCCCGCCTAGCATTGCGAAATAGATCGGGCGCTCGGCCTGCGTTGTGAAGACGGAGAGAAGCATTATGACTCCTAAGTACATCCCAGCCCCAGCAAGGCCAGCGACTGCACGACCAATGATGAGAGCATTCATCGATGGCGCCGCTCCGCATACGGCGGAGCCGACCTCGAAGCCGAGGACACAGAATATGTAAAGCCATTTTGGATCAAACTGGCCATACATTTTCGCCCTTCAGCCGGTCAGAATGGCATTCCTTGGATGCAGTGTTACAGACGTACCAAAAGTTGATGGTCCCGGCGGCGGCAAGAAGAAGCGTCACAGACACCCATGGCAATTTCTCGACTGCGCCGAAATGTTCCACTATATTGGGGATGATGTCTGCGACAATGGTCTGGTCGAGGGAGAAGAAGAAGACGCTGGAGAGGATTGCGGATACTGGTACGGCTGTCAGTGTACTTGGATATTTACCATCGGCGTGAGGAACGCTTCACGGACCAGCCAGTCCCCATCGCCATCCTCCTATGGGACGTGGAGAGTCTGTTCTCGTCCCAGTTGCTTTGGCTGTCTCGCCGGCCGTGGCCTCGATGTCAGGGTTCGCTAGAGGCTGCGCCAGCGTGCTATCAGACTGCGCTGCAGGCGTGCTTGGTTGGGCCATGGCTTTGAATGCGATGAGGATGGAGTGAGTCTATGGGGAGACCAGAGACTGAGAGATATGGAAAACGAAAGGGACAGGCGACCCACAGATCCAGCAACTAATTCCGGTCGTGATTGAGGTGAGGTGTCATCGTCAATGATACCCCATCGGAGAAAAGATAGCTTACGGGACGGCAATGTTTCCGACGTAGCCACTTTGGGCGTGTGTAAGATTGCCAAGCACGTGCCACCTCGACGATTGTGAGTGAAACGGGTGCTAGCAAGTGATGAAGTCAGCCATTTCGGCGGAATCGGACAAGTGCATGGACATTGGGAGACCACGCAGTGCACGGTGCATGCATTATTGGCGGCAGCAGCCCTGACATCGGACGGATCCCGTCGATCTCACCGGTGCTTGCTCCGGGAAGTGTGCCAGGCAGTCATTCTGGTTGCCTAAGGATCCTAGCTTCGCCTTACCATCAGGTTTGTACCGCTCGATAACCGCTCGATTACCGCTCGATGGGAAGGATGCGCCCTTGCACACGGCGCATGCCGACTCCGGCGGGGTTTGGATTCATCCGTCCCGTCCCATTGACCAGAAAGCAGGGCCGAGCTTGGTTCGGAGCTACCCGAACATCGCCACTGGAGATCGGGAGTTAAAATACCGCCAAGGTATCCGGCAGTAACCGGATGCCTTGGCGGGAAAGGAAGCGGGAGCGAGGGACTGTATGACATAATTGAAGGTAGCGATGGGCCAGACCATCTAGCGGTCCGATGATGTTCCGTACACGACATCCAAACATCCAAACATCCCAACATCCCAACATCCCAACATCCCAACATCCAAACATCCGATCGGTGCAGCTGAGGCACAGCGGCTGCAACGCCTGACCTAGAGACTGAGATGCGAGATTCTAGTCCGCGATGCAACGGTGTGCATGGATTTGGCTAGTGCTGATGCCCCACAGATCAAAATCCCAAAGCCTCAATCTGACCTGGAGACTGAGATGCGAGATCTTACTCGCGATGCAACGGCGTGGATGGATTTGGCTAGTGCTGATGCCCCACAGATCAAAATCCCAAAGCCTCGATCTGACCTTTCCCATCGGATGTCTCTCGATTCCCAGCAGTTGCTGCGCTAGAGCAGCCGTCTCTGAATGCCTTTTCACCCAATCTCATTGCCACGACATGCGGAAAACCACCCGAAACCAGCATCCGCCGGTTCTGAGACCCGGGGGGTTCTTGCCCATACCATTTCAAGCATCACTCCCATCCCCTCAGCCATCACAGCCGCACCAAGACAGCCACCAAGCTCCTTGATGATGAAATGCTCGTCCTTGCCGTCCCATAATTGGTCTAGCTCATCATCGATAGCCTCTGTCCACCGTTGCTAGGCCCTTACTCTGCAGCCGTTACATTTCTTTGTGCCTTGGCCCCCGCCTAGAAAAACCTTATTGTCCGTCTTCATGTCTGTGCTTCTCGCGTGTACCTTACATCTCGCACGTCCTATCTTTTTGTAGCGCTCTTTTGTTCCAGCGCCGCGACTAGATCCTTGGTTCCTCCGTCTCTAGAGCAGATCCGCTCCGCTTTAGCTAATTCTCCTTCTCTAGCATTTTCTATTCATCCTCCACCGGTGCTTCCTTCGCTTTGACTACTTCACGTGTCCCTAGCCCTGTCTAGCTCCCATCGTGAAAGAGATCTACCCTATCTTGGTGTTTCCAGGTGTCTTTAGTGCTCACAGAGACGGCCGGACAAGATCCACCAGCCTGAAAAGCGGAGACTACTTCTTATCTTTTGAGGATCGAATATTCTGGCCTCGAGACGAACGAGATGGCTGTCTCTCAATCGCCGGAAAGCTCCATGATAAGCGAAGAACAGGATGATGTGCGTCAAAGACATGGCATGACGAGATTCCTGATGGCTAAGTCTCTGGGGATCCTCGTCCAGAAGGGCCGGATGAGTGAAAGAGCAGGGTGACAAGACTTCGAGTCATCCTCGAAATCTCACGTGTAACGGTGATTGGGCCTTGCGAGAATGATAAGCCCAGGCAGCGGTCACCATATGCCCTCGACAGCTACGCCGTAGGTGAGATGAGTATGACGTCCAAACCGCAATCATGGTGAACAGTCGTGATAAATAGGGCAAGATTTCTGCAATAGCCATGTTTTAGTCCAATCATCACTTTCCATCCCTCACTTTCCATCCCACTCATCGACTTTCACCACTTCTGCAGCACCTTCAACTTTGTACCATTTCATTTGATACCCAAGAAAATATCAGACCTTAGGATCTTCGACCTTCATAATTTACCTTCAACATGTCACCTATCGCCTTAGCCGACTTGACCGACTCCTCTCGCAGTGAGAGCTCCGAGGCTCCATCATCCCCCCACAATGAATATCGGCGTGAGGTGAGACCGGAGTCCACATATCCGAGAACTGATGGGCAATGGGCAATTGGTGACGAGAAGAATGAGCCTGTCGCCATTGTTGGCATTGGTATGCAATGACATTGACCTATATAGGAACTGACTATGTTGTTAATCGGAATTTAGGCTGCCGTCTTCCTGGAGAGGTCAAGTCAGCAGCAGATTTATGGAATCTGCTGAAAGATGAGAAGTCAGGGCATGGTAAGGTGCCCAAAGAGCGGTGGAACATTGATGCCTTCCACCATGAAATTGGAGGAGAGAAAATTGGCAGCATGAGCATGGACAGCGGTTATTTCATCCATGAAGATCTACGCCAATTTGAGAACAGCTTTTTTGGCATCAACAATGTCGAAGCCACTTACATGGACCCGCAGCAGCGTAAATTACTCGAAATTGTTTACGAGTGTCTCGAAAATGCTGGTGTACCCCTGGAAGACGCGAAAGGGTCCAATACCGGAGTCTTTGCTGGAAGTTTCACTCTTGACTATTGGATGATGCAGACTCGAGAGCCAGATTTCCTAGGCCGCTATCACGCTACTGGTATGGGTACTACAATTCTGTCCAACCGTATTAGCCACGCTCTCAACTTGGTGGGCCCAAGGTACGTGTTACAGCTTCCAAACCCATCCCATATCCATAATGTCAAACTCCCCGATACCTCGTTCAATTTATGAGATATCTCCTATTCTTTCGTTTTGTTTTTCGCGTGTGCAAGTTCCGCAGATCTCTAGCCTGTGATGTTAGATCAACGTTCTCGAGATTGTCTGTGGAGACTCGTAGCTGATGCGGCCGCTAGCTTCACCCTTGATACGGGATGCTCATCCTCTTTATACGCTCTGCACCAAGCAGTGTCAGCTCTTGACGCCAACGAGTGTGACGCTGCCATCGTCTGCGCGTCTAATCTCTTGCAATCACCGGAACAGCAACTTGGAACCATGAAAGCCGGTGTTCTTTCACCCACGGGGACCTGCCATACATTTGATGACCAAGCAGATGGCTATGGACGTGCCGACGGTCTAGGCGCACTTTACTTGAAGAAGCTCAGCAAGGCCATTGCTGATGGAGACCCGATTCGTTCTCTTATTCGAGGCAGCGCCGTTAACGCGTAAGTTCGCTACGCTCATGGAAACGACAGGAGCTGACGAGGACTAGGAACGGAAAGACTATGGGGATCAGTCTACCAAGCTCCTCTGGTCAGGAAGCCGTGATGCGCAAAGCATATGCCAAAGCTGGAATTCACAATTTCAGCGAAACGGACTATATTGAATGCCATGGCACTGGCACTCCTGTTGGAGGTAGGCATTTTGACGTCCTTTAATATCATGTTTGATAGTCCCAGCTGTCCTGTCGATGGCCTCGCACTCCGCCTCTGTGCCGGCGCTGCGAATATTTCCCCTCCCCCGTTCGACTCATCCACGTCTACCTAAGAAACAAGTCTGACCGTAAAATTTAGACCCTATCGAAGTCGAGGGAGTCTCGAATGTTTTCAAGCGCGATAACGATAAAGGCCCCCTTTTGATTGGTTCAGTAAGTTTGTCTCTAGTCCAATCATACTTAAGGGGTCATTACATGGCACTAACGGAGTTCATAGATCAAAACAAATCTCGGTCACAGCGAAGCCACAAGTGGGCTATCCAGTATCATCAAAGCGACTCTGGCTCTCGAGAATGGTGTCATTCCTGCCACAGTGGGAGTGAAGAACATTAATCCCAAGATCCACACAGACGAGTGGGGTGTGAAGATCGTCACCTCTATGACGGATTGGCCGAAGTCTGCCGAAGGCCAAGTCCCTGCAACCAAGAGAATTGGTGTCAATTCCTTTGGCTACGGTGGTGCCAACAGCCAGTATGTACGCCCTCTATTTCTGTGTAATCTTGAATGCTAATTGCTAATGTAGTGCCATCCTTGATTCGCCGGGGCCATATCTCGATTCCATTAACGATGAGGTGACTGAAAAGCTTTCTATGGCTCGGTCCTTATTTGTCATTCCACTGTCAGCCAGCAAGCCAGCGGCCCTTGTAACGCAAGCCGAACGCCTTGCAGATTTCATGGCGAAGAATCCTCACACCAATGTGGTTGATCTAGCTCGAACGCTGGGAACCCGAAGATCCAAGCTCTCCGAGAGAGGATACACTCTTGCTGGCCAGAAGTCACTCGGCGAAGATCTTCAGGCTGAGCGGCTCCAGAAAGTTTTCCCTGGCAGAAGCTACTCTACACACCCGTTTGCTTTTGTCTTCACCGGTGAGCAAATTCCTATTGATCCATCGGGTTCATTCTTCGGCTTACGACAATACCTTTCATGGGCTTCTCTATCCCCCTCCAATTGTCTTCTACCTGATACAGCTATGCTAGTATCCTCCTTGCAAGCGTGTGCTAACTCCATGAATTTTAGGCCAAGGGGCGCAGTGGCCTCAGATGGGTAAAGAGCTCATCACCGAAATCCTCCCCTTTAGAAAGAGCATTCAAGACCTCGACAGTGTTTTACAGAGCTTGGATGAGAAGCCAGAATGGACTCTTGAGCAAGCGATTCTCGAGCCCAAAGAGACTAGCCAAATCAATCATGTGACGCGCTCTCAACCCGTTTGTACCGCTGTGCAGATCGCATTGGTGGACCTACTTTCTAAATGGGGGATCACGCCAAAGACCGTCATCGGACACTCCTCAGGGGAGATCGCTGCGGCCTACACTGCTGGCAGACTTACTTCGACCCAAGCCATTATTGTTGCCTACTATCGTGGATATGTTGTAGGTAAAAGCGAAAGCAAAGTTCCCGGTGCAATGATGGCTGCAAGCTTGGGCAGAGACACAGCCGATGCCGAAATCGAACAACTGGGCCTTACGGGAAGTATCAAAGTCGCTTGCGTGAACAGTCACGAGTCGGTAACCATTAGCGGCGACGAATCAGGTATCGACAGATTAGCCGAGACTCTGAAGCCTCGAGGAATCTTTGCCAGGAAACTTAACACTAACGGCCGTGCCTACCACTCGCATCATATGAAATCTCTTGGACAAGAGTACGAAGAATTGCTTCAGAAGAACCTCGGACTACCCATTGCAGTACCAGCCTACGCTAGTGACTCCTCTGTCGATTGGATTTCCTCCGTATTTGCAGCACCGGTCGGCCCGAAGATCATGGCATCTTACTGGCGACAAAACCTCGAGTCGCCTGTACTTTTCGCTGATGCTGCAGAACAGGTGATGAAAGGTAAGAAGGTGCACCTAATCGAATTAGGACCCCATTCCGCAATGGAAATGCCTCTCAAACAAACGGCAACAAAGTTGAAGATAAAGGATGGTAACATGCATTACAATACTGCCATCACCAGAAACAAGAATGGTGTGGAGACTGTATTGAATCTCATGGGTCAGCTCTACTTGCACGGTCATGACATCTCTTTTGCAGATACCAACCGTGTCGACACACCCGAGGCTCCAGCTGTGCAAGGAAAGTTGCTCACAAACCTACCACCGTACGCATGGACCTACGATGGTCCAGTCTTGTGGAACGAAGGACGCCAGAGCCGTGAGCTACGAAATCGTAAATATGGGCACCATGACCTCCTCGGTCTCCAGATGAATGGCGGTAACGGCATTGTTACCACTTGGCGAAATATGCTCAAGGTTAAAGACGTGCCATGGCTGGAGAGCCACAAGCTTGGCGAAGACATCGTCTTCCCAGGCGCCGGGTATATTGCCATGGCTATTGAGGCTGTGTGCCAAATATTGGACATTTCGAGGCAACAGAGACCCAGAATATCTATTCGGAACTTTAACGTCATCAAAGCCTTGCCAATTTCTGCGGATGAAGACAATGCCGGCGCTGAGATTTTCACCACTCTCCGTCCGTTGAAAATTTCGGGCACCACGCAGTCGAACAGCTGGAATGATTTCGAAGTGAGTACCTTCGATGATGGGAAGTATACCGTTCATGCCACTGGGACTGTCTCTGCGGCATTGCAAGCCGATAAGTTTACCCCCAAGGTCTCAGTCGAAGGGGTCGATCTCCATGCTTTGGCGCCTAGAAATTGGTATGACAAGTTCGCAACTATCGGTCTGAACTTCGGCTCCCACTTCCAGACCATGAAGGTGATCGAAACCGATAGTAAGCGCAAGGTCATGAAGGCCCGTGCAACGGTCGACTACAATCAAGGTGGCACACCAGAGGCCGATTACATCATGCATCCTACGCTTATCGACTCTATGCTGCAAACCGCTCTTGTTGCGAGCTCAGCGGGTCACATTGCCAACCTTGCTTGCATGGTTCCGACAGCGATCGAGGAAGCAAATTTCATTGCACCAGGCAGCGATGAGCAAGCTGATTCTTTGGTCGTAGATGCCGTGTCTGAGAAGACAGGCCTTGGGTCTATTAGAATCTCTGCCGACCTTCACGGCAGCAACAATGAACTGTGTGGCCAGATGGAGAATGTCACGGCCGTGGCCTTCCAGGGTGTTCGAGATGATCAATCGGCGATCGATGAACGACATCCCATGATGAAGGTAATCTGGAAACCAGACGTCACCAAATTGACATCCAAGAATGCCCCAGGCTTCGCAGAACATCTAGCAGAAATTTCGTCTCAAGTGAAAGACAAAGACCTTCCCTCTAATCTTGGTAAACTAGCCGAAATGGTTTGTGTGCTCGCACATAAAAAGCCTCGTCTCAATATTCTTGAACTCGGAGGCCAGAGCATAGTTTCTGGTGCTTTCGCGAGGACCGCCCTTGATCTGCTTCGCGCCGATACTCCTTTCCCTCGCTACTCATCATACGCACGGGGCTATTACAACGAAAAAGATGATCTCCTTGTCGAAGACTTCACTACAATCGATACTGTCACGGACAAGGCGGAAAAGGCCAAGGTACATCAAGCTGGTACTGCCTACGACCTGATTGTCTGCTCCGACTCTGTGATCGGGCAAGAAGCAGTTACAAAACGTCACGAGGCTATTGGCGGTCTACTTACGGGGCAAGGAGCTGTCATCGGCCTTGTGCGTGCCGACTTCCCTGGCAATCCAGACCTACAGCTTTCCCTGACAGATGTAGAGATTGGTGACTCAGCGGAGAAGATCATTGTTGGGAAGATCCCATCCCGTCCCAAGGCTTCTGATCCGCACCGGACCATCCTCGTTGAGCGAGGCAGTAACACCGGTTTCGATGACAAGCTTTGCGAGATGTGGGAGGGACGCTTCAAGCAGCCAATCGAGCGCGTCTCACTTCAAACCATCACTACCGCTTCTTTACCGGCTGGTACTAGTGTGATTTGCACTGTTGAGCTTTACGAGCCGATGCTGACCACTCTATCCGAAAGCGAGATGTCCAGTATGAAGATTGTGACTGATAATGCCGCCTATATTCTTTGGGTCCATGGGGGCAACAACATGGATGCCGAGCGCCCATTCCAGGCCATGGTGACTGGATTCGCTCGATCTCTAGTACTAGAACAGCCGTCTTTACGCTTCTTCACGCACGACATCGACAACCCAGATGCGAACACGGAGACATCCATCAGCAACATCTTCGACACTTTGGATGATGTACATGATGAGAATTGTTTGGACCTTGAAGTTGTGGAGAAGCGTGGTGTTCCATTCACACAGCGCTTCGTACCCGAAGAGGGTCTCAACGAGACTTTCCGACAAAAGCAGGGTAATCGCTTTGCTGTAAAGAGGCTTGGCGACAGCAAGCCCGCGAGACTGACCATTCAGAGTATGGGCCAATTCGATACTTTGGCTTTTGCCCCGGAGTTAAACAGTGAGGACGAAATCAAGCCTGGTTTTGTAGAGGTTGATGTCAAATCAGTCGGTCTTAATGCAAAGGTTTGATGTCCGAACCCATGAAATTAGCAAATTCGAGACTGATTCTTTGATAGGACGTCTTTGTCTATACTGGCAAAGTTGAGACTCGCAACGCCACTACCTCTTTGGAGTGCGCAGGTATCATCAAACGGGTAGGTAGCCATGTTTCAACCCTCAAGGAGGGCGACAGAGTCGTTGTAATGGCACCCGGTCATTTCTCCACACTCGAAAGTTTTCCCAAATGGGCTTGCGAGAAGCTGAAAGACGAGGAGGACTTTAGCGTAAGCTTCAATGGTCCTTCTGATTCACGCTTCAACTCACACCTTGACAGACTGTCTCGACTCTCCCTCTAGTGTTTGCCACTGCAGTGTACGCTCTTTCGGATTGCGCCAACCTTCGACGCGGCGAGACGGTTCTAATCCATTCAGGCGCCGGCGGTGTCGGAATCGCTGCCATTCAAATTGCACACCTCAAAGGCGCAGAGGTATTCACCACCGTCTCCACACCAGAGAAGAAGGATTTCCTTGTCAAAAATCTCGGTGTGAAGCCCGAGAATGTCTTCAACTCACGGGACTCTTCATTCCTACCTGCAGTCATGTCAGCAACGAACAACCGCGGTGTCGATGTTGTACTCAACTCCTTGATTGGCGACTTGTTACACGACAGCTTTCGGACCTGCGCAAGATTCGGACGATTCGTGGAGATTGGGAAGAAAGATCTAACTGACGCCGGGAGATTGGACATGCAGGTGTTCAAGCGCAACGTCAGCTACACAGCCTTTGATGTTAGTGAGCTGTGCGACGTGGATGATCAGAAGTTGAGTGTCGTTTGGACGAGGTAGGATTAAACCCGGAGACAAAACACACGGAGAGGACTAACACTATGGCAATAGATTGCTGCAAGACGTTATGCAACTCTATCGTGACGGCAAGATCAAGCCTTTCGACCCGTTGAGAGTCTTCTCTGCAGCGGACATCTCAGACGCTTTTAGGCACTTTTCTGGGAAGAATCGCATGGGCAAGATTGCAATTTCTTTCGAAAATGATGAGTCTATGGTCAAGGTTTGTCTGCCCTGGATCCAATTCCTTCCAGGAATTTTGCAATGGCGATCTCCTAATTCAATTCACAGATCCTGCCAACTAAATACGATTGCGTTTTCTCACCCACGAAAACCTATCTTTTGTCCGGCTGTCTTGGTGGCATCGGCCGCAGTATCACCAAATGGATGATGAAGCGTGGTGCGAAGAAGTTTGAAATGATTGGCCGCTCCGGTCTTGATAAAGAGCCTGCTCGCCGTCTTGTCAAGGATCTTCAAGAAGCTGGCGGAGACGTCCATGTGACGCGTGGAGATGTCGGCGAGCCTTCTGTCGTCGCCGAGGCTGTCGCTGCCATTGAGGGTGAAATCGGTGGCGTGGTGCAGGCAGCTATGGGTCTTGATGTAAGCATTTTGCTGCTCACTACTTTTGATCATACTCCTCGTCCCATTTCTGTAGAGTCATATCGAGATCGTTTTGCTGATAAGTGATCAACAGGAAGCAATCTGGACCACTATGTCCAACAAATCTTGGCACACCTCCGTCCGTCCCAAAGTGCAAGGCACCTGGAATCTACACAACGCCCTTGCCGGTCGAGACAGTGAGGTCGAATTCTTCATGATGACTTCATCTGTCGCCGGCTCCGTCGGTACGGCCACCGAATCCAATTACACAGCCGCGAATTCATTCATGGACAACTTCGCCAAATATCGTCGCAAGCACGGTCTCCCAGCGACTTCCATCGGTCTCGGCGCCATTTCCGAAGTCGGTTACCTCCACGAGAATCCCGAAATCGAGGCCGTTTTGCTGCGGAAGGGGATCACGCCCATCAAAGAGGACGAATTGTTGAGCATCATCGACATCGCCCTCAGCCGACCAAACGGTCTCGAGCCCAGTGAAGCGCATGTGCTCACTGGACTGGAAACCCAAGGCATGAAGAAACTCCGTCGTATGGGTTTCGAAGGCACCATCCCCACACTCAACGACCCCCGCGCATCCATCCTCGCCTCCTCCCTCGACGGAGAAGCCGACCTCCACTCCAAGAAAACCGACACCGGACTTCCCCCCGCCCTAGCCGCCACCCTAGAAGCAGGCGGCGACGCCGACGCTGTTCTCGAAACGATCGTCGACATCGTCGTCGCCCGCTTGGCGAATCTAATCTTAGTGCCCGCACCAAAGATCGATCGCGAGATGCAGTTGTTGAAGTGGGGGATGGACAGCATGTTGGGAGCCGAGTACCGGACTTGGTTCTTCATGGCTTTCACGGTTGATATTCCGTTTTTGTATTTGTTGGGGGATGTGGTGACGCCGAAGTCGTTGGGGGAGATGGTGATGAAGGATATGCTGGGTGCGGGGAGGTTTGAGATTGAGAGTTAAGGCTTCACTATTCCTTTTGTCTGGGGGGTTTTTCCCTTCACTCTTGAATGACGACGAGGTCGAAACGGGGAATTTGAGCAGAAGTTTGAATTCCCTATGGCATATAACACCAGTCTAGTATCACCTAACTCAGCTTCTCTAAAGGAATATCTAAAACATAAGCCGTTGGACATCACAGAATTAGATCTACGTATGATATACAAACCATCTATCAGCCCCAAACTAGTTCAGCCTTGCAAAATCCATGACTCGATCCAATTTAGCTTGCCTTTTCAACTCCAACCCCAACATAACATAAAATAATCATCAGCCCTAACTCCCAAAGCCCCCCCCTTGTACGCATCGACTCCAAACCTCTCCCGTCCCAGCGGCGAAAAAGCGCTCGAATGCAGCTATGTATAGCGCTCTACCATCCACACATCTTCCCCGCCCACAATTCTCCACAGGGCACCAAATATCCAAATCCCCCACCTCCTCCTCTCCACCATCCTCCAATCACTCCATAATCCTCCGCTCACTCGCCACCCTCACCACCACCAACCCATCCCTCCCTCCCACATAGCTGATGGGGGGAAGGAGAAGCTGGTGTGCTTGGGGCAGAGATTGGGGGGGGGGAGGGTTTCTTTTATGGGATTGGAGAGCGTCGCATGAGGGATTTTATTTTGATGTCGTTTCGTGCGTCGACGGGGCTTTGAAGGCTGTTTTTGTCGTTACTTTGGTATTAGCAGTAGTAGTATCTGCGCAGGATTCCCATACGTTAGCTATATCTAGCTGTAGAGAATTTATCTTGTCGAGAAGTTGAGCTACGGCTCGTAACTACCGGTACACTCCTCAATTCGAATCGATTAACACAAGTCGAATATCTACTCCTTTGAGGAAATTATTGCGGATTCCGTGGCCTACTAGTTAGGCGACCTTCCTGGCCAGTGGAACGATGAATCTCACAATGACTCGCGCAACAATAGAAGAAGAGTCCATTGGTTGGCCTTGGGGCGCTTTCGAGATTGATATAACTCCTTGATTCCTGGAACGAGAAACGAGGTAAATGTCCGACTCCTACACAATTGTCACCATAGACTAATGGGTTGCTTCCGCCAAGAATTACAGCTTCGATGGACTTCCGGACAGTTGACTCTCGTACTTGATGGCTCTCCCCTAGTCTCGCTACTTGGCGTATGGCAATTGCGCATGCTGTGTTAGAACGTAGGTTCCTGTACTGAGAAGTCTTCGATCAGTGCTCACCAATCTGTCCCGTTCCACCACCTCAAGAAATTCACTCCTGTCCACGCTGGTTTTTCTACAGACAGTGGTTCCATTACGTCGACGAAAACTCGGATATTAATTTCAATCACTTTATTGCGAGTCCTGCTCGCATCACGCCTGTTGGCCCTTTGACAATTCCTCGTATTTTGGACACACATAGGAGTTTGATCGATCACGTGGCGAGGCCTCTAAGTGCTCAACCAGATCCCTGGCTACGGGCTAGACAACACAGGGTGCGATAAATCTGCCGCGTAGTTCCCCCCGTCATAGATCCGTTTGAACGATACTCTGAGCCAGACGCTGAAGGTTTCATCAGACCCAAAAATGAATTGAAGAGGCATACGTCTTGATGATCCGCATCTACGATCAAGACAGTCTCAGCCAGCCCCTGCGTTGAAAGCATTAATTCCGATGCTCTACCTTTAGCCCAAAATAACATACCCGAGGCGGATAACGGCCTATTCAACACGCAAGTTGCGCTTCCGAGGGTAGTAAGAGTTCTTACCAACGTGAAACACGGGAAATAAGTAGAATCTCCTTTACTGATACATCGCACCGTCATAGGAGACAATTGAGGCGAATGCAGCCAGAATCACTATTGCGACGTGAATTCTAGTGCCTGTGCTGCTATTCACGCTGAAGCGTAGGTTGAGGGTATGATACGGAAGGCGTAATAGCGTGCTGCAGCTCAAATTTGCTGTCATTTATACTCTCAGGGCGAAGCGTGGGGAAGCCCTTCCTAATTAGCAATGCTACTCGATGGATCATAGGTGGAATAGACATCGAGAACTCGAGATTCTGAAGTATCGCCTCGGTGAGACACTGGAAGATAAATGGTTCTGCCTACAACATCAGTTCCATCGTAAAGGGAACACAGTGGCTCGACTTTCCGTTAACAGCGTCGTATCATCTTTGACTCTCTCGCCTTATTTTAAGTAAAATCCCTTTATACGACTCCAGGAGACCGGTACCAAGATCTTGGTAAGCGCTATAGTGCTGATCAATTTCCTTAAATCTCAAGCGACACAATAGACACCTCTCAGACAAATTTCTCTTCGATCATTATAATCTGTAAACTCTCAAGCTTTTCACTTTACTAGTAAGACATTCAGTACATCATGGGTGACCCACCAACTTTCGAGCTCGCTCCGGCACAGCACGAAGACATCCCAAGACTTGCAGATATCTATGCATGGGCCCTTCTCCTTGATCCCACATTTGGGTTCTCCTACGCTAGTGAAGCAGAATGCAAGATGCGCATGATTGTAATTCTTGAAGGCCGAATTGGTGACCCGACATGGCAACACATCAAGGTGGTCGACAAGTCGACGGGTATGCCCACTGCATGGGCGGGATGGAACACACCTAATGACGCCCAGATCCGGGAGTACGACGAGAGTGCCACGGCGAGGATTCGAAATCTCGAAGAAGCCACGAGCGAGGATGACTTCGATTCTCTTCCCCGGGCCCCACCCTCTATACAGGAAACTACCGATAGATGGCTGGCGAAGTGGACAGTCGGAAAACGTCACATACTTTGCAAAGCGTTGTTCACCGACCCTTCCTTTCAGTGCCAGGGTATGGGAAGTGCTTTGATCGAATACGGCAACCGAATGGTTGATCAAGCCATTCTGCCAATCTTCTTTCAAGCCTCGCCGTTTGAGTATCCATTATACGCGAAGCATGATTTTGAGACATTCGAACACCTGGATGTGGATTTGGCGAAATTTGTGCCGGGTGAAATTGACTACGATAAAGGATATGGAAATTACCATCTTCGGTACATGGTGAGGCTGCCGCGGACGCTGCCAGAGACATCTTGATGACCACGGAGACTTACGGCGGCCCGAGGGAGGCCGTGCTCGATGGCGGTGCTGGAGTTCTCGTTCAGAACCCGATGAGAGACCGATCTACAATCCATAATCCGGGCGACACGAACAGTCCTGAGAGGGTTTTGACGGATGGCGAGCCATCAGGCTTTTGGGCATGGAATTAGTAGAGAGTTGATGATATGCTGGGTCGATAATTCATACTCGAAAATCTTTCCCCACCCGGCCTTGCCATACCACTGTTCCAGCAACAGCTAGCTCTCTTGATGTTTTACTGATTATGAAGTGTTAATACTGATATCACATCTGTAAGCCAAGCCTATTCAAGGTATTTTCTTTTTCCAATTTCGGATCTTTTAACAGTCTTGGAAGTGTCAATAGCGAACAACACATGTGGGGGGACCAAGTGAAGCCTTTTTAACTTTTGCATTCCGCAATTTTGGATCTCTTAGTACCTGCCCAGTTGGGAATGACAAATGCCATATACACAAGGCTGAGTTGAGTATTCTCATTCTTCAAATCTCGTTGCAATATTCCTATAATAGAGATGCGCTGGATGAGTGGCATACTCCGAATGAGATCCACGCCCTCACTTTGCTCAAGACGAAATACCTAGAAGAACCGTATCTTGAATCCTAAAGATGGATGAAGCAAGCAGCCCTAGCTGGCCCGGCCGAGTTCGCTGAGCTTGCTCTTATAGCAAAGTTTACCAAGGGAGAAGAAAATTCCTGGTAAGATTTGAAACATGATCACCTCGAAAAAAATGGGACTGCCTCGAGACGAGTTAGAAGGAGGAACATCCAGGTAAATTCGCTCTGACTCAGCAGATCGCCACGGTTCTTTGCCATTAAAGCAGGTACGTTATCTCTGCATCAAGAAAAGGAATCTCTTCTTGACGATTGTAGCTTCACCAGATTTGAAAGTTGCTGACTGCAAAAAGAAGGTCATTCAAGCATGCTCAAGCTTGACAAAAGGTGTTGTGTATAAGCAGTATACCTATAGCCTTACTGCCACATCTTCCATATGTATTTCTTTTCATTTCCTATACCGACGATCAGAGTTGGAGTCAACACGATGGTCGAAGGCAAAAGAAAAAACGATTAATCGTTCCCAATCCACGTCATAGTGACATTGGCCGGCCACAGCTTCAGATACAAATACACGCCTACTTCCTCGGTCTCCGCAAGTAGCCTGGTACACTGCTCCTTGTACGCATCGTCCGCACTGTCAGGGCAGGGTAGCTGGATTTCCTTGAGAGCAGGCAACGTGGATTCCTTCTTGGCGGCGAAGTGCCGAAACATCACGTCGAGAACCTTCGCATGATCGTCCGTTCCGTGCGAGATCAATGATAGCTGAGAGACTGAAGCAGGTACAAGGTCGCCAATGAATAGCTCTTCGTCGTCCAGCTCGTGGTGGTCCGTTGAGCTATCTCCATCGACCAGGGATTCGTTGGGCATGGTGGCAGCCGGACGAGCAGCGGCGGCAGTAATATTACACGCGGCAATTTCGAGGGGGGGTTCGAGCTTCCGCAACCGCTGAAAGCCGCGCATAGATACCCTACCAGGAGTAATTGAGCCGCGGAGTTCGCGAATGGACACCGAAAGCTCCTCGATGTGACTCCCTACCTCGCGCTCGATTGCAGTCACAAATTTGCAGATATCCCACTCTCCGTCGGGGGGGCCGATATTGTGTTTTGTCGAGTGCGAGTACCTAAGCGACCTGAGGCGTGTGGCGTGTTTGAGGAAGTCGGCGATGCCCACTTCGTCGATACAACAGCCCACGAGATCAACCGCTTCAAGCGCCTTCCCGAAGCCACTACGGTACTGATCTTTGGATGCGTCTATGCTCTTGTGGCCGCCGTCGTCCATAGCTACGCAGCTGGGGCCGTAGAAATATCGCATGCGCGGTAGGGCCAGGAAGGGGATCGCCCAAGCCAAATCAAATTGCTCCGCCGGCACCAACGCGAGATATCGCTCGAATCTGGCGGTGTGGGCTAGGCCGGGCGTGTCGCAAGATGAATGATGCCACTGCTTGTCCTTGCGAACAACGGTATCGATGAGCTTGTCGGTTACGGAGAGCGGCTTCCATCTCCGTGGTAGAACAAACGTCTCGATATTGGGTAGGAGCGTCAATAAAAAGGCGGCAGCACGTTGTGAGTAGAGCCTGGCTTGGAGATCCTCTTCAATCTCGTTATAGTATTCCTGCCAGTCAAGAGCTGCTTGTTTGAGATAGGGCGAAGCGGCAAGCAGTCTGGCCACAGCGTCACCACAATGGACATCCGGATCAAACTCACGGGGTCGGCCACGAATCGAGAGGCTGTCGATCTTGAAATCTGCATGCCGAACGTAGCGTGCTGCAATAGGCTCGACCGCGATACGAGTGATCAGATCGAACGCTGTTCTGATGGTATAATACGGATCGTGCCACTGGTGGCAGTAGTTAAAGTTACCGAAGTGCGAGCGGAGTGTGTTATGGCGTTCGATGAATGGTGTGCAGAGTGCATAGATTCTCCTGCAGGTCAATGCTACGCCCTCGAAACCTTCTGCCAAGGTATGCGTGATGATGTTGTCAAGGAGCTCGGTGGGTAGACGAGTGAGCGCCATGGCAATGCTTAAAGGTTGGAGGGAATGCTGGCAAGGCTGGTGAACAGCTACAGGCGCTCGTCCCAATTAGGCTCTGTAGGGCTATCATGCTCATGCCATAGCAATCATCTTTGCTTCCTTTCTTATTCCTCTCAGAATTAAAATCGATGGTACTTGTAGTTTTCGTAAGCTGTCATAAGGCAAGGCAGCAGCCGCAGCGTGATCGTCGTGCCACGGTGCCAAGCCCCTATCTAACTGAAACCGTGGGGCGGTGCTCCAACCTAGCCCTAGTCGATGGATCATTCCCATTACCTAGGCGCTGTCCCACCTTTGGCGGAGGGGAAAACGACCGACCCTCAGCATTTCTTGCTTCCAGGTGCGGGGATGATAGAATTCGAACGACTGATTGAAGCGAGAAGAAAGAAACCTACTTACGACGGATAAACTTACATCCATTCGCCTGAGCTATTGTTGATACTGAGAATGAGTATTCGAATGGTGAAAGAAATTGAGATAGGGTGTATGGACTTGATCTGCAATCAGAAACGAGACAGAGATATCATCTCGCCCGGTGGAGGCCGGCTTAGAAGACCAGTCCCGATTCCGATGCTTTTTGACGCAGCCATTTGCTACTGTTTAGCTGTCGTGCAGCTTTGAGCAGACGGGGTTCACTCCATAATCATTGCGACGAGTGTGCGATGGAACCTATGTACTTCTCTTATTGCAGTCAGAGTATCACTGGTGCTCTCCTAGTTCTCTGTACCAGTACAGGTATAACATTCCATCATGCACCACTCTTAGCCTTTTTCGCTTTTCTCCAGCTCGGTCCCCAATAAACCACAGCCCACCAGCATAAGCTCATCACCACCCATAGTAATGCGATAAGCGTGCTGGTCCATCCTCTTCCCAAATTGTCGAGCATCGGGTTGACGACAGCTACGCCGCCGGCACCGAGGAGACAGCGGACGAATTGGTGCGCTGCTGTTGCTGTAGTAGGGCTCTTGGGATTGATATTAACTATCAACGCAGTGAGAGGCTGGAACGCTGCCGAGGTACAAAGACCCATGATGAAGAGGAGAACGAGAGCGGCTGGCAGCGGTGGGTGCTGCAAGCCCATGACCCAACCATAGGGGATGATCGATGCGCTCGAACAGTAGACAAATACGAGAGATACCTGCAGCCGAGCCTGCTCAATGGGGAATCCATCAATGTCTTGCTGGCGGTCCTTCACTAATTCAATGTCTAACGCTCGAGCATGTCGACGAAATTTTGCATCCATGATTCGACTAATGACTGCCCTGAGATCAAAGGTCCCAAGCCAATGGGAAGATAGCAAAGACCAACCTGAATCGAGTTGTAATTGTAGGTGGATGTGAGTTGCTGAGGTAAACCTGTGATGATGATATAGTATCCCGCGTATAGAAGACCGCTTTAAAAGAGAATCAGGAAAGATTCTTTCTCTAGTAAAATTGGGATGGTCGAGAGAATCCCGGGACGCTGCTTAGTAGACCTTTCAGAAGAAGCGTTATCCGTCCCGGTAGAAGTCGCCTTCTTCACCCGAAGGTATTCAATCATCGGCCTGTTCCAGCGCTGTGCCGGAAGTGATCCGTTCCCGACGATGTTTCGGCAGGTTTCTGGAATCACGAGCAAATATACCAGTAGCATCACGCCACCGTATATGGTCAGGAACCAGAAGATGGACCTCCATCCCAGGAAGTGATTCAAGAGTCCACCAATCAACGGGCCGAGTGCTGGTCCCATTGAACTTCCCAGCGCGGCCAGGCCAATGTCACTGCCTCTCTGCTGCCTGGTCGCAACGTCTGAGACCGTGGCGCTCGACAGAGCGACTGTGCCGCTACTACCACAGCTCTGCAAGCAGCGCAGGATTAGCAGTGCGACGTAATTAGTTTGCAGGGCGAGCCCGATGTTGGCGGCGATAAACACCGTGAATCAGAGAAGATAGGCCGGTCGACGACCAGTTCGATCTGATATGCCGCCTGTGATCGTAGGCGCAACGCCTTGGAACACCTAGATCCAATTAGTCGTCTACTGTACACAACGATGGAGATGAGCTGTACCATATACGTTGTAATTGTCAAACTAATCTTCATCAGGGATGTGTTCAGATCCTCGGCCAGAGTTTGCATCGCAGGATAGTAGATGCTCGACGAAACAGGTGATGCGAAAGCAGCCAGCGATGCAATGTACACGACTATTACGCACTACCATTTTGGGAAAATTGAATGTCGTGGTTCTGGTAGCTCTTGAGTGTCTTTCTCGGCCATGGTGACTTCGAGACCAGTCCAATGGCGCGATCATTCGGCATAGATTCAAAAAGTTCACACAGTAGCTATACCATCGAGGCCGGTAGCCGTCGTTATAAGTACATCCACATACTTGAGCCGATACCCGGCCAACACGATGATCGAAAAGCTTTCCTTTTTCCTACTTACTATCCTTAATATGCAGTCCGAAGATCCCGCCGTCAGTTGATCTTCCTTTTCGCACAATTGGAAGGGCGATCTGACATGGCCATGTGTACCCATTTTCAACGTGAAGTTGTTGGAGGAACCGGCTCGAGCATCTATCTGCAAGGTACGGAGTTTTGACGGAGCTAGGGGTCTTAGGTCCGTTAGCGCCCTTAGAAGAAATAACCCCCCAAATGAACACACCCTCCCAATGAACAAACACTTCCCCTATATCTCAACATCAACGTAAGATGGCTAAAAGTGTCTCATATAAAATATACTTAGAATCAAAATCTGCATAAGCTTTACATACAACATTTAGACTGAAAATGACTTTTTGATATTGATGTTCGGTTCATGGATTCAGCCCTACAGAGGCTGTTCATTTGGCGGGTGTGTTCATTTGGGGGGTGACCCCTTCTATTTTTGTCCGGATCGTGCATAGAGCAAATGTGGTCTAGCGCCTTAAGTCACATGACCATTGTCCACATTCTTGCATCTTCCCGCTGGCATAACAAGAGCATCGCACACCTCGACTCCCTGAGCGTGGATAGCAACCATGAGCAAGACCGCATTACTCCTGCTCGATCTGCAGCAGGGGATCTTAGAGCGCTTTGGGGACGACATGGCCGATTACTTGTCTTGCGTGTCAAAGACGATCAATGCAGCACGCGCTGCAGGGATCAGCATCATCTACATCAGGACGTGCTTCCGCCCAGGCCACCCCGAGATCTCGAGTCGCAACCTCTCAATAGCAAGGATCGCCTCGTTAGGCGACTTCGTCGAGGGTGATGAATCCGTAGGAATCTCGCCTAGCATCGCGCCTCTCGAACGCGATA
>JAABUP010004175.1_pt1 | contig 24049 bp, 26 predicted proteins | sample 5559201 | NCBI WGS metagenome assembly JAABUP01 (sample SAMN10711887, study PRJNA513373) | rock metagenome | isolation source: Antarctica rocks | place: Antarctica
GAATTGAAAACTGATGATGACAATGTAGAACTGGTGATGACGTAACTTACTAACGCTCACGTTCCGACAAGCCAGGTTCCGAGAACTTGGTTTTTGGAAATTTTTGTTATTTTGTTCTCGCATTGCTGCACGCTGCTTTGCGATGTTCGATAATGTTCCTGACGGGTGTGTTTCGCTAATTAGGCGCATTACTGTTGTACATGCTGTGTTCCCCTTCAAATGCACAGTGCAGCAATGGGCTCTGCTTGGCCAGTGCTGCATTGCATGCTGTGCTGTTGTGGCATATGTGATTTCAGCCTGTAGCTTCAAGCACAACAGGGCAGATGCACTGTACCTGCCATGATGGGCTGCATATTGCATTGCTGATGCAGACCAGCATCATGCTGTGTTCTCGTTCAAATGCACAGTGCAGCAATGGGCTCTGCTTGGCCAGTGGGTGCAGAGTGGTTACATAAGTAACGCATGAAGAAGAAGCTTGCTCAATCCTAGCGTCATGCCTTCAGTCTTAACAGACAGGACTAGGTTTGCTCATGTTTGCCTGCGAGATTCAGTCTCGCAGCGGCCTGCCAGCAGGTTGTTGTGAACACTGCGAACTCCTGACGGCGGTCACAGTCGTGTGCAGTTCAGCTTCACCACCAAACTCTGATTGATCAGCTGCGAAAGCCCGCGCGCACATCCAGATTGCATCCCGCATCCATGCCTGACTGTGTGCACTCTCGAATCGGTGTTTCGGTCTGATCAAGGCTGTGCTCTCTACTGTGGCACTCATGAAAAGCTTTTTCTCGGGACTTAAGCTCGGAGCTCCTAGTACCCCTCCTGTCAGCAGCAATGCACAGGCGTCGGTCCTTAAGAGGTCGCCATCGCAGGCCGACCAGCAGATGCCTGAGATGCTCGGCAAGGCTGAAAAGTTGCTGAACAGACTGCGTAGCAGCACACAGCACGACTTCCCACTTTTGAATGAAGCAACCCGGTTAGGTTAGGAAACAGCTGTATCCATGTCTCTGATCAGCTCGCACAGGCTGATTTAGGGTGATACTGACCGGGTTATGAATCTGCAGTCCAACTGCTCGAGGGTGCTGTCACTAAGATGCCAGAAAACGATATGAAGGGTATCTGGCGCGAGTGAGTCCCCCAAAGCCATGTTTTGATTGGCAACGTGGCTGCAAGCAACATAACAAGTCTACCATTTTACACATTCTGCTGTTGCAGGCAGGTGAACGAGCTGCAGCGTGGCTTGCAGTCTGCCACAGAGCAGATGCTAGCACAAGACACCAAACCTGCAGACACCGCACCCGCAGTCAAGTCTGTTGAAGGTGCTCATGGTGGTCACCATGCATTGAGGCGTTGCCCTGCAGATTGAACTGTAGCTCAGCCAGTGCATCAGCATCTGCATTCAGATGACCCAATCTGTACAGATACTGCCATGAACTGATTTGTTGCCATCAACTTTGTTTGTCTGCAGGTAGAAAGGCTAGCAGCAAGCTGAAGCTTCAGGAAGCAGCGTCTTCAAGTGGTTACTCTGCACCAACAATGCCAACTGACTCTGTTGACATGTTCAGTGGGTTGGACTTGTCAGGTTCTGCAACTCATGCAGTTCACCCAGAGGCGATGCAACCTGCAGCAGAAGCAATGGTAGATCGCAATGTCAGGTAGACACTCTTCAGTAAATGACTTACATGACTTGCTGAATATTGCGCAAACCTCCATTCTGATAATTTCTTGCTCACAGCATTTTGAACACCATTTTGATTGTCTGTTGCTCACAGCATTGTGACTTGCCTGCCTTCATCCAGAGATTTGTCCCGGAAGCCACCAGTGCATGGGCAGCATCATGCATTGGTGATGCTGTGCAGCCAACACTTGCATTGAACACTGTGCCTGGTCACGAAAATTTGTAACAGTACATCTCTGTGGCCAAGCTGTCCAGCTGAATGTGCAACAGTACAGCACGCGCTCTTCACATACTTGTCATGATTGCCATGTGTTTGCTGTGTCCAGTTTTGTCTTCTGACGATTTTGATGCTGTGCTGTGCAGTTCTGGGTCCTTGCCGCTGCCTGCAGATCTGTTCTCAGGCCTTGAGCAGCTCACAGTTGAGCCCTCCACAGCTTCACAGTCTGCTACCTTCCCCACCCCAGCAGTACCCACCCCACCCCTCCCCTCAGGCGCCACTCCTGCTGCAAACGGTGGACCAGCCTTGTCAGGTCCAAGCATTGCACCCCAACCGCGACCCCAGCCCTCCACCACCACCACCACCCCCATGACATCAGCCGCCTTGCAGGAGGGCCACGGTCTGCCCCCAGGGCAGGTGCCGGCACCAACCCCGCTGACCGTAGCTGCCCCTGAAGGCCGCAGAAAGAAGAAGACCACACGCAGGGTGGGATATGCTAGAGATCAGCCTGGAGAAGCTTCAGCTGAACGTGCAGCCTCAGACACACCTTCCCTCCCCAGTGTGTCTGCCTCAAAGCCTGACACTGTCCTCAAAGCTGCAGACAGTCACATCGCACAGCCTCAGCCCAGACCATCAGTCGCATTGGCATCAACGCCACCGGTAGCTGTGGCTGCAGACGCTGATCTAGTAGCCTCTACAACAGCTGCAGCAGTAGCTACGAAGGCACCTGCCAAACTTGACATGGACCAAGCACCTGTGAGTCAGTCTCAGGCACTGCCTAGTCAGCCTTCTCAACCAAAGTCACCTGTCAAGGCAACACCACACAAGGAAGCACCTGCTGCTGTCAGCCCAAAGCGGCATCATTACAAAGCAGCAGCATCAACTGCTGCTGCTGCATCTGCAGCTGTTCCTCAGCTGACCTCCTTGTCCTTGACTGATGCTGTGGCGGCGGCAAACTTGGCTGCCCCATTACAGACAGTAATGCCAGCTGGGCTTGCCAGCTTGGGCATAACTCCTGTTGCGTTGACATCAGAGGCACTATTGCAGGTGCTTCTCTACGCATGGCCTGCGAGTGTGCTGCTGGGTCTGGTCATGACAAGTGTCCATGCTTGCATTGTCATAACACTGCTGACATGCTGTTGGTACAAGCTTGCCATGCATGTGTTTGCACAGGCCTCGCTGGGTCTCCTGCAGTGCCTGATCACCCCACCACGGTTGCAAAGCATCATCCTGCATTGTAGCAGCCCAGAGTTGGCACTGCTGACATAGCAAAGATTGTTGGTTGCAAGCTGGTCTATTTGCACTGACGCCGGTGTAATCAACACTGACATTGGTGGTTTCAAAACTGACATTTGTGTATTTATACTGATGCTAGAGTATTTACACTGGTGCTAACTGACTCAGATGCACCTGGGCCACAGATGCATTGCATGCAGGGTCCTGCTTTACGGTACATGACAGAAGGATTGTCTGTACATGTTCCCAGACAGAGTTCTGCTGCAGAAGCTGCCACCAGTTGCAACCATGTAGCTGATTGCATGCAGGCTGCAAAGGGCATTTCCTTTGAGGAGGGCTTGCAGGCTGTGCAGACTAGGGCACAGCAGCACATTGCTCTCCTGACTGAGGCCATCAATTCTGCCATTCTGGACGAGCAAGCAGTACGTCAGAAACGCCACACCTTCACCTTAGAGGCCGTCGCTGACATGAGTAAGCATGCTGTCCCAATTTTCAGCATTGGTAGTGCAGTCAGTAGGTACTTCAGGTGCAGACGCTGCGCAATGCTTTTGTTGAGATGCATCACGCGGCACCTGTGACAAGAAACCAATGACTCTATGGTATCAGCTTTTTTGTACTTTGAGTGGTCGCATGTAGGCTGCTTGCATACCTCACCTGCATCAAAGCGTCCTTGCAAGCAAAGCAGCAGTGAGGCAGGCTCAGATGTGGTGCTTGTCATGTCTGGTATCACATAGCAGAGAGCCCGGCACAAAGGGAAGTGTGCAGTCATGCAGTGTAAGGCAGCAATACAGTGGCAGTGATGCGCCTGACTCCATGAGCTTGATGTCACATCAGTGCTGAAGTCAGAGGCCGCTGTTTGTTGCAGGTCAAGTGCGGCAACTTGAGGAGGCTGAGCAACTGGCAGTGGAACAAGAAGACTTTGAGTCAGCAGCAAACCTCAGCAGTGAGCTGGATGCGCTCAGGTTTCACTTCCACCCAACTTACTCAACAGAACGAAGCTGTGCATGCCAAGCATATTGCCTGTTGCTTGCAAGTGACACCTTGACATCCAGTACAACAGATCTGCCACATGACTCTGTCACACACATCCCAACTCCCGCTCAAAACCTTTTGAGCAACTCGACTCTTAAAGTGATTCTGTGGATGTGCATGCAGTCACAGCATTAGTCGGCTACAACTTCAGTGTCAAATACAATAGCACACTGTGAGTACAGACATCATTGGGACCTATGCAACAGCTTAGTAAGCACCTAGGATCATGTGCAACCCATGCAGGGAGATCCTCAGAAATCCATGTTCCTGACCTTCAGCGACGCACACGGTTGAACGCATGGATGGACGGATGCATGCATGGTTGAATGGATGGATGATTGAATACATGAATGAATGATTGATTGAACAGATGAATGATCGAATGCATTCATCAATGAATGTAATTATCAATATATCAATAAACTCATGAATGAGCAATGCTGCAGGGCACACATTCAAGCCTTGGAGCGGTCTGCCAGAGCTGGCGAGGCTGAATGTGAAGCAGCTGTGGCGCGCAGGGCGGACATTGCCAAGCAGCAGGTGACTGCCTGGCAGGCTGCAGCACAGGCCACTGCCCAGCTCCAGACTGCACAGCAGCAGAAGGCTGCAAAGGCAGCCAAACAAGCGCAAAAGGTGAAAGAACAACACTTCTTCATAACCTCAGCCAGAAACCTGACAGGTGTAAGATCAAAAACAGTCATCTGTTTTTGATCTTACAGAGCACCCTGCTGTTTCAATTTGGCAATGAAGCTGAAAGAACGCAGCCATTTCTGTACACCCCGCCACTTCTCCCATTGAGTTGAAATTGCACTCACAGAGCAGCAGGAGTCGCCGTTTCAATACAGGCATGTACATACATGCAAGCCTGAATGCAGATCCATCTGCTAGACACTGTCAATGAAGCAGAGGTGAGTGTCTGATTTCGCAGCTGGTCTGTGCAGGAAGCCAGCAAGCTGGCAGATGCCATTGCGGCGTCAGAAGAGCACATGGAGGAGCTGAAAGCGCGCATCACTGCCAGGCAGGACTGGATCACCCGGGAGCAGCAGAGTGTGGACGCCAAGATTGAGGAGGCCACTCGCCCTGTGGCTTCACAGCGTAAAGAAGCTGCCGAGCAGCACAGCAGTCTTCAGGAAGAGGTAGAAGACCTCAGGTACAGACTGGACTGGTGCTTGGTGCAAAGGGCATGAGCAGCACTGTAAGTTCTATATATGTCCAGGTGCAATGAACTGATGACAGATGTATGCCGTACTTCATGTACGGATGTGCAGCAAAGGCATTGCAGTCCTTGAAAACAAGCACTGCCGACTTGATACAGCATTTGTAGCTTTCTGCCTTTTGTCACAAGCATTAGCCACACAGCAGCAGTGAATGACACTTGCCTTGTGGCTGCCACTGGTTGAAAATCTCCTTAGCAGCAGCTGCAGACGTCTTGGGCAATTTGACCGGCGCACACATTCCTTGGCATTCCAGGGATGCAATGCTGCTGGTTGTGCACACCTAGTCTGCATTCAGCAATCTGTGTGTCAATGCAGGCGTCAGCTGGCAGAGAAAGAGGAAGCCTTAGCAGCAGCTGCTGACAAGCTGGCAGACATTGACCAGCACATGCACTCCTTGGCAGCCAAGTATGACAAGACGCTGGCGCGCCTGGCAGAAGACCGCAAGGCTGTGGCCACAGAAGAGGCTGAAAGGGATGCTGAAGAGATTGCTGTCCAGAGCACCAGAGAACAAGCTGCGGCAACTGAGGCTGCAGCTGAACAACAGCAGGCCTTGCTCAAGGAGCAGGTGTGCAGCGCAACCTGAACGCACGACAAGATCTGTCATATGCAGGCGTTTGTATGTCAGCATCTCAACGCACAGTTGCATGTCATAGATTGATCTAGCTGTCGTCCCTGGCTGTGGCGTCTAGGACTGTGGAGCTTTGCCACTGGGTCACTGACTGCAAGCAATACATCATTCAGCTTGGACAGACCCTTCCTCGCTGTATCACAGCATACTGTGAGCTGCGCAGCTCTACTCAGAGTCTGACCCTACCAGAAGCATCATCACACTCTGCTTCGTGTTACATGATGCATTGTAACACAACCACCCCAACAAGGAAACATGATTCAAGCACCTTTTGACTGATGTCGCAGGTGTTGGTTGCTGCAGCTGCTGCCAGTGAGATGCTGGGGCGGGCTGCTGCCATCTCAGCAGCCCTTGAAGCAGAGGGGCATCTGCGGCAAATCCAAGCTGGTCTGAGGGACCAGGAAGAGCAGGCCAATGATGCTGTCAAGGTACGCCTTGCTTGTACTTGTCACTGGGCTTGTGCCAAGCATGGCTGATTGTGGTCAGAGGGACAACAGTATCTGCAGGAGCAGAGAGTCCTGCCACTGCTGTGATATGCATACTCTGTCATTGTCTGCTGGTTGGGAGGAAAATTATATGATTCATGGGCTCAGTTGTTTTCTGATGCTAACAAACAGGCCTTTTGTTTTGCTGAGTGCAGCAGCAAGTGCAGACCTGATAGGTACATGGGTGGTTCTCCAGACCACGGACTGGTGCTGGGAAGACTGAGCAGACATCCACATTGTCTACAGGCTTGTGCCACAATTCATGCAATCATGTTGCAATTCTCATGGTACCTTGATCATTGCACAAACTTCAAGTTGGCCCTAATTCATGCAGCAAGGCTGCGATTCATATGTTACATTGACAGTAGTACTATAGGCCCTAATTCATGTAGCAAGGCTGCAATTCATATGTCACTATAGGCCGTAATTCATGTAGCAAGGGTGCAATTTATAAGTTACATTGACAATATTACGGTAACCAACCTCACATTGATGCCAACAGGAGTTGGAAAGAGATCTGGAGGCAAGCAGAGTGGCAGTGAGGGCTCTTGCCAGTCAGAGAGCCGGCCTCGCCAATGAAGCAGCAGCAGCAGAGGCACAGGCAGCCGTGGCCCAGCGCCGCATTCCTGAGCTGGAGAACGATAAGAAAGCAGCTGCTGCAGCCAGGGTATGCTGCATCACACTGCAACCTCCGTGAGTAGCAAATTGCGACAACTTGCCTCCAATTATTTCAGGTGTTGAATAAATAATAGGTTTTGGTGTTTGAGGCCAGTTCTACCTCATTGTGCTTCTCTGCTTGCTCGGCTGTGCTTTTGACTCACGGTGTTAGTCCTGGCAGCGTTTATTGTCTGGACTGTGTTGTGTTGCATGATTGCAGCTGATTATTTGCATTGCTGTGCATGTCTATAGGACTTTAAGGGCGCAGCAGCATTGTCAGCTGAAGCCAAAGCCTTGGCAGCTCAAGCTGATGTGGCCAGTACCAAAGCCAAGCAGCTGCGTCGGCAGGTGCCTTTCTTACCCATTGATTTGACCTTTGTCTTGTTCTATATGAGATCAGACTTGTTGGCTGGCTAAAGCATTGTGATCTGTCTCTCTCGCTTGGATTGACCTTGAGCCCATTCCCTCACAGCATGACCTGCAGCTAGTTGTTGCTGCTGTTGTGCTCCTGCAGCTGCCTTTACGTACCTGCTTACAAGATTTGTGCTTACAGAAGCCAGCATCCATCACATTAACAGGTGACATCATTCCTGCATCACATGTTGAAATACGCTTTGATAAGTCATCAGGGTGGCAGCACTCATCAGTTGCCTGCGAGGGCTCCTGCTCTGCCTGCACATTGTTGAGTCGGATGTCTGTGCAGGTGAGTGAAGCTGAGGAGCAAGAGCAGCTTCAGGTGGACAGCATCAGAGAGCAGGAGGGCTTCGTGACGCAAGCCAAGAGGGCAGCTGCCCTTGCCAGATGGCGCCGCCTACAGGCAAGTCTTTTCATCATGTCCAGGGGCGTGCACTGCAAACTTACAACTGGGCTGACCAACCCCAACACTGAAAGCCATGCGCTGTGTCAACCTGTCAATGGCATGGTTTTGTTCCAAGCATCTTGCCAGCTGTTAACTGATGCATTTCTGCCCAAACCGATGCTGAAGCTTCCTGTGTCCATCATGCTTTGGCCACCTCTAGACTGGCAGTGCTGCAGTAATGTGCCAGTAGCTGGTCTCCAATGCACGCTTGTCAGCAGTGGCTTGCATACCTTTGCAGAGCAGCATGCAAGGCCTGGCTCACCAAGTAGAGGAGGCAGCGGCCTCAGACAAGTTTGAGGAAGCCAATGCACTACAAGCAGAGCTGGACAGCAGCACTGAAGAGGCGAGTGTGCTGGCCGCAGAGTATTCCTTCACTTCTGCTGACATGCAAGACCTTGCTGTCACTGCCTCATTGCTCACAGAACAATCCTTACCACAGCAGTCAGCGTCCAATACTGGATCCAGTGCTAAAGAGCAGGCTCAGGAGGGCGGCAACAAGCCTCCGGTTGCCATTGCCGAGGACCATAGCGCTGGCAGGAAAACACAGGACAGCCAGGACTTGTCTAATGCGCTCAGCAGGGAAGGGATGATGGAGTATGAGGATGGGGAGTCTGTGGATGTGGATGTGGGTTACAGCAGCAGTGTTGTGAGTGCCAGTCATGCTGCAACAGATGGCAGCCGTAGCGTGCAAAGCGCACGTACCGTGCTGGACCGCATGCCAGAGTTCAACATGGATGATGCAGTCAGCTTCAGGTCATTGCTGCTTTACTTGCCTCCTGTCCTTTGCGGATTTTGCCTGTGCTGCATCTGTGCTGGAGCATGTAGGAAATGCTTTCAAAGCAATTGCCATGTTGTTAGTTATACCACCTGATTAGGACAATGCTTATTGATGCCTGTGGCAGTGCCTGAGGTTCTGCAGATCAGCTCAGTCATGCTCTCTGCCCAAGCTGCTGAGTCAATATCATACGCCTGTCTTTGTATCACCAGGCGCTGCCTGAGCAGTCTCTTCTGTAGCCAGAACTCATGAGGTGCCCTGGCCTACAGGTCTGTGAGCAGCTCCCGATCTCAGCCAGTGAATGCTGACACACGCAGCATCCGCACAATGTCCACCATCCTAGATGATGGCAACCAACCTGATGAAGCAGACGATGCAAGCAGTCTCAGATCCATGAGCAGCACCACATCCACCAACTACGGCGGCCCCCGGCCCCGGCCCACAGTCAAACCCTTGTATCCCATACCCGATGAAGCAGCTGCCAGCGAGGACGGAGATGAAGGCGAGACAAGTTCACAGTCAGAGACTGAGGCTGCGCAGGATCTGCCAGCTTCTGCGGCAGCTCAAGCTTTGCATCAAGAAGCTGATGAGCTGATGGTGTCCAGTCAGCATGCCAGCTCATCAGCAGACTCACTGCCAGATGTGTCTCTGGATCCTGAGACCGATCCAAAGAGCCGAGGTTTAGGCAGCAACGAGAGCTCCTCAGGCAACTCAGGCTTGAGTCCTGTTTCTGAGGGTGAAAGCTCTGGGAAAGCCACCAACACAGGGGGGTATGATGAGGAGGGTCTTTCCATGGGTCAGCCGCAGGCCACGGTTGCTCTTCATGATCACCTGCCAGCTTTGCTTACACATGAGACACTGAATGACAGAGATCAAGAAGATATGCAGCCTTCAGTGTCACATGCGGCAGCAACTCAAGCTCTGCAGAATTCATCTGCTCAGCCAGGCACCTCAGACTCACAAGCGAACATTGCAGAACCTGAGTCCCTGCATACACCACGCGCCATGTCACCCCCATCCACGCCAGGGGCCCCCCTTGTACCAAAGATAGATGCTGGCCCAGCAGCAGATCCACCAGCAGAGCTGGCACAAGTGCACCAGTCCACGTCTGATGTTGAACAACCTCATGCGGTTGTGGCAGATGACACCATGTTTGCAGGACTTGATATGATGTGATGCCTCATATAAAACCGTACTCAGATTTCATATTTGATGTTACATCAAACGCAATATTCAATAGACAATTCCTGACGCCCATGAGCCATCATAAAGCAATTGCTGCAGTGCATTCAACACAATGAGGTAAATCTGTACGACATGTGTAGTATAGACTGTCACAACTTCAAACCTCCTTCCCAATGTGCATGCAGCAGGCGCAGTTGCTGCACCACCAACAGTGGTACAAAAGTACAGACGACATCAGTGAGCAGCCACAGCGACCAAACGATTGCACTGCACTGACAAAGCTCGAAAAAGCCATGGCCTTGTAAATCCTGTCAAGCACTTGGTCATACAATGCACTGGCAAGGATGAAATGTAGACAGAACTAATCTATGTCTGTAGCAAAGCACAAAGACTCCTGCTTGACTAACACAATAAACAGACTCACAAACAGCATGTATGACTGTCTGCTGGTATAGATGTGGCTCTAAACAGGCTCTGCGACTGTTTGTGTTGCTACACAGCTATGCCAAGCACCAGCTGCCTGTACTGTTTGATGCTCCTTCCTCTGCTGCTGGACACAGAGAAATCACTGCCAGATAGGGTGCTGAATGTGTGTAAAAACTTCTTTAGAATATCACTCTTGGCCTGATTGCTCTTCATTTGGCCTGGAGTTGTTGGGAGTCCACATCTCACAGAGCGCTGTCCTCATGCGCCGTGTGATGCCAGTCCAGCGCTTCCTGCTCCTATTGTTGCTGTTAGAGCTGCTTGATCTGGGCATGCCATTTGAGGCCTGCTGAGCAGAAGACGAGGACTGGCCAGAGGAGCCAGCAGGGGTGGTGGAGGTTCCGGGAGGCGGGACTTGAACAGGGATGGGCTGAGTTGCATCATAGTGCCTCTGGCCCTGAATGCTGTGCATGCTTTGTGGAAGAGTGCCATCTGGGTTCTGCTGCTGTTGGAGGATTCTGCATGCTGCTGACACTGATGCGCAGTGCACTGCAGCATCATATGCGCCAGCCCCTTGCAGGGTCAGAAGTGAGCCTGCATGAATCAGGCCTGCAGACAGCAGGAGGCTGCTCTGGGGCGAAGCGTTGGCAATTTGTCCAGGCACTGAGGCAGTATGGATGGTTATAAATGTGCTGCAAGACAGAGCAAAACCGGGGACAGTGCAGCACTGGGGACAGAAGGTGATGATGAGTGCTTTGATATCCTTCCAGGCAAGAAATCAAGGGGATAGTATTGCTGTACCTTGCAGCACAGGAAGGGCATCATGTGCACATACCTTGGCTAGGTTCATCACATGTAAAGGTGATGTTGAGCTCGCTGTCTTCAGGCAGACTGAAAGCTTCCCGTATTGCCTGGGTGAACTGCTTGTAGCCTGCTGACCCAGGCTTCACTTCAAAGGAATATGTCTGACCGTCAAAATTGACGTTCATGACGGCAGGGGCATTGGCACCACACACAGGTGTCAATGTAGACTTCCACTCAGGAAGGGTACAGTCACAAAACTCACAATGCGTTTCTCGCCTGCAGAACAGATAGCGTCAGTAATTGCCTGTCCAGGTGCTCATGCGCAGCTTTCGCAGCAGCAAGTTCAGGGCTATGCCATACGCCGTTGGCGGATTGCCAACGTAGAGCGCTACCTGGAGCCTGCAGACTGTAGCTGCCACCTCGCCAGACAGCCTGCGTGTGCATAGCGGGGGCAGTTGCAGGGCCGCATCAGAGTGGTGTCTGCCCTAGCAACGTCCAAACAGATCCAGCAAATTGGTGCATCCTGCGGAAACAGTCGCTGGTAGATCAGATCTGACGCTGTTAGCCGGAGACAACCTGGTCTGCACTAGCAAGGAAGTACCTCCTCGGGCGCGACCTCTGCTACTAATGGAGTCGCGGTGCCAGAGAAGACTCTGATATCGCTGTGCCTCCTGGCTTTTTGGCTGTCCAGACGTTGCTCTTCAGCTAGGTTGCTATTTTCGGTGTCTGCCATTCTGCGTCTCTTGGTACCGGAAACACCGTGAAGTGTAATTTATGCAATTCGATACGAAACAGACTTCCGACACTAAGCTGTCGGGGTACAGGACGTCAGACCCCCGAGCAGCGCACCGCCTGATCTGCTTTCGATAAAAGCTAAGAACCTTGTTGTGCCAACGCTTTACGCATGTACGCAAGCACGCAGCCCGCGGCACCGTCGTGCACACGGCCCCAGCGGGTCCGCTGCCGGCAACTTTACTGTCCTGCTTGACCGCCGCTGCCCAACACTTGCTCACCGTACTTACGGATTGTACCTATTGGTCTTACGCGTCAAAACCAATAGGCATCGACCCAGTACATGTCCCGCTTGTAGTTACCTGAAGTGACCTTGCTTGCAGCTGTCATCTAAATGACTTCCGATAAGGTGCCAAGTGTATCCATTCAGACACGAGAGCGTTGGTACGCAAGTGTTGCGTTTGCTGCAATCAACGACTCTGCTGCTGCAGCCGGGCTGCTTACTGTGGTCTGCTGGCCTCGGGGACGAGTGCCTTTTCGGCATCGTTTACTGCAAATGTTTGTGACTCCGCAGGTGGTCCAGTATTCCTGATGTTGGCTGGACAGTTGTAGGACTTGCCTTTGTGGCTGGTGCTAGTGGTGCTGCCTTCAACCATTTCTACACCGGTGACATAGACAAGGAGACCAAGCAGAAGTATACAGCACTTGTGACATTTGGGTGAGCTAGCTGTTCGACCCCACTGCTAGCTTCTCAGTTTCTCCACTGACTCTACCTTGCAGATGTGCTGACGCAGGTGTGTGCTGATAGTGCGGACTGGACATACACTGTGGACATCGTTTTGCAGCAATACCGAAACAAAGGATCTGCCCAACAACAACGCTATAGCGGTAGGAGTCGTCCAGTTTGGCCTGATCGCACTGCCAGCCCAGCTGTTGCTCAAGAAGTTGTCAGGCTGAACTGCTTCTTCTGATGCAGGCGGACACAAGGGGTGAGGAAGGCAGTGCAGCAGTTACCAGAAGAAGAAGGCCTCGCAGAGATACCTAGACATACTGTACGAGCCTGCTTGAAAGGGTGTGTGCTAATGGAGCTGGAGGCTGCTGTGACAATCTTTGCTGAAATTTGTTCTGCCATGTTGTAATGCACTGCTGTTGACATTTGCCATGTCTCTGCTGGTGCACCTTGGCGCCCAAGTGCACACAGCAGCCGTTGCAGGCAGTGTTGCTGTGAACAAGCAGCAGTCGCTTGTGAGCTGCTGTGGTGTTGTGTGCTGCACATACCCCGGTCATTTATTCGACATACTTTTTCCTATCCAAATGCAGCCTGTTAATGTCACCGTGGAATTACCTTCATGCTTGAACAGTTCCCCTGCTATTACCTGTTTGTGTCAAATCCTGCTCATAAATTTTGCTGCAGGCTTTCTTGGTACTGGCTCAATTGATCAGCAGACCTGTGATTGTTGATGTGCTGGGCCAACCATGCAACCACAGCTGCATCACTTAGCAGATGCATGCAAGGTACTTGGAAACAAACAGCCGAAATATCGCCATGCAGATCTTGTAGCTACAGATTGGCCAGTCTACCCAAGCGTGTTGCTTCCAACAAGCAGGAGTATCATTATCTGCTAAGTAGGCAGCCGTTCAGCAAAAGATATGTCTAGACGTCTCATGAGATGCAATCATAAATATGTACCAGTAAGTACTCCATTGCAGCAAAATCATCCCTGGCAGCGCAAATGATACAGCCACCGTTGTTTTGGCCAGTGCTGAACATCATCAAATGTGACCCCTTGCGCCTTTCTTGGAGGTGTGCCATGAAATCAAGCAATTGGAAGGCCAAACTAAATACCCTATAGGGTTTGCTCGAGTCCGATTCAGAGGCCTGCGCAAGTTTCACGTCTTTGACTGCAGCATCGCCGGTGGTGCGCGTTACAGCAGCTACAGTCTTTGAGTCCCTACTATGACTTGTGAGGAGCCGACGATCAATTGCTGAGCTGGCTACATCTCAACACAGGTCGATCCTTGAGCTATTATGTGGCTGACTTAGGCAGGGCTGTTTGGCACCTACCACCGTGTGACGCACTATCCGACTTCAGCAAGTTGAAGTTTCGAGGATGATTGCATTGAAACAGTCGGGACTCCAGTAGGGTAATTTGTTAGGGAGTCCTGTGGAGGCATATGGAAGCATGGTCTCTCCCAGTACAGACACGCTCTGTCACCAGCAGCAGGAGCAACAGAATGAGCAGCAGTGTGCAGAAGACAGCTGTACGTCTGGCTCGAAGGTCTCAGGCAGGAATGATGAGGTATGCTTCTGCTTGCTGTTCAATAGGAAGTGATAAAAGAATATGTGATATATGCGCTCAACAGTCATTGGGCAGCATATTGTAGCTGATGGTCTTTTCACACTTGGAAACCTGTTTTCCAGCTACACAGTAGACACATCGCTGCAAGCAGGAGTCATGCTTTGTCTGCAGCAACACTCCTGTGACAATGCATAGGCATGCATGCAGTTGGCTGAATGATGCCAGCATTTGTGTCAAGTGAGCATCAAAACACGCATCAGGCATTTTCAGCAAGCACTGCATCACATTCAGACGCTTTCAGAGGCCAGATCTTAAATGAGTTTGAAGTCTCTATCAGTGTACCTAGTTGCAACAGCACCAGTGCTGTGACACTACAGGATATGCCATATCACCATGCATGCATTCACACAGGTCGCGCCACAACAGCAGCTGCAGCAGAATGATGAGTCAACGAGCTCTGAAGCAGCAGCCGAGTTGGCACACTACAGCAACAGCAAGTTCAACCTGCTTATGGACCAAATGCTAATGCATGAAAGGGAACAAGGGAGTGGCACAAGGTTGCTGGCATCTCCCTCTGCAGATCAGCGAGCAGCTGCGATGGCAGCTCACAGAGCAGATCAGGTGATACACTCAGTGAATTGTATCAGAATGAGTTGGGGACATGCACAAGCACAAAACATGACAATTCTCCTGACAAATAAGCATGCTTGTGGACAGCACTCATCTCTTGACTCCGTGGTGCAGTTTGATTGGCTATTTTGATGCAGTGGAGTATCAGCATATGCAGGACACAGGTGCTGCTGTGGTTCAGCTGCAAATGCCCAACATCATTCCAGTGAGGATTTGACATAAGGCATTCAGTGCCTGAGGCTTGCATCTGCATGCTCTTGCGTTCAAAGGCTGTCTGATCACAAGTATGGTCACATCACAGAACCCTGAAGCTGTTGTGACTACATACAGGTGCCAAGAGCAGCTGGCATGCAGCTGGAGCCCAGCTTTGTTGCGCTGCTGGAAGACGACATCCTTGATCCTGCCACAGATTTGAGCACCATTGCTGTGAGGGAGCAGCATGCAGACGGCAGACCACATGCATTTGCACTTGGCAGCTGGAATTATGATGGGTTGGAGGATGGCGACTGTGACGTCGGGAATGGTGGTCTTGTGGATGGTGACATTGGGGGTGTTGGTGATGGTGACATTTGGAATGCGGATGGGGATGTTTGGGACAGGGATGGTGTGGACGATGTTGAGATGGAGGAAGTTGAGGACCACAAGCTTATGGAAGATGGCAATGCAATGGACAATGCAAGCAGGCCTGAGGCAGGGATTGGGGTTGGGGTCAGGGCTGCGGCCAGTGTTGGGGGTGCAAGCAGGCTGCCTGGAGGCCTTGGTGTCAAATGGCAAGCTGCTGGTACCCAGGTCAGAATACTTCTGACCCACTGCAGCTTGCAGTGTACAGCCTTGGAAAGTTTCAGGCTCAGAGTTGCATATATGTATGACGTCACCCAACACTTGCTGTGTCTATTGCAGCTTGGTGCTGTGAAAAATACATATCCCCGCATTTGCATCTGTGCTCGTTGGCTTGTTCTTGTCATTGTGCACTGCGCCAGATCCAGATTCTAGCTGCTTCGCTGTGCTTGCTGACATTGCATGACGTATTTGGGCTTGTGCTGCTGCGGCTGCTTCACCGGCCAGCAGTGGTCATCTCTGCAGCAAACTTGCAAGGGGTCTTAGGTGTCATACACCTGCATAGCATCTCTTGCATAGCAGGGTTGGCCACTCCTTGGGTGTCAACAATACATGCAGGGGGTTCAGCCATGGCCCTGATCATCAGGCCTGGACATACATGCTGTGTTGCTCTCTCCTGCAGTGTGGCTTCACCAGTGACTAAGCCTTAGTCATCTGTTGTGCGCAGGGTTTTACTTTCAGCAAGCCCTTTGCAGCATGGCAGACAGACACCTCAGGGTGTGAAGACCTGCATGCTCAGGCCTCTGCTTCAATCTTTGCCTACAGAGGAGACAGTGACAATGGACAGACAAACATGTCTCAAGCTGAAGTAAGCCAGCTTCTTATGTTGTTTGTCATGTGTGGGTCGTGCAGGAAGCTGACATGCAATAATATCGCGGCCGGGATTTGAGTCCCAGAGACTGGTTCCAACATGCAAATGACAGTTCATGCTTTCAGCAATTATGCTTGTTCAGTGATGTGAGGGTCATTGGACAGGCATGCACCTACATCACTGCTTCTGTTGCAACCCTTGCAAGGAATCTAGGACAAGACACACCTCCTTGACGCATCCCAGAAAGCAGTTACAGCACTGTTCAATGCCGCCTCTACACCATTGTATGCAGGCAGCTAATAATTGCGTTCAGGTTCTTTCAGAGTTTCTTTGGAGGGCAACAATGCTGTGTTGCTTGAACACAGATATCTCTTGTGCAGGCGTTGGCAGATTTCTGGAAGCAAGGCTTGGATGAAGCCCTTCAGAGAGGCACTGCAACATCAAAGGCTTTCAGAATGCGCATGCAGCAGCAAGAGGCTGAGTTCAGAGCTTGCATGCAGCGGCGTGAAGCTGAGTTCAGAGCCCAGAAGCAGCAGCGCGAGGCTGAATTCAAAGCCCTAGAGGAGGCCTGCTTTGCCAACATGGAGGCGACTGCTAAGCTGCATGTAGAGGCAGATGAGAGGGCCGGCCGTCTGCAAAAGACGCTTGATATCAGCAGGAGTCGGGCGGCAGACCTGGCTGATGACGTTGATTGCATCAAGGACAAGAAGAAGGGCTTGAAGAGGCAGAACAAGGATCTGACTCAGGAGGTCAAGGACCAGCAGCTCAGCATAGCTGATCTGCAAAGCTGCCTGGATGCCTGCAAGGGCAACACACGTGCATTGGAGGGTCAGAATGCCAGCTTGCTGCAGTGCAGCCTGGATTTGGAACATGAGCAGAAAGCTTTGAAGGAGCAGGTCCAGTCCCTGCAGCGTGATTTGACACCTGCACATGCACAGCAAGCTGCAAGCTCACAGACTGAGCTTGCACAGGCTGCAGCAGCAGTGGCTTTGCTCAAGAAGCAACTACGTAAAAAGAGCGGCAGAGAGGCAGTCCTAAAGAGGATGCTTCTGGTGATGGGAGAGCAGCAGATTGCGCTGACAGGCGAGAAATCAAAGCTTGAGATTGATTTGGCAGCTGCGCTGCAAGCCAACACGGCGCATGCAGCTTCCATTGAAGCTGCTGACACCATCATTGCGCAGCATGCAGCCTCTCTTGCAGCTGCCAAAGCAGAGGCCAAACAGACCTTTGATCAGCATGCTAAGGTGCTGGCAGCTGCTGATGCAGCAGACTTGCAAGCTGCCAACCACTTGGCTGCAATGCACACTATCACTAAGGCTGAAACAGAAGCCATGGTACAAGCTGCACAGTCACATGCTGCTGACAGGGCTAGCTGGGCTGCTGAGAAGGCTGACCTGCTTGGGAAGCTTCAGGCTGCAAGTGCTAGGCATCAAGTTGTGCCAGATGCCCATACCTCACAGTTATATGCTGAGCTTGCCTCTGCACAGCAGAGTGTCAGACATATTGGACAGCAACTTGCTGACACACATGGGGGGTTCACCGCTGTCGCCAATGCACAGATCAACAGGCAGCAGGTGGCTGCAGACAGTACCTCCCCACACGCTCACGTAACAGCTACGCTTGCCAGAGCAGATGCCCTCAGCATTCAGCATGGGCAAAACACTGTGCTTGGTGCAGCGCAGCAGCAGCCAGGCATGCATCTGCAAGGTTTGCCTCATGAGGGAGTCTGCTGGACGGCTCCTGTTGGTCACTCTTCTCATGACCAACAGTCAGACAGCTGTCGCACTGTTGAGCAGGTGATGCAGCAGCTACAACAGCTACAGAAATCCAACCCTCACATGCTTGAAAAACCAGCTGGGGCTCAATGTGACGCTCATGGTCAGGTTGCCTATGACCAAGATTCAGGCAGTTCTGCCAGCATTGGGCGAGTGGCAAAGCAGGTGCAACAGCTGCATGATACAGTCCCTCATGCTCTTGGTGTACCTCATGCAGCAGGGCCTTGTGGCGCAGTCAGTCAGCATTCAGCTCATGACCAACAGTTGCAGGGTCCAGTCACTGTTGCAGACCTGATGGAACAGCTGCGGCAGCCACAACAAAAGCAGCAACAGACTCCTCCTTCGTCTCTGCAGCCACAAGAGTTGTCTGTTTGCTCAGATGCAGCACAGTCTTGCCAGCAGGGCAGACTTGTGATGCCATCTGAGGCAGGGCACCTGGGTGATGCCCTGCCTTTGAGTTCCGCTCCTGGACAGGACAGCCGTGAGCAGAGCGGTGTTCCGCTGCAGCCAGGGCCCGTCCAAAATGGCCAATTCAGGAGCGATTTCGTCCAAGGCAATGCTGATGGCCTGGCCGCTGAGCTGCGGGTCCAACAAGGCCAGCAAGGCACTTGTGCAGGTATACTGGCTCTGCTGAATTAAGTTGGCGTTTTGCCCTGCCATGCGCAGACTCACTGGGAGGTCTTGAACAGACACCAACCAACTTTAAAGACCCTAAAATTGCATTCTTTTCGGGCTTTTTGCACAGCCAGCACTTGTTTTCATTTTCAATGATAGATTGATGCTTTCTCATTCCTCGCATGATGGCAGTGCATGATTGTGTTTTTGTATGCTCCACATCATGGAGCCATCACATGTGCTATCACAAGTGCAGCTTCATTTGTTTCATGTAAGCTTTTCTTATTCTCCTTGACTTCTGTACTGACAGGTCTGCCAGGCAGCACTGTTGGAACAGGCAGCACCAGCAGCAACAGGCTGTCAAAGACCAGAGGCAAAAGAATAAGGGAAAGCCCTGATCTCGTTGACCAAGACCCTGATGTCACTGATGAGCCTGCCGGCAGCAGCCACAAGAGGGCCAGAACTGAGCTTGCAGCAAAGGTCGCATCATCAACCACAGTGTTACAAACCCAGGTAGAGTCAGCAGCGCTTGGACAAGTGCAAGCCTCAGAAGGGCGCACAGCAGCGCCCCAGGGACTCTAGGCTAGGGTTGCCAAAGCAGCTCTTCAGCATGCCAGGTGTTGTTCTCACCATAACCACAGTGATGTTGCTGACTTTGTGGGAAAGCAAGCAGCATTCTGTTGACCGTGCAGCGCATGACTCGCCAATTAGCACCTCGCCCCAGCATGAATGCTGCCAGTACATGTCTTGAAAGATTGGCATGCATCTGTGTTAGCAGCAGCTTGCTGCTGACAAAAGTATGAGGTTGCTGCACCGGAAAAGAGAGAGAGAGATGCAGTGCATGCAACATATTGTTGTATCAGTCTAGATGAATCCAGACATACATTAGTGTACCTGAATGGTTCACTCTGCTCAAGCACAACTCGATTTTCTGCAGGATGACTAAGGCTTGCCGTCAGAGCTGCAAGAGCTGAGCATAGCAGCTGGCCCATCTGCTGCAGGGTTTTTCTAGAAGAACTCACTATGAAAACCCAGCTTTCGTTAATGGGTCTTTATCAGGTCTTTAAAGTCTAACGTCTTCGCTAAACCGTCGTCATCCGATCGTTGACCTTCCAACGATTGCTTTACGACCCGGTCAACATGTTATTCTAGCGTAAGCTCGTAGCAAATGTGCCTGAAGGTATATATATATCTGTGTGACTGACCACTGACCACATTCAGATTCCTAAGATTCCCTATGATTTGTCAGAGTTTGTCATCAAGCATAGGGTTGGGTGTGTGACTAAATGCATTCAAAATAGGGCCCTTTAGTAAGCAATGTTTTAAAGATATGAAATCAGACCCTATCTGTCAGCCTAAATCACAGGTGGTAACCAGGGTTTGGGCTCTTTTAGAGTCCCCAGTACATAGTGCTGTACCTAATCTCCTAATTACTTAATTACAAAGTTATTATAGAAGGTGTGAGATAACCGTTAATTTTATAAATCGAGGAGGACTTGCAAGGAACTGTAAGTATGACTAAGGCCCTTGCTGACGGCCCCCACACTCAACCTACCTGTTTGCCCTTATTTTCAGGGTTGTGTTGGGGTTTCCCCAACTTAACCCTGAAAATCTATAGAAGATTAGTCAACTCTATCATAATCCAGAAGATTCCAGAAGTTTCTTCTACAGCCCTAGACCTGCAGAACTCTGCACACAGAATTTTCCTCTTCTGCATGCAGACCCTGCAGTACTCTGGAGCAGACCCTACAGTGCTCTGGCGCTGACGCATAGAAGGTCTGGGGCAGATCCTACAGTGGTCTAGGGCAGATGTGCAGAGATCTACGCCAGATGCTACAGAAATTACGTAAGACATTATCTGCATTATGATAGAGTTGACTAATCGTGACATAACTCTGCTTTTTTCTGTACACAGAGTACTGTAGCTCTGTAGGACCTTGACATAACTCTGTATTTTCTGCAATTTCATGGCTCCTCGTGACGATAACCGGATAAAGCACCTAAAATTAGCGTTGGAGTACCTTCTTGTAGACTGGATCGTCATGCATGTACCTTTCGACGGCTCAAGCAAGAGTGCAACAATGGTTTTGCATGTGTGATAGCCTACCGCTGAAGAGTCGTTGACCCTGATCAATTGGAACTTACAAATGATAACTTTTCCAAATATTTAAAAAGCTCCAAAAAGCTCTGAAGGTTTAAACTTTTGAAAAAGTTTGTGGGCCGAATTTTTGGCATTTCAGCTGTTATCATTTGGCATATAAAAATGATAACAAGCACATTTCAGCTCTCAAAGCTCCCGTCTGAGGTGTCGTTTTCACACCCAAATTGACATGGAGAGCAAGTGCTGTCTTTAGCTGATCTTGAGCCGTCAGAAAGGGGTCGCAATGCTGTTCGAAGCTAAGACTCATCCAAGCAGCTTCTGCCAGCTTCCAAGCTATTTAGAGCCAATGTAGCTTGCACGTATAAATGATGCTTGGTTTGAATTACAACACTCATCAAACTCTTTAGTGGATGAGTGTCGGAGCAGCTGACAGCTTTTGAACACACGGGCAAGGAAGCAAATGTTCACACGTTTGCCTTCATTTAACTCGTGCACAGTCATGTCTTCCAACGAGTCTAGTCTGGACCATGGGAGGAACATACAAGCAGAAAAATTGACAGTGTCTGCTGGTGCCGGAATGACTTCAAAATTTTGCAAAACCAACAGTTGTGACTCCCCAGGACATGACTACACACAGGTGTGACAGGGACTTCAGTAGTAACTAGGGCAATCCAGTTCTACTAGATGTGACACTGTAACCTGTGCACATTCTTTGTCAATATTAGAGCTTTGGATGTGCAAGGTAGACTGCACTGCAGCACAATTGTATGCCATTTGTGAATCAAAGTTTATACCAGCTGAGGTGAATCTCCATAGATCTCACCCTCACTGACTACAATATCACCGACAGGGATGTGCGTTGTGATCTCATAGCCATAACGCTCCAGAGCTCTGGTAAGCTGAGCTGTTTTAGGCCCTGCACACGGCCTAAAACAGCAACAGGCAACCACAATGGATTGTCTTTTGCTAACAGCAATATCAAAATTAGCTGCATAGTGTTCATTGTTGAGGTTGTAATAGTGCCCCACTGCACAAAGGAATTGCGTGCCAGCGTATACCACAAGCATGTAGGAAGAATGAGCAGGGCTGCTGCTAGCAGGACACCAAAGACTGAAACGAGTTTGCTCCAAGGTAAACCTGCAGAGCGGAATCTGTTCACTCAAAACTGCTTTCTTCGCTCTGTTGGAAGGGATTTTTCGGATTGTGTAGCGAGTGAAAATGCCTGCACAATAGGAAGGCCATCACTACTGTGCCATTCTGGCAGAGCTTTGCAAGCTATATGGAGCTCACCTTGAGAAGCAGATTGCATGTGAAGGAACTTCAACTCCTGCAAAATGGCTGTCATGACTTTATCGTATGCTGGTGGTGGCGGTGGTGGTGGATCTGCAAACAATCCAATTCTTTGAATTTGGGCTTGGCAAACACAGCTGCAAGAGACAAAATATCGGGCTGTTGCTTCAGCCTCATATTGTGAAGCTCAAAAAAGGGGGTGACTTTGTTGCAGATGCTGTGTGAAGACCCATGCATGCTTTGGGCATCACTATCTTTGCAAAAATTGCAGCACACCTCATGCAACCCTGTCCATTTATGCTTAATGAGATCATGACAGCACAACAGTAAGAAAGGTCTTCAGACTCAACAGGTGTATCTACCACATTGCAGTAATTCTGACTTGCAGGAGTCTGACTGACAAGTACAGCCAATACAAACTTGAAAGTCTGCAGCTATAACAAGCATTCGGCCAGAGAAAGATGATTTCTGCAAACCATGCAGACTAACCCCGGCAGAAAAAGCAATAACTCCTAGATGATTGCTGATTGCTGCTTTGTTATCTGACACAGCAAAACTTGGACAGATACTTGCATAAGTCTAGGCTCAATGAGGATGAACAGGTTGACAATCATAGAGACTGCAGCAATAGTGGTGGGCAATGGTGGACAGATAGCCTGGGACAATGATGTCTTGTGCTCAAATTGTTGTGTACAGATAACAGACCTGATTGTCGTCACTCCATTATCACTGCAAAAGCTCACCTGTTGTTCGACTGTACGTTTGAATCTCCTGGATGAGGTTGTCAATTTGCCGCTCATAAACTCCTATTTTGGCATAATCTATTGGCACCTTGTCAACTCCAGGTTCACCTTATTTCGGGCAGCAGTGAGGTCGGCTTGTAGCTCACCGATGCGTGTTGACGCCATGGAGTAGGATTCCTGTATCAAGTCCAGAAGCAAAGCGTGAGGCAGAGGGCATAGGTGACAACTGAGAAGAGTTTTTGTACTGGTGCGCATGTGTACCAGCCGTCACCAGTGTCTCAAACACAAGCTAAGCAAATTGAGACGACACAGTGAAAGGAGTTGAAGGTCTGACCTCAGTGTTTCTTCCTTACAACTGGAGCATCCCCAGATAAACCCGTCTCGGCTTGCCGGACGCGCCCTTCAAAGGGCAAGTGGAACAGCTGAAGACCTGTCACCTTACTTCATTGTGCGATGCTCTCGTTTGCCTTGCTTTACCTAGGCAGATTCTCGTCGAGAAGCTTCTTCACAACCCCGCGTGCTTCCGTGTAGCCACCGCCAAGCGAATTCGTCAAGCAGCGGTCACGTGCCGGGGGAATTCGGGGCCAAAGTAGGAGGAATCTAGTGAATGCGGATATGAGCCCATCAATGGCTAACCAGCCACCTTGCAAATTGGGCGGAATCTATTGCAGCCACATTGAGGTTTTTAGTCATCAGTCAGCACCGCCGCCTGTAGGGAACGCGGCGCTGCGGATACGGCTTGCGTAGAACTGACGGAATTGAGGATGAAGATGACGGCATGGTAGCTTCTCAACCTGCCGGCACTAGGCGCTTACTACAGCAGCAAGCATGTACACCAAACACGCCAGTCGTGCGTCTACATCAGACGTTTGGTCTACATTGTCAGCCAATTACATAGTAAAATACAGTTCTATGTAGGAGTCACCTCAAGTTTTGTTGCTATGGCTGGTCGCGGCAGAGCTAAGTCAAGGGATGCTATCACAAGCCTTATGTATGTGATTTACTGTGGAGAGGATGCTATGCCCTTGCAAAAAGACACTGAGGTGTACGTTGAGGAGCTACAAGACATGCCCATGCAACTCAAGATCATTCATTCATGGTAGTGATATAGTCTTGACATGCAGTATGAGTGCACAAGACATCTGGGCCAGGAAGTATCATGAACTGTGGGAGAAGCTAGAAAAGAACACAAAAGACAGTTTCTGTACTGCCCTTTGGAAGTGGATTGTAAGTTTCTTTGGTTG
>JAABUP010004177.1_pt1 | contig 24037 bp, 19 predicted proteins | sample 5559201 | NCBI WGS metagenome assembly JAABUP01 (sample SAMN10711887, study PRJNA513373) | rock metagenome | isolation source: Antarctica rocks | place: Antarctica
CGTGAGCAACAGCGACAACAGAGTGCAACAGGTGCACAGAGAGCAGCCTGTTGGGGTTAGGCCCAACATCAGCATGCTTGCTGAAGAGATGCAGGGACAGTGGCATGAAAAGCTCAACCGACACCTTGGTGATATTGTTATCAAGCCGTGCAGCAACCGCAAGGTCTGGTGGTCATGTGATCAATGCCCAGACGGCCTTCCTCATATTTGGGAGGCTGCCGTTTACAACAGGACGTATGGAAGCGGCTGTCCTTTCTGCTCAGGCAATGCAATTTGTCAGCATAACACGCTTGCCAGAAAGGCACCTGAAGTTGCCCTGTATTGGGATGCCGTGAAGAACAATTTATTGTCACCAGATCAACTGACTGTCTCCAGCCACATGAGAGTCCACTGGAAGTGCAGTGTTTGCTTGCACGAATGGCAGGCTTCAGTGATGCATAAGGCACATGGCAAGACTGGGTGCCCCAACTGTGCCATGGCAAACGCTGGCAAGAAAGCAGATGGCACTAGGCAGAAGCACCCTACTTTTGCAAGGGCAAAGCATACCTTGCTGGAGCAATGGGACCATGACAGAAACAGCAACAATGGAAACTTTCCTGACAACACAACATTAGGAAGCAACAAATTCATTTGCTGGCATTGTCATGCATGTCCAAAGGGCAAGAAGCACAGCTGGCAAGCTTCCCCAAATAGTCGAACCACTGGCAAAAAGGCATCAGGATGCCCTTGCTGTGTTGGACGAAAGTTGTGTCAATGCAACTCTTTGGAAACTGTTTGTCCTGATGTTGCTGCTGATTTTGACATCACGAAGAATGGTGTCAGTCCTGCTGAAGTGACAAGTTCAACACACACAAAGTACAGCTGGCTGTCAGATGAGCCTGGAGCCAAGAAGCGTACTGTGAATCAGCGCACATCGTATACAAGGAAGCAATGCAAAACAGCTGCTAGACGCCTCTGACATTTGTAATAGCAGTCAGCAATGTGTATGTTGTGTGATCATTGTAAGGTCGTGTGCTAGAGTTGCAGCTGGCTTGTTGTCAGGTGTTTGTAAGCACACTAATGTAGTTGTTGTTGCTTTGAAAGTTGTGTGTTGCAGATCTTTTGCTTGTTTCGCAACCAACAGCATACCCTTGGGCTTTATGCGCACACTGTTATTGACATCAGCCTGACATAGCTTGAGGCACAGTGTGTCTGGTGTCTAGCTGAGCTCAAGGTTTTGAAATGACAGCTTTCATACACCTACAAAAGCTGCACACTGTGACAGGTAAGGGTGTGGAAGTATCAGTATTCTGAGCTGGTGTTGTCGTGTCATAAAGCACAGGCTGTGCAATGATCAGCTGGAAAATTCGACTGGTGTCAATCATTGCATGTGTTGGCCTCATGCATTTTGTCAAGATGACAGGCAGCTCGTGCACATGACCTATGTACATCTTTTCAGCAGGGCTATGAGGTGACTGCATCAGGCATGGCCACTTATTCTCTGGTGCTCACCCAATAGGTTCTGACATCTGGACCCATGCATGATGCAGGTTAGCCTCCCTGGGTGATGCAACCTGAGAGGAGGTCGCCTACAAAGGCATGCTGAGGCGGTTGCCTGGAATAGACTACCTCACTACAAGAAGAAAAGAAGAGAAAAGACTACACCTTTCGGCGTCAATTTGATGAGAAGCCAAGTATTATACCGGGCTGCCCAGAACCTCACTACAATGAATGCGTCATCAAGCATATGGCTGGCAAGACAGGTGATGCTCTGCTGTCAGCCCTTCTATTGCTTTGACTGTCTGCTCAGGTCACTCTACAGCTCCTTGTGTGGCTGATTCATTGGTGTGGTGCATCTGGTGCCCGTCTTCTTCTTCTCCTGTAGTTACAGATTGTGAACATTCAAAGTACAGTCAAGGTACAAGCTGTGATCTCCTATTCATGCAGGACTACTAAATTCCATGACTTCAGCATGGGCATAGATGACTATCCCAGCCATGCGGATGACGGTGGAGGGGACCCCTAGACAAATGACAGGTGAGGACTGCTTATTATGCCATGACATCAAGCTTCCTGTGGCATTTTTGCAGAGAGGGCATCACATCTTTGGCACCCTTGTACCCAGTGCTGGCAAAGGCAATATTGCATCAGGCAACCCTTGATATTTGAGCATATTCGACAGGCTTTACACAATGTAATGACTTCCACTGGTTTCTTCAAGGTCTCACGCAGTGGCATTGCCTGCTGACATGTCTTGTTGGTGCCTCATGTCTTCAGCTTCTGCTTGCAATGATGTGCGCCTGCACTCTGTCTTCTTAGCTATACTGTGCCCAGCCTGAGCAAGGACAACAGGACCAACAGTAACCAGCCCCATGCTTGAGTGCTGCAGGGCTGACACAGTCTGTTGCCCCTGACTGCTGCAGGGCTGACACAGTCTGTTGAGACCAGATATGATGAAGTCTGTAGGACTTTTCTGCCAAGTCACTGGGGATCCCAGTGCCAACACTGGGAATGGCACATACTCATAGCGTTTGAGCAGCTTCAGCAAGTTGAAGTCTGCAATGTATCAATTTGGACAATGTCTTTGTGGTAAGCACTGATATTGGTGATGCTGATGATGCTCCTCACACATTGTGCCTGTTTATCTTTGAAGCGGCCATGTTTCAGATGCGCGTGTGTGGGCTGATCTGGCTGCTGCAATGAGCTTGCAGTCACAGGCCTGTGCATCAACAAAGTTCTGCTGAGCACAGCAGTGCCGTCATGGCAGTCACAATTTGAACAGCGTTTATGGGTACCCACGCATGAGGCATTGCTGCTCATGTTGCAGGTGATGCCACCAACCAGAGATGGGATGAAGTCATACTGATCAAGAGAGGCGCTGAAGTTTCTCTGGGTATCAGTCCAACCTTGGAGGTGTTTGTGAATCATCGGGTATTCACAACTGGGCCTCATCTTCTGCCAGTCCTAGGGTGCAGGTACCCAGCACTTCCACAACATGCTGTGCCATGCCAAATTTTGCACATTGTCTCATGCTGTAAGGTTGATCTGGCAGTGTCCAAGCCGACAGCCAGCCTCTGCCTGCAGTCTCTTGCATGCTGCAGCACTGACAGGCATACTGCTTGCACACAGGTGAAGGACCATGAGAGCTGCTGTACCTCGCTGGGTGAAGAACAAGAAGCCTGGATGGTACCTGGGCCTGCCTGTGTGCTCCAGGATGATCCCCGGCTTGGTTGCGCTGGCCAGCTCAGTGTTGCATATACTTTACAGCTGACGTTCATGGGATTGCTTCAGCTTGGTATGTGGCCACAGACTGAATGCTAAGCTGATCACTAACCTGACCCTTGCAATGTGCTCAAACAACATCAAGCAATGACATTACCTGTTGACATGCACATGATGCCATCAGTCCTTGCTTGCAATGCGCATGCACCTGAGCCTTGCCTTCTTAGCTATGTTGTGTCCAGCTTGAGCAAGGGCAGTATGCCAAATGAAATCACTGCTGTTGTTGACTGCTGCAGGACTAGTCTGTTCAGGTCAGAGACCATGGAGTCCCCAATTCCTTTGCAGCTTTCATTGAGGATCCCCGACGCCAAGACTGGGGATGGCACTTCTCTACAGTACTTGAGAAGCTTTGGCAAATTAAAGTCTGGCAGTTGTTTCAAATCGGATAAGGTGCAAAAGTAGTCAGGAATGACATTAGTGATGCTAGCTATGCTTGTCACACATTGTGCATGTTCATCTTGGATGCTTGCCAAGGCACAGCTGTGCTTGTCTGGGCTGAACTGGGTGACGAGTTGAGCTTGCCATCACGTGCATGCGCATCACCAAAGCAATGCACAGTAACGGCGTCATGTCCATCACAGTGTGAACAACTTGTGATGGGTCCCTGCACGTGAAGCATTGCTGATGATATCATAGGTGTCACCACCACCATGCAGACACAGCTGGAATCCTGTTGGACAGAACAGGCACTCGAGCTTGCTGCTGGTTGGATTTTGTACTAAGTCTACCAAGTCCCAGGATCTGCTTCCCGGCCCTGAATCAGCATTGGGGTCGGCTCAGTGCTCTCCAACTGAAGATTCAGTCGAAGCCCATGTGGTTACAACCAGGAAGTCTGCAGCCACACATGACGCAAGCTAACCAAAGCCCTTTCGCAAGAAATGGCAGGATGAAGCCTGCTCTCAGATGGTGAGCTTCCAGCAGTGCAATCAGTCATCAACTTCACACGGGACAGGTGGGACTGCCTGCTCTTACAAACATGATTTCTTTCGAGTATGAGCCTGTCCACAGAGTGTCAGCTTGCTGACGGTCAACACTTGTGCTCTCCTACCTGTCCCACTTGCATGTCGTGACTTCTGTGAGGCATGCAAGAAATAGCAAGATATGCATGCCAGACAAGGATGCTGGCGTTGATCATCAAATGTGTTGTGTGCAGCATATATTTTCCATGTCCGACAATTGTGCATGAGGTGCTGCTGCTAAGGCTGTAGCATGTATGTCTATTCTATGTCTGAGCGTGTTCATACCAACTCTACGCTTTGCTGGCCAGAGAGCTAGCGTGTGGCAGAGATATCACAGACATAATTGCTTGGTGATACTTGATCTTGTCTGTGTGGCCTAGGCAGGCCCTGTACGCCTCCTGGAACACATGCAATGATCATGTTGATGATGATGGGCCAGAGACAATCTGGTGTGTTGTTATGCAGGATTGGCAGAAGGCTAAGTGTGACGCACAACAACTCAGTTAGTGACTAGGGTCTTGCGCTTGCAGATGTCCTGCAAGGCATCCAGCTCGATGTTGTCCAGGCTGCAGGGGTTAGCTGGCGTTATGCCTACGGCTGTCCGAAGGCGTTGCAACTTCCCCCTTTCGCATGTTTCTGCTCTCACACTTCGACGAGATAAGCAGCGATTCGTCTTGGCTTTGTTCAGACCATGCGGTATGGAAGCGACCGTATCTTTCAACGCCTGCCACATCTGGCATGTCAAGATAGCGGCAGACTTGAAATGAAACGAAGGTTCACGCCTGCTGCAATTGACAGCAGGTCTCAGACCTGGCAGCGGCCTGCTTCCAGGCGGACCTTGCAAGTGCAGCACAGCGTCAAGCGGCTGACCAGCTATCCACACGAAATCCGGCAAGGAGCTCAGTGTAGGCATAGAAGAACCCATGCGACCGTCTGTTCGTCCAGTACAGGTGTGCTTCTTGTGTTAGCAAGCCAGCGTAAGCTCTGCGTGTCTCAAAATGCCTGAGCATCTGCTCTTGCACGTCAGTTAGACATATGCATGCGATCTGCAGGGCGTGCCTATAGCGTCACTGGTAGCACTGGCAGTATACCACAGCAGCAAAGCCAGCAGCCTGATCAGGCTGGACCTAACATCACTTTGCTTTCAGAAGAGCTGCAGGGACAGTGGCATGAAGAGTTGAACAGACACCTTGGCAACATTGTCATCAAGCCTTACAGCCAGCACAAGGTCTGGTGGTCATGTGATCAGTGCCCAGAGGGCCTTTCACATGATTGGGAAGCCTATGTGTACAGCAGGAGTCAAGGGACAGGCTGTCCTTTCTGCTCAGGTCAAGCCGTCTGCCAGCATAACACACTGGTCAGGAAGGCGCCACAGGTTAAGCTGTTTTGGGATGCCAAGAAAAACCATCCATTGTCACCAGACCAAGTGACTGTCTCCAGCAGCATGAGGGCCCATTGGAAGTGCAGCGCTTGCTTGCACGAATGGCAGGCTTCAGTCTACAGTAAGACACATGGCAAGAGTGGGTGCCCCAAGTGTGCCAAGGCAAACGCTGGCAAGAATGCAGATGGCACCAGGCAGAAGCATTCTACTTTTGCAGGAGCAAAGCATGCCTTGCTGGAGCAATGGGACCATGACAAGAATGGAGAAAACGGAAATCTTCCTGACAACACAACATTACGAAGCAACAAGCTCATTTGGTGGTGCTGCCATAAATGTCCCAAGGGCAAGGTGCACAGCTGGCAGGCTCGTGCTTTCTCTCGGACCATACGCAAAAATCCAACAGGATGCCCTTGTTGTGTTGGGCAGAAGCTTTGTGAGTGCAACTCTCTGGAAAGTGTTTGTCCTGATGTTGCTGCTGACTTTGACGTCAAACAGAATGGTGTCAGTCCTGCTGAAGTGACAAATTCAGCAACGACTCAGTACAGCTGGTTGTCAGATGAGCCTGGAGCCAAGAAGCGTTCTGTGGCTCAGCGCACCATGCACACAAGGAGGCAACTGAAGCAAAGTAGTAGACGCACCTGATACATGTATATAGAACATGTGATTGCAGTCAGCAAAACCTTTTGTCAGGAGGACAGCATGTTACTGTATGTCATGCCCTGCTATTAATTCTTTTATTGGTTTGACTTGCAGCTCATGATCATGTTTGATCCTAGGCCTGCGACTCATGTTTTGCCAGGCTCTTCGATGGCCTATCGCACATGTGAAGCCTGCCTGATATGTCTAGTGCAAATTTGTTTAACAAGTCTCATTGCCTACCTGATGCCTCTGCACTGTGGTTTCTCAAGCCAAGTCCAAGCACCTGGGACACAAAGGCATGTGTGCACAGCTTTGTCTTGGTAATACAGCTGATGCATACATCGCCTTTGCTTCAGGCATATTATCGCCTAGAAGCTGACCTAGCTAGGCCCACTGACATGATGTATTCAGTGTGGTGATGCCCTGAACCACACTGAGCCCAGCTTCATCAGCCTCTTGAGAAAAGACAATAAGCCAAGTGCAACCAGTGTCACCGAGTCTCGTGACTGTTGCAGGGCTTACATAGTCTGTTGAGGTCAAATCTCTGGACCATACAGATGCATAGAGCTTGTGACAGGCAACAGCCAGTTCAAGTTTGTGAAGCTCAAAAAAGGCTTTCGTCTGAGCAAGTTTTGGCACATTGAGGGGCACACGTATTTGCAATGGGATGCATCACACATAGCTGCTTTGATTCGGGATGTGTCGCCAGCACATGTCAGTTTTGTCAGACCACCAAAGGCTCCTGCTGCTACCCCCCCTGCATCTTCCCCCCCCCTTTGTCTCTCCTCCAGCTGTTGCTGCTGCCCAACCTATAGCACCCCATTTTTCCCCACCCCGGTACCACCCTTTCATCCCTGCCTTCCCCCTATGCAGCCTGCTCAGAAAAGCTCAAGAACAGAGCAGAATGGTCAGGCTAGAACCAACGTCAGCAAATGCAGACCCCATCATGCACATGGAGAGACAAGACTTGTTCTGCACGTACCCAGCACATCATGAGCTGTAAAGCGTTTTAATTATTATTAATGTTATCATGCACATGCTTGGCTGCAAGCTTGCAATAGAGCCAGTAGTTTAGTGGACCCCCGCCACATTCCTGAGATCAGCAAGAAAAGTCTTGTCAATCACAAAATGTGTGGCTCAGCCTGGCAGATGTATGTGGCACTTTGCACAACCTATACAAATGTGATCCACCAAGCTAATGAGCACTGATGCAACAACTAAAAAGGCTTTCACATTGATGAGGATATCCAGAAGTGAAAGCTGCCACCATGACAAAGCATGCTGACAAGTTTTCAAATAGCGCTCTCCGCTAGCGGGATCACCCTCTTAAAAATACCTGCTGCCAGCTGAGCTGAGTGGCGAAGCTTGTTCCTGAGGCGCTTTGACAGCTTCTTGGCACTATCCTGCATGACAGCATGTTCCCCCTTGGTTGAGCTGATTGCAGCATTACCTGTGGGGTGGGAAAAGCTGTCCTATACACTTTGACCAGCCAAACGTGCAACCAGTATGACAAGGCACAACACAAGCATTGCAAGCATGACCAGTGTTCATACACACTCTCATGGTGCAACAGGCCCGCACAGTCTCACCACACGACCAGGAAGCTCAGTACTACAGCAAAACATACTCATGACTGCCTTCTGATTGCTGAGCAACTGCTTGAAAGGTCAGTAGCATGCAAGTGATGCAAGACACACATGTGGCAGTATCTCAAAATTGCCTCACCATGAACGTTGGAGTCTGCAGCACATGCTGAATGGCATCTTGGACTGCTTTGCCGCAAAGCAGCTTCATGATGCTTGTGGACATTAGGGACAACAGGTCAGGTTTGTATGTACCGTAGTAGCTGCCACTGTGAACTGATAGCACCTTCAGCTGTCAAATTGAGATGTGACTGGATTGCGTGCACGAGAATAGCATGGGTAGCGACTCTAGCATGCCGTGCACTCCATTGATGGCTTCTATGTCATGTTTGGCAACCTTGCTGGATATTCATTGCCTGCTATCACAAGTTGGCAGTGCGCCGACATGTTGGGATGAGTCTGTACATGCCAGCAGCATCCATTTCACAAGATGCGGTGTTCATCTCTCCAAGGTTCAAAATGAATAATAGTTTCACCTACAACAGAAACTCTGCAGGAACCTGAAAACATCTTGAAAACACGACAATCAGTTGTACTGTGTTCAACTTTGCCATATTCAGACCACAAACTGGTTCTACCATGGTTTAAGATGATCACCAAACTTGCTTCATTCACGACGATTTGTCGTGTCCGCTAAGACCGGTCTTGGTCTTACGAATAAGGCTAGAACTCTGTCTTCATCTCGTTCAAACCGAGCTATCTTGTCCACATAGTAGTCGTTGAGATGTTCACTATAATCTGTTTGGCACGATGCAGATTGGTGTGACGCTGCCGGGTCGTAAGTCTTTGGGTTGCAGTAACAAGCAAGGCACCGCAGAACGTACTCGAAAGTAGGATCAAATGTAATGGAATTGCATACCACCGGATAGGCAGCCTCCCAATATTCGTCCGAATCTGAGTCTTCCGGCCAAGTGTCCCCCAGCTCGTGGTCGTCAACCTGAACGCCACGTGAACTTCTGGAAAGATCGTGCGCTGTGATCGTGTTGCCCTCGGTCTGTGTCGAAGCATCCATTTTGTAGAACAAGCGAGGGCGAAACGCTGCGAGTCGCCCGGCGAATTAAGATCCGTCGTGCTCCGTGCTGCACGGAAGCACGACAAGAGTCTCGACCAATCTCAAGCAGTTGCGCGCATCGACTGCAGCATCCTCACCTGATCATGCATGCCCTACGCAACATCATCAGATCCCAGAGGCTCGCTTATGCCGAGATATTGATAGCTGCCGGTGAGAGACCGACTGGCAGGTCTGCTTCTGGCTCACTCTGCAGCACCAGCTACAACAATTCTGCTGTAGGCTCGCAAGCTGAGCCACAACATGCACATAGGTGACCATGATCTACTGCTTGTCTGTCGTTTGCCTGGTTGTCGCGGTGCTTGTCCGTTGATGAGAGGCAGCGTGTGATCAGGCAGTCCTGGCGACCTTTGCTACAGTCTGCAGCAGTCGTTGCTGCTGCTGTTGCTGCAGCAGGCTGTGTGGGCACCGCAAGGGCAGATGAAGTCGCGACTATACATCCAGAAGCCAAGGTGTGTTCACCCAGCACAGTTCGTTGATATTGTAATCGTATCTACAAGCCTTCTTTTGCATCATATGTTGTCCTGTGCTGCAGTCTTGGCAAATTCTGCCATTGTCTACAAGGCAACGGACGTTCTTCAAGTATGAAAAGCGGATTAGAGACCTCAGTGGGCCTGACAAGATCTTTGAATATTTTGCAACTGAGACAAAAGAAGACGGCTCAAGGTCTGTTCCATCTGGCTCACTTGCTGGGTCTTGGCTATGCAGCGCTTCACATCTTGCTGAAAACTGCAATTGTGACATTGTATCATCTGCCTCAACATGTTCCCCCTCCTCCACCCTGAGCAGGACAGGACAATGTTGCATGATTCTCTGTGCACCAAGGCCTTGCAGATGGAAATTCACTTCAGAAGACTTCGCAAGGTCCAATTGTAACCATAGACTGAAAAATGTGTGACAGGTTACACATATGTATGACGCGCTCACACTCCCACTGTAACCAAAGGCTGAAGGCTGTGTGACATGTCACACAGATTCATGAGACCTGAAAACTTGCTCAGCAGCCTGGTAGCCATATACCCCCCAGAAGGATCAAGTGTGGAAAGGGCAGGGTACCTGCCCGGGGAACGCGCTCCTACTGCTGATGTGTCACCAAGAATGGTACGAGTTCCTTTGGGCCTACTGTAACTGCAAACAAGGAATGCTCTCTGCCTAGATTCAAGCTGCTTGCAATTCTAATTGATCTGTTGTAATGCAAGAAGGCAGCAGTAGCTGTTGTTGAGTCCTTTGGTCTTTGAATGCACTCAATGACTGTTGCGTCAGCTCTCAGGTGATGCAACTGAGTCACACCCACATCAAACGCTTGCTGCAATTTGGTGCACTCATGCCTCATTCCATCCGTCCTGTTATGCTAGGGACTTAGCAATGACGTAAGCCAGGCCAGTCAGGAAAGTCAGACACATGTGACGAGACATAGAGTCAAAACAAGCTGCTGAAGCAAAAAATTACATATCTTGTGCAGGACAGCAAGTTCTTCCAGATGTTTGATGTTGACGGGGATGGTCTCATCTCCTACACAGAGTACCTTCTATTGATTACTTTTCTGTCCATTCCAGTTGAGGTGAGCAATGCTGACTGCATGCATCCTTGACCAGCAGCAATCTGCCTTCCAAAACTTGTCTCTGCTGTCAGAAGCTCTTCAACTGCAACTGCCTGTGTGCATTGCGCCTGGCACACACTGGTACAGTTACATGCCAAACATCACATGGGTGTTGACACGGTACCAAGAAGCGCTGACATGGCAACATGTGCAGCATCAGTATCTTACATTGTTTTTTCGATTGATATCCTAACAGAAACAAAGCTTTCAAACAGATACACGGGTGCGTTTGGAAAACCTCGTTATTTATTGTTACCATGTGATGTCACGTAAAAGAGCTACCAAAACAAGTTATACACCTGCTTTGACTTCGAGGTCTGCCAGCAAAGCGTTCTGATTCACAAGTTTGTGAACTCAGGACTGTCCCTTGCCTGAATTGAGTAAACACATTACATGGTGATTGTGGTGATTGTGAATGAAGGAGTCATCATCACCAGTGCCAAAGTCACAAATTGCAGCTTTCCTTGGTTGCTCTGCAGGGTGTTAGGATGATTGTTGAGGTGTTTGACTTCAACAATGACAGCACCATGAGTTTGCTCTGCAGGATGTAAGCATGGTCTTTGACATGTTTGCCACCAACAATGACAGCACCATGATTGGGCTCTGCAGGATGTAAGGATGATCTTTGAGATGTTTGACTCCAACGATGACAGCACCATGGACATCAAAGAGTTTGAAACCATCACCAGCAACCTGCGCCGGCAGGGCAAGAACGCCGGTGTCACCAGGACCGGCTTCAAAGAACGACCTGAGTGAGCATGCCACCTGTTTGCATGAGCATGAGCATGGGCATGCTGGCTGTTTGAGCACAAGCAGCATGAGGCACCTTCAACTGAGCGTTGCCTTGCATGTATGATGGTCATTGCTGTTCATGTTTGTGTTCATGTCCATTGCCTTTCCATCAGGACATATGGCGACGTTTCCTTGAAACATATGTCAAGGAACAATCCAAGTGAGTATGCTGGCTATCTGAGCATGAGCAGCATGAGTCAGCTCCATCTGACCATTCCCTTGCATCTGTGGTCTCACTCGTGTGTCTTCCATCAAGAAGTATGGGGCGTTCCATTGAGACATATGTCGAACACAAACAACCCTGCACTGCACGTATGTGTGTGAGTAGTGCCCCAAGAAATTATCATCATGGCTAATGAATGGTCTGATGTGTACGAGTATGCTTTGGTTGAGTCTGCATGAGGACAGAATCTGCGTGTGGACATGATCTGCATGTGGACATGATCTGCATGTGAACCCTGTCTCAACTAGGGTTGCCTGCATCAGTTGCTGTTCCTAGCACATAATCAGGCATGACGACTTGCAGTGTGTCCTGTAAGCATGCTCAACTTTGTGCATGTACATGCACAAAGAGCAATGCTTTCATTGATTGCACTTCAGATTATATCTGACAGTGCATTTTGATGTCAGCTTTGCCTCACAGGGACAACAATAGAGGGTTGTTCCTCTACTTCTTTGGTGAAGACAGCAAAAAGCGCATGCAGCTGAAGAGCTTCGACGACTTCCTGAAAGGCTTGCATGATGAAATTGTGCGGCTGGAGTTTGCTCACTATGACTTCAAGAACCAGGTCAGCAAACTGTTTGAAGTGACGATACTTTCTGTCTCAGTAATGATCTTTTCTGTCCTAATAACGCCACTTTCTGTCCCATCAATTTTTTCTGTTGCAGTGATAATATTTTCTGTCCCAGAGATGAGATTTCTGTTCTAGTGATGACAATGTTTGTCCCAGTCACTTAGATGCACCACAAAACAAGGCTTCTCACTTTGTGTAGATCAACTCACATCAAGCACAGTGAACATTGTGGCCATAGCACTGCTCACAACTCACATGCAGATCAGGGCAAAAGTCTGCTTCAATTGTGAATCTCAGTGAATGCTTGATTTTCTATTTATTGAGTGCGTCTTCTGAGTCAGATAATGGATATCTTCTTGCAGGGTTATATGTCGGGAAAGGATTTTGCAAGGAGCGTGGTTTGCAGTGTGCACACCAATCAAATAGAGGAGTACCTTGCAAAGGTTGATGCCTTACCAGACAAGCTTATCGATGCCAAGGTACCTGCTCCTGGGCATAGATCTACTGTTGCTGATGGCATTGGATTGTCTGCAGGCATCTGCTTCTTCTGCAGTATCAATGTCTACTGGTGTGTTGAATTGGCAAGTACTTTTGTATCAAACTTGTCAAGCCCCCCCTTTATGGATGTTTGCGTGATTGCATTGTCTGTCATGTCGGTCTGTTCATCTTTGTGCATACATTGTCCTTAGCCACTTGAGCGTGAGTGTTGCAAATGTGATGCTGCACTGTGATCAGCTTGCGCTGTGTATACTGCAACAGACACAGTACATCCTTAGCAACAGTTACTATATATATATATATATATATATATATATATATATATATATATAGGAATACACACACAAATATATATATGTATGTATGTATGTATGTATGTATGTATGTATGTATGTATGTATGTATGTATGTATGTGTATGTATGTATGTTTGGTACATTTATCACCATAAACTTATGTATACATATATAGATACACATATGGCAGATCTATAGAAACATAGTTATTTCATATATAAATATCATAAACATATATGTCATATATATCACACATAACATGTGCTGACTTCCTGCCACAGGAGCTGCAAAACATTTTGCGGTGCCTACACAGCACGCCCAGATCAGCAGTTTGTGTCGTTGCAGATATCGTATCAGGACTTCCAAGAGTTTGCCAGCCTGCGAAAGGAGCTGCACAAGCTTCAAGTAGCCCTGGAGTTCTACCAAAAGACCACCGGCCAGTTCAATTTGGATGATTTGAAGGTATGCACCTCAAATGCAGCAAGTGACATTTCCGCGCTTGTCTTGATTGCTGTTTCCTCGGTCTTATTTCTGTTTCCCTCTCATCACTTCAGCTGCTAGATTCACGGCGTTTGCACGTGCGTCACAAGCAGTTTGGTCCACACCATACGCTTGTCAAGCTATGGCTTCAAACAGCAATCTGGTCATCTGTTTGGCACGGCACAGCATGTGCACATGTCAATGACACCTTGCAGCCAGCATGACATGGGGTTTTGTCCCTCTTTTTTGGGGGGGGAGGGGGGGGAGACAGTAGGTGTTGAACCTGTTCGGCTAGGGGCAGGTGCTAGCACAGCAGCTTGCTGTTGTGACTGTGCACACAGTTGCCTTCGTTTCCTGGCTCGAGCATGAGGGTTCATAGAACAAAAAGCTGGCTCTAACAGGTTTCCCTGACCTAAGCACTCATCAGAGAGAAGTATTATGAGCCACACATGACCTAATGACTTGAATGCACGTCATTATGAGCCTTTGGCATCTTGCTGTATGAAAGGCTGCGTCTCATCTTACAGATGCCATTAGGGTTTAGAGTTAGGGTTTAGAAATAGGGTTTAGTGTCAGGGGAAGAATAGAAACATACTGGCACGGCGAATGTCAGCCGGCAATCATGATGTAGTGCCACTCAGCTGTGGATCAGCTTTTCTGATGTTCTATGGTGCACAATGAGCCTATGAAAACCCAAAACCTAGCGACCGATGGGCTGAAAATGTATTCCTAAGAACTTTCTCTAAAAAACAGTCTCATAAAAGGCATTGACAGCAGTCAGCAGCTCTGTGTTGTTCCTTTGCTCATTAGACAGTGGAAAATGCTCTGTTCAGTCAAGCAGACTTCCTTGTTGCTGTCAAGTCCATACGTACATTTTTAATCCTAGCATGATACCATAGGTCGCATTTTACGTCCTAGGTCAATGTCAGCCTGAGCTTAGGACTCACTCAGACAGTCTCAGGCTCAGCATGTGAGTCACCCCTCAAATCTGTCATCACCTGCCCTGCATCACCGGCCCTGCATCACCTGCCCTGCATATCTGTCAACACCATTTACAAGCATCCGCCTGTCACGCAAGGTTGTGGGGACTTGTGACTATGATCTTTCTGGGCTTGCAAATTCAATCAATAAAACAACAAGTGCGTTCAGCAAAACAGGATGCTCAGATAGCTGTGTCACTTGGCTCTCAGTCAACTCAGGGTTTAGTAAACCCTACTCTGCAATTCTAAACCCTGAACATATTTTGTTGGCCTGACTGGGTTACGCTGCTGGCACCTGCAGAGGGCTGTACAGAAAGTGATGAAGCGCAACTTGAGTGATGCGCCGCTGCAGATTGTATTTGCACTCTTTGATGCCAATCAAGATGGAAACCTGGCTGCTACAGAGCTGGTTACGGTAAGCAACGTCCTGGGCTTGCTGATTTACCAGGTTACACGGCTGCAGATGCATGACAACTGATTGCACCCACGACATGTGCGGCTTTTCTGAACATGGAGTGAAGCTCTTCGTGCCAGATAATCTGCAATACAAACCCCAAAAAAAAACAAGCACATGATGAATGATCTGGGTTGGGTCTGGATTCTGTGTAGCAGCCTCTGGGCTTGCTAGGGCTGTATACCAAACAAAAAAATACAGAAAGAAAATCGCTTGAACCCACACCTATGCATATTTTCAGCAGCCTCTCAACCCCTTGAAACAAAATCCATCAGTAACTCCTCCATCATGTCTTGCATCTCATAATGCATATGCATCGCCTGACAAGACCCTGCTACCAAGCTACTCCTAACACCCTTTCAGCACTTTTGCAATCATGCGAACATTTTGAGCTAAATACATGACATGAGGCAGAGTTGCTAAGGCTCTGCCACAAGGTATTAGACATGTTGGCTAGCCAAAGCTTACAAACTTCTTCTTCTTCTTCTTACACTGTCTTACATTCATATCTTTTCGTCACTGCTGTCACCTTTGGCTTTTCATGACGCTACTTTAACCTTTTGTCCACAGCTCTCACCTTTTGTTTACAAACTTCACCACCTACACCTGCTATACTTGCAGCACTTGACCTACAGGTACTGAGGGCACGGCAGCATAACCACCTTGTGGATATGTTTGCTTCTGAGTCCAGGGCCCCTACCTTTATGGAGCGCCTGGGCATTGTTTTCAACTAGACATACACATTTAAACACATTTCATACAGATTTCTGAGACATGACTACAAGATTGCTTAGCAAAGTGCAGAGTGCGTTCCTGAATTAAGTAGTATGTTTCAAGTAGTTGCATTAGCTTGTGATACCCAATCCCAATGCTTATGTACGCATTTGTGTGTGAGACCCTCCAGTAGGTGAGACACTGAGGCCTGTTTTGGCTTGTGACGGTAACAGGTTGCCTCCCAGCATGGAAGTGCTGTTTGAGAAGTGAGTTACCAGATGATGTTTTGACTGTCACTGTTGGACGCAAAACATGCACCTACATTTGTTTCTATGCTGAGTTGAGCGGGTTTGACAAGGCCGCTCAGTAATGACTTCAGTTTGAGTCTGATGTTTTGGCCTAACTGCTAATTCTGTTTGGTGCCTACATTCAATTCGGTGTGGTTGCATTTGCACTTTCAGCATTTAGTAAGCCATTCAAATGCTACCCATACAAACCCATCTCCTTGGCTTTGTCCTCCATCAAAATGCTTTGAATTGTTACATCCTCTGGCACTTTAAAGACCGATTTGCACAATGTGGTAGCTTACATTCTTCTGCTTGTGATAGGTGATGCGGCGTCGGGAGAACAACGCCTTTGTGCATCTGTTTGGCTTTGATCGGGATGCTAGAGACTGTCCTGCTGGTTTCTTCCCCTGCATGCGCCATTGCTGGTTCAAAGGCTAGTGTGTACTTACACTGCGATGCATGAGCTTTCAAGCATGGAAGCCAAAAATCACAACGAGCAGTTTTACAACATCAAGTCCATAAATACAACAGACAATAAAACTTGGCAGTATAGCAAATTGTAACATTAGCCGAGATTGGGCAAAGCAGGTTCGACTTTTCTAACAACAATCATTCAACCAAAGTGTTTATAGATGAACATGATATGCAGGAATGTTGATAATGCATAAGGCTTGACTAGCCAAGATCTGACAAGTCACATAGACTGTTTCATAACATCTTTTAAGACCACAAACGCAAAGCTGAAATCACTTTTGATCTACCGCAAGCAAATATACGCAATAATGAAGCAGGTTCAGCTGTACATATATTGATGACCTTTTATGGTGACCGGTGTTTGCATACGTACTGACCTACTTCACCTTGTTCCACCATGCATTACTTGTACCTCTGCTTGGCCGTCAGAGCAAGTGTGATACAGTCAAGTATTATTTGATGCCAACTGCCTTTTGTTGAATTCTCCCACCAAGCTTTATGATTGGCAAAAACACTGTAGTCTGCAGGGCTGCCTTCATTTCTTGCATAATCCCATTCTGCTGCCACTACTGGAGCAACTGTTTGCAAACTGTTGCATTTGCACACAGCATGTCCAGAACAACAAGGTCAGCCTGTTGACAAATTGGTACGATGTGCTAGCTTGTCTGTCCACCTGTGTGGTAGACCCAATGGGGAACATTTGCACACCCAATTGACCTTCTTGTGGCTGCGTAGGCGTGTGTTCTGAGGCAAAAAACCTTGGGATGCGTTTGCCCTGTGATCCCACTGTGCCAGCAGTGCATGATTGCACTCAGCAAATGCAGGATGCCTTTGTTGTCTTGCTACACTGTGGACAGCTGCTCTTGATGTGCACACGAGTCTGGATTTTGCCCTGCCACTCAAAGCAGCACTTTGGGCATTTCCAATGCGCTTTGTAACCACTCTGACTTGTGTAGTCTGCTGGTGTCAGCTCAATTTTGGAATAGTCCCAGGCCCTGGCGGTTTCAGGAGCTACGATTGCCAATGACTTTGCCTTTGATGTTCTGTGGCCAGTGCAGTACGGACACCTAGCCACTTGTGACCTTGTTGACACCCTTGCCTCCCAACAGTGGGGGTCATCAGGGGTGACCAAAGGGCACACCCACGAACATGCCCTGTTGCTGTAAGGCTTTATTTTAATATTGCCTAGGTGTCTGTTTTGCACTGCTCCTGTAGCACTGCATCCAGCTGACTAATGTCTGGACCTTGGTGCTGCAGCGTTACAGGGTGCCAGTGGCGCAAACTGTGGATCTGAGCCTGGCTTGGAGACCTGTGGCAGACACATTAGTGCGTGAGGTGCAAAGAACAATGTTTGCGACAGCGTTATTCGTGACATGTAGCAAACTTCGTGCAACATGCCAAGCTGCTCATGCTGATCAGGCAGTCTGTGCTGCTTGCGAGTCAGTAGCAGCACAGCAGATACCTCTCAACGATGGCTTGGTGGAAGTGAAATGTCGCTGACTTGGGAACTGTAGCGGTGTTCCTGACGCAAGTCTCGCGTACATCTGTCCTTCCGACCAGTGCCTGCACGTTGCATGTTCACAATAGCTTCGGTGTTGTTCGAGCTCAACACGCACAAGTTCGAGAGTTTGATAAACGCTGGAGCCAGACAAGTTGAAACACAGACACGCATGATGTTACGGGAAGAGCGTATATTGCTTTCGACAGGTGCGAGCCACACGCACAAAGCAAGTTGTTGGAAATGGTCACCTGTAGCCGCCAGACTTTGCACAGTCGATCATGGTGCAGGCAAGGAGTGTGTACTGGTTGACTTTGGAAACGCGTGGCGGCAACACTTGTCTGCGTAGGCAACGCAGTTTTTGGCCCAGCAGCATTAAGGTTATCCGCACAAGAAGCTTTATGAGAAGTTGCTTGAGGAGATGAATCGTTGACAGTTATGCAGTAGCACAACACTTAGCTCGCACTCTGACTTGACTGACGTTGCAGGAAAGCAAATCTCATGTCATTCTGTTCCTGCACGCAGTCGCAGTAGGAGAAGTCGCAACAACCTGTTGCACAGGCCCGCTTTGCGCCTTGTGCAGCTGCAGCGGCAACTGCGGTGTCGTGCCGCTGACTGCAGCATCCCCGGAGCATACTTGTACAGTCCGCTATTGGCGCCTAGGCTGACATAGTGCTTGAACGTGGCAGCTTCCGCAACCTCAGCAGCACCATGGAGACTCAGCTAACCTTTGATAGCAAAGCCAAGCAGCTGAACTTAGCTTTCAAAGAAAGATTCGTAACTGACAGCAACTTCCAGCTCAAGATCACTGGTGGGATCAACACAAGGACAGGCAAGCCCCAAGTGTCTCACTAACCTTACACACTAGCATAGGGTGGTGGTGACACTCTGTCACGCACCAGCAAGCATCACAACAAGTAGAGGACCCTTGAACATCTGCTAGCAAATTTTGCTGTGGCTGGCTGCTGCAGGTGCAGTTGAGTATCAGGGATTTTTGGGCAAATTCTTCCTTGCAAAGCCCAGGTCTAGCAGCGGATACTCCCTAGCAGCAGACAAGAAGCAGCTTCGGATTGGTGCAGGTGCCCCCTTGCTATATGCATGTCACATTGTACAAGTCAAGTATAAACAGCGAAATTTGTCTGCCATGTGCTTGTGACGCTTAGTATGCCTGTGTCTCGGTTCATGCTTTGCCATCGTGTTTTATCTGCTCTATTGTATTTGTGTGAAACCCAGACTGGCCTTGCTATAAGTGTCACACTGTTGGAGCTAATCCAGTTGAAGTGCTTCTGTTTCACCTGCGGCTACACAGTTGAGTGATCATAAACACAATCATCGCGTCAAGAGACAATCTCATCAAAAGACGATTTGACCAGCCTACTATCTGTCTGTATTGAGCTTGATAGACTCAGCTGGCTGTGACATTTGGCACGTGTCCATGATCATAGGCTATGTAAGAAGCTCTCGGCATCATATGCAACATGAAGTGGTTGACGTGGACTCCTTAAAAGCCTTATCATTGCCCAGCAATGTTCTCTTCTTCTTTCACCTGGTTGCTGTTTTTCTGTTCCTGTTCTATTTGTCACACTGCTCACTCCTGACATGCTTGTGAGCGCAGGTGTACACTATGACTCTGCCACAGAGCAGTATCAAGTTGGAGTCACGGCCAGGAAGAACTTCCAATTGGGAAGCAGTGAGACCTGGCTTAAGCTATCACAGGACGCTCTATACAATCCACAAATTCAAAAGGTGCACAGTCAGTCTTGCTGGCACAACATGTCAGGCATTTGAGTACTCTTCTGGCCTGTGTCAGGCCTGCCTGTGCAGGCATCATCTTGCACTCATTCACTCATTCACCCATCCACTCAACTGATCTGCTGACTACCTCATTGCGCACTCTCTAATTTACTCGTTTTCTCATACATGTACTCACTCACTCACTCACTCACTCCCTCACTCACTCACTCACTCACTCACTCATCCAGCCGTTCCCGCCCCCCCCGCCCCTCCCCCCAATTCACGCACCCACCCCCTTTGCCACTCACCCACTCACTCACTCACTCATTCATTCCCTTGCTTGCTTGCTTGCTCGCTCGCTTTTTTGCTGGCAAGGTGGCTGCTTTTGCATCCATATTTGTCCTGCATTAAGCATCCACTGTTGCAGATCGCACCGGCAAGCATGTGGCCAGCAGGCGTGACAAGTTTAATGTGTGCTGCATATTGAGTAGGCACAGCTCAGGCTGCATCTGTATTGACACTTCATGACAAGCTGTTAAGCTTTTGCCACACGCACGGTGTTTTTGCAAATCTTGACATCAGCCCCTGGTGCAAGCACAGCTGCCTTTTACCCATCAAAAGCTGCAAGCTGTCTTGCAGAAACGCCATGCAGGCTGTTCAACTCATTACACCTTGATTGCTTGCCTCCTTCACGTGTGTGTGTATGTCTGCAGCCATCAGGAGTGGGCACTGCGCAGCTGAGCAAGTCCATCTTCAATTTCACTGACACTCAGGATGTGAGAGTGCTGGTGGGTTGTAATGCTGTGATCAACCACAAGGGCGACGTTGTGAAGGTATTTACATGCTGACCCAGCATCATTGAACACGTTGCTTTTGATTCTTCATAATCTTGTTCATTTGGTGTACACGAAGGAAGTGTAAGACACAATGAGACATAGGGTTTCAACTATCTAAATACATCACACATGCCTAGTAGAGTAGCACAGCCTGTCTAGATACATAAAAGTTCAGCCATTCGCTTCTAGGTCAAGGGTGTGTCATGTGCATGTTCCATCAAAGCTGCACTCAGTCTGTGTTCACTTTCTGCGCCTGCACAGTTATTGAGTGTCCACCCTTCTATGGCCAATATGGCTATAAGGGTGGCCATATGGCAAATATGGCTATAAGGGTGGAGTGAGAGTCATCTTTGAGTGTTACTTGCAAGAATGAGCCCAGAACAGTGTGCAGCTTGGCCTTTCTTTGCACATTCTGACTCAGCATGATCTGCTGACTAATGGCGGTCTGCAGAGTGCAATTACACACCAGTCCCTGAGCTATATATTAGTCAACACACCCGCATGTAAATGTACAGCAGCAAGGCCGAATGGCATCATTGATACACAGTCATATGTATCTTGTGACATGACGTGAGGGGATTGCGAGTATCAGCATTAGGTCAAATTGGGTTTTGTGACTTTGCAGGCGCCTTATGGTCAGATAAGGGAGAACAATTGGTCACTGAACACCACCTTCAAAAACGACTGGAGCATACGATATGACCTGTGAAGCCATTCTCAGGGCTTCCAACATTGTCCCTTGATGCATCGGGACACATTCATCAAGCATGAGCTTGGCATGCATTTGCCGTGATGAAAGGATCCTCCTGTCTAGCGCAAAGCAAGGATGATAGCAATAGCTGCTGTTGTATCATTCTTGCTTTTTATCCTACGTGTTCTTGAGTCACACCTGTCCTGTCAGGTCACAACCTGATCAGGTTGCCATGACTGTAGATGGCATACCCATACCTGTTGAGAGCGCTCAAAACTTATTGCAGAGTCACTGTGACTATGTGCTTGCATTACAGACAAGCCCCACTGCAAGCTGTCTGTAAATTGACTGCTGTTAAGAACTGACCACAATCGACTGCCAGGCCACTATTATTGATGCACATACTGCATGCATTGCTAGCAGCGCTTCAAACTGCTTTCAGCCAATGTAGATTGCCAAGGTAGCTCATTGTAAGAAACATATGTATTGTCTCATGTCATGTACTGTATTCAGAACCGACTGTCATGGTACTGTGCTCGATTCACAGACAGATGTCCTGCCTCATGTCATGCAGTGTATCAAGACTTGACTCTCAGGCTGCTATGCTTGATGCATACCCCGAATCTCACTTGCATAGCTACAGATGGGTGCTGTTATGGTGTTAGCTGCCTGCAACTTTCTGGTTCAAATAAAACCGCAAGTTCTTTCAGTATGGTAGATCATACCAAGTAGCCTTGAATATTATACCAAACCTTTGTGTCATATTCACCAATAGCAATGCGTTCAATTGATCGACTGTATTGCTATGCGTGCAGCTGTGCATACAGCATTATGCACAAATGCGGAACAATGCAGGGTGGTACACAAGGTGGCACTTAAAGTTAAACTTTCTACATCGCCAGGAAGTGTGTCCGCAAGTCAAAGACCTCCTGCGGACTGAGTGCTGAAACGCTTGCTGGCTTTGCAGCCATGATACTCAGCTGCGTACACATCACCCGATTCCACTTCAGACGAATTCCAAAAAAAAACCATAACGTCTTTGTCATGACGAGACAACTCAGTACCACAATGTAACAATACTGCAAATCCAACTAGGCACATTGCACTTATGTCACTATAGAAAGCATGCTCCTAGAAGTTCTCATTGTGTGAGAAGAACAGCGGGACAGCAAGCAATGAGGTCGTCTGCTGAGCATGATCCAAGCCCAGTGTTGTTTGCTGAGGCTGGATAAACAATGTTCACTGAGCCTTGCAAACGTTTTGAATGATAGATGACTTTTCCCCCGACTTTCTTTTCATTGTATACAAAGCAGGTGTTTTCTGATTGGCAGCTACAGCAGCATGAATCAGGACAGGTGCCGGAGCACGCCATGCCCAATTCATAACCAGCGTGACTTTGGATCATTGTTCACTCAGAAGCAAAAACATGGCTTGCTTTTAGCTCTGCTGGATCTGCTCCTGACACTGCGACTAATACCGTTTCAGGCACACTTGCTGGTGCAGTTGCCGAAACAGTTCCTGGGACTCCTGCAAACAAACAGCATGAGTTTCACATCTGGGTTGCAAATATGGCTGTGCGATCCCCACAATGACAACAGCCGTGCCCTCTCACTAACACTGATTTGGGATGCATTGCCAAGATGCTGATCACACCTAGTGATCTGTCCAAAACACAGGAGAGTTGTCTCTTCTGTTGTGCATCACTGTGCTGTTTGCAACAAGTTTGAATGCGAGTTCCTGCACTGATGGCATACACAAGAGTGTGTTTCACTTTGCATCAGGAACTGACCACAAAGTGACCACAATTGCAGCAGGCAGCTGCTGTATTGCCTTGAAGATGATGGGCAGTGGGGAATCCAAAACATATGGGACATACGACAGTCACTTGGCAGGGCTGGCACAAGCACATGACTGATTGGCACAAGCACAACTGCTGCAAGCATTGTCTACACAATCGTCACATGCATTGTCTACACAGTCGTCGCAGGCATTGTCTACACAGGTGTCACACAAGTGTCATAGTCTACACAGTTGTTGTTACCCACACAGGTGTTCCAGCACTGATCCAAGCGGCCAAGCCTTACAAGGTGAGGCCAAACCTAGCGAGACAGCCAGCATATAAACCTGGCATGCTTTACGTTATTTTACCTGTCTTTGGGACTCATCAGGGGAGTCGACAGACCATGACTGAGAAACCTGACCTGGCACCAGGGTCTCAACCACATGTCATCACTCAAGCAGCATTGTGTAGCTGAAGCACACAGACACACAGTGAGGCACAACCACAGACACAGCTTCATGCATGTTGGCAGTGGGTGTACCTTGTGAGCACTATTTGTGAGCATTATTTGCACCCACAGAGGCAGGCACTCCTGTCGAGGTGTCAGGCTGAGATAGAGAGCTGCCGACAAAGGCGCTGTTGGTCGTCTGAATGATGCCTGTTGGTCCTGGGACAATCAAGGGTCTGACTGGATTGAATCGACCTGCAATCAAAAGCGCTGTTGTTCAGTCAAGGCAATCTGCTGGACAGTTTGTGGCGAACAACAGCTGTGCTGATGGCCCTGCAGTCAGCGCCTTGCAAAATGTGTGGAAAGTAGCATAATGTGATGGACACAAAATGGCGCAAAGGAACAGAGTCCATGGCAGTGTGGTGTTGATCAGCAAGGCACTGGAAGGCACAACAGCACAGCATGCAACAGCGCAGCTCCCAGCAGTGCCTGCATCAGCAATGCAGGCACTGCTGGGCCAACATGGTGCAAGGGCACAGACAAAGACAACGAAGGCTGTATGAAAGGCAAAGGCAACATGAAAGGCAAAGGCAATGTGAAAGGCAAAGGCAAGTACAATGTTAAAGGCAAAGGCAAGAAGGCAATATAAAAAGGCAAAGGCAAAAACAACACAAAAGGCAAAGACAAGAAGCCAATATGACAGGCAAAAGCAAAGGCAGTAAGGCAGCAT
>JAABUP010004178.1_pt1 | contig 24023 bp, 29 predicted proteins | sample 5559201 | NCBI WGS metagenome assembly JAABUP01 (sample SAMN10711887, study PRJNA513373) | rock metagenome | isolation source: Antarctica rocks | place: Antarctica
CGGATGCACAGCAGAGGCAGTTTGGGAAGACCAGGGACAGGAGAAAGGCAACTTGGGTGAAGGAGATGCATGAGAAGGTAGATTGGGAGACTCAGGGGTATAGGAAAGGCAAATTGGGAAAACAAGGCACATGAACAAGCACAGCAAAGAGAAGGAAGATCAGCAAAGCAAACAGAGGGTGGGCAACATGAAAGGCAGTGGGCAAAGCAATAGGCGGGAGAATGGGAACAGGGCAAGTACCTGATTCCAGTGAAGTCTCTCCTGTAGGTGCGGTCTTGTGGGCTGATGCTCCAAGGCAGGTCTTGAGGCAGGCATGCCAGCACCTCAGGGCTGAAATCAGCACTGCTCACAGCCTCCATTTCTAAGAGTGCCAATGTCTCTGCCTCCAATTCACCTGCAATGGCAAGTGAACCATTGTGTCAGTATTGCTGACTCATGGTCAGTCATCCAGTGGCGGAACCAGTGGACCTGCCAATCATCGTGGGCGGTCTAGAAGATTTAGCTTAGACCCTGTTAGCTACAGTTTCAAAGCAACCTTGCCATGCTGATGGTGACATGGCCTGCACGATTGGATGACTGGATGCGAGCAACCATTGTGGTGCTGACTTGACATTGCATGTACCTGTGCAGCTGCCTCTTTGCATGATCACATAAAAACATCAAAGTGATGTTACAGCATTGCAAATTCTCTGAGTCTTTCAGAAGTCAACACCTTTGTCAGCTGGGGGAGTGCAGGAAGATATGATGACCAATGGCGACATGTTGCATGTTGGGGTAGAGCCATCAGTGACAGAAACAGAGAGTCGCTGGCCATTGTGACCAGGGCTGAATCAAAAGGGGGACAGCATCTAGATATCTGACAGCAGCAAGACATAGCTTGTAAGCAAAGAGAGCTCATAATAGACCATGCATAGATGGATGTGTTCTGTGTCAGTGGAATTGTGACTCAGAAGGGAGTCTGCAATTCTGAGCTGACGTCCTAGGCAGACAGTGAGAATGACAACGATGATCATACCAAAAGCAACTTCCTCCAGAGGCTGTATTCTTCACCAGGAGGAGGCAACACTTTGCTATGCTGCACAGGGTGTGGAATAGCAAGGCAGCTAGTAGACACAGCTAGTAGACATGGCTAGTGGACACAGTACCTGCTTGGCCGAGGGCAGAGCGCACTTCAGCCACAGGGTAGACGCTGCCAGCAGCCCATGTGGTCATGATGCCTGACACCAGACTCTTCATCACCACACTCGGGTCCCTAGCTTCTGCCTGCAGGTCACACATTGCATGAGAAAGCAGCATGTTGCAGGGATTCAACATGTAAGAATGCCGTCATGACACCAGCTCTGGGTTACCCAGGTTTAAGGGTGCTGCTTAGTGCTGGCTGGGAATGAATGCTGTGCAGGTCTTGTCAAAGCCCAGGTAACAGGCTTTGCAGTACACTTCATGCTGAACTGGGAATGTCACACCGTAGGTGCGGAAAAGGTAACTCTCCGACGAAATCTGTTTCAGTCTGCTCAGATTCAATCTGGCTTGAATGGCGACAGGAAGACTTCCAAGCACATCCATGCAGTCGTCGCTGTAGCTCACTGTGCTTACCAGCATCATTACCCACCGTACAAAACGCACATTGGTTGTGAGAGAAGATACAACCTGCACTTGAAAACGACCACCACAAAAACATGTGCTGCTTTTGACCAAAAGTTTGCAGTGATGTCTGATGTCTGTCAGTGTACCTGAAGCTGCTGCCTGAGCTCGAAGGGCATGCTTGCAGCATTGACCATCATATGAGGCATGCGTGGATCTGAGGCTATGAGCGTCAACACATCTCCAGCATGCTCCTGCTTCAGTATACCCACAACCTGCTGCCGCCTGACTGACTTGTTGAGGATGCCCACCACCTCTGCTGTTGGCCTCATGCCTGGGAACTTGAGCATTCTGCAGCAAAGGAAGACATCAGACCGGTTTACGTACTAGCAAAGCAGGAGGCTGGCTGAGAGTGCTGGCTTGTTGAAGGTGACTACTCCTTCTGCTGGGTGCCTGAAGGCATTGGTGCAGTCAAAGGATGTGTCAGACTCATGAAACCCAAACAATAAAGCAGACTTCTGCTGGCTTGTGAAGGGCACTGTTACTTCTGGGTTTTGCACGCCGCAGTGCTCTGTAACAAGAAAGCCATACTGTTCACTTGTCTACCGTCTGCTGTGTCTCCAACAGGCTGAGCAGTTTGCACAGAGGAATAGCAAACAGGGCAACAAGTCAGCAGCAGTGCATGTTGTACATGATGCCAAATGGCCTCAACACCGTACCTCCTTGAGGGTTTTCTTTGTTTCTGTTCTGGACTGCATGCAGCATTGATTATGGTGAAGTGCAGCAGCAGCAGCAGCAACATCAACAGCAGCAGCATGCACTCAATGCACAACAAGGAACATGCATGCAGGAACACCTGATGCCAATCAGCACAAACACCATGACTATCAGTGACACACTGTCTCCCAAATGCATGCATTCCAGGAAATGGTCAAGCACCTCACACGAGAGCTTGCAACAGTCTCCAAATGAGTGCACAGTGCAAGGAGTGTTGCTGCAAAGCTTACAAGTCATTCAAGATGCCCACAGCGGCTTCGGCAGATTCCACACCATGCCAAGCTGAATGTTTGGGAGCTCCATTGTCTCTGTTGTCCACAGACCTCCTCCTGCATGATCACTCAACTGTCAAACGCCAAGTCATCATCTTGATCTGTGAGCGTGATCTATTTGCATAGTTGCTACGTGCATCACGATCATGGGAGATGTGTGAATGGCGCTGATTGTGCGCTGACATCATCTTGCATGTATGGTCAATGAGAATCACACAGGCGCAGTACTACCATGCACTGCAGTAGCAAGCAGTCAACAATATTGAGGGGTATGCTCTGGTGAGAGAGGCGTGCTTGTAGTGTAAGATGATTGAACTTTTGGTGCAGCGCTCAGACAATGGTGGCAGCAGGATGCTACCTGTTGGAGCTATAGCTGGATCTCCTGCCTTGTGTGGGGCCCTTTTGCCCTGACCCCTCCTTCTCCCCCGGCCCCCCAACAGCACTGAAATCACTCAGTGTGGTGCTGGGTGCTGAGCCCATTGCCACCATCGAATCTGGTGTGTCTGGCACGCCCTGTTTCTGGCTGTCATCCAGTGATAGCTTGTTTGCAAGGGCTGCCGACCAGCTGAAGCTGTCTGCATGACTTGAGAGGGATGCAATGGGCAGATCTTGCATGCCAGATGACTCAGCAGGTGACTCAGGTATGCCCAGAGCTGACTCACTGTCCAACGTGCTCCCTGCGTCCTGGTCATCTTCAGTACCATCTGGTGGAAGCTGTGTTGGTGTCTCATTGTTTTGATGCTGGCCAGAGTGAGTTGACTGCGCAGCAGCACGGTTGGCAAGACCAGTGTCATCATTTGAGGTGATGTCTGACATGTCAAAGACGCTGTCTTCATCAACAGGCTGTAGAATATGAGCAGAGCCCAGATCGTCTGGAGCATCAGCCTCTGGACCTGCATGCATGATCAGAACTGCTAGATCACAGTGATGTGCGCATCAGCATGCACCCGTGCACCAACAGACTGCCAGGTACGCCTGACCAGAATTGCTATATCACAGTAGTGTGCACATTTGCATGCACTTGTGCACCAACAGACTGCCACGATAAGCAGAAGAGAGATCTTGTTTGAGAAAACTTCATGCAAATGTCCATTTATGAGAGTGTGGGGCCATCAACCGATGTAGGCAGACTGATTGCAGTATGACCTGACAGAAAGCAAGGCAACCAGTCTCACCATCTGTATCTGCAAACTGGTATGGAATCTCCCCACCGCTGACAGCATTCTCCATGCTGAGTGCTGCAACAGAGATTCATACAGCAGTATCAGCGAACAGATACCAGTGGCCTTTTACCATGAGTTCACTGCATAGTATGTATTTGCACAGCCAATACAATGTGGCATGCTGTCCCATCCACCTGATGTCTAATTCTGTACAGCCACAGGTGAAACTACATGCAGTGACATGTTTGGCTTGTCAAGCACAAGCAAGACACAATGCACATCTTCGCACTACAACACCAACCACCCAATGTGCTGTGCAGAAATGCATTGACTCCAGATGCTAAGGCAACGTACCTGCTGGTGTGGCCACCTCACTGATTGCTGCATTATCTGTACCAGCTAGGTCAATGCCCTGGGCTGTCCTAGAAGGCCCTTTGGCTGCTGCCTTCTGAGCTGCCTTCAGCTGCTCCCATTTGAAAACCCACCAGCCACAAGGAGGCAAAATGCGTAAGGCAACCTCATCACCTTCAACACTGCGGTTCTGAGACTCAAGACCCTGCATGTAAACGTACAAAGTAACGGTCCTAGTGATGTTGTCAGATGCTTATTCTGATTATTATGCAGAAGTGCAGATGATGCAAGCTTGACATGACATTCAAGCAGCGTGCACCAGGCTAATACTGACATATGCCTAACACAGAACATTGCAAGCGTGCAGACCAGCAGCACTGTAAGGACAGTTGATACACACACTCATCAATATGCACAATAAAACACGACATGGGAGTGATCTCTTGTTCTGACCCTGAAGAAGATATCAGCTGACAAGCCTGGCAAGGAGGCATATGCTTGCGTCTTGTCCCCAGCATTGATGCGCATGACGCTTCGGAAGAGCTCCATGTTCTTGAAGCCCTTCTGCAGAAGGTCCTGAGGCCAGTACTCGCTATGCCTTGTGCGGTCAAAGCTGCCTATCTTGTTTGCACCTGCATGATGATGCTACCATGAAGAATAAGCTAGGGAGGTGTTACATGCCAGCGCAAAGAGCAATTGGCCCCTTGACCCAAGTGTCATATGACACACAGCTTGGGACTAGCATGGTGTGCCTCTAGCCCAGCCACACAGCAACAGCCCAGCCCTTGCTAGTATTTACATTGTCACACATGTGCAAAGTGTTGCTGGTGCAGTGCTGACCTTTGGGTGTGATGCCATATCTGCCTCTGCTGTTTGGTATCCCATGGTGTTGCTGACTGTTGCTTGGGGTACTAGCAGGGCCGCTTGGATTGTTCAGATACCTCTTGGGAATTGGAACAATGTTGCTTTGAACATGCGGGCTTCCAGATGCTCTTCTGCCGGAGCCTTGAGGGCCTGAATTCCTGCCAAGATTTGATGAGTCCGTACTTCTGTGCCAGTTGTTGCCAGTCTGACTCCTTCCTTGCCCTGGCGAGCTTCCCTGTGCATACTGACCTGCCAGACTGCCCCTGCTGTTCCTGTTGTCTCCAGATGAAGTACCAGCACTGGCTGGAAAATTGAGAGCGGCATCACTGGCTGCTTGGTGTCTGCTTGCTAGTGTGTTTGCTGCAGCATCTGACAGGCCCCAGCCTTCTGCTGTGGGTAGACTGCTACTATAACGAGCGTCAGTGTTCTGGGACCTCCGTGACCCCAGGCCCGGAGGTGTTCCTACGACCGGGGACCCACCTGTAGCAGCTGCTCGAAAGCCTGACCTGCCTCCGTCTGAGTTGCTGCGGTGTATATTTCGCCCCCTGCCTCTGTTCCCGGCCTGATTCCGCCCAGCATTTCTGCCTCGGCCGCGACCTCTGCCGCGGTCCTGATCGCCATTCATCGCGTCTTCAGCACGGCGCTGATAGGAGCTTGCTTATCTCAGATCACTCAGATGGTGTGAGCCGGAGGCGACAAGCCTGTTGAGACGCTTGTGCAGATTGCAACTACACAGGAAGGACGCAGTTGCTGTGCGCAGAGGCAAACCTGACCTGACGTGGAAACAAAGCAAAGTGCCACCTTTGACCGAGCTGAGCACACGAAGCAGCTTGGACACTAAAGGACGGAACCCGCAGAAGAACCTAACCACAACTGAACTTGCATGCTTGTTCCCGGTTTGTCGAGCTTGCCAGACTGGTGGCTTCAGTCATCCAGGAGCGCCTGTGAGCGCCTTCACTGCGACTGCGGCAATTTCAGGACGGACTCCGACCTGACGGGTGGTCCAGGCTGCAGGCAGGACTGCAGGTTTGCTGCTGATCCCTGTCTCGCGTAGCGCAGCAGGGCCGTGTTAGGGCCGACGGTCTAGGGCCGAGGGTCTAATCGTAATGCGCTCACTTGCTTAGGCCCAGGTTGTAGATAGTATGATGTTAGGAGACAGGAGTAGGTCACAGGTAGGGCCTGCTAGACTGCACAGAGCAAGGCCTGTCAGTACACTTGTGCAAGCATACACGTGATGGGAGTCGTAGCACTCAACAATGCCAAACGCTTGAGGCCTGTGGAACGAGATGTGCAGCTTCTCCTTGCGCACTTTACACAGGCAGTCGAGCAAGGCTCAGCGCCAACCTTTTCTACTTTCAAAAAGGTGTGGACTCAGGACCACTTCTCCTGGATCTATTTGGTGAGACTTGAGCACACTTGCCGAGGATAAGATTCCTGTGTACGCTGCTGCTGCTGCTGCTGCTGCTGCTGCTTGTGTGACTTGGGTCTTGTAACTTTGCAGGGTAACAGCACCAGTCTCACCACAGACCATTATGTCCAGAGCCTGTATTCCATGGCCCTGGACTGCCTGGATGTACCCCTGCCTGACATGCCTATGTCACAGACTGCTTTCATTCCAACATCACCTCATGCTCAGCCACAACCAGGTGCCAGTGAGAATGGGACTCAAACCAGTGACATGGCAATCAACAGCAACCAGGCATCAGACGGTACTCAGGCTGCACCTGCAAGCTTCAGCAATACTGGTGATGACGATGAGCAAGAGGGTGCTGAAGACAACGTGAGCAATGATGTTGATCAAGATGCTGACATAGATGATGCAGAACCAGACCTGACTTCACGAATGGCAGAAGACATCCCCTTCAGCGAAGCTTACGCGGCCAAGCTTGACCGTGAAGAACCAGCTAGTCAAGCTCCGCCAGGCTCATCAAGTGCGCAAGCACCAACACTATCTGGGGCAATCTTGGATGATGTCAACATTGATGATGAGATAGGGGATTTCAACGGTGACATTCTGGCAGATTTGCCAGCTGCACCACTCAGCTCACCAAAACCAGCAGAAGCCAAGGCTCAACGTGGCACAGCCACACAGCATGGCTTGGCTTCATCAGATGTGGACATGCAAGATGCTGATACTGATCAGGCCTTGCATAATCATGCTCAAGACCAGCCACAGGCTATACCACAGTGTTTCTTTGAGCCACACGCATTGCAGACTGACATGGCAGGTCAGCAGCAGGCTGTGCATGGCGGTGCACACCCCCAGCAGCCTCAGAAGTCATCTGCAGCAGCTAAGGCCTCACCAGCGCCTGTGTCAATAGCCAGTGGCCCAGACAATGGCCTCTCAGTGCTAGCAGCATCGATTGCAAACTTGCCCCAGCTTGCGCCCCTTATGGTAGCACCAGCTGCAGTCAATGGCCAATCCGCATGCATGCCACTAGCACTGCCAGCTGCACTCAACGATCAATCTCTCCCTGTGCCCGCGGCACCTGCGGCAGGCAGCAATGAGTCGGGTTCAGCATCAGCAGCACCTGCGGCAGGGCAAGGTGAGTCAGCCCCGGTGCCGGCAGCAAACACTTTGGCCCCTGGGTCTTCAGGTGCACGCCTAATGGCTGCAGTAGCAAACAGGCCCCCACAGCCTCCAGCTGCTCCGCGCCGTGACATGTACAGCCTGGACACATCCCATCAGTCGCAGCCCAACCCGACAGAAGTCTCTCTTGCTACCAAGGTTGGCAGCATCTTTGCCATCTACTGCATCTATGAGACGCAGCCTGGGCGTACACCCATCTACCTGCCCCTGGAGCTTCTTCACCAACTACTGGACTTAGCCCAGGAGTGTCATGCCAAGGAGATGCATGATGTCATGCGAGTCTTGCGTCAGCTCATGGCAAAGAGGGCCTTTGTGGTTGGCGCTGTTCGACGCCCTCCCAGCCGTAGTGCTGCTGCTGAAGCCGCCTGCAATGCACCTAGCCGGTGAGCATTCTGCTGCGTCCTTCAGCATTGACAAGTACACTGCAGGAAGCTGTTGGTTGCTTGGCGAGCACATGCTCTTCTGTGTCTTTGTGCAGTATTTAGCCGTAGTTATCAAGTTTTGTCCTTCTCTGTATCCTTGAGCCACATGCTCGCTTCGGCTAGCACCTCTAGACAGCAATACTGTGGGCAACAGCAGGAGCAGCCACCTCAATCACAACCAGACAAAGCACCAGCTGACATCTTGATCCTGCTTTTGCAGGCTGGCAGCATCATCTCTCAGCGGCGCACACAGCAAAGCTCAGAAGGAGAGGGATTGTGTGTACCATGTACAATGCATGTACAGAGGCCTGGGCATTGTCGGAACCCTTGGTCCCATGTGCAGGGCATACAAAGCAGCAAAGCTGCATGCCTGTGAAAAGGCTGGCGTACAGCATACTCTCAAAGTAAGCCTTTTGTCTGCGTCTGAATAGACTGTTTGGTATGGGGTCATGCCATGCAGTGACTGTGTAGTAACTGTTGTGCCCATGGCTCAGTAAATAGCCATATACCATATAGCAAGTACTCACATTGTCTGCAAGAAGATGAACCAGTCGAGGCAGTCTCTATCATGCTCATGCCTCTGATACGCTGGGTGGGTATACACATTGTTCAATGTCATGTCATTGCAAGCAAACGTAGCAGCATTGCTACCTAAAGCAGTTCACATCCTCCCTTGCATGCTCCCTTGTTTGGCTTAAGGAACACACCCTTCTTCTCTGACCATCTTCATCCTGAATGCTTTTGCATTGGGCTTGCAGGGTATTGCCAACCTCACAGTAGGGGCAAAGCTGCCGCAGCTGCTGTGGAATGCCACCAAGAAGATGCAGCCATTGGTTGCGCAGAAGAAGCTGCGCGGTCCCAGACGCAAGCGCAACAAGCCTGGTGACTCGACGCCCATGGATGCCGACAAGGCAGATGCTGACACAGCCGATGCTGACAAGGAGGACGACAGCGGGGATGAACTGTTTGCTCTCCTTGACAAAGGCATGGCAGACCTGGGGTCAGATGCTGAAGGCAATGACCAGGCGCCTCCAGATGTGGAAGGGCTCGACGATGATGATGATGATCATCATGATGATGAAATTGATGTGCTGGAGCACGTGAACTTGCCAGCCTTTGGAGGGCGAGGGGCCAAAGCTGCCATGCGGCGGGCTGACCAGCGTCGGCGACGCAAAGAGCAGGCTGTCAGGTCTTGGAGGAAGTTTGAGGTATGTTGAGGCTGTGTGTCCATGTGATGCTTACTCCCGGCTTACTCAAGCCGTCAGTCCTCCTGTTCACCTGGTTAGTTTTCAGCTTGATGTATGCTTTGCATGCTGTGTGTGTGCGTCCGTCTGTCTGTCGGTCTGTCTGTGTGTCTGTACATGTGTGCAGCCAAGCACTCTTTGACTCAGTCCAAACTTTCAGGTCATGATTATCCATGGTGTAGAATGCCAGTGCCAAGGAGAGCTCCGCCAGTGCTCAACAGACTTGGTGAATGTCCTTGCAACACTGACAGTACACTGTGTGTCGTGCAGGGCGATGTGCTGAAATGGCAGAGACATGATACAAGTGCACCTGACGATGATGACGCTGCACAACAGCCTCAGCCTGGTCCAGCACCCACGGAGCGGGCTGACGTGGACCACAGCAATTCTGCTCTCAATGGTGACCACGCAGCTAGCGTTGCTGGTCAAGCTGTCAGTCATGGTGCACATGCTGACACCCCGGCAGCTCCCTCAAACGGCACAGCCCTGCCAAGAGCCCCAACACCCATCCTTGCTGCCAGAGCTGTCCCTGCTCAAGTTGCTGCAACTGCGTATGCGAGGTCTGCCAGTGAACCGCAAAGAAGCAAGGTAGCTGCTGCCCCTGCCGCCACATCTGCTGCTACAGTTACGGCTGCACCTGACACAAGCGCTGGAAGGCCAGCATCTGCCGGTGCATCTACAGCTGAAAGGCCAGAGCCTGATGCTGCCCTCAGAGGCAAAGGCAAGAAGGCGCGGTCCCATGCCAACAAGAACAGGCCAGGGGCAGGTCAGGCTGGGGCTGCACCCAGCAGCCTTCAGCCAGCTTCCTCAGAAGCCACTTCATTAGCAATGTCTGCTAATATCCCAGCCAAGGCCTCTGCTAAGCCTCCCAGGCCCACTTCTGCGCGCAAGAGGGCTGCTGTTGAAAGCCCCTCTCTGCCTCATCCTGTTGCACCTGTGCGTGGCGCCCTCCAGCACATTGACACAGTCACCTCACCCCGCCATGATCGTCATGCAAAGCAGCAGAAGAAGGGCAAAACACTTTCAGCAGCAGGCGAGCTCGACGTCAATCCTAGTATGTCTCAGTCAACTGAGTCTGCTCAGCACACATACGCACAGCCAAGCGAGCAGACAGGCAACTTGATGGCAGCAGAAAGCCTGGCAGACAAGGGCAAGCAACAGCAGACAAAGGCAGCAGCACAGGGTCATGCATGTGCGTCTGATGCTATTGATCCTGCTGGGGGAGACGCTGTCAGTGCAGCTGCAAAGCTTATGCAAGACTGCGCAGCTGAGATCGCATATATGCTGGCCCATCCTGACAGTGACCTTGACTAGCTAGATAGGCAAATGAACCCACACACTTTTCATAAGGATAGATGTAGGCTAGACTTTGCAAACTTTACATCTTAGGCCTATGACCGGCGCCCTCAGTGCAGAGTTTGGCATCAGAAGATTGCTCACAGTGTAGGTAGCCTGTAGATCTGAACTCCAGTGAATGCTATGTATGTATACTTTGTACTCCAGCTTTGATTACTGTATTGCCTATGTCTGTGCTCTTTGTAAAGTCTGTGCTTGTGCTAAAGCCTTTGCTGCAGCCTAGTCTGAGCCTTCCTTTGCAGTCTGATTGCTGCAATTCTCCTTGTTTTTCATGTGAGCATGCTGACACTACTGACAAGAGTGCGCTAGGGTGCAGGCACTCGTGCTGAGCCTCTTTGACTGAGAAGCAAGTCTCAGCAAGCTCACAGCTTCCAAGGGGCAGTCTGAGAGCCAGAACTGCATTTCTCCAAGCTTTGGAGTTCAAGGTCACAGCTCAAGGGAAGCACCAGGTATGGAACACTGCACTGACATGCATTGCGCAGCTCCACCAGCAGGCTTGATCCTTTGTATGAAGGGTAGAGCACGTGTTGGATAGCAAGAGTTGTGCAAAGTATCTTCCTGCAACGTTTTCGATGAGTTTCACAAAATAGTCTGTCTTTGCTGCAGTCAGTTTGGCATATGTATCTGATAGGCCTGTTGAAGGTGTGCAGCAATTGTGTGGTTGAGTGGAAGGCAACCTGTGTTGTTGGATAGCTATTGTATCTGGTCTTCTGCATCTGCAATGTGCAGCATGATATGCAACAGTGCTTCTTAAGACAGCAACAGCGCTGCATGTGGTGTTCCTTCAAGTTGTGTGTCTGCAGCATGTCAAGATGGTCAACCAGAGCAGAGTCATATTCAATGTCAAGCCTTCCTTGTTTGTATGCAGGTGCCTGTAACAGCACAGGTGCTATGCACCCTGGCGCATATCACATTGCTCATGGGCAGGGGACGGGCACACTAGCAAAGCAACAGTCTCTAGTGCTTAGCTTCAGCCCAGGATCACTGGTCACTCTACGGTGTCACAATAAGGGCGCGGCCCATGTTACAGCAGCAAAAAGCACCCATCATGTGCAGTATCCTGCAGCCATCGGTCTTCAGCTTAGGCAAGTAGCAGTGCAGGCTGTGGTGCAGCCAGACATTGGCAGTGAGCTTGATCCTTTGGCAGGTGAGCAGTGTCTACTTGTTTGTGAAGAGCAAACCTTTCACTGCGTGCACCAGAGTAAATCTTGCTTCATGGCCAGATGGCTGTTGCAGGCCGAACTCGGTCGAGCACGCTGCGGGGCATTCCACCATCCTGTGTCAGTCCTTGCAAATCACAACCGCCTGCCCTCTATTCACCTCACTCTTCTGTTGTACCTGGAAGCACTGCTAGGACATCAGCTGTGAAGCAATACACATTTATGTTGTGGAATTGCTAGCCCAGATATAAGCAAGATACAAGTCAGATACAAGCCAGAAACAAGCCAGATACAAGTCAGCGCTAAAGTGTATTAAAGTGTGTACTGTCGTGTAGATGAAAGTCAAATGCCTCTGATAGGCAAACGTATCATGATCACAGCGCCCAGACAGTATGCTCATAAGCTTGCAGCGTATCTCATCATGGCAGGCGCTCGTCCAGTGTGGGTGCCCAGCATCAGCATCACGCATATCTGGAATGAAGAGAAGTCCAAGGTGAGCCTAAGCCACCTTTGCAAGCACTGATCCATATCAGCATCATCTATGTCAGCATCACCCACATCAGCATGATGTGGGTTTGGCATTGCCGTCGTTAGCACTGCCATTTCAGCATGGCGCATATCAGCAGCACCTGATTTAGCATCACCCACACCTGGCACGATGACAAGATCCGGCAACCTCAAAACACCTTGCCAGAAAGTCTTCCCTAACTTACGTGAGATGTGTGACACGGCAAATGCAATGAACATGCTGAGAGCGTATGAAGGTCTGGCAGGGGCGACCATGCATGCCCAGCAACTGCATTGATTGCCCCTGAGCTCTTGTCTCTCTGGTCAGACAACTTATACAATTGCAGTCAGGTTCACCTTTTGGCATCCAGTGTCCATGGTACTTGTTTGCAGAGGTTTCTCACAACAAGATGCAACCTCAACGAGCAAATCGCAGAGAAGCTAGGATACAAACAGCCCTGCAAATGTAGATCCACCAACATTATTGCCTGCTGTCACTGCAATCATTCTGTCTTGTGTCAATCCTTAATGGCCCGTCTGTTCCACTACAGTTTGATGAGCAGATGCAAAGCCTATCTCAGTATGACCACATCGCCTTCACCTCTAGGAATGGCATCCATGCCGTCATGCAAAGGCTTGAAGAGCTGCAAGGCAGCACCCAAGCAGCGCTGCAAGCTCTGCATGACAGCAAGGTGCAATGCTGGGCTTTAGGCGCTGATGCACAGCTTTTGAAATCATATGGTGTACGGAATGTCCAGACTCCAACGGAAGTAAGCGCAAGTGCTGACAATGACATTGTAATCGGCATGCAGACTTGGCTCTTCTGCCTGCTTGCGCCCGAAAGCCTTTTGCGTTGCTGTTGTACAGGCTAGTATTCTGGCATACAGACCTGGCTGTTCTGCCTGCTTGTGTCTTCAAGGCCTATTGAGCTGATGTTGGGCAGGTCAGGACTCCGGCATACAGACTTGGCTCATCTGCCTGCTCATGCCTTTGAAGCTTGTCACGCTGCTGATGTGCAGGCTAGTACTCAGGGACTGGTGAAGGAGCTACAGAAGCAGGGCCGGGCACAAGGCGCACGAGTGCTTTGCCCTGTGCCCCTGGTTACTGAAGGCCTGATTGAGCCCCCTGTTGTGCCAAAATTCCTGGAAGCTTTGCAGGCAAGCGTGTGCCATGCCTGTTGTATGTAGTTGACGCTGTATACGGTCTTGTTATAGCAGACACTGAAACCAGTGTCTGACAACTGCAGCGCTGATCTTCTTCATGCCTTTTCAGTGCATAAATGAGAACAAGCTGCAACAGTGTCCTCCATATCTGTTCCTTTGTTGTATCCTTCACGTTTGTCATTGTCCATTTTACATTTTCTGTCCTTTGTATGTATCATTTTCCATCTGAGTTGCCAGTTGTCAAGCTGCATTGCGCGACAGCAAGTGTGATGCAGATGTGATGATGCAACTCAAAGGCAGACTGACTTGACGCAGCAATGCTGCAGCAACTGGACTGAGATAAAGTGAAGGTCATGATGGCATTTCAGGCAGGGATGTTAGATGCCAGTTGTGCTGCAGGCAGCTGGTGCAGAAGCTGTGAGCCTGGATGTGTACCAGACAGCTCCTGGATCCAACCAAGCTGCCTGCGCTGTGGAGAGGCAGCTTCTCAGAAGTGATGGAATACATGCTATTGCCTTCAGCTCCACTGCAGAGGTACATACCATTGTCTCATGTATCAATCAATCAGCTTATGTGCTCTTTTTGGGGACTTATCATGGGCAGTCAACAGACAATGCCCGGGAACTCAAAACACCCTAAGCACTCAATGTACAAAGGCATCCAACAACAAAGCACCAAGGAAACAACCATCTGAAACCATACCTCACAGGGCAGAAAACAAACATTGTTCAAGTGCGCCATGCAGAGCATGTTTCCACTGCATGTTTGGCAGTGCAGTACAAGTGACGCTGTCCAGCAGTGCAGCTGGGCAGTGTGCTAGTGGGGGTGTTGACCATGCTGTCCACGCTTTGCCGACTGCTTGCTCAGGCGCTGTGCATGTTTTGCATGGTGCACAGAAGTGTCCAAAGGTCGATTACAACATGAGGTGTATACGCTCGTCACAAATCTGTGCTTGCTCAAGGCACAGGGCAGCACTGTCCATATACTAAATTGTTCATGTGTATGTATGGAATAATGTTGCTTGCTGCAAGACTTGGTATAGACGATGGATGGCCCCTGCCTGGCTACCCGTGTTCCAGCTTGTGGATGGTCCAGTACATCTCATGTCGGTGACAAGCTTTGCAGGTAGTACTCAAATCGTTTGATCATCAGCCCAAAAGCTTGCGTGCTGACACTAATGCTGTGTTGCAGGCTCAGGGCTTGACGCGATTAATGGGTGGTGCAGAAGCTATCAGGGATGCTGTGCGTGATCACAGCATCATTCTGGCAGCTCATGGCCCATACACAGCAGCAGGGGTAGGTGCTGTGCTGGGGTGCGATGTCCAGTGCATCAATCAGGACTTTTCTTCTTTTGCTGGCCTTGTGACAGCCCTAGAGCATGCTTTTGCATCTTGAAGATAAGTGTTTGGTTTGGTTTTGATTTTGGATCAGTTCCAGGTCTGTTGCTGGGCTCTGTTGATTATTGCTTCATACATCCAGGGTTGGCACATTGTTGATGCAACGCAGCTGCCAGTAAGTGTGCAAGGGGCTATGTGCACCTGTGACGCCTTGAAATTCTGAGGCCTTCAGCCATTGCAGGGGTTGTGCCCTAAACGCAGTCAAAGCATGCGTGCATGATAGGCTCCAAATGCTGTTTGTGCTGCTAGAGTGGACCAAGTCATGCCGCGTGCAGTGCCTTGACAGCTAGTGATTCACAGCTCTGAGCTCATCAATGGAATTTAATCAATTGCTCATTATCAGCTAAGCTAATCAATGCTGAGGATTGGAGAGCGCCTCACCCAAAAGCGTGACGGCAAGTACTAAAGCCATTTACATGAGAGCGCTACGGGCGTCCGGCGGCAGCACATGACAGCACTTAGCCCTCAATGCGCTGGTCAGATGCAAATCGGACTCTCTTACACATGAGCACCAGTGCTAATGGCTGCTTGTATGACCGTCTGTCTGCATCCTAAAAGACAAATTGCAATTACGTCAAACTTGTAACCCGTATTGGTACTTTATGCAGAGATCAGCTTCGTCCGTAGGTACGATTGGAAGACACATTGACGCTGCCTGTTACACATTCTGCGCATTGCAGTGATACTGAACTCAACCGCAATTCGTTCCGTTTCTCACTAGATCAAGCGTTTGCGCAGAGCACAGTCGTACGTGATCAGACCCTGCAAAGTTTCTCTGCACGTATTGCAGGGGGTTTCGCGGGACCAGGCAGCTTTCCACGCAGCTTTGCGCCAGAATGAATGCGTTGTGAAGCCTTGCTGCGTGGGTAAGGCTTCTTAATGTTGACATACTGTTAAGTCATGCACGGCACGAGCAAAAGAGGAGCAGTCAGATACATCCACCGGTACCGGATCTGAGCATGCCCATAGCCTTCTGTGTCTCCAGCTTGCTTCAGCGTGCAATTGCTTAGGTCCACTTGTCGTGCTCGGACCCGTAGACTCAAAGCTTCGAGCTTGATACAGCATCGGTCTGGCAAGCGCTGCTAGCACGCAGACAACTGCATTCCTATCGTCCAAGTTCGTCCATCGTACAGCTCCTGCGGGAATGCCGTCGCCGGCAGTCCAAAGGCTGCTTTGCAGTCGTGCGCGTTGCCTATTTATCTAGCGTGCTTATTTTCATTTCAGCTTTCCTGGTCGCTTCGCTCTTTTGCACAAGGTCAGGTCAAGCTGCCATCGCCTGTAGTAAAAGGGTACAGCCGTTGTCGTCATGGGAATTACAGAGCCCATATGTGCATCCCAGACGTTACATCGCCGGTAATTTGCTGTAACGCAGGTTGAACGAGAGTGAAACGAGAGTCCTTGCGAGTCCTTGAAGGTCAGTGGACTTCGGCTGTTGATGTACGAAGTAGGTAACCCAGTGGATGTCTCACCAGTATCAAGGCAAAGTAGCAACAAATTGTGTGACAAGAGACTTAGCCGTCCAAAATGGTTGCCATGGCTGCATGGTCTGCCTTGGCTGTTGCTGAACAGGTGTGGTTGCGTCTTGCAGAAATGATTGATTACAAGCCACATCTAAGGTGACAGATGAAAGAGCCCTGTCCTCTCAGGTAAACAGCTGATTCTGTCACACCGCAGAAGGCCTGATGCACGCTCCTTTGGGCTTGAGGTCCTCCAGATAATGTGCTGATTCAAGCAAATTCAGGCGCGTTTCACCGTGCCTTAAACTTATCTGGCTGCCTAGACAGCAAAATGCAGCCACATCTCCACAGTATGACCTCTGTACACACATGAACGTCCTCATGCCATCAAACAGGCTAAACTTCTGAAGCTGCTGAATCAGCTCAGTGAGATTCTGCTGCTGCACAATAGACATCAAAACCTCATCCAGAAGTTGTCTTGCAACACCAGCCAAGCACAGCACATTGGTTTCTTGCCGTCTATGCAAGGTTGTAGTTTCCCTTTGTACTATGCAGCAGGCAGTGTCATGGACCCCAGGTTGGTGCTAGCAGAAGAGAGCAACAAACGCCTGGCCACCACATTGCAGCACTACCGTAATTGGGCTGGTCAGCTTCTGGCCCGGTATCAGATGGCCAATCCAGATGCTGCACGCCCGCCTCGCAGGATCTATGTTGGCGGCCTGCCTACAGGCACAACAGAGGTCAGTCACGGCCTGCAAGTGCATGCTAGGCCTTCTCCCATGCGTGTCCTTACAAGACCTAGTCTTGACAGATCTGAGTAGACCTTGACCGGCTGGCAATGGGACGCTGAGCTGCGCCGGTGCCAAAGCTTGCTTCTGCAATGTTCTGACCTGTGGCAGGCCTTCAGCAAATTTGCACAGCGTGCAGTGAGAAGTAGCACAAAGAAGGCAGCAGACCTGCCATGAACAGATTATCTAATACTGTAAACATGCAGCAGCATGGTGCTTGTCCCTATGTTGGCAAGTCTGTGCTGTACTGGTCACACCCTTTACCTTCACCAGCATCTGCCGGGTTCTTTAGCCTGCAAGCTGCTCAGTTTGAAAGGCACAATTTGCTATTTGCAGGCAGCGCTTCGGCAATTCATGAATGAGGTGATGATCAGGACCAGCGCAGTGGCATCAGCAGGCTTCCCCATTTCTAACTGCAAGGTCTACTCGGTGAGCCATCATCTGCACCTCTCCTGAAAGCCCTGAGTTGCTCAAGCTGAGGATGATCGTGCCTTTGCAATGAAAGCCATACACTGCCTGCCAGGCCTCATCATGGCCAATTACCACATCCTGTTGTGACAGTCAACAGTCATTCAGCTGGCTGATCATCCATAGGTGTACATGCTGCTGCAGCGTTGCATAACAAACTTCACTGAAGAGCAGATCTGTTGAAGTCTGCAGCAGCTTGTCGTGTTGTAGGGTGGTGGCAAGTTCACAGTTGTTGATGGCAGCAGTCCAGCTAAATGAGCTGGAGAACGAGCTGCTGCTTTCTTGGACCAGGCTGTTGCAGTCATGCAGACTCGGACCTCCAGACTTCCTGTAGAAGCATGTGCAAATTGCGTGACTCTTTGTTATGAGTAGAACAGCAGATGTGCTGTTTGCAGCTGAATTCAGGTGTGTTGCTGGCCTGCAGGACAAGAACTACGCATTTTTAGAGTTCCGCAGCGTGGAAGAGGCCTCAAACTGCATGGCCTTTGATGGCGTGGTGTTCAACAACACTTACCTCAAAGTAAGTTCGTGGGCCCTTCTGCATGCTTTGTGATTCAAACTTTGTACAGCGTGCTGAGCTAAGAACTGCTTCTGATATTGCACATAACAAAGCGCGAGTCTGTCTAAGAGGCATGTTAGTGAAGTGCCTTCTGCTCAGATCACAGCGTTCTGCTGAAGGCTGCTCACTGAGGCCACATAAGCTGTGTGCAGCTGGCAACAACTTCTATGAAGCGTTTTCTTCCTGGACGCTGTGTCTGGAGCGAGACACTCATAATGCTGATTTAGGCATATTTTGTGCCCGTGCCCACTTGTGACACACCATGTCACAGACTTCATCCATCACCCATTGTGATAGACATTCATATATTCCTTCCTTCCTTCCGTTCATCATCCTTTCATTCGTACATTCGTTTGTTCATCTGCTCGTTTCAGTCGTGCATTTATTCAATCATTGGTTCATTCAAGCAATCCTTCCTTCCTTTGTTTGTTGGTTCATGCATTTGTTCATGCAACACCTGTGTTCTCCTAGATCAGGTTCAGCCCGGAGTAGCTCTCTGTATGAGAGCCTGTTTTGGCAGTCAGCGTATCAACAGTCGCATGTGGTGATGCAGATACGGCGGCCCAACAACTATGACTACAACATTGCTGTCACGTTGGGCTTCACAGAGCCAAACCCGGTCATTGACCTGAACCAGCTCGAGATTGTGAGGACGGTGGTGCAAGACAGCCCCAACAAGTTGTTCATAGGAGGCTTGCCTTGTGAGTGGAACGAGGATAAGGTGAGTCATGCCTGGGGACGACCAAATCACGACCGTGCGGGTGAATCACACTGGTGCATGCTGATGACCAAGACATTTCATGCCTCACCTGTTTGGTATTTGCAGCTGCACCTTGACACAGCGTGGAGAGAGTGGTGAAGCAGGGCTCAAGACCAAACCTGACTGAACTCTGCCTGCTCTGCCTGCTGTGCTGGTCATTGCCAGCTATTCCTACTAACAAGCTTGTGGACATGCACCAGCTGCACAGCACTGTACTCATGACAGAGCTGCCAGCTGTGCTGAGTCAGCCAGTAAGCAGGCGGCGTGTGCATGCAGGTGAAGGAGAAGTTGACGCCCTTTGGCATGCTGAAGGCCTTCAACCTGGTCATGGACAAAACCACCGGCAACTCCAAGGTAGCTAGATACCGGCACACACTTGCTGTGAAAGCCTGCTCTCTGCAACTCCAGGGCTGTTGTTACATCACCTCTCACTCCTGCTTCTGCTCCCTGCCCTGCCCTGCCCTGCCCTGCCCTGCCCTGCCCTGCCCTGAGTGGTCCAACGGGTGCAAGTCTGGAGTCCTGCAGCAGGCATGCTGTGTCTGCTCATGCTCTCATTGTGCTCATCAACCAGTAGCATGGCTAATCTACCTTGAGCCGAGTATACCAGTATACCCTGTTGCGGTCTGCTTTTAGGGCTATGCTTTCTGTGAATATCAGTACCCAGAGGTGACAGACGCAGTGATTGACACCCTGAACCTACAGACCGTGGGCAGCAAGACGCTGACAGTGAAAAGGGCAGTTGCTGGACAAGCAGCCCCGCAGGTCACACATGCCCTGCCCCAACATGTGCAACAGATGCCTGCCGCAGTCACTGCTGCATTCGCCATGCAGCACAGGCGCCTGCAACAGGCCACACAAGCCTTCATGGGCCCTGCAGCAACAACACTGACTGGATTGCCTCAACGATGATGGTCTGGTCTCAGCACAATGTGCTGCTCAGACGCATGTCAAACATGCGCGTCAAGTTGTTACAAGCCGAGCAGACTGTATGATGATTGGTGGCGCTTTCGGAATGCTGCCAACAGACTCAATATCCCAGTACCAATACCAATCTTTATGCAGGCAGTGACAAACAAGAATCGCTGTCTTTCCAGGCCAGTTTCTGCCTGGCCCTGATTGGTGAGCTTACATGCTGTTGCAAATGATGCGGCGCCGATCTGCACACTGGGTGTGCTGAAGTATGTCAAAGAGCAAGTGATGGGATTTCTTCAGGGGAAACAATCTGTATTTGTGGAAGAGGACAGAATTGAGAATTGCACAGTCTGCACAAGCAGTTTTTGGCTGCGTTGATTGCCACAGCTTGTGGCTGCTGCTAGACTTTATAGGGCACCCCAACTTTCTTTGCCTTTTTCTCTTGGCTGCAATGCTGAGCAAATTTGGTATATCTGATTTGTCAAGAGCTGGTACACATGCCGTCCTCTGCTGGCAATGCCTCACGAAGTAGCAGACAATTGAGTGCAGCACGTGATGACAAAGTTGTAGGTCCTGACAAAGCTTGCTCCGATATCAAGTTATTCTTGTTGGCTTTCGTGCCAGTCTCCTCGAAAGGTGTAATCACGATTTCTGTCTACAGCTACCTCACCAATTTTACCTCTGTTCAAATTTGTTGCAGCTTTGCCGTTTTGCATCTGTGTTCCAGGCAGCAGCAACTCAGAAGATGACTGGTGGCGTCATGGGATGTGTACTCTCTTTTTTGTGATGTAGCATACCTTTTTCAGCCCCCTTTTTGTTTTGTAGCAGATTTATAAATCACGTGTACACAGCCGTGATGATGTTAGTTGCTTTAAATGTTTTAAGAATATGTTGTGTCAAAGTTCCGCCAGATGGTGGTATATGCATTAATGAAATATGTCAGAGCACGCTATTTAGGTTTTTTATGGTCTTCCCAGCTTGTCTGTCCTGCTTGTTTTCTTGCCCAGTCAGTGGCCCTCTTTTCTTCATACATCTTGCATAGGTACGGTTGGTGCCCAGTAGTATTTATTGCCGAATAGTTGTATGGATAGCATGCACTGGTTCTGTCACGGCTGGGCCTTCTGACTCCTGTGTAAGTCTGAGGGCTCAGGGAAATCTGGATCTCTGCCAGGGTTCCAATTCTCTAAAAGCTGTAACCCTGAAAGCTGTACCACCAAGTCCAGTGCAAGCTTGATGGTGACCTAGTCCGACGTTGTCTGCAAGTCCACTCCGGTACAGAACATCTCGGTAAATCATCTGTATGTGCGACCGCTAATCTCCAAAGACCCTTGCGACTGAGTCAGTGAAGGGCTAAGCAGACTTTGAGTGATCTCGTATTGTACATACACCGCTTCTCGAGTCTTTCAGGGAATAGCACGCCTCTGCGGAGGCTATGGCTCGCAGATATGACTCCCGCACTACCATTTTTAGTCCAGAAGGCCGTCTATACCAAGTGGAGTATGCCATGGAAGCAATCGGAAATGCTGGATCAGCAGTGGGCATCTTAGCAAAGGATGGTGTCGTCCTCGCAGCAGAGAAACGCATCACGTCTAAGGCAATGTTTTTGACCACAGATCACTGTTGCAACAGCTGACTCTCAATCTATGCACAACCCTTTGACACTAGGGTCTTGTCTGCAGCTTCTGGACACAAACGCAGTTGGTGTGCGGCGAGAGAAAATGTACAAGCTTGACGGGCATGTTGCATGCGCAGTAGCAGGCATCACTGGTGAGCCTGCACTTTTGACGCTGAGCATGCATGGTCGTACAGGAAATATTCACAAACCTTATATGTGTGCAGCTGACGCCAACATCCTCATCAACACATGCCGGTTAGCAGCTCAGCGATACACATTTGCATATCAGGAGCCCATACCTGTTGAACAGCTAGTCCGGACGCTGTGTGACAACAAACAGGTAGGTTCGCTGTATGTGAATAGCGTTGGTGTCATGATCTGTCCAATGCGAGCCCATGTGAGCATTGTGTTGAAGCGCAGGGCTACACACAATATGGGGGTCTTAGACCCTTTGGCGTATCATTACTGTACGCAGGCTGGTAAGTTTGTACCTGTTTTGCTCCACATGTCCATTCCATATCTGCCAACTTTTGTTGCACAAGGACAGCAGCTCAGTCCGTGCATGCATGTATTCAGCACCATCTGTGGTCATGTAGACATGGCAATGTGCATGCAGGGATGTCACAAATGGATTCCAACTATATCAGAGTGATCCTAGTGGTAACTATGGTGGTTGGAAGGCCACTGCCATTGGCGCTAACAGCCAAGGGGCCCAGAATATTCTGAAACAGGACTTTAAGGATGAGATCACACTGGAAGAGGCGGTCAAGCTCATCATCAAGGTGATCTCACAGCCTGGCATACCTTGCCAAGCTTTCATACCAGCTGCAGTGCGCCAAGCTGAATGCCAGTGAGATGAATGTACACAAAACATCAGCACAAATGCTGCTATTTTTGGTCTGGTGACTGCCATGTCGAAGCTACACATTCTATGGTGCTTTTGTATAGTAAATGCAGCTTGTCTGTCAGCTGTGACCAGGAGCTTGACCATGGCAAACAGCTCCTGAATGAGGTTTTGCGTACATGACAGCTGAACCTGTTGGCATGCTTCAGGTCCTTAGCAAGACAATGGACAGCACAACTTTGAGCCCAGAGAAAATAGAGCTCTCCACTGTGCAAAGAGATGAAGACAGTGATGAGGTAAACAGGCTGCGTTTCATTCTCAAACCATGCGACAGTGCAGTTGCATGTATCTGCAAGCAAAGCATGTTTAGAGCTGTTTAGAACCTCAGAGTGTTAAACAGAGAGGGTGTCGCCATCCAGCCTTTGGTTGGGCTGCTGTGACTAAATTCTTTCATCTCAGATCCTCTGGTATGTTACAGGTGATGTTCCACATATACGAGGATGCAGAGTTGAAGCCTCTACTGGATGCTGTGAATGATGAGCGGGAAAAGGAGAAAGAGAAGGAGAACGAAGGATAGCAAGGCATGTAAAACCAAGCAGCTACCACACGTTACCGTTCCTTGCTCATATCATTGTGCAGACTGGCCTCAGCATGGCAGCTGATGTGACCAGGCTCCTGTAGGAGCCACCTCAACTATGTAAAGCACTCTGTCAACTTCAACAAATTTTGAACTGGCATGTCACATGATACCTCACTTGCATATACACAATACAAAAGGCAACAATTCAGCTTGTGTCTAGGCTGCTTTGCAACGCTGCCTCAACTCTTTTTGTGTATAATTCAAACTCAGACATACTCACAGGACAACTTATACCCAAACCTGCCAATCTACAGTGTAGTGAGAGATGCAAGCTCGTGTCAGTGTTGTTCCCATGCGTTCCCGTACGGATTGAGCATTGCTTGACCGGATCCAATGCTATTGCCATTGCAGATTTAGGTCCTCATCGGCCTGAGTGAGAAGCGAATTGGGCGTATTGTGCTCATGTAACATCTCCCTATCTGGTGCAATACACGAGCAATGCTATCTGCCAACATGCCTTGCCCGCACATGCAGCATCGCTGACCCGCTTGCAGATTGTGTCCTAAGCTGTACATGCAAATTTGTGATTCCAACCTGCAAATCATGCATCATTCCAGAAGTTTGGCTCGTGCATCACTATACAGCATTGTGTATGTACTGCTGTTGTAACGGGACATGAGCTATAGCTGTTACTAAATGCAATCAACCTGCTCAAAAGCACTTTGACCTACATCGTTGCTGGTAACAATAGAAGCGTTTGTAATCGCTGCAGTGCACAAACTTTACAACACCCACCAGACAAAATGGCCCATTCGTTTCATCACACCGACAGAAACCTTGAAGCTTGTTGTGAGCTGCAATGCAATGATGTTTATCGGCGTATCTGAACCAATAAGCCTGAGCTAAGCACTAGGTTCATTTGTACCACAATCTCATTCATTGATGACATGTAAGTACTGCACCTTCAATGAAAGCATCAGCACTATAAGAAATGATGCCCAATGTGCCTTGTCATCAAGCTCTCAAGCCCTCAAAGCCTAGCTAGTGTAAAAATGTAGATCAGCCTCTGGCTGCTGCTCTGCGAGCTTTGCCAGGCCTGTTGCCCCCGCCCCTGCCTTTGCTTACAGCCCCAAACCTGCCTCTTCTACCCCTGCTGTCACCCCTACCACCTCTGGAACCCCCATCAAAGCCAC
>JAABUP010004179.1_pt1 | contig 24016 bp, 20 predicted proteins | sample 5559201 | NCBI WGS metagenome assembly JAABUP01 (sample SAMN10711887, study PRJNA513373) | rock metagenome | isolation source: Antarctica rocks | place: Antarctica
GGCCAGACCGTTCAAATGGAAATTCACCACCCACGACCTCGCCGACCTGATAGAACGTCTCGCCCGGCACACCGACCCCCAGACCGCTGCATGACCACCGACGAACTTACGAACGCGACCACTAAGCTAAGACTCATTGATCGGTGAAGGTGAGTCGTTGGCTCTCTACGTCCAGAGCTAGAACGGTGGGGTCGGTAGATCGGATGAACGCGGGCACGTTGTTTCCGAGGGGGCTGAGGATGTCCACAATGGCCTGGTTAAACGTGGTCTTTCCTGACGAGAGGCCTGTCCACTGGATCTTGAGCTGACCTGTGGGTTCGATCGTGTACCTGCCGATGAGCTGTTGCTGGGTGTTCCACAGCACGATCTTGTCGTCGACCCCAAGGTCGAGGTAGCCCGAATCGGCGACCGGTGTCCCCTCCACGGTTAAGAACCAGCGATGCCCGCGGTACATGGTGTAGTCGGGGCCGGCCGTGGCTGACGTGGTCGAGGTTGACGCCGTCGTTTCGGTGAAGGGCGAGGTGCGAACGAGTACGACTGCCGAGGTGACCGCGATGACCGCGGCAGCAACGAGAGCGGGAAGCCATCGTCGCCACGAACCGGTAGGCGACGAGTCGGTGACGGCTTCTGCGGGTCGAATCGTAGCAGCCCGGCCTACGAGTGCTTTTCGGATCGCGTCGTCGATTTGGAATTCATCAGTGGCGTTCATGGTTGTTCTCCGTGTCTAGCGTTGAGGGCTTCGCGTAGCGCTTTCATCGCCAATAAGTGTGAGGCGGACACTGCGTGCGAGCTGACGTCCAGCACCTCGGCGATCTCGCTGATGGAGAGGTCTTCGTAGTACCTCAGTACGACGATCTCGCGTTGCCTACGAGGGAGCCGGTCGATGGCGACGAGCAGATCGCTTGACTGATCGAGTGGATCGCCGAAATTGTCAGGACTGGGGTATTCAGCCAGGGCAGGAAGGTCGATGCCGAACTCGTGGAGCCTTCGAGTCCGTCTGGTCCTAAGCGCGGATCTGCACCCGTTCACGACAGCGGTACGCATGTAGGAGTTGGGGTTCCGTATCGCACCGAGGTCGCCGTCCAGCATGCGGATGCACACGTCTTGGACGACGTCCTGAGCGGTTGAAAGATCGTCTACGAGCTGTCGCGCCAGGCGCACGAGCGCCAGGTACTGGTTTTTGACGAGCAGCTCAGCCGCCGCGGTGGCGGGCGCTGCCTCCTGACGCTCCATGACTCTATAGACGCAGAACGACCGTGAATATCAAGCCGAATGACAAATCAGGTCACCCCGACAAGGAGCAGCAGACTTCGTTGCTGCACTGTTGTGGGGGCTGCACAGCTTGGCGTCAACCGGCGGCGAGCGTCCGCTGGACTTCTCCAAGGCTGCCGCTGCGTGCTGGATCCACCCACATCATGCCGGCGCCGGTGCGAAAGGCCGTTGCCGAGATAGCGATCGGCGCGCCCGTCTCGTCGCGTACCTCTAGGTAGACGCCCTCATACCACGCCGGGTTTCCAGTGAGCGCTTGACGGAGTGCCTCCAGCTCGTGGAACGACCCTCCTGGGGGGATGTCAGCGACGACCGCTACAGCGTCGTCCCGGTACCGAACAAACTGCACCGAGCTAATCTTGAGCCCGTAGCGCTCTACGCTCGCCCTAATGTCGGCGGTAGCCTGTGCCTGGCCAGTGGCGTCCAGCAGGCGAAAGACTTGTCCCACCTGGACCTTTCCCGCCCCGGCGTCCAACTCTTTGGTCGACCCGTTAGGTGCGTGGACAACGAAGGTTCCTCCGGCGATTCCGGTGGAGGTGTCCTGACCGGTTGCGAGGTCCTCGGCCACCGCGCCTTGGAGCAAGCTGCCCTCCCAGAACGCCCGAAGTTGCTCGCCGCGTTCCCAACTGGGCGCGTTGAGATCCAGTCGCAGCAACAGAGGGGCGCTCGGGTCATCAACCCGCTTGACCAGCTGAGCGGTAACGACCGCGGATTTCGATGGCTGCCGATCCAGAGCTGACCGAAGAGCATCCGCGGCACTCAAGGTTGCCCGGGCGGCGGCCTCCGTCGTTGCGGAATACTGGATGGGATCGCCGGGCTGTTCTGTGACCACAGCAGGAGCCTCCGGCTGCGGCTGGGCCTGCACAGTGGCGCCCCATGCTCCCTGGGCAACGAGCACGGCAGCGCCCACCACGATCGCGGAGCTAGTTCGTGACACTGTAAGAACCTCCGGTCAGGCTACCGACGCTCCAACATCCGGCAGCAACGGCCGTGTTCGAATTCGTGAAGGTCACAACTGATCCGGCGTTCGTGGTGTATGTCCACCCGGTAAAATCAGAGCGGCCAGACCAACCGGAACAGGTATGAGATCCGGTACTTGTCCACTCTCCCCAGGTCCTGACGGTGGTCCCCGGCGGCCACCCGCCAGTTAGGCCCTGGTAGTTGACGTGGGCAATCTGCCCAACCCACGTGCCGACTGCCGTTCTGGCGACGGCGATGGAGTAGTAACTTCCCACTGCGAACGCCCCGTGGGGATAGCAGGTGAACCCGGAGCCATAACTCGTCTCGACGTAGGCCTGCCCATTCGCGCACGTGCCATCGATGGTGATCCCGTTACACCGGGCCAGGCCCTGTCTCAAGCTGGTTGGTTGCGCCAGCTTGAACGACGTCGGTAAGAATGCAGGACCCGGAGGAGGGTGAGGCCGAGACCACCCTGGCGGACGTTGAAACCAGCTTGTTAGCCGCTTGGCTGAAGCCGCTCATGTAGCGGCCACCCTGGTCCACTGATCCGGCGAACGCGCTTGGCACTACGAACAACATCAGCACGACGGTGACGACCGCGACCCGGTCGATCGTCCCAAAGCGCCCGCGCCGAACCGGGCGGTGTCTCTGATGAGGCGGCGCAAGCGACACCAGAAGACAGTAGATCAGTGACCTACGCCACGCAAGAGGCCAGCGCCAGCGCTGGACCTGGTCTGCCGATTCCGGGGTGCTGCGTCGACTCTTCGGTGAATCGCATGCCGGCGAGGCCAGCGAGCAACGCGCCGAGTAGGGCGGCCAGGATGGCGATGGCGCCTGCGGTGGGGACGTTCCTTCGTTGACCGATCCGACCGGACGGCTGTTGTTCAACGCACTGGCGATGATCGCGGAATTGAGAGGGGCCTGATTTCGCAACGGACCCGCGAGGGTATGGCCATCGCCCGCCAGAAGGGCCGATTAAAGAGGTAGATCGAGCGGCCGAGCGACGCCCGAGACCGGCCGTTCCTATGCGGCTGGCTTTGCTGCGGCGATCTTGACCAGGGCCGGGTCGACCGGAAGCCCGAGACGCCGGTTGAGCGTGATCTGGAGTTTGGCGCCCTCGATGACGCTGCGCCGGACCTTGATGGTCTTGCGGGCACCCACCGGCGTGGTCGGCTCCGTGACGGTCATGTCGGTTCCTCCGTGTCGTCGTCTCCAGTGTCCTCCACGATATCGCCGGCGTCCACAGGTTGGGCCGACACCATGGCCACCAGGCCGGCAACATCCGTGCCAGACGCCTTCGCCTGCCGCAGCAGCTCGTCGATCATCGTCGGGTTCGTCGCCGCCGCCAGCAGCTGCGCGCCGTGAACGCCACCCACCGGCGCCGTTGTGGTATTCGTCACTTTCAGTCCTTCCGTCAGCCCTTACGGGCAGTTGATCATGAAGGACGGACCCGTCTTACACAGACTCCCTGACCCCCCCCCCCCCCCCGCGAAGGCGACCGACAGGCTGCGCGGCACGTCCACCACGAAGCCGTCGCCGCTGCTGCGGTCGGCGATCAAGATCCGCAAGGCCGGCGATGAGGTCGAGGCCGAACCCGGGTTCTTCGAAGGCGACACCGTCGCCCACTGCGGACCGACGCTGAAAGGCGAGTTCGCCCGCACCCTGAACCTCACCGACGTGCACACCGGCTGGGTGTTCACCCGCACGGTCCGGAACAACGCCCACATCCACATCCTCGGCGCGCTCAAGGCCGCGGTGGCCGAGATCCCATTCGCGGTCACTGGTTTGGACTTCGACAACGGCACCGAGTTCCTCAACAAGGCCGTGATCGGCTGGGCCGGCGAACGCGGAATCTACTTCACCCGCTCCCGGCCCTACCGCAAGAACGACCAGGCCGCCATCGAGTCCAAGAACAACCACCTGGTCCGCAAGTACGCCTTCTACTACCGGTACGACACCCCCGCCGAACGTGCGGCCTTGAACCGGCTCTGGAAGCTGGTCAACGACCGGTTCAACTACCTCACCCCGACCAAGAAACCCGTCGGGTACGGCACCGACCGCAACGGCCGACGTACCCGCCTGTACGACACGCCACGGACCCCACTAGACCTCGACTACACCCTGGATTGTGAAGAGCCCCGAATCGCCACGGGTGAACCTTTTCACGCCGGACATCGCTGTATTCACCCATGTCGTCCGGATCCGTGTTGCCGACGAACAATCCGAGCGGCGGGAAAGAGAGACCATTGTCTTCCGGCACGAACCGAACGGCCGATGGTTGGCCGTTCACGAGCATCTGTCCAAGGATCCCAATCCGAACTGATTCGGGCGTGGTGGTCATGCTGCGGTCAGTCGCCGTCGGGTGACCCCGGTCGCCATCCAGACCGTCCACCGGGCCCACCCGCAGGATTCAACGGGTGGCCGCGGCATACACGGTCCGTCGGGGCAGACCGTGGGTCCCGGCCACCGCATCCACGGCGTCCCGGCGGGACAGGCCCGTACCGACCAGTTCAGCGACCTCGGCGGCCAGCACGTCGGCGTCCGGCGCGACCGCGGTCCCGGTAGCCCCGGCGACCACCACGGTGACCTCGCCGCGAACGTCGTCGGCCCCGGCCGCCAACTCGCCGAGGGTGCACCGACGAACCTCTTCGTGGGTCTTGGTGAGCTCCCGGCACAGCGCCGCCGGCCGGTCGGCGCCGAACGCCTGCACCATCGCGGTCAGGCACTCCGTCAGCCGATGCACCGATTCGAAGAAGACCATGGTGCGGCGCTCGTCGGCCAGCTCGGCCAGTCGCCGTCGCCGTTCTGCGGGCCTGCGCGGCGGGAATCCCTCGAAGGTGAACCGATCGCTGGGCAGCCCCGACAAGGCCAGAGCCGTCAGCGCGGCGCTCGGCCCCGGCACCGCAGTGACCAGGAGCCCGGCTTCCGCCGCGGCCGCCACCAGCCGGAAGCCTGGGTCGGAGACGCTGGGCATTCCGGCATCGGTCACCAGGACCACCATCGCGCCGCCGGCGATCTGCTCCAGCAGCCTCGGGATCCGGGAGGATTCCACCGACTCGTAGTACGACACCAGCCTGGCAGTGATCGTCACCCCCAGGTCCGACGCCAGCCGACGCAGCCGCCGGGTGTCCTCGGCGGCGATCACGTCGGCCGTCCGCAGCGCCTCGACCAGCCCGGCTGAGGCGTCGCTGACCCGCCCCAACGGGGTACCGGCAAGCACCAGCCGGCCGGACTGCGCAGTGTCACTCACCGAGCCACCCTACGATCGTCGTCATGCACCCATCCGGGCCCGGGAACGAGCCGAGCGTTGCCCGCCCGCCGGGCGGCGACGACGGCGCGCCAGGGTGGGGAACGCCGGCCGGCCAGGGCTCCGTCGGAATCCTGGACCGACTGCGCGACCCGGCCGCACACCGTGCCGGCTCCGGCGGCTCTGGTGACGGCGACGAACGCCCCGACCGCAGCGACGTGGTGCCGATCGGCGAGCGGCCGCCGGTCGAACGGCCGGTCAGCCCGCGGCGTTTCACGCCGCCCGCTCCCCCGACCGACGCGCTGCGGGGCTGGATCGTCACCCTCGCGCTCACCCTGGTCGGTGCCGTGGTCCGGTTCTGGGGCCTGGGAGCGCACACCGACGCCGGCACTCCGATCTTCGACGAGAAGTACTACGCGTTGAACGCCGCCGAGATGCTCCGGCTCGGCGGCATCGAGGAGAACCCGGCCTTCGGGGTTGTCGTGCACCCACCGCTGGGCAAAGACTTGATCGCGATCGGCGAATGGCTGTTCGGTTACAACAGTTTCGGCTGGCGATTCGCCTCCGCCGTCGCGGGGACCATCTGCATCTTGCTGATTGTCAGGGTGGCCCGGCGGCTCACGGGATCGACGCTGCTCGGTGGCGTCGCCGGGGTGCTGCTGATCTGCGACGGCGTCAGCCACGTGAACGCACGGGTCGCCCTGCTGGACGTCTTCCAGGAGTTGTTCGTGCTGGCCGCGTTCGCCTGCCTGATCGCCGATCGGGCGCAGGTGCGGCAACGGCTGGCCGCCGCACGGGATCGGCAGGACGACATCCCCGGGGTCGGCACCAAGTTCGGGATCAAGCTGGGCGCTCGCTGGTACCGGTTCGGTGCCGGACTGATGTTGGGGCTGGCCACCTCGGTGAAGTGGTCCGGCATCTACTGGATCGCCTTCTTCGGCGTGCTGTCGGTGGTCTGGGACATCATGGCCCGCCGCGAGGCCGGCGTGCGGCGGCCGGTGGTCGGGGTGCTGCGCCGGGATCTGCTGCCATCGCTCTGGTCGTACCTGGTGATCGGCATCGGCACCTACATCGGTTCCTGGTGGGCCTGGTTCGCCAGCGAGTCCGCCTGGGCCAGGCACAACTTCGTCGCGGACACCCAGACTTGGAAATCCCCCACGCTGCACAGCCTGGCCAACTTGTGGCACAACACACTCTGGCAGTGGACCTGGAAGATGCTGGAATTCCACTCCACGCTGGTCACCCCGTCGAATCCATCGGAACGGCACCCGTGGGAGTCCAAGCCCTGGACCTGGCCGATGGGAACCCGGCCGGTGCTCTACTTCCTGCGAGATGACGTGCCCGGCTGTGGCGGCGGTGCGCAGAATTGCGTGCAGCGGATCTTCCTGATCGGTACGCCGATGCTGTGGTGGATCTCGTTGTTCGTCGCCGGGTGGGCGCTCTGGCGGGCCATCGGCCGGATGGACTGGCGGTACATGGCGGTGCTCGTCGGCTACTCCGCCGGTTACCTGCCGTGGTTCGTCAATCTCAACCGGCAGATGTACTTCTTCTACGCGACGCCGTTCGCCCCCTTCCTGGTCCTGGGCATCGTGCTGGTGCTGGGAGACATCTTGGGCAGCAAACGGTTCGGCGTGGAACGCCGACTGTTGTCGATCGGCGTCGTCGCGGTCTACGTCGGGCTGGTGGTGGCGAATTTCATCTGGCTGTGGCCGATCCTCAACGGCGATCCGATCACCAGGGCGCACCTGCAGATGGAGACTTGGCTGCCCTCCTGGGGATGACGCCGACCGGCCGCCGGCCCGTCCATAGACCCTCAGCCGCGCTTGAGGTCAACAGCTGTCCGGGTGGGATTCCTCGCGCCGCCGGTGCGACGGCCGGGGGTAGGGTCGGCGGGGAGATGCAGTCGGGACGACCCTTGGAACTCGGAAAGACGCCGAAATACAGACATCGAAGGAGCCCTGGAATTCATGGCCGTGTACACGCTGCCGGATCTGCCCTACGACTATGCCGCCCTGGAGCCGCACATTTCGGGCAAGATCATGGAACTGCACCATGACAAGCACCATGCCACCTATGTGACCGGTGCGAACGGCGCCCTGGACAAGATGCAAGAGGCCCGCGCATCCGACTCCTTCGACACCATCAACCAGCTCGAGAAGAACCTGGCGTTCCACCTGGGCGGGCACATCAACCACTCGGTGTTCTGGCCGAACCTGTCCCCGGACGGCGGCGAGCGGCCGGACGGCGAACTGGGCGCCGCGATCGAGGAGTTCTTCGGGTCGTTCGACGGATTCCAGAAGCAGTTCAGCGCCAACGCCAACGCCTTGCAAGGCTCCGGCTGGTCGATGCTGGTCTGGGACACTCTGGGCCAGCGGCTGAACATCATGCAGCTGTTCGACCAGCAGGGCAACCTGCCGGCGGCGCAGGTTCCGGTCCTGCTGCTGGACATGTGGGAGCACGCCTTCTACCTGCAGTACCAGAACGTCAAGGCGGACTACGTGAAGGCCTGGTGGAACGTGGTCAACTGGGCCGACGTCGCCGCCAGATTCACCGCAGCCCGGCAGCGGACCGCCGGGCTCGTCATCCCCGGTTGACGCCGAGGCGTTCGGCCAGCCGGCGAGCATCCCAGGCAGCGTGTGACTGGGCATCGTTGTCGAAGTAGATCCACACGTTCTGCATGCCGTCCACCTGCTCCCAGCCGTGGATCCTCGCCACCCAGTCGTCCAGTTCCGCGTCGGTGTAGCCGCTGGTGTACAGCTCCCGGCTGCCGTGCAGCCGGAAGTAGCCGAAATCGGTGACCGGACGGTCGATCCACGGCCAGCGTCCGGCCGTGTCGGCCAGTACCACGGCAGCGCCGTGCCGCCGGCACAGATCGGCGAATTCGTCGTTCTGGTAACTCGGATGCCGTACCTCGACGGCATGCCGCAGCGGGCGTTCCGGGTCGTCGGTCGCTACCGCAGGCCCCTGGCCCAATCGCTCGAACTTGGACCGGTCACACTGGCCCGCAAGCTCGGCCGCGTCGCCGTGGGTCCTTGGCAGCAGCTGCAGGAACGCCTCCATCCGCTCGGCCTTGAACGGCAGGAACTGCGGCAGCTGCCACAGCACCGGACCCAGTTTCGGTCCCAGCGACAGGAGTCCCGAAGCCAGGAAGGTAGCCAACGGCGTCTGCACGTCGGTCAGCTTCTTCATGTGGGTGATGTACCGTCCGCCCTTCACCGCGAACACGAAGTCGGGCGGAGTCTGCTCGTTCCACCGCAGGTAACTGGACGGTCGCTGCAGCGAGTAGAAACTGCCGTTGATCTCGACCGTTTCCAGCATTCCGGACAGATACCTCAGCTCGTCGCGCTGGCGCAGGCCCGCCGGGTAGAAATCACCCCGCCAGTGCGGGTAGGTCCAGCCCGATGTCCCGATCCGTATGCGCGCCAACCGATCTCACTTCCCGGTGATCAGCGGGACGAAGACGTAACGACCCAGGTCGTCCACCGGCTGCCCCGGGCGCACCCGCAACAGATGTCCGGCGACCGGTATCACCATCACCCCGCCGGCCGCCAGCTGATCGACAAGTTCCACCGGAACCTTCGGCGCATCGGCGGAGACCAGAATCCGGTCGTAGGGGCCGGCTTCCGGCCGGCCGAGGATCAGCGGATCGGCCGGCAGCAGGCGTGCCCAGGGCAGCCCGGCGGCCGCGACGTTGCCGGCGCCCCATTCGGCCAACGCCGGAACCCGCTCCACTCCGGTGACCTCGCCGCGATCGCAGACCAGCCGGGCCAGCAGCACGGTGGTCCAGCCGGATCCGGCGCCGACGTCGAGCACTCGGTGGCCGGGCCAGACATCCAGAGCGACCAGCATGTTGCGGACGGTCCTGGGTTGTGAGTTGGTCTGCCCGGCACCGATCGGCAGCGCCCGGTCCAGGCCGGCGCGCCGGCGCTGCCCGGCCGGCAGGAAGGCGGTGCGCGGGGTCGCCGCCATCGCGGCTTCCACCGCTGCGGCCAGGTCGTCGCCCTCCGCGTCGCGCTGCGTTCCGTTCCCGGCATCGGTCACGAGGGCGGTCCGGACTCCTGTCGGCCAAGGGCCGCCTCCAGTCGGGCTGGTTTGCCGTCGAGCTCGCCGCTGTGTCCGGGACGGATGTCGGCCTTGAGCACCAGGCTGGTCCGGCCGGAGTGCCGGCCGACTGCCTCGCACGCGCCTTTCACCACCTCCATGCACTCGTCCCAGTCGCCCTCGATGGTGGTGAACATGGCATCGGTGCGGTTCGGCAGTCCGGATTCCCGCACCACCCGGACTGCATCCGCGACGGCGCCCGCGACGGATTCGCCGGTCCCTGAGGGTGCGACGGAGAAGGCGATCAGCATGGCGCCCACGCTACGGGCATGCAACCGGCCGCGGTGCGTCGCGATGGACGCCGGTCCTGAGAATGGTGTCCGAGCAGATCAACGGGTGCGCTGATCGGCCCGATCGGACCCGGTGATCGCCGCCGCCGCGTTCTCGTCCCGCGGGATGTCCGGCTCCAGGTAGATCACCCTGGCCTCCGGCACCGCGGCCCTGATCCTGGTTTCCACGGCGTCGATCGCGGTGGCCACCTCCCCGGCGGTGGCCAGCGCCCGCACGGCCACCTTCATCGCCACCATCAACTCGTCCGGACCGAGGTACAGCGACTTCATGTGAATGATCTGTTCGATCTCCGGACCGTCCGTGGCCGCGGCCGTGATCTTGTCGACGTCGCCGGCACTGGCGCCCTCACCGATGAGCAGTGACTTGGTCTCCACCCCGAGGATGATCGCGACCACGATCAGCAGCACGCCGATCGCGACGGTGCCGACGCCGTCCCACACACCGTCGCCGGTGATCACCGCGATCAGCACGCCGATCAACGCCAAGGCCAGACCGGCCAGGGCCGCGATGTCCTCGAGCACGATCACCGGCAACTCCGGGGACTTGTGGCGACGGACGAAGGCCAAGATCGAGATGCCCTGCCGGTACGGCCTGGATTCCCGCAGCGCCGTCCGCAGCGAGAACGACTCGAGGACCATCGCTACCACCAGAACCGCGATCGGCAGCCAGGCCTTCTCGATCGGTTCTGGATGCTGGAGCTTGTGAACTCCTTCGTAGATGGAGAACACACCGCCGACGCTGAACAGGATGATGGAGACCAGGAAGGCGTAGACGTACCGCTCCCGGCCGTAGCCGAACGGGTGCGACGGTGTCGCGGCCCGCTTGGCCCGCCGGCCGCCGATCAGCAGCAGCACCTGGTTCCCGGAGTCCGCCAGCGAGTGCACCGACTCGGCCAGCATCGACGACGACCCCGAGATCAGGAACGCGATGAACTTGGTGACCGCGATTCCGGTGTTCGCCAGCAGAGCCGCGACGATCGCCTTGGTTCCACCTTCGGTGCTCATCTGAGTTCCTGATTCTGTGCGGGAGTGATTCCGTGTGGACGAGATTCCGGGCCGACAAGAGCCCCACGGAGAGCATCGCGTGCCACAGGGACCTCCCTGCGGACGCGGTCCGCACTGACGATCCCACAACCCGCGGGGTTCGTCACAGTGCAACCCCGCTCAGTAGAGTCGACGCAGTGACGCACGACACCAGGAGGCGCCGATGTCCGATCAGCAGACCGTCCCGGCATCGCTGACCGATCGGCCGGCGTCCTACGCGCGGATGTTCGCCGACCGGGTGCAGGCGACCCCGGATCGGGCGGCGTTCCGCAGCCCGGCCGGCGCCGGCTGGGACACGCTCAGTTGGCAGCAGACTGCGGACCGGGTCTACGACCTGGCGGCCGGGCTGATGGCGCTCGGGGTCGACGCGGAACAGCGGGTGGCCATCGCCTCCGGTACCCGGATCGACTGGATACTGGCCGATCTGGCGATCATGTGCGCCGGGGCGGCCACCACTACCGTCTACCCGTCCACCAATGCCGAGGATGTCGAGTACATCCTGTCCGACTCGGGGTCCAGGGTGGTGTTCGCCGAGAACTCCGAGCAGCTGGCCAAGGTGCAGCATTCGGAACTTCCGGATCTGGCGGCCATCGTGGTCTTCGACGGCCAGCAGGGGCAGCCGGCTGCCGGCGACAATCCTGACGGCGCAAGCGGTCTGGTGATGAGCATGGACCAGCTCGCCGCCAAGGGCGCGGAGCTGCTGGCCGCCGATCCCGGTGCGGTGACCCGGCGGATCGACGCGGCCGGCCCCGAGCAGTTGGCCACCCTGATCTACACATCGGGTACCACCGGCCGCCCGAAAGGGGTCCGGCTGGTCAACGACAACTGGACGTACCAGGCCGTCGCGATCGAGGCACTGGACATTCTGACGGCCGACGACGTGCACTTTCTGTGGCTGCCACTGTCGCACGTACTGGGCAAAGTGCTGCTGGTGGCACAGATCAGGATCGGATTCGTCTGCGCGGTCGACGGCGACCTCGACCACATCGTGGACAACCTCGCTGTCATCAAGCCGACCTTCATGTGCGGAGCGCCGCGGATCTTCGAGAAGGTGCGCAACAGGGTGACTCTCACCGCCACCGGCGAGGGCGGGGTGCGAGCCAGGATCTTCTCCTGGGCCTTCCGCGTCGGCACCGAGATGTCCAGGGTCCGCCAGGCCCGCAGCCGGCCCGGAAGGGTGCTGGCGGCGGAGTATGCGCTGGCCGACCGGCTGGTGTTCGGCAAGATCCGGCAGCGGCTGGGCGGCAACATCAAGTTCTTCGTCTCCGGATCGGCGCCGCTGTCCCCCGAGGTGGCCCAGTGGTTCGACGCGGCCGGCATGATGATCCTGGAGGGCTACGGACTCACCGAGTCCAGCGCGTTCAGCTTCGTCAACCTGCCCGCCGACTGCCGCATCGGCACCGTCGGGCCGCCGGCGCCCGGGACCGAGCTGGTGATCGCCGCCGACGGCGAGATCATGCTGCGCGGCCCCGGCATCATGCGCGGCTACCAGAACAACGAGGAAGCCACCCATGAGGTGCTGTCGGCGGACGGCTGGCTGTCCACCGGGGACATCGGCGAGGTGGTCGCCGGTTACCTGCGGGTGACCGACCGGAAGAAGGACCTGATCAAGACCTCGGGTGGCAAGTACGTTGCGCCGCAGAAGGTCGAGGGCATCTTCAAGGCGATCTGCCCGTACTCCAGCCAGATCGTCGTGCACGGCGACGGGCGGAAGTTCGTCTCCGCGCTGATCACGTTGGACGAGGAGGCGATCGGGGAGTGGGCCGAAAAGCACGGCCTGGGCGGCCGATCGGCCGAGGAGATCGCCGAGTCCGACCAGGTGCGGGCTCTGGTCTCGGGTTACGTGGACGAGTTGAACAGCAAGTTGGAACGCTGGGAGACGATCAAGAAGTTCGCCATCCTTCCCCGCGACCTCTCGGTCGATTCCGGTGAACTCACGCCCTCGATGAAGGTTCGCCGGCGGACTGTGGAGAAGCAGTACACCAAGATCCTGAACGACTTCTACACCGACTGACCGGCCGGCCCGTCACGGTGCCGATGACCTCACGTGGCCGATGCCCTCACGGTGCCGATGACGTCAGGGCGCGATGGCGTCCGTCGCCGATGCGGCCACCGCCCAGATGGAAAGCGTTGTGCATCAATACTTTCCCCACGGGATGTTCCAGTCGCCGATCCCGTCTCCCGGGTCCAGCGTCGCGCCGTTGCTGTTCTTCACTGTCACCGGATCTCCGATCAGCGACGTCTTGAGGAACCACTCGGCGTTGGCATCGCTCGCGTTGATGCAACCGTGCGACACGTTCGAGTTCCCCTGCGCGTACACCGACCACGGGGCGCCGTGCACGAACTCGCCGGAGTCCGAGATCCGGGTTGCCCACTTGACTTCGGTCCGGTAGGCGCCCGCACCTACCAGGCCCCAGGTGGAGGAATCCATCACGTGTGTTGCGAGTTTCTGGCTGACGACGTGGATTCCGTTCCGCGTCGGGTACTTGTCGTTGCCCAGCGAGACCGGGAAACTCTTGATCAACTTGAAGTCGCGGTAGACGTGCAACTGGTGCGTGTTGGCGTCCACCTCAGTCGTCATCCGGCGGCCGATCTTGAACTCACGCTTGCCGTCCTGGGCACCGTACAGCCCGGGGGACAATTGCTTGCCGTAGATGTCCAGGCTCACCTTCACGTTGCTGCTGGCCTTCCAGAACTGCTGGGGTCGCCAGCGCATCTCGGTGGAGGAGAACCATCGGAAGGCGCCCGGTTGCCCGAGGGTGCGCTCGATCGTGATCTGCCGTTCGACGAATCTTCGGGACGCGTCGGCAATGGGTTCGGAGAACCGGAAGATGATCGGCTGACCGACGCCCACTGTCTCCCCTCCCGCCGGGGACACCGAGATACTGGCCAACTTCTTCGGCTTCAGGGTGGTGAACGTCGATTCGGAGACGCGGACCACCCCGGCGGTGCTCCTGCTGGCGACCCGCACCAGGTATCGGCGGTCGAACCCGAGCTTCGGCAGCCATGACCAGCTCGCCGTGTTGACCGGACCGCCTCCCACCTGCTTGCCCTCCGGGTTCATCACCCTGACCCACAGCAGGACTCCGCCCTTGGCGTCCACCGCGATCTGCCCGACCGGGTCCACACCGGTGGCCATCGGGCCTGGCCTCACGAATACCTGCGCCGCCGGTTTCGGCGTGGGCTTGACCGTCGGCGTGGGCTTGGGCTCGGGAGTCGGCGTGGGCTTGGTGGCCGGGGCCCGGGTGGGTGTCGGCGCCCCGCTGGTGGCCGTCGGGGCGCTGACCTGTGCTCCGCTGCCGATACCCGCCGACGCGGGCGATGACTCGGCGCCCGGACCGTCGGCCGAAGGGGATGCGCCGCCGGTGGCGCCCAGATTACTCTGCGGGGCCACCACCTCGATCTTGCCGGACGGCGCAGATGGCACGGACGGCGCCGCCGCAGCGTTCGCCGATTCAGCGCTTGCCGACGCAGCGTTCGCCGTTGCCGTGATGGTGACGGGGCCATGGTTGCCGGCAACCGGCGAACATCCGACCAGGATCAGCGCTGCCGCGGGGCCGGCCAGCAGCACGAGCCGTCGGCGCGGTACTGGGAACTGGCTCATGACGGCCAGTGTGCACACCCGTTGCCGCCATCCCGGGCTGACCACGCAGAAGGAGGCTGATTCGTCATGGCTTCGTGACCTGGCCGCCCCGCCGGCCCGGCCCGCCCTGGGCCACGGTTCCGGAGGCCGCCAGCATGTGCGCGACGGAGGTGATCTGCGCGGGTGACACCCGGCAGCAGCCGCCGATCAGCCCGGTGCCGGCGGCGCGCCAGTGGGCAAGCATCTCCGGTTCGAACGTCGGCTCCCCGGTCCAGAGCCTGGTGACCGGGTCCCAGCCCTCGCCGCTGTTCGGGTAGACGACGCCCGGCAACCCCGAGGCCTCGACCGCAGACGCCACCAGGTCGGCTGCCTCATCGGAGCGACAACAGTTCACCCCGACCGCGATGATCTCGTCCAAGCCGCGAGCCAGCCCGAACGCGTCCTCCGCCGGCTCGCCGGTGCGGGTCCGTCCCTCGGCGCAGGTGTAGGACAGCCAAGCCGGTACGCCGGTTCCCGCGATCTCGGCGAGCACCGCCTCCGCCTCGGCCGACGAGGGGATCGTCTCGATGGCCAGTACATCGGCCAGACCGTCGGTCACCGCCTGCATCAACACCTGCAGCCGGGGCCGGTGCCAGCCGCGCAATTCCTGCACGGTCAGCCCGTAATCGCCCCGGTACTCCGAGCCGTCGGCGAGCACCGCGCCGTAGGGGCCGACCGAGGCGGCGACCCATCTGGGTCGTTGGCCGCCGACCCTGACGCCGGTGATGGCGGGAGCCCGAACGGTGGCCTCCTGCTCGGCCCGGGCTCGCCGAGCGGCGCCGGCCACTTCGCAGCTGCGCCGCAGCAGCGCCTCGGTACCCGAGCGATCCACGCCCACAGCCGCGAACCCCTCGTACGACGCCTGGTAGGAAGCCGTCGTCGCCACCTCGGCGCCGGCCGCGTAGAACTCCACATGCGCTTGGCGCAACGCATCCGGGTCGTCCGACAGCATCCGCGCCGACCACAGGCTGGACGCGAGGTCGTGGCCCCGGCTTTCCAGCAGGGTGGCAAGGCCGCCGTCCAGGACCACCCTGCGGCTGCGCAGGACAGACCCGAGCGTGACGTCCTGGGATGAGCTCACGCTCCGAGTGTGCCCTGCCGACGGTGCCCTGCCGAAGGTGCGCTGCCGAAGGTGCGCTGCCGATGCTGGCGGCCTACCCCCCGGCCAGGCGCAGCCTGATCAGATCAAGACCGGCGAAGTAACCGCTGGCAGCGGGATTCTTGCCGGTGATGGTCATGGTCAGCGTGTGGGATCCGGCGGACAGTCGCAGGGAGCCCAACTCGTGGGTGGCGACGTTGACTCCGGTCGGCGCGTATCCGTCGATCGGAACGCCGAGTCGGACGCCGTCCACGGACAGCTGGACAATGCCGTAGTCGGCTGCGGTGGTCGTCACCACCGACGCGGCGTAGGTGCCCGTCTGGCTCACCGGGAACGCCACCGTGACCGTGTCACCCACCTTGGTGGCCCGGAACCAGAGCTGGGCATCGTTCGACCAGCTCACTCCGCAGCAGTTGCCCTGCGGTACCGCTTCCGCGGTGGCGCTCCTTGCCGGCAACAACGCCTCACCCTCCAGCTGCAGGGTGTTGCCCGTGGTGGCCGTCACCTCCGCGGAGATGGGGCCCCTGTTGCCCGAACTGTCGACCGCTCTGACCCGGTAATACCAGGTCTGATTCAGACCGAGTCCGGTGTGCTCGAACCAGGACAGCGCCGCGGTGCCGACCCGGTTCGCCAGACTCGGCGCGAATCCCTTCACCGTCGAGGCGTAGACCTCGTAGTGATGCACCGCCACGTCGTCGGTGGCCGGTGTCCAGGACAACCGGTTCGAGTTGCCGGGCGTGCCGACCGCCACCAGATCTCTGATCGCGCTGGGAGCCCGGCGGTCCACTGTCGGTCGGACCAGCGAGATCGCCTGGTAGGACGCCGCGCTCCAGGCCGGCGATCCCTGTGCCGGCGTCAGGGTGATGGTCAGCCTCCGCTGGCCGGCGGCGATGGCCGGATCGATCTGGAATGTGTCGTCCAGCCAGCGGTGGGTGGCGTTGCCGAGCGGTTGCAGCCAGGTCCCGGCAGCCCTGCCGTTCACCGTCACGGTGGCCGTTTGATAGGAGGCGGCCTGGTCGGAGGTGCGGCGCAGGGTGACGCCCACGTTGTGCCGGTCGACCGCAACGGTGAAGGTGGAGGGAGCGGTGGAGTTGACGACGTCCTGGGTCACCGGCTCGTTGTCGTGGGCTCCCTCGAAGGTTCCGGTGAGGGTGACCGTTTGTCCCGAACCGCGGTAGCTGTGCGCCTTCTCGCTGGCGGCGTTGCCGACGTCGACGGTGTCGGTCACCCTGGCGGCCGGCTTGCCCGCGAAGCCGTACCAGTAGGCGGTCGAGGAGTATTCGGCCGGCATGTTGTCGGTCGGGCCGTGTTCGATCCCGAAGGTGATCCCGGATTGAAAAGCCACAGCGTCCGCGATCATCAACCGGTACGGGGCATCGCACTGGTACTGGCAACCGTAGGACTTCGCCGGCATGGCCGGAGCCCCGTTCATCGGATTGCTGAACTCACGCCGGTTGAAATACCAGCCGGCTTCGTAGAAGTCCTCGGTGCCGGTGCCGTGCAGCTGCGGCGTCCGGGAACCGTCGGTGGCGACCCGCTCGTCACCCTCCAGGTATTCGCGGATATTGCCCTCGGCGATGTGCCCGCGCATGGTGTGGCTGACGCCGACGAACTTGCCCTTGCCGGCGGTATCCAGGAACAGCCAGTCCTGGCCGTTGACGGTATCGGCGCGATGATGGGTGGCGTTGAAGTAGCCGATGCGGGAGTCCTTGCTGCGCAATTCCTTTCCGACCGACTTGTCTTCCCGGGAGGTGATCGAGAACTTTCCTGAACTGATCCTCTGATCGGTGTTGTTCACCAGCTGGACGGTGGCCCTGGCAGCGTAGGGCATCGGCCACCAGCTGGTGAACCAGCCGTTCGGGGCGGTGTCGACCCGATAGAACAGCGCCTTCACCTGCATCTCGGTGAGGCCGTCACCGAAGAACTCGCCGAGCGGCGCCTCGACGGTGTGCTGGCCGTCGAAGGTGATCCGGACCATCACGTTGCGGAGAAGTTCGTTGGATGCCAGCACTTTCGGGTCCTGCGGGTTCGCGGGCCGGTCGGTCTGGTTGGGCGTTCCGGTCCAGGTCTGCCCGACGATCAGGTAGTGGTGGGCGCTCTCGCTGGCCAGTGCCTGCGCAGAGGTACCGACATTCACCGTGTCGGTGCGCACGTTCTTGCCACCGACCACCGAATCCACCCAGTAGGTGAACTCGTTCCAGTCTATGGTCGCCGAGACGAACACGTTCCTGACGGTGATGCTCGACTTGCCGGCGGTGGCCGAGGCCGGCAGGGTGATCGTCTGGTAGGCCCAGAAGCCCGCGGTGTCACCGGTCGGCGGCCATTGGCCCACCTTGACACCATCGACAAAGATGTCGGCCCGCTGCTGGGCGGACGCCGGGTCGAACCTGCGGGTCAGCCGGACGCCGGTGTTGGCCGGGTCGATCGCCACGGTGAATTGGCTGCTGCCCTTGTGCGCGCGACCGTCGTCGGAGATGAGAGGCAGTTTCGGCGGCCCGACCAGCTGCGGTAGCTGCAACTTCAGTTCGCCGATCTCACCCGCCCCCTTGACGTCCGCGAGGGTGACCCGCTGCCCGGGCTGCATGGTGAAGTTGCCGCTGCGGGTTCTGGAATCTTTGGCGGTCGGCTTCGGATCTCTTGTGCCCCAGGTCTTCGCCGCCGCCACCACGTCCAGGGCCTTGTCGGCGGGGTCGTAGGTGGCGACGCCCCTGGCATCGGCGAAGGTGCGGTAGTCCACGTGGTAGAAGTACGGGTTGGACGTGGTGGTGATCCGCATCGAGTTCCGGTAGGGCATCGGCACCTTGATGTAGACGCCGCCGGAACTCTGGTCAGCGTTCGCCACCAGCGGATAGACGAACGGTGCGCCCAACTTTCCGTCGACGATGTCCTGGATGCCGGCGTTCACCACCGTCTTTCCGTCGAGGTCGATGCGGATGTTGCCGGTTCGGGTGATGTCGCCCTCGTCGCGGGTGAACCAGATCGAGTCGACCTCACCGGCCCCGGCCCTTTCGGCGATGACGCAGCCCTCGGCGATGGTCCGCAGGCAACTGAAGGTGCCGGCGAAACCGTCGTTGTTGCCGCCGACCCGGTCGAAGCTGGAGAACTGGTGGGTCTCGACGCCGGTGGTGAGTTCGTCGACCCTGTCCAGCCGCCGGTAGATGTCCCAGCCGATCGGGCCCTTCGGGTCGGGCCGACCGTGCGGCCGTGACGAGCTGTCGGCGTCGGCGGGTCGCGCGGCCGTCGCCCCACCGGCGGCGGCCGGTGCGGCCGCCCGATTGCCGGCGGGCTCGCCGGCCATGGCCTGCCCCGAGATCACGCCGGTCGTGACGGTGGCCAGGATGGTGACGGCCACCGCGGCGAGCACCACCGACCGGCGCCGGCCAGCTGTCTGAGCGGAATGCGTCATTGCACGCGCCTCCTGGATTGTCGCCCACCCCGGCGAGGATCAACTTCGCTGACGAGGAGCACCTTCTTGCCCATCGTCACTCCAGTCACAGAAGTGCGAAGTCGATCCTCGCCGGGTCGGGACGGGAGTCAGGTCACTTGTTGGAGAAGTCGAACTTCTTGTACAGCTCTTCGGCGTTCTGCGGGGTGACGGCCGTGGTCGGCAGCACCTGCTTGGAGGAGATCTCCTCGCCCTTGGTCATCTTCACGATGGTGTCCACGGCTTCCTTGGCGCCGGTCGGGTAGATGAAGGTGCCGGCCAGCTGACCCTGCTGGACCGCGCGGATGCCGCCGTCAGGGATGGCCAGCCCGTCGATACCGATGAACTTGATGTCCTTCTGCTTGCCCTGCCCGGCCGCGGCCAGATAGGCGCCCAGCGCCATCGGATCGTTGTGGGCGTAGATCAGGTCGAGCTTGCTGCCACCCTGCAGCCACTGCTGGGTGACCTTCGTGGCATCTTCCTTGAGCCACTTGGCTTCCTGGTGCTGAACGATCTTGATGTTCGCGTTCGAGGCGATGGCGTCGCGGAAACCCTTGTCACGATCGATCTGCGGCTGGTTGGACAGGATGCCCTGCAGTTCGCCGACGCTGCCGCCGTTCGGCAGCAGCTTGAGAGCCAATTCGCCTGCTGCCTTGCCGATCGCGACGTTGTCGCCACCGATGAACGCGGCGATGCAGTTCGTGTTCACGCTGCGGTCGAGGATGATCACCTTGATGCCGGCCTTGCAGGCCTGCTCGACAGGCGGGGTGAGCGGATCGGCCTCGTTCGGCGAGACGATCAGGATGTCGACCTTCTGCTGGATGAACTGCTGTACCTGGCTGACCTGCCTGGAACTGTCCTGGGCAGCATCGGCGATCGGCAGCAGCTGCAGGTTCGGCTGCTGCTTGACGTAGTAGGTCAGCTGGGTGTTCAGCTGCGCCCGGTACGGCTCGGCGTTGTTCGACTGTGAGTAGCCGATCACGTACTTGTCCTTCTTGGGCAGCTCGATCTTCGTCATCGGGCCGCCCGCGGCCGCCGATTCAGACCCGGACGCCGATTCAGATCCGGACACCGATTCAGACCCGGACACCGATTCAGACCCGGACACCGACTCCGATGCCGAGCCCGACGCCGATCCGGAGTTGTCGGCGCTCGACATGCCGGTGTCGGTGGCGCTGGAGGTTCCGGAGCCTGCGGCGCTGGAGCTTCCGGTGTCGGCCGCGCTGGATGTTCCGCTGTCGGCGGCACTTGATGTGCCGGTGTCGCCGGCACTTACCGGCGCAGTGGCTGCGGTCGACGCGCCGGTGCCGGCATTGGTGCTGCAGGCACCCAGTACCAGCGTCGCGGCGACGCCCATCGCTCCGAGGACTGCAAGTTTCCTTCTGTGCATCACGACTCCCTTGTTGTGACGTTCACTGGTGTGACGGACCTGTGGTGACGAATCTGTGGTGACGATCCCTCTACCGCGGACTTCGTGGGGAGGAACCTGTGGTCGCGAACCTGGTATGGCGAAACTGTTGTGGAACCTGTTGTGGTGTAGCCGCTGTGCGCACGTGCTCACGGCGCGTAGCGAACCAGCAGCGCGGGTCACGGTTACGCATCCCCGCCATCACGGATGACCGCTGTCGTTGCCGGAACCGCGTGCGGCGGCGGTATCGTCCGGCTTGCGGAGGGTGGGCGCGCTCGCGCTCACCGGCAGCGGCACCGATGCGTTGGCCGCCAGCGGATCCGCTCCCTCGATGCTCCCGGTGTCCGCCGGCCCGCGGCGGAATGTTCGGCTGATCCACGCCGACAGGTCGGCGAAAAGGTCCGGTCGCTGGATCACCACGGCGAGGATGACGATGATGCCCTTGACGATCAGCTGCCAGTTGTCGCTGATGTTGTTGAGGCCGAGCACGTTGTCCAGCAGGGTGAGGATCAGCGCGCCGACGAAGGTGCCCACCACGGTTCCGCGACCGCCGGCCAGACTTGCCCCGCCGATCACCACGGCGGCAATGGCGTCCAGTTCGTAGCCGGATCCGGCCACCGGGTCGGCGGATGCGTTGAAGGCGGCGCTGATCGGGCCGGCCAGCCCGGCCAGCAAGCCGGACAGGGTGAACACGGCGATCGTCACCCGGGTCACGTTGACACCCGAAAGTCTTGCCGCCGTGGGGTTTCCGCCGACCGCGTAGATGTGCCGGCCGAACTTCGTCTTGGACAGCACCAGCTGGAACACGATCACCACGACCACCAGCGCCAGCACCGGAAAGTAGCTGACGAACGGGACACTGGCGCCCAGAACGCTGGTACCCGGAGTGCCCAGCTTCGAGAAATCGGCCGAACCCGGGGCGATGTCGCCGCCCGGGCCGAGCACCAGGGTGCCGATCGATCTGTTCCCGCTGAACTCGCGGACGATGCCGCGGGCGATTGTCATCATCGCCAGTGTCATGACGAACGACTGAATTCGCAGCAGCGCCGTCCCGGCACCGTTCACCATGCCGAAGATGGCGCCGATCACCATGCAGGCCGGCACAATGGCGACGACCGGCCAGTTCTGATCGGTCAGCAGCCAGGCCGCCGCAGTGCTCCCGACGGCCAGCAGAGCGCCGACCGACAGATCGATGCCGGCGGCGATGATCACCAGCGTCATCCCGACGGCCAGGATGCCACGGGGGGCGAAATAGCCGATGGCCCTGGTGAAGTTGTCGATGTCGAAGAAGATGTTGCCCTTGGTCCAGACCCCGATCAGCACGATCAGCACCAGGCCGATGTAGCCCTGCAGCGATCCGAGCAGCGGCACGATCCGCTTGATCCTGCCGGGCGTGGTCGGCGTCCCCGAACCACCCGGCGGCCCGGTGCCGGCCACGAACTGGGTGCTCACGCCGGGCTCCCGGCATTCATCTTCATCCGGCAGCCCCCGCCACCACACTCTGGCGGGCCATCGCGGCGTGCAGAATCCTTTCCTGGTCGGCGTTCTCGGCGTCCATCCGATCGGTGACGCTGCCCTCGCACAGCACCACGATGCGATCGCTCATCCGCAGCAGCTCCGGCAGTTCGGAGGAGGCGACGACGAAGCTCACCCCCTGCTCCGCCAGCTGGTTCACCAATTCGTAGATCTCGGACTTCGCCCCCACGTCGATGCCGCGGGTCGGCTCGTCGAGCAGGATCACCGACGGTCCGGTGAGCAGGCACTTGGCCAGCACCACCTTCTGCTGGTTCCCGCCGGACAGGGTGCCGACCTTGGTGTTGATGCTCGGGGTCTTCACCCCCAGCTGCTTCACCTCGCGTGCGACAGCCGAGCGCTCCCGGCGACCGCGTACCCAGCCGAACCGCAGGAACTTCCCGAGCGCAGCCAGGCTGGTGTTGAACTTGACCGTGGCGTCCAGCACCAGGCTCTGCTGCTTGCGGTCCTCGGCCACCAGCACGATGCCGCGGCCGATGGCGTGCTGGGGGGTGATCGGCCGGAACCGCTTACCGTTCAACAGGATCGTCCCGCCGACCGAGCGGTTCGGGAAGACGCCGAAGATCGCCTCCAGGGTTTCGGTGCGGCCGGCGCCCATCAGCCCAGCCAGGCCGACGATCTCGCCGGCCCGCACATCGAAACTGATGCCGTGCAAGGCCACCCGGCCTGCCCTGGCATCGCCCTGCAGGCTCAGATCGGTGACCCGTAACCGAACCTCGGAGCCGTCGTCGAGATCACCCTGCGCGGCGGGTCGTCTGGGCAGGTCAGACACCGAGCGGCCCACCATCATGCGGATCAGTTCGTCGCGGCTGGTCCCGGTCATCTTCCGGGCGCCGATCCAACGACCGTCGCGCAATACGTTCACCGAGTCGGCGAGTTCCTGCAGCTCTTCCAGCCGGTGGGAGATGTAGATGATGGCAACACCTTCGGCGGTGAGGTTCTCGATCACTTGGAACAGCCGGCGTACCTCGGCGTCGGCCAGGGCGGAGGTCGGCTCGTCCATGATCAACACCCGGGTGTTCAGTGACAACGCCTTGGCCACCTCGATCAGCTGCTGCTCGGCCACCCGGCATTGCCGCACCAGCCGCCGCGGGCTGATCTTCAGGCCGACCCGGTCCAGCAGCGCCCTGGCCTCCGCGTTCGTCTCACGCCGGTTCACCATGACGGTTCCGCGTTCCCGACCCAGCCAGATGTTGTCGGCGACCGACATGTCGGGCACCAGGTTGAGCTCCTGGTGGATGGTGCTGATCCCCAGCCGCTGAGCGTCGCTGGGACTGTGGATGGACACCGGATGGCCGTCGATGAGGATGCTGCCCTGGTAGCCGGGGAACACTCCGGAGAGCACGTTGATCAGGGTGGACTTGCCGGCCCCGTTTTCCCCGAGCAGCGCGACCACCTCGCCGCCGTTCACGGTGAGGGAGACGTCCTGGAGCGCCATCACACCGGGAAAAGACTTCCCGATGCCGCGCATCTCCAGAAGCGGAGACCCTGGCTTCGTCGCCGTCGTCATATGTCGCTCTCCCGGTCGCGGGTGGCGAGGATACTGTCCGCTGAAATCGATTTCTGACCGGCGCCGACACTATGGCGATCCTCCAGCGCTGTCAAGCATTCAGTCCGGCTGAGGCACCAACGCCAGGATGGACGCCCCCGAACGCGACGCCGACCACTACTGAGTCATCTCGAGTACTGATTCACCCCCAGAACTGTGTGTTGCCTGGTCACCTGGGCAACCGACACCACCGCTTCCCGAGTGTCTATCGGGAGTCCAGAGGCGCGGGCACCGTCCTGCCTAGGCAGTTCTGGCGGTGCGGTTCCCCGCACTGTCCTGCCGACCTGGCAGCAGCCCGCCCGGGGGCAGTTTGCTCAGCAGGAATGCCACCAGGGTTACGCCGACCGCGACCACGGCGATGTTCACGATCAGCGCGCCGGTGGAGTGCTGCCGCGGATCCATGAAGGGATACGGGTACCAGTCGGCGATCGGGCCGCGGATCAGGCTGTAGGCGAGATAGCCGACCGGGA